>Ga0207655_1002269_pt1 | contig 15855 bp, 14 predicted proteins | sample KBSM44metaG_FD_184398 | JGI IMG/M metagenome (GOLD analysis project Ga0207655, IMG submission 184398) | Miscanthus rhizosphere microbial communities from Kellogg Biological Station, Michigan, USA - KBS M4-4 metaG (SPAdes) (version 2) | ecosystem: Host-associated > Plants > Roots > Rhizosphere >...
GTGGTCCTTTCCAGGGTGTGTTGGTGCGGGCGGGAGGAGCTTCAGATCAGCGCACGACCTCCGTCGACGCGGATCGTCACCCCGGTCACCGTCGCGGGCGCGGCGGCGAGGAACAGAAGGACATCGAGGACGTCCTGGAGGCTGGTCTCACGAACGGCGAGACCCTTGATGAACGTGAAGTCGTCGAGGACGGGACTCTCCCCTCGACCTCGCCGTAGGTCGTCGTTGACGCCGTCGTCGGACCGGAAGAACTGGCTCGGGGCGACGCTGTTGCACGAGACCGCGGGACTGAGCGCGACGGCCAGTTGCTCCATGAGGCGGCCGAGCGCGGTCTTGGCGACGATGTGGGGGACGAGGTCGGGCCACGACTCGCTGAGCGAGTTGCCGAGGATGGCGAGGATGCGCCCGCCGCCGTTCGCTGTCATCGCCTTCGCGGCCGCCTGCGAGAGGAACAGGGGACCCCGGAGGTTGACGCCGAAGGAGGCGTCGACGTCGTCGGGCGTCAGCTGCGCGAACGGCACGGGGCGAAAGGTGCTGGCGTTGTGGACGAGGAGATCGAGCCGTCCCGACCGGGCCATCACCGCGGCGACCAGCGATGCCGCGGCCGCCGGGTCGGCGACATCGGCCTCGATCGCGTGCATGCGGCCCGCATGCCCGGCCGCGAGGGACCGTGCGATGACCGCCTCCGCCTGAGCGCTCTGGCCCCAGTGGTTGATGTGGACGTCGTATCCTTCGGCGGCGAAGGCGAGGGCGATCTCGGCGCCGGCCCGCTCGGCCGCGCCGGTGATCAGCATCGAGCCCCGACTCATACCCGCTCCCCTCCCGCGATCGAGATGGTCTGACCGGTCAGGGCGCCGGCATCATCCGCGATCAGCCAGCCGATGGCGGATGCCACGTCGCGCGCCGTCGGCAGCGGGAGGGCCCGTCGCAGCTCGCCGATGCGGTCGAGTGCCTCGAACACCGGGTCGCTCTCGGCGAGGTCCCGATCGAGGTCCACGTCGATGCGGCCGAGACTGAGAACGTTGGCCCGCACGCCGTGCCCACCCTCCTCGAGGGCGAGGACGTGTGTGAGGAGAGCGGCGGCGGCCTTGCCGGCACCGAAGTGCCCGAGGCCGGGGTGCAGACGCGTCGCCAGCGCACCGCCGAGGAACACGATCGACCCGCGGGTGCGTCGCAGGCTCGGCAGCACGGCGCGGCACAGGTGCGCGTGCGCGCGGTAGCCGAGGAGCCCGGCCTCGATCGCACCGTCGTCCGACTCACCCACGCGCACTGCGCCCACGGCGGGCCACGCGGCGTTCACGACATGGTCGAGCTCGCCCCAGGCTTCTCGGACCCCTGCGACCATGGCATCCGTCTGATTCTGGTCGGCGAGATCCGCGGCTGCGGCGACGTGCCCCGCACCAGGGAGGGCTCGGACGATCGCGTGCGCGTCGTCGGCTCGTCGGTGAGTGTGAACCGCCACCCGGTGCCCCGCTTCTGCCAGGTGGGCGGCGATGTCGCGGCCGAGGGCCCCGGTCGCGCCCGCGAGGAGGATGCGCCGCCCGGTCAATGCAGTCCCCTCGAGAGGAACGCGCGCATGCGCGGCGACCGGTCGGCGTGGAGGACGTCCCCGGGTGCACCCGCCGCATCCACGACACCATCGGCCATGAACACGATCTGGTCGGAGACCTCGCGGGCGAAGCCGATCTCGTGGGTGACGACGATCATCGTGGTCTCGGCGCCATCGGCCAGCCTGCGCATGACGTCGAGCACCTCGCCGACCAGCTCGGGGTCGAGCGCGCTCGTCGGCTCGTCGAAGAGAATGAGCTCCGGCTTCATCGCCAGCGCCCGCGCGATGGCGACCCGCTGCTGCTGTCCGCCGGACAGCTGCCCGGGATACTGGTTCGCCTTCTCCGCGAGTCCGACCGAGGCGAGCAGCTCGCGCGCCTCCTCTTCGGTTTCGCGCTTGGGCCGGCGCAGCACGACCTGCGGCCCCTCGACGAGGTTCGCGAGGACGGTCTTGTGCGGGAAGAGATTGAAGCCCTGGAACACCATCCCGATGCGCTGGCGCTGGCGGCACATGTCCCGGTCGGAGAGCGCGTGGTAGCGACCGCCCCGCTCCTCGTATCCGATGAGCTGATCGCCGACGCGGATCGTCCCCGAGTCGATCGGGATGAGCCTGTTGATGGAGCGCAGCAGCGTGGACTTGCCGGATCCGCTCGGTCCGAGGATCGACGTCACCGAGTTCGCCGGCACATGGAGTGAGATGCCGTTGAGGACACGGTGGTGGTGATAGCTCTTGTGGACGTCGACGACGTCGACGCTCGTACTCGTCGTGGTGGTGGGCATCGTCGTCACGCTCCTTTCCCCGGGCGGCGAAGCAGGTGGAACAGCTCGTTGCGATTGGCGATCCCCCGCTCGGCCGCGGTCGCTCCCCGGCCGTAGTGGGCTTCGATCTTCGACTGCCCGAAGCTCAGGATCGTGGTGAGCACGAGATACCAGATCGAGACCGTCAGCAGCAGCGGGATGACCTCGAAGGTGCGGGAGTAGATGCTCTGCGCGCTGTACATGAGGTCGGACAGCGCGATGACCGAGACGAGCGACGTCGACTTGAGCATGCCGATCGTCTCGTTGCCCGTGGGCGGGATGATGACCCGCATCGCCTGCGGCAGGATGATGCGCCGGAACGACTGTGCGCGGCTCATGCCGATCGAGGTCGCGGCCTCGCGCTGTCCGACGGGCACGGACAGGATGCCGGCCCGGATGATCTCAGCCAGATAGGCGCCCTCATTCAGGCCGAGACCGAGGATGGCGGCGAGCAGCGGCGTGACCACCGAGTTCGTGGGCACGGAGACCCAGGGCTCGAGGAACGGCAATCCGATGCTCAGCTGCGGGAACAGGTAGCCGAGGTTGTACCAGAACACGAGCTGGACGAGCACCGGCGTGCCGCGGAAGAACCACACGTACAGGCCGCTCGACCACCGCAACGTACGACTCTCGGAGACGCGCATCACCGCGATCAGGACGCCGAGCAGCAATCCGATCACCATCGCGATGAACGTCAGGAACACCGTCATCCCGAGGCCCGCCATGATCTTCGGGTGGAAGAGGTAGGAGATCACGGTCGGCCACGCGAAGCGCTCGTTGGTGGCCACCGTGATCGCGCCCCACAGGCCGACCAGGAGCACGACGATGATCCCGACGGTCCGCCAGGGGTAGCGCCGCGCGACGTACTGGAGCGGTGCCTTCTCTGCGAGCTCGGTTGTCATGGTCTCCTCCATCGGACTGAGGGCGATACGGAACGGACGAAGGGCTGTCGGGGGCCAGGGGGGATGCGGGCGGCGGCCCCCGACAGCCGGCTGCATCAGCTGAGCGGCCTCGTGGTGGCGAGATTGATGCCGGGGTCGTCGAGTGCGAGAGAGGACATCCCCCACTTGTCGAGGATCGACGCGTAGGTTCCGTCGGCGATCACGGACTCGAGAGCGGCGAGCAGCGCATTCTGCAGATCCGTGTTGTCCTTCGCGACCGCCATGCCGAGGTACTTCTGGGGGAACGAGGCGATCGACTCGTAGTTGATCGGTGTGGGCGCGGTCTGGTTGAGGTAGGCCGCCGCCGAGGTCCCCAGGATCATGAAGTCCACGCGGCCCGAGTTGAGCGCGTTGTAGGTGTCCGCGGCGTTCGGGTACTCCTGGATCGTCACCGGCGGTTTGCCCGCGGCTTCGCAGGCGGGGTTCAGGATCTGGTTGACCTTGTCGATCGTGTCGAAGCCGGTCTGCGCGCCCATGATCTGGCCGCACAGGCTCAAGTCGTCGCCCTTCGTGATGGGTCCCGTGTAGGACTGGATGGTCACCACATCCGTCTTGTCGAAGATGTAGTTGACGAAGCTCACCTGCTGCTCCCGCTCGGCGCTGTCGCTGATGCACTCCATCGCGATGTCGTAGCGGCCGGATTGCACGCCGGGGATCAGGCTGGCGAACTGGGTGTTCTCGACCGAGAGGGTCGCGCCGAGCTTGGCGGCGAGGGCGTCCCACAGGTCGACTTCGTAGCCGACCATCTTGTCGGAGCCGTCTTCGAAGAACTGGCAGGGCGGATAGTTGGCATCCGTCGCGAGGGTCAGGGTCTTGCCGGCGAACGGACTGTCGATCTCGGCTGCAGGGGCGGATCCGGTGGCCTCGGGTGAGGCGGCGGAGCTGCAGGCCGACAGGGCGAGTGCCGCGGCGAGAACGATGCCGGCGACGGCAGCCGCGCGATGACGTGCAATGTGCATGGTCGTACCTCTCAGTGGTGCGTCGATGTCGGGTGGTGCGAGGATGCGCCCCGGCCGTCGGGCGTGTGGGTTTCGGGACCCCGATCTCCCCGGTGGATCGGGGAGTTGTGAGTCATGCTAGGAACCGCCGACAGGGCCTCCCAAGGGTGTTCGAGCCGCGGGAGTCCGAAATCCCAGACCTGGCGGTCACGCGTTTCCACGGTGTTTCCCGTCCGTTCCGGCGCGGTGGCGGCTTCCTGCAAGGTGCGGTCAAGCACAGTCCGGGATCCCGGACCCCACGTACGGTGTGGGCATGAGCGATATCCCCGCCGCACGACACGCCCTCCGGGTGCTCCGCTTCGTCGCAAGCCAGAGCGGACCTGTCCGTGCGTCCACGGTGATGCGCGAGGTCGGCCTGCCGCGATCGACGACCTTCCAGCTGATCAAGGTGATGCAGGAGGAGGGCTACCTCGTGCACTTCCCGGAGGATCGCGCCTACGGTCTTTCTCCCCTCATGGCCGAGCTCGGAAGCGGCTATCTGCGCGCGAGCAAGGTGAGCCGGCTCGCCGAGCCGCTGCTCGAGAAACTCGTCAAGCGCACCGGCCTGCCGGTCGTGGCCCACCTGGGGGTGCTCCACGGCGACGACGTGGAGTACGTGGTCAAGCATGCGGCGCCGCGCGCCCCGTCACTCGTGACCGACATCGGTGTGCACCTGCCGGCGCATCTGACGGCGACCGGGCGCGCGGTGCTCGCTCTGCTCCCTCGCGAGCAGGTGCGCGCGCTCTATCCGCATCAGGAGAGCCTGACGACACGCAACGGCCGAGGACCGGCGTCGCTGCGGGAGTTCGAGGACATCCTCGCCGAGACGCGGGCACGGGGATATGCCCTGGAGACGGGCGAGATCACCGCGGACTGCGCATCGGTGGCGGTCGCCGCTCTGGACCACAATGGCTACCCGGCCGCCGCGGTGGGCATCACCTTCCGAAAGCTCGCGGTCGATGCCGTGATCTGGCCACAGCTCGGCGCAGCGGCGCAGATCTCCGCCGGCGCGTTGTCGATGCGGTTACGCGGCAAGATCTGACGCTCCGCGGGACGGGAGGGATGCCGGGGTAGCCTGAGCCTCGGACCGCACCGCCGCGGCACCCGGTGTTCACCGAAGGGACATACCGTGACGAACATGTCACTGCCCGACCAGCCCGCCCCCGACGCCCTTGCCGCAACCGGAGCCCGCGCCGTCGCCGCCGACCGGCGCGGCGTGTTGGCGTGGGCGCTGTGGGACTGGGGCTCGGCGGCGTTCAACGCGGTCGTGACGACCTTCGTCTTCAGCACGTACCTCTCCAGCAGCTACTTCATCGACCCGCAGATCGTCGCCGCGGCCGGCGATGACGACGCCAACCCCGCCCTCGTGGCCGCGAAGGCCGGCAATGCCTCCCTGATCGGGGTGGCGCTGATGATCGCGGGCATCCTGGTCGCGCTGCTCGCTCCCGTCCTCGGTCAGCGCTCCGACGGCTCGGGGCGCCGCAAGCTCTGGCTCGGCGTCAACACCGGCGTGGTCGTTCTGGCTATGGCGGCGATGGTCTTCGTCGAGGGCACGCCCGGCTACCTCGTGGTCGGGGCGACGCTGCTGGCCGTCGGCAATGTCTTCTTCGAGTTCGCGAGCGTCAACTACAACGCCATGCTCGTGCAGGTCTCCACGCGTGAGACCATGGGTCGCGTCTCGGGCTTCGGGTGGGGCATGGGCTATGTCGGCGGCATCGTGCTCCTGCTCATCCTGCTCCTCGGTTTCATCGGCCTGACCGCAAGCCCCGGTCCTCTGGGCGTGACGACCGACGGAGGGCTCCACATCCGCTTGGCCGTGCTCGCCTCGGCCGTCTGGTTCGGGGTGTTCGCCATTCCGGTGCTCGTACGAGTGCCGGAGATCCCGGCGACCGAGCGGCGCGTCAAGGTGGGCTTCCTCCGTTCGTACGTCCTGCTGTGGGGGACACTGCGCGGGCTCTGGCACGGCAACCGACAGGTGCTGCTGTTCCTGCTGTCCAGCGCCGTCTTCCGCGACGGTCTGGCGGGAGTGTTCACGTTCGGCGCGATCATCGCCGCGCAGTCGTTCGGTTTCTCCTCGTCGCAGGTGCTGTACTTCGCGGTCGCCGCGAACGTCGTCGCGGGCATCTCGACCATCTTCGCCGGACGCCTCGATGACCGGTTCGGCCCGAAGAACGTCATCATCGCGTCGCTGGTCGGCCTGATCGTCGCGGGGCTGGCGGTCCTTTTCGTCGGGAGCGGCCAGCTCGGGTTCTGGATCCTCGGCCTCGTGCTGAGCATGTTCGTCGGACCGATCCAGTCGGCGTCGCGGACCTTCCTCGCCCGCGTCACCCCGGCCGGACGCGAGGGCGAGATCTTCGGCCTCTACGCCACCACGGGCCGCGCGGTGTCGTTCCTCGCTCCGGGGCTGTTCGCCCTGTTCGTCGGGATCAGCGGCGACACGCGCCTCGGCATCCTGGGCATCGTCTTCATCCTGCTCGCCGGGCTCGTGCTCATGCTGCCCGTCAAGACCGCGCAGGTCGAGATCCGCTGAGTCATCCCGCCGCGTCGTGCTGGCGATGCGCGGCGATCGTGAACAACGGGTTCTGCCAGTCGCTCCGGCCCTCGATCGCGAGCTGGGCGAGTGCCTCTCCCCACACCGGTGAGAACTTGAAGCCGTTGCCGCTCAGCCCGGTGGCGATCACGATGGCACCGTCGGCGACGGTGTCGATGATCGGAAGCCGCGCAGCGGTCTGGGAATCGGGATGCACAGACCAGCGCACCGGGTCGGGCACGAGATCCGGGATCATCCGCTGCGCCTGCTCCCCGATCCACCGCAACTGGTCGGGCGTGAGCTCCGTGAATCGGTCGGCGTAGTCGCCCACCTCGGGAAGGATGACGTGCGGGCAGATCTTGATGCTGAAACCGTCGAGCGTGGGGACTCCGAAGGCGTGCACGTCGCCGAGGTCGCGCATGAAGCCGGGGAAGCGATCGGGCGTGAACCACTCGATGTGGCGCGGCATCAGCCACGTCAGCCCGAAGGATGCCACGGTCACCAGATCGGCGAGCTCGGGGACGAGTCGCGTCGTCCAGGAACCGGTCGTGACGATCACCCGGTCGGCGATCACCTCGCCCCGTGCCGTCGCGATCCGCACGCCGCCGCCGTCGGGCACGACCGCCTGTACCTCGACACCGGTCCACACCTGTGCACCGAGGCGCTCCGCAGCCTCGATGCCGGACAGCACGGAGGCTTCAGGGCGGGAACCTCCGCCGAGCGGGTCGAGGATGCCGACGTCATCGCTCTCGATCGCGAACTGCGGGTAGCGGCGACGGAGCCCGTCGGCGTCGAGGACCTCGGCCTGCAGATCGAACTCGTCGATCGCCCGCAGCGTCGCCGCGATGTCGGGGTGGTCGCCGGGTGCGAGGCTCAGCGCGCCCGCCTCCAGAAGGAGCGTTCGCCCACTCTCGGACTCGAGCTGATGCCACAGTTCCCGCGAACGCAGCAGGGCGGGGGTGAAGAAGCGCCCCTCCTTCGCGGCGACGCGGAACAGCCGTGATTCCCCCGTGTACGAACCGGCGGCATGCAGGGGTCCGTACTGCTCGATGCCCAAGACGGTCTTGCCGGTTCCGGACAGCGCGAGCGCCGTCCGCCACAGCGCCATCGCGCCGATGCTCCCGAGCCCGACGACGGCCACATCCACTCTGGTCTGCGACATTTCCGATCCTCTTTCCTCTGTCCTGTTCGTCCAGGTCTTCTCCGGCGATCCGGCTCAGGCCAGCGCCGGCGTCTGCCACAGGTTCAGGCTGACGCCGATGCCCCGCTCGACCGCACGCCGGTAGAGGACGGTGCCCCACGCGACGTCCTCCACCGGCATCCCGCCGACCGAGAGGATCGCGATCTCCTCGTCGTCGCGTCGCCCGGGGGCTGCCCCCGCGGCGATCGCGCCGAGGTCCTCGAGGGCCGCGGCATCCATCCGCCCCTCGGCGATGAGGTCCATGAACTTGCACCCGATCACCGGGACGTGGTGGTGCGCGGGGGCGGGGAGCTCGTCGGCCCACGCTTCGTAGAGGCCGATGTTGTCGGCGACCTTGCGCACGTCGGCCGCCTCCATCGCCTCGTCGATGTCGGCGCTCGCGGGCATGCTGAGGAACGCCCCCGGCTTGACCCACTCGCGCTTGACGAGGGGGTAGGTCGACGGGTCGCCGGTCTCGCCCGAGGTGCAGAAGGTGACGATGTCGCTTCCGCGCACGACGTCTTCGATCGTGTCGACGGCGACGACGTCGACCTGCGGGTACTCGTCCGCGGCCCAGGCGCGGAAGGCCTCGAGGCCGCGGGTCGAGCGGCCCTTCACCTTGACGGTGCGGATGCCGGGGCGGACGGCGAGGAACGCCGCGAGCGACGTGCGTGCCATGACCCCGGGGCCGAGGATGCCGACGACTTCGGCGTCTGCCCGCGCGAGGTGACGGGCGCCCACGCCCGGGATCGCGCCGGTGCGGTAGGCCGACAGGAGGTTCGCCGACATGAACGCCAGCGGCGCTCCGGTGTCGGTGTCGTTCAGTGTGAGCATGAGGATGGAGCGGGGAAGGCCCTTCTCGCGGTTCGCGATGTTCGACCCGTACCATTTGCAGCCGCTCGTGCCGAACGAGCCGCCCAGGTAGGCGGGCATCGCCATGAAGCGGCGGTCGGCCGTGGGCTTCGGCATCGCGGGGAACGGCGAGTCCTCCGGGAAGACGACCATCGCCCCGTGCGAGTCGTTGTTGGCGCCCGCCATGCGGTAGTCGCCGGCGTGCAGGAGCGTCAGCATCTCCTCCATCGTGTCGACGCAGGCGGCCATGTCGGTGACCCCCGCGCGGATCATGTCGGGCTCGGACAGGTAGAGGAAGTCGATGCGAGGTGACGTGCTCATTGTGGTTCTCCGGGGTGTGTCAGGGGTCAGGTGGAGGTGGCCGGGGTCTCGCGCGCGATGCGCTGGGCTTCGCGCGCCTGGAGCCTCAATCGCAGACGGTGCGTGCCGGCGCCGATCGCGATCGCGGCGACCAGGGCCACCCCGCTCGCGACGTTCTGCCAGAAGCTCGTGACGCCGAGCTGGACGAGGCTGTTGTTGAGGATGCCGAGGAACAGCACTCCGACGAGGACGCCGAACATGCTGCCCTCCCCGCCGGTGAGGGCGACGCCCCCGAGCAGGATCGCGGTCAGCACGGTGAGCTCGAAGCCGAGGCCGAGTTGGCCGGCCGGGGCGGAGTTGAGCCGCGCGACGGTGATGGCCCCGGCGAGCCCGGCTGCGGCGCCCGAGACCAGGTACAGGATGAACGGCATCCGTTTCACATTCACGCCGGACAGGTGGGCCGCACGGGGGTTGACCCCGATCGCGTAGACGTGCCGCCCGGCCGGGGTGAACACGAGGAAGAGGGCGCCGATGACGAGGCCCGCTGCGGCGATCCAGACGGCGATCGGCACCATCAGGAACGTGCCGACGCCGAGCAGGCCGAAGGCCGCGCCGAAGTTGTTGGCGCCGAGGGGATTGACCAGCTGCGCGACGCCGCGCACCGCCGTCAGCGTGCCGAGCGTGGTGATGAAGGCCGACAGGCCGAACAGCGGGCTGGCGATCGCGTTGACCAGCCCCACCGCGAGTCCCACGCCGACGGCCGCGAGCACCGCGATGGCAGGCGACCCGTGCCCTCCGGCCATGATCGATCCGGCGACGATGCCGCCGAGGGCGAGCGTGGAGCCCACCGAGAGGTCGATGTAGCCGGCGATGATGAGCATCGCCCCGGGGATCGCGACGATCGCCACGATGGCTCCGTCGAGGAGGATGCCGCGGAGGTTCACCCAGTTCAGCAGGGTCCCTTCCGTGGCGATCGCCACGGCGACGACCATGACGACGAGGAGGACGAACAGCGGGTTGGCGACGAGCGCGTTCGCCAGACGGTGACGCAGAGTGGGTTCCATGGGGAGCGGGCTTTCTGTGTGACGGGGTGGCCGCGGCGACGGCGCTCAGGCCGCGGAGCTCTGGGAGTGGATGAGGGCGAGGAGGTGCTCCTCGCTGCTGACGCGGGTGTCGATCTCATCGATCGGTCTCCCCTTGTGCAGGACGAGGACGCGGTGAGCGAGGGCGATGACCTCTTCGGGCTCGTTCGTCGCGAAGACGACGGCGGCGCCGTGATCGGCGGCGAACGAGCGGATCACGTCGTAGATCTCGGATCGTGCGCCGACGTCGACTCCCTGGGTCGGGTCGTCGAGCAGGAGCACGCGCACGTCGCTGGTCGGATTGACCCACCGGCCGAACAGGAGCTTCTGCTGGTTGCCGCCGGAGAACCGGGCCGCAGCGAGCCCCGGCGTCGCCGGTCGCAGCGAGAGGTCGGCGGCGGCGCGAGCGAAGACACCCGCTTCGCGCCGTCGCCGGCGCACGCCACCGCGGGACAGCGTCTGCATCGCCCGCACGACCAGGTTGTCCATCGCCGACAGCGTGCCGAACAGGCCCTGGGTCGCCCGGTCCCCCGGAACGAGCGCGATACGCGAGGACAGCGCCGTCGCGGGCGACGCGAGTCGGGCGGCCCGGCCGTCGACCAGCACCTCCCCCGAGTCGTGCCGACGCGCGCCGAACAGCATCTCCAGCAGCCTCGTGCGGCTCGAGCCGACCAATCCGTAGAGCGCCACGATCTCGCCCGGACGCACCGCGAGATCGATCGGCCCGAGCCCCGGACCGCGGAACTCCCGCACGGTCAGCACCGCTGCGGCATCCTCGTCGATCGGCACGGGGGCCGGATGCTCGCCGGCGTGACCGTCGCTGATCGCCGCGACGAGCTGAGGCTTGGTGAACGTACGATCGGGCGCCGTCCAGACCACCCGGCCTCCGCGGAGCACGGTGACCCGGTCCGCGAGACGCATGACCTCTTCCAGCAGGTGTGTCACGTACAGGATCGCGATGCCCTGAGCGGCCAGTGATTCGACGAGAGCGGCGAGGTTCGCCGCCTCCACGGGCGACAGGGCGGCGCTCGGCTCGTCGAGGATGAGGAGTCGAGCGTCCCGCTGGAGCGCTTTGGCGATCTCGACCAGCTGACGCTGCCCGATCGACAGTTCTCCGACGAGGTCGTGCGGCTGGCAGGCCGCGCCGACCCGCTCGAGCGAGAGCCGTGCGAGGCGGTTCTGCTCGCCGCGGTCGAGCATGACGCGGCCCTTCGTGAGCTCCTGTCCGAGGAACAGGTTGTCGGCCACGGTGAGCCCTTCGACGAGCGAGAGGTGCTGGTAGATGACCGCGATCCCGTGGTCGATCGAGGTGCGTGGGGTCAGCGACCCCACCCGCACACCGTCGATCTCGATGTCGCCCGCCGACGGGACGGTACCTCCGCCCAGGCAGCCGATGAGGGTCGACTTTCCGGCGCCGTTGTGGCCGAGAAGCGCGTGGACGCTTCCCGACGTGATCTCGAGGTCGACACCGTCGAGCGCGAGGGTCGCGCCGTAGCGCTTGGTGAGTCCGGTGATCGTGACGGTCATGGTTCGGCTCCGCGACGGGCTCAGCCGCCGAAGGCGGTGATGAGGGCGTCCAGGCCGGGGTAGTCGACGGTGACGAGGGCGACGTCGACGTTGAAGACGCCGTCGGGCAGGGTGCCCGCGGCCTTGTCGAGCGGGACGTCGATGACGGCGTTGCCGATCTCGACCGGGTCGATCGTGGTCAGCGCGCGGACGAACTCCCCGCGCTTCATCGCTTGCAGCAGCGAGAGGTTGCCATCGAGGCCGCCGACATAGGTCGACGGGTCATCGACCGGCCGGCCGGCCGCCACGAGCGACTGGTACGCGCCCTGCGCCGCATCGCCGGCCGCGGCGAGGACGATGTTGACGTCGGGGTGCTGCGAGAGCACCGAGTTCGTCACCGACAGCCCCTGCTCGGGGGTGATGCCCTGCTGCTTGCCGACGATCTCCACGCCGGGCGCTGTCGCGCTCAGGCCTTCGACGATGCCCTGGGATCGCTCACGGCCGAGTTGGATCGTGTCGTCGATGAGCAGGAGCACCTTGCCCTTGCCGCCGAGGTGGGCGTTCGCCCACTCCCCGGCGTTCTTGCCCAGCTCGTATCCGGAGTCGTAGAAGCTGAACTGCAGCGAGGCATCCTGGTTCTGCAGATCTCCTCCGTACGTCACCCAGATCGAGCCCTGGCTGCGGAAGCTGGTGGCGACGCTCTCGATCGCCGCCGGATCCATCGGGAAGCTGACCACCGCACCGGGCTTCTTCGTCAGCCACGTGTTCAGGTTGCTGACCTGCGCAGACAGGTCCATGTTGTCGTTCGTGAGCTCGAGCGTGACGCCGCGTTCGGCGGCACGGGCTTGGGCTGCCGTCACCAGAACCTGGTAGACGGGAAGCGACGTGTAGGGGTAGTCGAACAGGATGGTCGAGATCTCGCCGGGAGCCGTCGAGGCGGCGGTTCCGGCGCTGGTCGGCTCGGTCGTCGTCCCGCAGGCGGTGAGAGCCAGAGCGGAGGTGGTGAGCGCGGCGAGAGCGAGGATGCCGCGGCGGGTGGAGATGCGCATGCGCGTTCCTTTCCAGGATCGGGTGTGACGGCGGACGGCGGGCACGCCGAACACCGGTGGTGCCGTGGAGCGGATGGTGCGGGTGGAGAGTCTGTGCGGGTGGAGAGTCTGTGCGGGTCAGGCGAGGGCGAAGACGGGCGAGCCGGCGAACCACGTCGCCAGCGTGCCGGTGGCGGCGAGCTCCGTCGGCTCGACGGCGAACGGGTCGCGGTCGATGACGACGAAGTCAGCGGACTTGCCCGGCTCGATCGAACCGATGCGGTCGGCGAGGCCGAGGGCGGCTGCTCCGCCGCGCGTATACGCGTGAAGTGCCTCCCTCACCGTGATCGCCTGGTCGACCGCCACCGTGCCGGGCACGATGCCATAGGGATCGGCGCGTGTGATGAGGCTGCTGATCGCGGCCCAGGGGTTGGGGTCTGGCGATACGGGCCAGTCCGAACCACAGGCGACGGTGGTCCCGGCATCCAGGAGATCCCGATTCGGGTGGATGCGTGCCATCACGTCGGGCTCGAGCACCGCGCCGAGGGCGTCCATGATGACGCTCGGCGACCAGAGCGCGGGTGAGATCTCGGCGACGACGCCCAGCTGCGCCAGCCGCGGCACATCGGACGGCTCGATGAACTGACCGTGCGCGATGTGGACGATGGCGTCGATCCCCTCCGCCCGGATCTGCTCGACGGCGTCGAGGACGTAGCGCACCGAAGCGTCGCCTGTGCAATGGATCTTGACCCCGATGCCCTGGCCGCCTGCAGTCCGCAGCCATCCGAGCAGCTCCTCCGGCGGCATCGTGGTCGTGCCGTGGAAGCACCCGCCGTGCGGGCCGCCGTCGCGGTAGGGCTGCAGGAAGGCCGCGGTGTACGCAGGTGGCACACCGTCGAGGAAGATCTTCGCGAAGTCGGGAAAATGATGCGGCGTGCGAAACCGCTCGCGCATCGCGAACAGTTCGGTCCCGAGGACCGTCGTGCCGAAGATGAAGTCGTTGACGAGCATCGCGGAGACGGACCAGGCAGACAGCTCGCCACGCTCGTCCAGCAGCGCGAGCCCGGCCATGAGGCCCTCGGATGCCGAGGCATCCATGAACGCGGTGATGCCGCGCTCGTTCATGATCTCGATGCCTCTGCGCGAGCAGCGCGCCCAGAACTCCGGACCAGCGGGCGCCGTCACACCGGTGAGCGCCCCGGACGCGGCCCGCAGAATCTGTCCGCCGTGCGGGTCGGGAGAGTCGATCGTGATCCCTGCCGCCGTCATGGCCGCCGTGTTCGCCCAGCGATTGTGCAGCGAGTCGTCGGCGAGGAGCACCTTCTTGCCTGCGCTGGCCGCATCCAGCGCTGCGAGCGCGGCCGGTTCGGCGAGGACGGAGAACAGACCCGATCCCCACGAGCCCCCGACGATCCACTCGTCGTCGGGGTGCGCCTGCGCCCAGGCCGCGACGGCCCCGACGATGTCGTCCACACCGGCGGTGTCGGGGAACGAACACTCGAACAGCTCCGCCCGTCCCGCCACCGAGTGATGATTGTGAGCGTCGACGAGCCCCGGGATCACCACCGCCCCACCGAGGTCTTCCACGCGGGTGTCGGGGCCGACGAGCGCGTCGAGGTCGGTACCTGAGCCGACCTCGACGATGAGCCCGTCTCGTACGGCGAAGCCCCCCGCGACGGTGGCGTCGTCGTCGAAGGTGTACACGCGTGCGTTGCGCACGACCAGGTCGGCGGTGTGGGGCATGGTCACTCCTTGGCTGCTGAGTTTTTTCTATACAGCGGTAGAGCAAAAATGACAGCACGACGGCGACATCGCAACGCGTGGGAACGATTCGGCCTGAGATTTTGCACGGCCGTTACATGGCGAAACACGGCAGGCGCTTACGGAGCCTCCCGGGCGTGTGCGCCGCGGATCAGCGGGCGGCGATCAGCAGCGACTCGATGAGCGCGGACAAGCGGGCCGGCGTCGCCGTCTCGGGCAACAGCACCGCCGAGGCCTGCGCACCGTTCGTGGTCGCCAGCAGGTGGTCGATATAGGCCCGGCGATCTCCCCCGGGGCCGATCTCCCCGGCATCCGACATCTCCGCCAAAAGGACCTCGAACTCGCGCTCCCACTGGCTGATGAGTGTCACGTACAGCGCCCGCATCTCGGCGTCGTGCGCGGCATACTCGAGAAAGGGGATGACGATACGCGCCTCGAGCAAACGCTCCTCGTCGAGGGGGAACAACTCCGTGAGGAACGCGCGCAACGCCGCCGCGCCGCGCAGTCCCCGCGCACGCTCATCGGCATAGCGTCGGCTCGTGACGTCGAAGATGTGCGAGAAGGCCGCCGCGAGGATCGCGCGCTTGTTGGGGAAGTAGGCCGCGAGCGCGCCGTTTGCCACCCCGAGCTCATCGGCGAGACCGCGCATCGTCGTCGCCTCGATGCCGTTTCGGGCGATCACTCGCCAGGTCGCCTGCACGATCTCGGCACGACGAGCGTCGTGATCGACAATCTTCGGCACGTCTCGGTCAGTCCCGGTCAGTCCCGGTGCGGACGGCGGTCGCGGTCCGGACGCTTCGCCGAGCGCTGGAAGCGGTCGGGCTTGATCTCGATGAGACGACCACTGATGCGCGTGCCCTCGAGCCGCTGAAGCGTCGCGGCGGGAAGGTCGGCGGGCAGCTCGACGAGCGAGAAGTCGGGACGGATCTGGATGGCGCCGAAGTCTTCGCGGCGAAGCCCTCCCTCGTTGGCGAGCGCACCGACGATCTGGCGCGGCTCGACCTTGTGGCGGCGTCCGACCTCGATGCGGTATGTCGCTGTCGCGCCGCCGCCGCTGCGCTCGCGGCGCGGGCGGTCGCTGCGGTCACTGCGGTCGTTGCGGTTGCCGCGGTCACCGTCACGCTCGAACCTCTCGCTCCGCTCACGGCGGGGCGGTTCGAACGCGTCGGCTTCGAGGAGCAGCGGTGTCTCGCCCTGTGCCACCAGCGCGAGCGCGGCCGCGACGTCGGCCTCGGGCACGTCGTGGTGCGTGACGTAGTGGTTGATGATGTCGCGGAACCGGTCGATGCGCTCGGTCTCGGCGAGGGCGGCGGTGATGGCGTCGTCGAAGCGGGTGAGGCGGGTCGCGTTGA
>Ga0207655_1002270_pt1 | contig 15845 bp, 9 predicted proteins | sample KBSM44metaG_FD_184398 | JGI IMG/M metagenome (GOLD analysis project Ga0207655, IMG submission 184398) | Miscanthus rhizosphere microbial communities from Kellogg Biological Station, Michigan, USA - KBS M4-4 metaG (SPAdes) (version 2) | ecosystem: Host-associated > Plants > Roots > Rhizosphere >...
CCATCCAGTACATCGTTGCCCACACCACCGACCAACACATCGTTGCCGCCCTCGCCGTACAGGCTGTCGTTACCTAGGCCACCGCTCACCAGATCATCGGTACCATAACCATGCAGCTCGTCATTGCCATCGGTGCTGGTCATCACCATCACCTTGACTTGCGCCAGGCTCCAGGTCGTGCCATTGGCGAAGCGGATCTCCTCCAGCTGATAGCCGCTACTGAAGAAATACCGCACGGTGATCTTGTCCGAACTCCCCTTCAAGGCAATGTTCAAGTGACTGTCGGTGCGGGTCAGTACAAGGTCTTCGGGCTTGATGTCGGCGCCAAACTCTAGGGCATCAATTTTGCCAGCCGTGGTGTCGTAATTGTTGATGGTGTCCTGCCCCCAACCCCGCTCGAACCGGTAAATATCCGAACCCGCGCCACCATCCATGACGTCATTGCCCACACCGCCGACCAACACATCGTTGCCCCCCTCGCCGTACAGGCTGTCGTTACCCAGGCCACCGCTCACCAGATCATCGGTGCCATAACCATGCAGCTCGTCATTGCCTTCGGTGCTGGTCATCACCATCACCTTGACTTGCGCCAGGCTCCAGGTCGTGCCATTGGCGAAGCGGATTTCCTCCAGTTGGTAGCCGCCACTGAAAAAGTACCGCACGGTGATCTTGTCCGAACTCCCCTTCAGGGCGATGTTCAGGTGGCTGTCGGTGCGGGTCAGTACCAGGTCTTCGGGAGTGATATCGGCGCCAAACTCGATGACATCGACTTTGCCAGCCGTAGTGTCGTAGTTATTGATGGTGTCCTGGCCCCAGCCGCGGCTGAACCGGTACATATCAGAGCCGGTCCCGCCGTCAAGTACGTCGTTACCAGCGCCGCCCTCAAGGATGTCGTCCCCTCCTTCCCCAAACAGGCGATCGTTGCCAAGCCAGCCGTTGAGCTGATCATTCGTCCCATAACCATGTAGCTCATCATCACCGACAGTGGCGCCCGCCACCATGATCTTCACCTGCTCGAGACTCCAGACAGTTCCATCAGCAAAGCGGATCTGCTCCAACTGGTAGTCTTTACTGAAGAAGTACCGCACGGTGATCTTGTCCGAAGTCCCCTTCAGGACAATATTCAAGTGGCTGTCGTTACGGCTCAGCATCAGGTCTTGCGGATTGATATCGACACCAAACTCTATGGCATCGATCTTACCGATCGTCGAGTCATAATTGTTGATGGTGTCCTGTCCCCAGCCTCGCTCGAACCGATAAGTATCCGAACCCTCCCCACCGTCCATGACATCGTTGCCCGCACCGCCAAGCAGCACATCGTTGCCGCCCTCGCCGTACAGGCTGTCATTGCCCAACCCACCACTGACCAGATCATCACCGCCATAACCGTGCAATTCGTCATTGCCATCGGTGCTTGCCATGACCCTCTCTTTTATCTGAGCCAGGCTCCACGTGGTGCCGCTGGCAAAACGGATCTCCTCCAATTGATAACCACTACTGAAAAAATAACGTACGGTAATTTTGTCGGAGGAATTCCGGAGGGAGATAACCAAGTGACTGTCTGAACGGGTCAGCACCAGCTCCTCTGGATTTATGTTGCCGAAGAACTCAATGACATCGACTCTGCCAGTTGCACTGTCGTAATTGTTGATGATGTCCTGCCCCCACCCTCGACTGAAGCGGTAGATATCAGAACCTGCGCCACCATTGAGCACATCATTGCCCGCACCACCATCGAGAATGTCATTGCCGGCTTCGCCATACAGCACATCATCTCCCAAGCCACCGCTGAGCAGATCATCGGAACCGTAGCCATGGAGCTCGTCATTACCATCGGTGCTGACCATGACTACGCCCATGATCTGCTGCGCGGTCCAGACGACACCGTTGGCGAAACGAACCTCGTCGATCTTGTATCCGGCCGAGAAGAAGTTGCTGACGGTGATCCTGTCGCTGCCACCTTGCAGACGAAACACCAGGTTGTTTCCCGAACGAGTAAAAATGATGTCCGTTGGCAGAACGCTGGCGTCAAACTCGATGATGTCGGTCTTGCCCGTCCCCGGATCATAGCTGTTGATCACATCGTCGCCCCAGCCACGGCTGAAGCGATATGTATCCGAGCCGGCGTCACCGCTCAGAAAATCATTTCCGTGGCCACCGTCCAGGACATCGTTTCCGGCACCGCCGTAGAGGATGTCCTGACCAGTCAGTCCAAGCAGCAAGTTAGCCCCCTCATCGCCATACAATTCGTCGTTATCCAGCCCGCCCATTACTGCGTCAAGGTTGGCCAACACAAACTCGAAACCCTCCGCCGTCGGGTTGCCCGCACGCTTCAAGTCAGCCAGAACGTCCGCGCCCCACTTGCCCCCAGAATCCACCAGCGCCTTGGCGAAGGCCTTCATTATGTCAATCCCGCTGCTGAATTCCTGGTTGTAGCGGCTGCGAAACACCTCCACCAGCGGCGCTACATCCAGCTTCAACTGCCCCCCCTGGAAGGTGAAATCCAGAGCCTGCAACAAGGGTTTGAAATGGCTTTGCAACATCAGTCCAGAGGAAATGAAACCCGCCAGTTCGTCATAGGCCTTCATCAGCTTGGCAGCGGAATTGGGGCCTGGGTTGGGCGTATTACCGTTGGCGGTCTGGACAAATGATCGGCCCAGGAAAGCCTCCAGGGCATAAATCTTGCGGGCGTCATCTATAAAACCGCCACGGCTGGTAGGGCTCAGCCCAGCGACACCACTCCAGGCGAAGATGATGTTATCGAGCAATACGTTACGGGCCAGGGGGTCAGTTTGCGCAACGAACTGTTCGAGCAGCGAGCGCAACTCTCCCCCGCCTGGCAGCGCCATGGCCTTGGACAAACCCACCACAAGACCAAAACCGGCCAAATCGGGCAAAGCCTGCGACCCGCTGCTCAGTATCGCTTGCAAGTCTACTGCTCGCGCCGGGTCGACGTTGAACCAGACATCGCTCATCTCTCGAACAACACCATTTGCGTCGGTATACGTACCTTTCTGCAGGACCTGATTGCCTTGGCCATCGGTTTGAGTCTGCTCGACATAGCCCAGGTTCAAGCTGCCCACATTGGCCTGATCGAGGGTCAGCAGTTCGCCGGCATCGAGAACCCCGTTGCTGTTACTGTCGCGCCAGACTCGCAGTTGTGCATAGGTAGCATCATTGGCATCCACCTTTCCGTCATGATTGCTGTCCAGTTCGCTCAGCGCGGAAAAGCCATTTGCTGCCAAACCACCATTCGCCAATGTCGAATTGTTACCGAATAACTCGCGCCCGCTGTCAATCCGGCCGTTGGCATTACGATCCCAAACCAGCAGACCGTCGTCCTTGCCCACCCATCCGCTGAGTTCGGCAAAACCATTTGCATCGTGGTCGAAATGCACGCCCTGCTCGACCGACAAAGTTTCCACCCCATCCCCATCCAGATCGAGGATCAACGGGCTAGACGTCGTACCGGCACCTTCGAATAGCGACTTGAGGCCATCCAGGAAGTCGCTCATTGCCTGTACGCCCGCGTTATCAAGCCCCAGCAAGGCCCCTGCCAACGCCTGGCCCTGCTCCACAATAAAATCGCCAGCGCCATTGAGGCCTGTCTTGACCGTATCAATGTTGTCCACGATCCAGCTGGCTGCCGCCACCACCAGCGCCGCAGCTCCAACGATTGCGGCGAACGTAGCCGCCGATGCCCCGGCCGCTGTTCCGGCAATACCGATGGTGGCCATCAATGCCAATGCTTGAGTGATACTCAAGGCCCCGCTGACTACATTTAGCACCTGGCCTGTCGTCGCATTACCCGTGGAGATGGCTTCGCTCAATACGGCGATATCGCCGGCAAACGCACTGATCGCCAAGGGCGCGCCCAGCGGAGTGTTGGCAGCGAACTTCATGACCGCGCTACTCATTACCCCAAGCGCCATGCTGCCTTTTTGCAATGCCGTCTTGGACTCCATGAAAGTGCTGATCTTGGCGAGGGCCTGCTCCATGGTATTCTCACCGTTCGCCATCAGCCCTTCGATCATCGTCTGCCCCTGTTGGTACCAGGCGGGATCGACCACTACGGGCTGGTTGGGGGTATCGGTTTTCAACTCAAATATGTTGCCAGCCATGACGACCTCTCGATTATTGGAAATAGAAAAGCAGTAACAACACAGCTAACTCCACCAACACCAACACCGACAGCACATGGCTGGTCCATACCCTCCATTTCACCGGCGGTTTGCCCTGAAACTTCGGCAGTTCACTCCAGGACAGAAAGAACAATGCCAGTACCGGCAATAGTCCTAGAGCCCCCCAGATCATGTTGCCCATTGGTTTTATCTCTGCATCACGCAAGCCATAGAGCGCTCCTGGAAGATCCCTCTGACTGCAACGAAAGAAGCTGTTCGCGCACCATGAAGCGGCGAAAAAGACACGATGAATGCGAAACGAGCGCACAAGGACTGTGCCTGGGAGGTGAGGTATGCATTGTTGCCTCCATGCACTCTGAACGAGCGGTTCCCTATCGACATCTGGCAAAAAGCCAGCCAAGCGAGCTTAGTACAGGATCATTCTCCGGGTTTTAAGGCTTTAGACCCATGCGCTATTGAACGTCAACCGCTTAGAGCATCGCCTTCTCAGCTATTTCTTTGTCCGGCCCTTTGGCGGGCATCACGCCATGTGGCGTTCTGAAGTCGTCGGGTGTCAGCTCGGGTGGCAAGAAGTCCCGCCGGGGCTGATAATCGGACTTCAGATAATGAGCCAGCCCCTCGAGGTCGAGCGGGCTCAATGTACCGGCAGCTAATTTCAGGCGTAGATTGTTGAGAATGTAGTCATAGCGCGCATTGTTGTAATCCCGCACTGCGGTGAATAACTGGCGCTGGGCATTGAGCACGTCAACCGTATTGCGCGTGCCGATATCGGCCCCTACTTTCGAGGCTTTTAATGACCCCTGGCTAGAAAGAATGGTTTTTTTACGCGCCAGGATCTGCTCGATATCGGAATTAACCGCCCGGTAGTAGTTACGTGTGTTAAGCACCACCTCCCGACGCTGGGTCTCGCGTAGCTCCTCACTCTGGGTCAAACGCTTGTAGGACTCTCGCGCCTGAGCGCTGGTACGTCCCCCGTTGTACAAGGGCACATTGATCTGGATCGCTACCGAACTTTGCGCCACATTGCCTTGATAGCCGTTACGACCAAAGTCCGTTGGATTGCTGTACCCAAAGCTATCGTTATCGCCCTTGCGGTAGGAGGCAATGGCGTCAAGGGTAGGTGCATGCCCAGCCTGGCGCTGATTCAAAGTCTGCTCTGCGGCCAACACAGCCTGATCATTGGCTTGCAGCATCAGATTCTGGCGCAACGCCGCATCGACCCAGGACTTCGAGTTTTCAGGAGCAGGTGCCAGAACCGGCAACTGATGGGCAATACCCTCGATGCTATCGTAATCGTGATTGGTCAAGCGAATCAGTTGCTCGAAAGCGTCCTCTATTTTGCGCTCGGCCAGCTTGCGATTGGCCTGGGCGTTATCGTAGGCCGCCTGCGCGTCATAGACATCCGTGATACTGGCAAGTCCTCCGACAAGGCGTGCCTGAGCTTGGTCGCGCTGTTGCTTGAGAGCGATTTCCTCAGTTTCAGAGGCTGCCAGGTCGTCGCTGGCACGCAAGGTTTCAAAGTAGGCCTCCGCGCATTTGAGGATCAGCTCCTGTTCCTTGGCCGATAGCTCCAGCGACGCCTGGGAGGTTGAAGCCTCGGCCGCCTTCAAGCCGAACCAGGACTCGGCATTGAACAGTGGCTGCTTGAGATTGGCCTGGAAAGTCGTCCCGCTACGCGCTCGAGTCAGGCTTGGTGTATCGCGTTCAAGACGCGTCGACTCGCCGGAGACCGTGCTGCTTAACGTTGGCAGCAGATTGGCGCGAGCCAGGGGAATGGCTTCGCTACGTGCTTCAAAATCAGCCCTGGCGGCGGCCAGGTCCGAGTTGTGCATCATCGCTTGACGATAGACAGCCAACAACTCTGCCCGGGTCGTTATTTCGATGCTCCCCGCCACCGCCTGGCAGGCGAACAGACACACCCCCCCCAAAGCCCAGCCTGCCGTACGACTCATCCCCCCGCCTCCTGATCAGCGCTCTCTCATGCTTTCCGACAAATGGCGTTCCAACGGACTCAACAGGTAATCAATGACTTTGCGCCGGTCTGTCTTGACCTCCGCCGAAACCGACATACCGGGCGTCAAATGGATTGACTGGCCCTTGACCTGAACAGAATCCTCGAGAAGACGGATGCGGACGCTGTACAACAGACCGCGCTTTTCATCTTCAATGGCGTCGCTGGACACACTCAGAACCTCGCCCTCCACCACCCCGTACTTGGTAAACGTGAAGGTCTCCACTTTCACCCGCACTGCCTGCCCGGCACGCACGAATCCGACGTCTTTGTTTTCCAGCATTGCCTCCACTTCCACGGGCTGGTCTCGAGGGACGACAACCATCAAAGGCTGCGCGGCTGTAACAACTCCGCCCACGGTATGAATGCTCAGTTGTTGAACAGTGCCCTCCACAGGTGCAGCGAGGCGCATCAAATGATCCCGCTGGCGCGCTTTGTTGACCTCCTGGGTCAACGAGGCAACTTTTTGTTCGGATTGCTGCTGCAGATCGAGCATCGCTCGTCGAGTCTGGGCCAACGTGGTATCGCGGCGACGTTCAGCTTCTTTGCGGGCGGCCTTGAGCTCCAGGCCCCGTCCTTGCTGGACGGCAATTTCACGCTGCATGTCCAGTAAGGCCTGCTGCTTTTCAAGATAAGCGTGCCGAGGTACATACTGCTGTTCCAACAGGGTCCTGTAGTCATCCGCCAGGCGCTGATTGATCGGTAATGTCTTGAGCAATGCGCCGACACTGGCATTGGCCGAAACTATCTCCGCAGCCCGCTGCTCGATCTCGGCGTCCGCCTGATCCAGCGCGCTACGCAGTTCCAGATATTGCCCAAAGACCCAGCGTTGTGCCGCCAGTTGCTGCTGCGGGTCGGCGTTGGGAATGTTGCCGCTCAAAGAACCGGGGGGCTTCTTGGTCTCAATGGCCTCCAGCATCGCTCCAGCCCGGGCACTGTCCACTTCGGCAGCGATCAGGTCGCTCTGCAGGCGTTTGACGTCAGCCCCGGTAGCACTACCATCCAGCTCGATCAATAAATCACCGGCCTTGACCGACTGCCCGTCATGGACATAAATCGCCTTGACTACCGCCACCTCGCTGGGCTGGATAGTCTTGCTTTTGCCGCTAGCGACCACTTTGCCAGTCGCCGTGGCCACCACATCGATTTCACCCACGCACGCCCAGAGCAGTGCCAAAGCGGCACACGACATGATTGCAAACAGGATATAGCGTGGCGCCGGGTGCACCGGCTGCTCCTGCAATGCCAGAGCAGCCGGCAGGAACTGCACTTCATGAGGCAAGCGTCGCGGCGCGTCCAGCTTGTGGCGTTGCCTCCAGGCCTCGCGCCAGGCCCGGTGGTAACGACGCAGCAATTCTCGCCCTGCCGAAGAATTTCCCATGGCCGGCTTATCCTTGCTGCAAACGGTGCAGGCGCGAGTAATGGCCAGCCTGCAGGGCAAGCAATTCGCTATGGGTACCCTGCTCTACGATCTGTCCCCGATCCATTACCACAATCCGATGGGCGTCACGCACTGCGGAAAGTCGGTGGGCAATGATGATGACCGTACGCCCTTTGCAAATCAGCTTCATGTTCTGCTGAATGATGCGCTCGGACTCATAATCGAGTGCGCTGGTGGCTTCGTCGAAAATCAGAATGCGAGGGTTGCCGATCAGGGCGCGCGCTATCGCAATGCGCTGTCGCTGACCACCGGACAATGAAGAGCCATGTTCTCCCACCAGAGTGTCGTAGCCCTCCGGCAATTCCAGGATGAACTCATGAGCCCCCGCCATTTTTGCCGCTTCGATGACTCCCGCGAGCGGGGCCCCGGGATCGGTCAAGGCAATGTTTTCCCGGATACTGCGGTTGAACAGCATATTGTCCTGGAGCACCACGCCAATCTGCCGACGAAGTGACGATACATCCGCCAGTGCCAGGTCCATACCGTCCACCAATACCCGGCCCCGCTCCGGAACGTAAAGGCGCTGCAACAGGCGCGTGAGGGTGCTTTTCCCGGAACCGGAGCGCCCGACCACACCTAATATTTCCCCGGCCTCGATTACCAGGCTTATACCGCGCAACACCTCGGGACCATCGGGCCGATATCTGAATAGCACTTGATCGAACTCGATCTGCCCCTTTAGCGGAGGCAAGGCACTGCGGGTAGCTTGGGAAAGCTCGGTACGACTATTGAGAATATCCCCCAGCCGCTGTACCGAAACTCCCGTCTGTTGAAAGTTGGTCCACAGCTGTGCGAGCCGAATAATCGGTTGCGAGACCCGCCCAGCCAACATATTGAAAGCAATCAACTGCCCAACCGTCAGTTGACCGTCTATTACCAAGCGTGCCCCAAGCCAGAGTGTGGCAACCGTCACCAGTTTGCCAATCAGGGAAACGCTTTCATTGGCAATGTTCGACAAGGTCTGCGTCTTGAAGCCGGCCGATACATAGGCAGCCAGCTGGTTGTCCCATTTGCGGGTGATCTGTGGTTCCACGGACATCGACTTGAGCGTGTCTATGCCGTTGATGGTTTCCACCAGAAATGCCTGGTTTTCGGCTCCACGGGAAAAGCTCTCGCTCAAGCGGGCTCGCAACAAGGGCGTGACCACTATTGAAACCAATACATAGAGCGGCAGTGACAGCACTACCACAAGGGTCAGCCAGCCGCTGTAAAAAAACATCACGGCGATGAACACCACCGAGAAAAGGATATCCAGCAATAGGGTGATGGCATTACCGGTAAGAAAACTTCGAATATTTTCCAGTTCACGCACCCGAGCGACCGAGTCCCCTACCCGGCGAGCCTGAAAATATGACAACGGCAAGGTCACCAGATGACGAAAGAGCCGGGCTCCCAACTCGACATCGATACGGCTGGCCGTATGGGCAAAGACATAGGTACGCAAGCCACTCAATGCGGTCTCGAACAACATGATCCCGAGCAAACCGATTGCGATCACATCCAGTGTCGTCAACCCGTGATGCACCAGGACCTTATCCATAACCACCTGAAAAAACAGCGGTGTCAGCAATGAAAAAATCTGCAAGACAAAAGACACCAGCAACACTTCACCCAGCAATTTCCGATATTTGACGATGGCCGGGATAAACCAGGTGAAATCAAAGCGCGTCAACTCGCTGGCTTGGGAGGCCTGGGAGCGCACAAGAATCAACTCACCCTGCCATCTTGCGGACAGTTCATCGGTGCCGAGGACCTGCGCCCGACAGACCCGAGGGTCATGAATCAGCACTTTGTCCTGATCAAATCGAGCGATGATAAAAAACTGCCCGTCCGTGGCACGGGCAATCGCTGGTAACGGTGTAAGCGCAAGGCGCTTGAGGGAAACACTCGTCGCTTTGGCCTTGAGCTCAAGTTGACGAGCCGCCAGAAGAAGTTCAGCCTTGCCGAACTTCTGGCCAGAGCCGACATACTCGTGGCTCAACTGTTCGGCACTAACAGCGATGTTGTGAAAGCGAGCAAGCATCACCAGGCAGGCAAGACCGGTGTCCAGAGGGGAAGATGATTCGGCGCCCGAGGCGTCCTGTCTATCCATCGCAGCTTCCTTGCCTGATTATTCTTTTTAAAACCTTGGGCGGAATGATCGCTGCAGTTGAGGTGAGCACAGGCGGACTGAGCAGACGTGAGAATAGTTGCACAATGCCATAGCGCAAGTCGCCAGATTGTTTTCTGCACTAATTTTCTCTACATGGCTCAGTGGTAGTGAAGATACAAAAAACGACATTTGGTTTCTGCCACCACGTGGAGGCTCCATTTTTTCTGCTTCTGAGCAACTGACACATCAATTTATTCGGGAGAAGCTACGATTTCGGACACTTACGAAGAGGGGGTGAGATCAAGCCTGTCGCTTGAAATGTCTAGATAAGCAGGATCGTCTCGGCAAGCCCAAGTGAATAGTATCCCAGGGGGATCCGACCGCTTCTGAAAATACGTCACTGCGTTCTCATACTGCGCAGTTGTTGTGCTTGAGACGAGGATTCGCGGGAGATTTTCTTTCAGCCAACCAGATCATGTAGCGATCGGTGCTGCCATCGGCATTGACGCGGCGCACGATGTTCTTGGCGTCGTCGCGGAAGAACCATTCCGAACGCTCGTCGGCGTGACGGATGCGGTAGGTGTAGCCAAGGATGTCGTAGTAGTGCCAGGTGTCGTTGCCAAGCTCGTCGGTGACGTAGGTCAGACGGATGTTTTCGTCCCACTCCAGACGCGAGTCGAAGCTGCCGTCGTCGGCCCATTCGGGGATGGCTTTGGCCTTGGCGCCGGGGCCGTCCCACTGCAGGTTCATGCCGCGCCCGGTGCGGTCGGTGCAGCGGGTGATCAGGTGATGCTGGAACTGATACGACCAGACTGCGCCGTTCTCGTCCTGCGCCTGAATCAGGTCGCCATAGACGTCGTATTGGTACGCACAAAGTTGTCGCAACGGTTCGCCGTCAACGATCTGCCAGAGGTCGATAAACCGGCCTTGATCGTCGATCATCGTGCCGAGGTGCAGGTGCACCTTGCTGATGTCGTTTTCCTGGTAGGTGATCAGGTCGGAGAGCACCGAGTGTTCGCCGTGACGATACTCGTAATGCAGCATGACCCCAGCGCCGTTGCTCAGCGAAATATTGCTCAGCACATAGCGCTGGTCACGGCGGACGTAGGTTTCCTTGCGTTGGAAACCACGGCACGGCAGCAGTTGATCTTCGCTGTTGCAGTCCAGCGTGATGTTTTCGATGGCGTCGTACTGGAACAAGCCGACCTTTGGCAGTGGGTAGCTGTGGTCTCGGCCATCGGCGCCGTAGAACGTCAGGCCCTCATCCATGCAGTCGAACTCGCTGATCCAGCGGGCACCGAGTTCACTCTGATCGTAGGCGTCGAGGCGCGAGTTATAGGTGCGTGTCCATTCGATCGGGAATTGGCCGGGCAGGCTGAAATCGGTATGGTTCAGGCTTTCCGAACCGAAGGCGAAATTGATGCTGAAGTCCGTGGCGCATTCACAGGGACCTTTCTTCGGATTGGGCACAACTTTCGCCGGTGCCTGCTGGCCGTTGGACCCCAATTGACCATCGGACGCCGTGTGCTTTGCCTGATCGGTTTTGTCTGGATGGACCGCGGTGCTCTGGCCATGAGCATTGCGCTTGCGCCACACGGTCACGGCACTGGAGAGGATAAACAGCAACCAGCCTATGGAGTTCTGCACCGATTTATCGTCGACGTTGCTCAACTGAGTGCGCAGCTCCGGGCTCATCGCGCGCAGTTTTTTTGGTTTCGTCGGAGACGGTTTTTTGAAGTCATCGGGCACCAGATTTTGTGCCACGCTGTTGGCCAGGCCCTTGCCAGCCGCTTTATAAGCACTCGCGGCAGCCCCGAACACATTGCTGAATGAGGCCAGCGGATCATTCTTGAATTGATCGACTGCAGCACTTGCCCGTGCGCTGGCCGCATTCAGATCACCTTTGACATCCAGATTGCCGAAAGCCACCGCTTCGATGCCTTTGGCAATCTCGTTGATGACGTCTTCGCCGAACTTGACAGCGTCCGCCAGGATGCCGGGCAATTTGCCTTTGGCCTGCTCAACAAAATCATCCATTTCAAGAATGGCCAAACATCAAAAGTGCAACTTTTCACAAACCATAACAAATTCTAAGCCAGGTATATCCTCAGCACTCGCTCAATACGAAGCCAAAATCGTCACTTGAGACTTGGGCAATTTCATTAAGCCGCTGGCGCAATGCAGCGATCAGCTGCCGCTCCACTTCCCATGGATCCGACAAGGCAGCGAGTTGCGGTGCCAATTGAGGCGACATACTCATCAGCGAATGATTGAGCGAACGTGCCGTTTCAAAAGCGGCCTTCTGCACGAAGCTGATCTCGACCAGTTCACCCTGCGCCTTGCGAAACTCCATCTCAGCCATCCGCGCCAGGTAGTGCTCTCGATGCGCTCGTGCTTTCTGAAAGTCCGGAGTCTGCCCTTGCGCAGGGTCAACGGGCGGCGGCGCAGCCATTTTGGTCGGCTCGGATTGAGCTGCGACGTGGCTGTACACATCACGCTGAAGCCGATCCTGTTGGTGGCGAGCAGCGACGGCAGCCTTGCTCGGATCAGCGGTATCGCGGATCAATGCTTCGGTGGCCAGCACATCGACCTGCTTGCCATTGGGCGACAGCACCAACCGGCCATTCTCTTTCAGCCAGGTGATGTAGCTCGGTGATCGGCCGATGTGCGCAGCGAAGGCGCTCTTGGATAGGTACGTGGCTGCGGTCATAAGCCCTCCTTTTCAGCGGCTTTTCAATGAATCCTTTCAAGATTTCAGTGGATTGAAATTTCAGTAAGCTGGCAGGCCTCCGACTAACACGATCGCGCGGGTTTCCGACCCCGTGCCTTTTGAAAATCCCTAGGGTCCCCTGCCCTTTCAGCTCCATTATCGTTGCGCTAGTCTGCGTCAACGATCCTCCATCACATCAGGGAAGAAACGTGTTCTGGAACAAGCAAAAGAAAGTTCAGGTGGAGCTCATGACTCCGATAACTATCACTCATCCGAACTGTGCCAGTCCGCAGCTCCCGAGCCCGGTGCCACCAGCCGTTAAAGGAGTAGACAAAGACTTTGCACTAAAGCTGATGATCAGCATTGCGCTATTCCTACAGGCAGCTCTCTTTGTGGATGGCTATCTGGGGTTAACCACTTACTACGAGCAGTTTGGTGTCGAGACGGGTGAGCTTGATTTAGCTAGCCCAACCATCTTGGCGGCAGGCTATCTGCATAGCTTGACTGGTGTGATGAACTGGGTTGATGGAGTGCCATTAATTGGTCCTTTGCTCCCATGGATGCCATTCGCGGCCGTGGCGCTAATCTACGCTCGCGTGTTGGCAAATCCTGAAACGAAAGGGCAGGCACTTTTCGTGAAAGGATTCCTGGGCGGGATATCACTGTTTACTTTGTTTGTTGCGCCTCTGTGGGGAGTGCAGCACGGCATCGACAGAGGTCGAGAAGACATCACCTCAACAACTGGGTTAAACGCTACAAAAGGTGTGATTACGGAGCATAGCCTCGTGACCAAGGATGGCGAGAAAATCATCGGCCGTCTCCTCGCGGCAGACACCAAGAGCACTTTCCTACTCTCTAATCACACCGTTTATAAAATCGACAACAGGACAAACCGAATAATGAGACAGGTCCTACTGAAGGAGAAACCTATCAAACCTCTCTGAGCCTTTACCAATCCAAGCCATGCCCTCTCCCTTTGGAAAGACGGACATCCCTACGCAGGTTTCAGCTAGAGAGAATCCGCGAGTTCGATAACCCGTGTAGGGGGCGGCCCTCGGGGAGGACCCGTGAAATCTGCCCCCCTACCCGGCCTGCCCGGCTCATGCCTTCGGCTCGGCCTCGCTCAGGTCCAGGCGCTTGGCGACCCAGCGTTCGTACAAGCCGATGGCGACGTCCGCGCCGGCCATCGCGGTCAGGCAACCCAGGGCGCCCGCTGTCCAGATCGACAGGCCCGCACCGAACAGCAACATCATCGCTGATACGCCGCACACGATGCAGGCACCGGACCGAAGTGCGAGGCGGCGCACCAATGCCCAGCCTCGTGCCCCATCCTTGTCTGCGCGCCACATCTCGCCGGACACGCCGCCAACCAATGACAGGGCAATCACCAACCAGATCGGCATCTCTGCCAGTGCCTGTTGCTCGTTCGTCATTGCCCTGCCCCTTAAACAAAAAGACCCGGCGCTATGGCCGGGTCGGGTGGTGGGTGGCCTGCCGCGCTTTGCGGTCGCACCCATCGAAGATGGCTCCTTTTTACAGCTCGATTCTGGTGGCAGCAAGACCGGTTTAATGCCATCCGGTGAATGTGTGGCTTACGTCTGGTGAACGTCTGGCGAATGTCGGTGAATATCTATCTCGGCTGTCTTTTGCTTTTCTGGCGTCCCATACGTCCCACTTCTCTAAAACAAGGTGGGACGTCTGAAAGCCCCGCAGATTGGGGCTTTGCCCCACCGTCCTACTTTTCTTTCTCTTTTCTCGTGTATAGAGAGAAATTTAAAAAGCACGCGTGCGCGTGAACGCGCGTATCTGTGCCCGCTACGCATACACGGGTGGGAGGCAAAAAAGGTGGGACGGTGGGACAGCCCAACAACGACGGGGCCTGTGCCCGTCCCGCGACTGCAAAAGCAGTAGGACGGACGCGGGTCGGTGGGACGGCGTAAGCCAGAGGGATGCCCAAGATCAAGCCGCTTCCCCCAGGAGGAAGTGCTCGACCACGATGTGGGCGTCATGCAGGCGTTGGTAATAGACGTTGCGTGTACAGCCGCTTCGCGTCAGACGTGCCGCCAACGGCGCGTCAGGCTGGAAGTAATGCACCTGCACCACGGTCATCAGCTCAGGATCGAGGCGTTTCTTGACGATGCGCTCAATGTCCAGTGAGGCTTCCAGCGGCACCCGGCTCCCGCGCCTGCCGCGCACGAGCTGACCACCGCTTTCCATCATCATCGCAACCATGTTGCCGCCCGAGTAACCGGCGGCCACTTCATCGCTGTGCAGCTCTTGCGCCCATTGTTTGAGGGCCATATCGATTGCCTTAATCATCGAAGCATGGCTCCTCGAACTCGTCCCGTTGCAGCGCAGACGCCCTGCCCCAATGCTCGGGTTTCCTGTACGCCCATGGCCGCTGACCGCTCTTGTTCAACGCCCCCAAACGGAAGCGTCGCCAGCCGAGCCGGTGCAGGATTGCGCCGACGCGCATCTGCTCGGGCTTGCCCCAATGCCCTGGGTCGAGCTTGAGTGCTTGACTCATTACCTCGCTGCCGGTGGTGGTCTCGCCGATCTGCGACTCTTCGAGCCAGGTCAGAATGGGCGTCTCCCATTCGTCCACCACAAAGCGCTCGTCCTGCTCCTCGCTGAACATCGGCGCTTCCTCTCGCGTGACCCACCAGAGGTCGCCGGCCTCAAAGCAGAACACCGCTTCGGCCCACAGCTGGTCGCGGATCTCGCGCAACAACGGCACGTCGACCTTGGTACAGGCGACCGGCCAATAGCGGCGGTTGCCGGTGGCGTCTTTGAGGTATTCGTCCTGGTTGGTGGTGCCGACGAAGACACACTGGCGTGGCACGTCCAGGGTTCTGCGGCCATAGCTTTCGCGGTAGGTGTCGGTCGACGCCGAGAAGAACTGCTTGGCCTTGGTGCTCTCGGCCTTGTTGAAGCTGTCCAGCTCGCCGAGCTCGACAATCCACTTGCCACGAATTGCCTGGAAGCCGTCCTTGTCGCCGAGGGCAAACGGCGTGTCCATGAACCACTCACCGCCGAGCACGCTCATGGCGGTCGACTTACCGGCGCCTTGTACGCCTTCGAGGATCATCACCGAGTCCGCCTTGCAGCCGGGCTTCATCACCCGCGCCACGGCCGAGATCAGCCAGCGCTTGCCGACCTTGGAGGTGTAGTCGGTTTCCTTCACGCCCATCACATCCGTCAGCCAACGCTCCAAACGCGGCACACGATCCCAGTCGAGTTTTTTCAGGTACTCGCGCACTGGGTGAAACGCGTGGTCGTGAGCGACGACGCTGACGGCCTCGATCACGTGCGAGGACTTCACGCGCAGGTTGTACTGCTGAGCGAGCCACTTCATCACGCGCACGTCGTCGATGTCCGCCCACTCGCCGGTGCCACCGCCATAAGGGGCCGCGCGCAACTTGACGATTTTCGAGCTGAAGGCGCAATAG
>Ga0207655_1002273_pt1 | contig 15837 bp, 11 predicted proteins | sample KBSM44metaG_FD_184398 | JGI IMG/M metagenome (GOLD analysis project Ga0207655, IMG submission 184398) | Miscanthus rhizosphere microbial communities from Kellogg Biological Station, Michigan, USA - KBS M4-4 metaG (SPAdes) (version 2) | ecosystem: Host-associated > Plants > Roots > Rhizosphere >...
AAGGCGGCAAAAACAACCTGCTGACCACCGTGCAACAGATCAAAGTGCCCGCTGGCAATCTGTATGCGTGGGTGGCGACCGAAACCAAAGCGTCGCGGCAGATCCGCCGGGCATTGCTCGATGAGCACGGGCTGGACGAGCAGTTTGTGAAGGCTGTCGGCTACTGGCGGCTGGAAGACAGCGACGAGGAATAAACGCTGTGCATGCTTTCTGTGGCGAGGGGCAAGCTCCCTCGCCACAGTCAGTGTTCACTTGCGATCCGTGCGCCACCGATCCAACCCGATCACCAGCAGTGAAATCAGCACAAACCCCGCCAACAATCCTCCGGCATTCACGAACACCTGTGGATAACCCAGTTTGTCGACATCAATGAACGGGTAGGGATAAACCGCCAGCAGATGCCCACGCCAAAGCGAATAGCCGAAGTACACCAGCGGATAAATCACCCACAACGCAATGTGCCGCAGCCGCAACGTCCCCTTGGGTACACAGAACCACCAATAAACCAGGAACAGCAGCGGCATGACGTCATGCATCAGCTCATCGGCCAGCCATTGCCAGCCTTCGGGATGCCATAAATGGCGCAACAACAGGCTGTACGCCACGCCGACCACCGCGATACTCACCGCAATGGCACTGCTCACCCACGGCTGCAAAAACCAGCGTCGCGCCGCCGACTCGCGAGACGTCAGTTCACAGGTCAGCACCACCGCCACCAGCGTATTGGTCAGCACCGTGAAAAAGCTGAAAAAACTCACCAGCCCGCCCAGCAGGCTGGCCGCGATACTCCAGCGGGCATAGAGAATCAGGTACATCTGAATGCTCAAGCCTGCCCAGCCCAGAATCGCCGCCACGGCCACACAACGACGCCTCGCGATCGAGGGTATGACCATGCTCAGACCGGGCGCTTGGTGCGCATCAGTTTCACGTACAGACGCTCGACCTTCTCCCGCGCCCACGGAGTTTTGCGCAAAAAGGTCAGGCTCGACTTGATGCTTGGGTCGCTCTTGAAGCAGCGGATATCGATACGCTCGGCCAGCCCCGACCACTCGTAGTGCGCAACCAGGGCGTTGAGGATTTGCTCCAGCGTCACGCCGTGCAGGGGATCAGGGTTGTGTTCGGTCATGCCGGGCCTTCGAACGATGAAAGGATGGGGAGCCGCGCACCTTAACGGAGGCTTTCGTCCGGTGGAAGGGCTCCGGACAGAGGCATTCGTCAGAGACTGAATTAACTGTAGGTGAGTTGGCCATCATCCGAGGGACAAACGTCAGGAGATAGCACCCGGCTCAGTAATAACGACGCGGGTCCGAATCGATCAGGCTGGCCAGCTTGGTCAGGGCAAACCGCAATTCGTCCTGGCTGGTGGGCGACATCAACACCAGTCGCACGCAGCGCGTAATGCCGCTACGTTCGGCCTGGAACTGGGTACCGCTGAGGACCAGCACACCGTTGGCACGGGCCAGCATGGTGAATTCGTCGCTGGTCCAGGGCTCGGGCAACGTCAACCAGACGTGGTAGGAATACGGCTGGGTCTTGAGCTCGAAATTGGCGAAGATTTCCTGAGCGATCGCCTGCCGCCCGGCGGCCTCGTTGCGCTGAATGCGTATCAGCTTTTTATCCAACCCCTCGGTGATCACGTTGCTGGCCAACTGAGCGGTCAATGGCGACGGCATCCAGACGCTGCTGCGCACCATGGAGGTCAGGCGCGACAGCAGTTTCGGCGGGCTATAGAGATAGCCAATCCGCAAGGCCGGCATGACCGACTTCGACAGACTGGTCAGGTACACCGAACGATCCGGGGCAAACGCCGACAGCGGCTTGATCGACGGGTCGGTGGCCAGAAAACCGTAGATGTCATCGTCTAGGATAATGAAGTCGAACTCCTCGGCCAACGCCGCGATTTGTGCCCGACGTTTTTGCGACATGATCGCCGCCGTTGGGTTCTGGCACGTCGCCACGCAGACCAGCATCGCCGGTTTCTCACGCTGGCACAGCTCACGCAGCGCTTCGGGAATGATCCCTTCATCGTCCATTGGTACGCCACGCAGGCGTCGTTCGAGTCCATGGGCAAGGGAAATGATGCCGGGGTAGCAGAGCTCCTCGCAGAGCACCAGATCACCGGCGTTGGTCAACGCACTCATCGCGACCATCAAACCATGCTGTGCGCCGGCGGTGATCACCACTTGCTGCCATTGTGCATCGGGCAACGAATGGCGCAGCCATTGCGCGCCCGCCTCGCGATGAGCCGGATGACCGCCATCGGGGGCATAGTCGAGGGTATGGGCAAAATCCGTGCTTTTGGCCATGCCCACCAAGGCTCCACGCAACCAGTATTCCAGGGTTTCGCTGTAAGGCTTGATGATCGAAAGGTCCAATAACTCAGACTGCCCAAGATTCAGCGAAACGGCACTGTTGCTGGCCGGCAGTTCCAACTGTTTCTGGTTGAGCACATAAGTGCCACGCCCCACTTCCCCCTGCACCAGACGCCGCCGATGGGCTTCGCTATAGGCACGACTGATGGTACCGGGCGTGACATTCAGCGTGGTGGCCAGCTCCCGCAGGGTCGGCAGACGATCACCTTCGTTCAACACGCCGTTGCTGATATCGCGCGCCAACGCGTCGGCAATCGACAAATACATCGGCTGGCTGAACTCGCTTAGCTGAGGAACCCACATGAATGATCGCTACCCATCGTAGAAATGATGAATATCCGAGCATATCACATGGTGGTTAGGCAACTAATAAATGGATTCAATCAATAAATTGAGTCGATTGATTCGGCGAATGAATCGAAAAACATCTTTCATGCAAAATATTTTTCAAAAACGATATTTTCTTATAAATCAAATAGTTATTTGAAAAAAGCCTGACAAATACAGCTTGATAGCAAAAAAACATCTCGTAACAACCTCCTCGCCTATTGAATCAACTCAATTCATTCAAATACACTCATCTCGAATCGAAGCAATCGACTCAATCTCATTCTGAATCACCGCGTGCCAGCCACGCCAAGCCGAGACATCATGGACACACTCAGAAAGGATCTATCCCTGTCAGCGATCATTGCAGGCTTCATCGCCGTGATCATTTCCTATGCCGGCCCGCTGATCATCGTGTTTCAGGCGGCCCGGGAGGCACACCTGCCCAATGATCAAGTGTCGTCCTGGATCTGGGCTATTTCCATCGGCAGCGGCATTACCGGTCTGTTATTGAGCTGGCGCTTGCGGATTCCGGTGATTACGGCATGGTCGACACCGGGTGCGGCGTTGCTGGTGTCGATGCTGCCCACGGTCTCCCTGCCCGAGGCCATCGGCGCCTATGTGGTGGCTTCGGTGATTATCGCGGTGGTCGGCTTGTCCGGTGCGTTCGACAAATTGATGAGTCGCCTGCCAAAAGCCATCGCCGCCGCCATGCTCGCCGGCATCCTGTTTCGTTTCGGCGCTGAACTCTTCACCTCAATCAAGCTGCAGCCGAGCATGGTGCTGTCAATGATCGCGGCGTACCTGCTGTTCAAACGCTTTTCACCGCGCTACGCCATCCTGTCGGTATTGATTGTCGGCTGCGCCGTGGCCGCCTCGTTCGGTGGACTCAACACAGGTTCGATCACCGTCGATGTCGCTCACCCGATCTTCATTGCCCCGCAGTGGAGCTGGCACGCGATCATCAATATCGGCCTGCCGCTGGCCCTCGTCACCCTGACCGGGCAGTACGTGCCGGGCATGGCGGTGTTGCGCACCTCGGGCTACAACACCCCCGCGCGCTCGATCATTTCGGTCACAGCCATCGGCTCGATTTTGATGGCGCCATTCGGCTCCCATGGCTTAAACCTGGCGGCCATCACCGCCGCTATCTGCACCGGCCGCGAAGCCCATGAAGATCGCGACAAGCGCTACATCGCCGGGATCGCCTGCGGGGTGTTCTACATTCTGATGGGCATCTTCGGCGCGACCCTCGCTTCGGTGTTTTCTGCCTTGCCCAAAGAGCTGATCGCCTCCCTCGCCGGCCTGGCCCTGTTCGGGGCGATCAGCGCCGGGCTGACCGGAGCCATGGCTGACGAGAAACAACGTGAAGCGGCGCTGATCACCTTCCTGGTCACCGCCTCGGGCATGAGTTTCCTGGGGCTGGCCGCTGCATTCTGGGGGCTGATCTTCGGGCTCGTGGCACATTTCGTACTGACCTACACCCGGGAAAGCAAATCCGGCACCGTCGTCGAGGGCAGCCGACCATGACCGCTCGTTACGACTTCATCGTGGTTGGCGGCGGGATTGCCGGGGTATCCGCCGCCTATGAACTGGCGGCTCACGGCAGCGTGTGCCTGCTTGAACGCGAACCACAACTGGCCTATCACACCACCGGGCGTTCGGCGGCGATTTCCATGGAAAGCTACGGCAACCAGCAGATCCGCTCGCTGACTTGTGCCTCCCGGAGCTTTTTCGAGAATCCGCCCGAGGGGCTCGCCGAACATCCATTGTGGGCACCACGGGGTGCGTTGATCGTGGCCCAGGCGGCACGTGTGGATAAGTTGGCCGCCCGTTTCACCGCGGTTCTCGGGCAGGTGCCGACGGCGCAGTTCCTCGACGAGAAACAAGTCCTTGAACTGGTGCCTTACTTGGCAGAGGGCGCGTGGAGCGCGGGGATTTTCGAACCCAGCGCCTTCGATCTGGATGTACACGGCATTCATGGTGCCTATCTTGGCGGCCTGCGCGCTCGCGGCGGTGTGGTCAAACGTGAGACCGAAGTGTTGCGGGGCCAGTACCGTGCCGGTCACTGGACGTTACACACCCAGGATGGCCAGCACCTCGAGACCGCGATTGTGGTCAACGCCGCCGGCGCCTGGGCCGATGAATTGGCCGAGCGCTGCGGTTTGCCGAAGGTAGGTGTGCGGCCACTGCGCCGCACGGTGCTGGCGGTCGATCCGCAATGCGACGTGCACCGCACACCATACCTGGGAACGGTCGACGAAGACATTTTCATCAAGCCGGAAGCCGGACGCCTGATCGTCTCGCCTTGCGATGAAAGCCCGTCGTTGCCTTGCGATGCCCTGCCGGATGAACTCGATCTGGCCATCACCATGGATCGCCTGCAAAACACCACACGGCTGCGCCCTCGCTCGATCATCAACAAGTGGGCAGGCCTACGCACCTTTGTTGCCGACCGTTCGCCGGTATTGGGCCAGGACCCGTTGCAGGAAAGTTTCATCTGGCTTGCCGCACTGGGCGGCTACGGCATTCAGGCCGCACCGGCCATTGCCCGGTTGTGCAGTCACGCCGCACTGGGCAACGCAATGCCGTCCGACCTGGCGGCCCTGCACCTCAACTACCAGCACTTTTCCCCGGCGCGTTGCCGTGACGAGGAATTCTCGGCCCTGGCCGTGCGACAGGTTGCCGACTTGCACTAACCCCCCAACCCACTAACAAGGATCGTCATCATGCAGACCAACGCTCAACTCCAGCCCTTGGCCAAACCTTTTCTGGGCGAAGAAAACGTCATCTTCACCGACAAGGCCCCGCTGCCTCTGGGCACTTACTCCCAAGGCATCAAGGTCAGTCATGGGCAGACCATCTACCTGTCGGCACAGACCCCGGTCTCGGCGTTGAACAATGAAGTGCTGGCTCAGGATTTCGAAGGGCAACTGCGTCAGACCCTGGACAATCTGGCGCAGATGGCCGAAGCCGCGGGCGGCACTCTGGCGAACGTGGTCAAGGTCACTGCGTTCATCACGGACCTGAGCGAGTTCCCGACCCTGAACCGGGTCATGGAAGAGTATTTCACCCAGCCTTATCCAGCCCGCACCACCGCCGGCGCCAGCGCCTTGGCGCGCAATACCCTGGTCGCCATCGACGCCATCATGGTGGTCTGAAAAAAAATCTTCGGATAGCGAAGTACCCGTCGGTCCGGCGCATCGGAGTGATCCGTGTTTCCGCGCTGAACCGACGTTGTCAGGGAAGCGTACTTTCAAGGGTTGGCCATGAAGAAGTCTTACAGAGAGTATGTATTGCAGTGCCTGGCTTGCGAACGCCGCTACCAGCCACATGAAGTCAGCTACTACTGCCCCCATTGCAAAATCGATGGTGCTCTCGATGCGCTCTACGATTACCCGACACTGGCACGCGAATGGTCACGGGACAGTCTGGCTCATGACCACGCCCGGGGAATGTGGCGTTATGACCGGCTGATGCCGCTGAATTCCACGCAGTTCATTCCACCATTACTGGTGGGTAACACGCCGTTGTATTCACGTCCCGAATTGCTCGGCAGAGAGGCGCCAATCAAGGTATTCATCAAGGATGAATCCCGGCAGCCTACCGGCTCATTGAAGGATCGCGCCAGCGCCCTGGCTGTAGCCCATGCGATGCAATCCGGTGCGAGCACCGTCGCCGTCGCCAGCACTGGCAACGCTGCTTCGGCGCTGGCCGGAATGAGCGCGAGCCTGGGTCTGCGCAACGTGATTTACCTGCCAAAAAGTGCTCCCCGCGAGAAACTCGCACAAATGCAGGGCTACGGTGCCGAGATCGTACTGGTCGATGGGCAATACGACGAAGCGTTCGAACAATGCTTCGACGCCTGCGAAACCCATGGCTGGTACAACCGCACCACCGGCATCAATTCGTACATGAGCGAAGGCAAGAAAACCGTGGCTTTCGAGATGTGCGAACAGCTCGCCTGGCAAGTCCCGGATCTGGTGTTTGTCCCAGTCGGCAATGGCTGCATCCTGGGCTCGGTGTACAAAGGCTTCTTCGATCTGCTGCAACTGGGCTGGATTGAACGCATGCCACGGCTGATCGGCGTACAGGCGCAAAACAGCAATTTCATGTATCGAGCCTGGCGCAGCGACCAGCCGATGCAGCAGACCGAACGCATTACGCCTACCAGCCTCGCCAGCAGCATCAACGTGGCCCTGCCGCGCGACCGTCTCAAGGCCTTGCGCGCGGTAACGGCCAGCGAGGGCGAGTTCATCTGTGTCAGTGACCCGAGCATTGTCGCAGCGGCGTCCAGACTGGCCGCCAGCACCGGCGTTTTCCCCGAAGCCGGGGCAGCCAGCGCCTTCGCCGGTCTGCTCAAGTACGCCGAAGAACACCCCGACACGCCGCAAACCGCCGTGGTGCTGATCACCGGCAGCGGTCTGAAAGACACGTCCATTTTTCTTTCCGATACCAGCAAAAGCCAGTCACGGGTGTTGCCGCGTCACGCGCCAGCCCCCTTGGCTGAAGCACTCATTTAAAGGAATGCCCTCCATGAGCCTGCAGAATCTAGACCCCACCCTCGCTCGCCTGATCGGCCGCGAACGCAACCGCCAGGAAACCCACCTGGAGTTGATCGCCTCGGAAAACTACGTCAGCGAAGAAGTGCTGGAAGCCCAAGGTTCGGTGCTGACCAACAAGTACGCCGAAGGCTACCCAGGCAAGCGCTATTACGGTGGCTGTAAAGTGGTCGACGAGATTGAAAGCCTCGCCATCGAACGTGCCTGCAAACTGTTTGGTAGCGAATATGCCAACGTCCAGCCGCACTCCGGCTCCCAGGCCAACCAGGCCGTGTTTCTCGCCGTGCTCAACCCTGGCGACACGATTCTGGGAATGTCCCTGGCCGATGGCGGCCACTTGACCCATGGCGCCTCGGTAAACTTCTCCGGCAAGTTCTACACCGCCTATTCTTACGGCCTGGAAAAACACAGCGAAACCCTCGACTACGCCGAGATGGAAGCCCTGGCCCGGGAACACCGGCCGAAAATGATCATTGCCGGTGCCTCGGCGTATTCAAGGACCATCGACTTCCAGCGTTTTCGCAACATCTGCGATGAAATCGGGGCGTACCTGATGGTCGACATGGCGCACTACGCCGGACTCATCGCAGCCGGCCTGTACCCCTCGCCGGTCGGCATTGCCGACTTCGTCACCTCGACCACTCATAAAACGCTGCGCGGCCCACGGGGCGGTCTGATCCTGGCCAAACGCGAACATGCGGCGTTGCTCGACAAGACGATATTCCCGGTCTATCAGGGCGGACCTCTGATGCACGTCATCGCCGCCAAGGCCGTAGCGCTCAACGAAGCCCTCGGCGATGAGTTCAAGCACTATCAGCAACGCGTCATCGACAACGCCAGGACCATGGCGAATATCCTTACTCGACGCGGCCTGCGGGTGGTGTCAGGGGGCACCGACTGCCACATGTTCCTGCTCGATCTGCGCGCGAAGAACATCACCGGAAAAGATGCCGAGGCGTTGCTCGAGAGCGCCCACATCACCTTGAACAAGAACGCGATCCCCGACGATCCGCAAAAACCTGCGATCACCAGCGGCATCCGCATTGGCACACCCGCCCTGACCACGCGGGGCTTCGGTGAAGCCGAATGCGCCGAAGTGGCCAACCTGATTGCCGACCTGCTTGAGCAACCGACCAATGCGGCACTGCTGGACAATGTCCGTCGACGGGTGATGCATTTGTGTGAATGCTTCCCGGTCTATCTGTTGAATTAACGGCCCTGAAACATAGCGAGGCGGACTATTCAGTCCGCCTTTTTTTTGCGCCACCTGGCACCGCGGCGACCGGTCGCAGCCGACTGTTACCAAATCCGAAATGATCCATGTCAGTAAAAGCCCTTTCTCAATGTGTTACAGAACATTATCCTTACGCCCGTCCAGCTGAAACGCTTCTCCCCTGCTGCATTCCTGCTGCGTTCAGCGCATCCCCTTTAGAAAAAGATCAAGAATTCCTTCTCTATGCCTTATTTTCAAACTCCGCGAGACAGCGCTGTCTCTCCCGCCGTGTCCAGCCGAAAAGCCCTGAAGCTGATCAGCGGGTTCACCGCACTGGGCCTTGCCACTTGCACCCAGGCCGCGCCAGCTTTCGATAGCGACTCGCCATGGATGCTGGGTGACTGGAACGGCACTCGCACCGAACTTTCGGAAAAAGGCTACGACTTCAAAGTCGATTACACCGGTGAAATGGGCAGCAATTTGCACGGCGGCTACGACCATGACCGTACCGCGCGCTACAGCGATCAGTTTGCCTTGGGCACTCACCTGGACTTGCAGAAGATTCTGGGTTGGGACGACGCTGAATTTCAGCTGACCATCACCGAACGCAACGGCAACAACATCAGCAACGACCGGATCAACGACCCGCGTGTCGGCGGTTTCACCTCGGCGCAGGAAGTCTGGGGCCGTGGCCAGACCTGGCGCCTGACGCAGATGTGGTATCAGCAGAAATTCTTCGACCAGAAGCTCGACATCAAGGTCGGCCGCTTTGGCGAGGGTGAAGACTTCAACAGCTTCCCCTGCGACTTCCAGAACCTGGCGTTCTGTGGCTCCCAGGTCGGTAACTGGGTCGGCGGCATCTGGTACAACTGGCCCGTCAGCCAGTGGGCCATGCGCGTCAAATATCACCTGACGCCAGAGTTCTACGCACAAGTCGGAGCTTACGAGCAAAACCCGTCCAACCTGGATCGCGGCAACGGTTTCAAGCTCAGCGGCAGCGGCACTCAGGGCGCAATCCTGCCGGTAGAACTGGTCTGGACCCCGAAGCTCAATGGCCTGCCGGGTGAATACCGCGCCGGTTACTACTACAGCAGCGCCAAGGCCAGCGACGTCTATAAGGACAGCAATGGCCAGCCGGCCGCCCTGAGCGGCGAGGCTTACCGCAGTGCATCGAGCAAACATGGCGTATGGCTCGGTATTCAGCAGCAACTGACCAGCCGCGCTAGCGACAATTCACGCGGCCTGAGTGTGTTCGCCAACGCCACGATGCACGACAAGAAGACCAACGCCATCGACAACTATGTCCAGGCCGGTGTCGTCTACAAAGGCCTGTTCGATGCCCGCGCCAAGGACGATATCGGCTTCGCGCTGGCCCGTGTCCACGTCAACCCGGCCTACCGCAAAAACGCCGAGGCCACCAACCAGGCCCGCGCCGCCTTCGACTTCGACGATCCGTCGTTCCTGCCCCCGCAAGACACCGAATACAGCAGCGAGCTCTATTACGGCGTGCACGTCACCAACTGGCTGACCGTGCGCCCGAACCTGCAATACATCCGCCACCCCGGTGGCGTGGACAAGGTCGACGACGCGCTGATTGGCGGGATCAAGATCCAGTCATCGTTCTGATCAAACGCATAAAACCTGTGGGAACTGGCAAGCCTGCTCCCATCAGGACCGCATCAACCAAACACTTTTTCGATGAACCATGCCCGCGCCAGATCGTCATCTACAGTGAACTTGCGCGGCACTACTTAAAACGTCACGGAGAACCACACTATGAGCACTGATGGTGCTTTGAGTCGAAGCCGTTTATTGCCGACCCTGCTCGGCATTCTGCTTCTACTAATGGGCCTGGCCTTGCTGGCCGGGGGGATTAAGCTGAGCATGCTCGGCGGCTCGCTGTATTACCTGCTGGCCGGTATCGGCCTGATGGTGGCCGGTGGGCTGCTGCTGGCCGACCGTTATGCGGCGCTGAGCGTGTACGCTATGGTGCTGTTCGCCAGTACCGTCTGGGCACTGTGGGAAGTCGGTCTGGACTGGTGGCAACTGGTGCCGCGTCTGGCGCTGCTCTTTACCCTCGGCATCGTCATGCTGCTGCCATGGTTTCGTCGCCCGTTGCGTCGCGGCGACTTCAACCCGGTCGGCACCGGTGTGCTGAGTGCTGCCGTGGTCATCGCCGGTATCGCCGCGCTGGCCAGCCTGTTCACCAACCCCGGTGAAATCAAAGGCCAACTGGACCGTGACGCCGTGCCTGGCATGAGCAACACCGCCCCGGCCATGCCGGATGGCGACTGGAACTCCTACGGCCGCAGTGCCCATGGCGATCGCTACTCGCCACTGGCGCAAATCACCCCGCAGAACGTCAGCAAACTGGTTCCCGCCTGGACGTTCCGCACCGGTGACCTGCCTGGCCCGAACGACCCGGGCGAAACCACCGCCGAAAACACCCCGCTCAAAGCCAACGGCATGCTCTATGTCTGCACGCCGCACAGCCAGGTGATCGCACTGGACCCGGACACCGGCAAGGAAATCTGGCGTTTCGATCCGAAGCTCTCCACGCAGAACGCGGCGAACTTCAAGGGTTGGGCGCACATGACCTGCCGTGGCGTGACCTATCACGATGATGCCGCCTACGCGTCCGAGCAGAGCCCGACCGGCACTGCCAACCCGCCAGTGACCAGCGTCTGCCCGCGCCGGATCTTCCTGCCGACCGCCGACACCCGCCTGATCGCCCTGAACGCCGACACCGGCAAGATGTGCGAAGACTTCGGTAGCGGTGGCCAGGTCGACCTGACCGCCAACATCGGCAGCTTCACCCCTGGTGGTTACTACTCCACTTCGCCACCGGCGGTCACCAAAGACCTGGTGGTGATTGGCGGCCACGTCACCGACAACGTTTCCACCGACGAGCCAAGCGGCGTCATCCGCGCGTTCGACGTGCACACCGGCAAACTGGTGTGGAACTGGGACAGCGGCAATCCGGACGACACCACGCCGATTGCCGAAGGCAAGGTCTACACCCGCAACTCACCGAACATGTGGTCCATGTTCGCCGTCGACGAAAAACTCGGCATGCTCTACCTGCCGATGGGCAACCAGACCCCGGATCAGTTCGGTGGCGCGCGTACCCCTGAATCGGAACTGCACTCCGCCGGCCTGACCGCGCTGGACATCGCCACCGGCAAAGTGCGCTGGCACTTCCAGTTCACTCACCATGACCTGTGGGACATGGACGTCGGTGGCCAGCCAACCCTGATGGACCTGAAAACCGCAGACGGTGTGAAACCGGCGGTGCTCGCGTCCACCAAGCAAGGCAGCATCTACGTGCTGGACCGCAGCAACGGCCAACCGATCGTGCCGATCAATGAAATCCCGGTACCGCAAGGCGCGGTGGAAGGCGACCACACTTCGCCGACCCAACCGATGTCCGACCTGAACTTCGTGCCGCCGACCCTCAAGGAACGCGACATGTGGGGCGTGACCCCGTTCGATCAGATGCTGTGCCGGATCGACTTCAAATCCCTGCGTTACGACGGCATGTTCACGCCGCCGTCGCTGCAAGGCTCGATCGTTTATCCAGGTAACTTCGGCGTGTTCGACTGGGGCGGCATGTCGGTTGACCCGGTGCGTCAGATTGCTTTCGTGAACCCGAGCTACATGGCGTTCAAATCGAAACTGATCCCGGCCGCCGAAATCGCCAAACAAGGCCCTCGCGTCAGCGAAACCCAAGGCGTACAGCCCAACAAAGGCGCGCCATACGGCGTGATCCTCGAAGCCCTGCTGTCGCCAATGGGCCTGCCATGCCAGGCACCGGCGTGGGGTTACGTGGCGGCGGTCGACCTGACCACCCACAAAACCATCTGGAAGCACAAGAACGGCACCGTGCGCGACAGCTCGCCGGTTCCGATCCCTCTGAGCATGGGCGTACCGAGCCTGGGCGGGACCTTCACCACTGCCGGTGGCGTGGCCTTCCTGAGCGGCACCCTCGACCAGTACCTGCGCGCCTACGACGTGAAAAACGGCAAGCAGCTGTGGGAAGGCCGCCTGCCAGCCGGCGCGCAAACCACACCGATGACCTACACCGGCAAGGACGGCAAGCAATACGTGCTCGTTGTTGCGGGTGGTCACGGCTCGTTGGGCACCAAGCAAGGTGACTATGTGATTGCGTACAAACTGTCGGAATAAGCGGTAGCGGCAGTTAAAACAAAGGCGACGCCCTGTGAGGGGCGTCGCCTTTTTTTGTGGGCGCTGCAATCCCCGCCATCCCCAAAATCCCTGTAAGTGCGGGGCCCTTTGGAGACCCAAGACCTGTCAAAACCCTGAACACACACTCTGAAATAGCCAGGGCCATTGAAACCACCCCCCACCTGCCCCATCTAAGATCCATACCCTATTGCGCAGGTGCCCCATGACCGACCAGCAAGAATTCCCTGAAGACCCGAGCGAATACGCCGAAACAGACAAAAACGAACACCCTTCAACCGGCAAAGGCCTCACCCTGCCTGGCCAGAACCTGCCGGACAAGGTCTACATCATCCCGATCCACAACCGGCCTTTCTTCCCGGCGCAAGTGCTGCCGGTGATCGTCAACGAAGAGCCGTGGGCCGAGACTCTCGAACTGGTGAGCCAGTCCGACCACCATTCCCTGGCCCTGTTCTTCATGGACGCCCCCCAGGACAACCCGCGCCATTTCGACACCAAAGCCCTGCCGGAATACGGCACGCTGGTCAAAGTCCATCATGCCAGCCGCGAAAACGGCAAACTGCAATTCGTCGCCCAGGGCCTGACCCGGGTGCGCATCAAAACCTGGCTCAAGCACCATCGCCCACCGTACCTGGTGGAAGTCGAATACCCGCACCAGCCCACCGAGCCGACCGACGAGGTCAAGGCCTACGGCATGGCGCTGATCAATGCGATCAAGGAGCTGCTGCCGCTGAACCCGCTGTACAGCGAAGAGTTGAAAAACTACCTCAACCGCTTCAGCCCCAACGATCCGTCGCCCCTGACCGACTTCGCCGCCGCCCTGACCTCGGCCACGGGCAGCGAGTTGCAAGAAGTGCTCGACTGCGTGCCGATGCTCAAGCGCATGGAAAAAGTCCTGCCGATGCTGCGCAAGGAAGTCGAAGTCGCGCGCTTACAGAAAGAGATTTCCGCTGAAGTTAACCGCAAGATTGGCGAACATCAGCGCGAGTTCTTCCTTAAGGAACAACTCAAGGTCATCCAGCAAGAGCTGGGGCTGACCAAGGACGATCGCAGCGCCGACATCGAACAGTTCGAGCAACGCCTGACGGGCAAGGTGTTGTCGCCCCAGGCGCAGAAACGCATCGTTGAGGAAATGAACAAACTGTCGATCCTCGAAACCGGATCGCCGGAATACGCGGTGACCCGCAACTACCTCGATTGGGCGACTTCGGTGCCGTGGGGCGTGTATGGCGAGGACAAACTCGACCTCAAGCATGCGCGCAAGGTGCTGGACAAACACCACGCCGGCCTCGACGACATCAAGGACCGCATCCTCGAGTTCCTCGCAGTCGGTGCCTATAAAGGCGAGATCAGCGGCTCCATCGTGTTGCTGGTGGGCCCGCCGGGCGTGGGCAAGACCAGCGTTGGTAAATCCATCGCCGAATCCCTCGGTCGACCGTTCTACCGCTTCAGCGTTGGTGGTATGCGCGACGAAGCCGAGATCAAGGGCCATCGCCGCACCTACATCGGCGCACAACCGGGCAAACTCGTGCAGGCGTTGAAAGACGTCGAAGTGATGAACCCGGTGATCATGCTCGACGAGATCGACAAGATGGGCCAGAGCTACCAGGGCGACCCGGCCTCGGCGCTGCTGGAAACCCTCGACCCGGAACAGAACGTCGAATTCCTCGACCATTACCTGGACTTGCGCCTGGACCTGTCGAAAGTGCTATTCGTCTGCACCGCCAACACCCTGGACTCGATCCCCGGCCCGTTGTTGGACCGGATGGAAGTGATTCGCCTGTCGGGTTACATCACCGAAGAAAAAGTTGCCATCGCCAAGCGTCACCTGTGGCCGAAACAGCTGGAAAAGGCCGGCGTATCCAAAGGCAACTTGAGTATTAGCGACACTGCATTGAGGGCCTTGATCGACGGCTATGCCCGTGAGGCCGGAGTCCGTCAGCTGGAGAAAAACCTCGGCAAACTGGTGCGCAAAGCGGTGATGAAACTGCTCGATGAACCGAAAGCCGTCATCAAACTCGGCCCCAAAGACCTGGAAGCCTCACTCGGCCGCCCGGTGTTCCGCAACGAGCAAGTGCTGTCCGGCGTCGGCGTGATCACCGGGCTGGCCTGGACCAGCATGGGCGGCGCGACCCTGCCGATCGAAGCCACGCGCATCCACACCCTCAACCGAGGCTTCAAACTCACCGGGCAGCTGGGGGACGTGATGAAAGAGTCGGCGGAAATCGCCTACAGCTACGTCAGCTCCCATCTGAAGCAATTCGGCGGTGACCCGACATTCTTCGATGAAGCCTTCGTCCACCTCCACGTACCGGAAGGCGCAACACCGAAAGACGGCCCGAGCGCCGGCGTAACCATGGCCAGCGCCCTGCTTTCGCTCGCCCGTAACCAGCCACCGAAAAAAGGCGTGGCCATGACCGGTGAACTGACGCTGACCGGGCATGTACTGCCGATTGGCGGTGTGCGCGAAAAAGTCATCGCAGCGCGTCGGCAGAAGATCAATGAACTGATTTTGCCGGAGCCTAATCGGGGTAATTTCGAAGAGTTGCCGGAATACCTGAAAGAAGGGATTACCGTGCACTTTGCCAAGCGCTTCGCGGATGTGGCGAAGATATTGTTCTGAGCCGTCACCTGATCGTTTCCATGGGTTGGGAATAATCAGACTCAACAAAAAGCCCGCTGACCTTTAAAGGGGGCAGCGGGCTTTTCATTTGTGCTACGTCTGCGGATCTAGATTATCGAGCACGCGGTTCATCATCGACTATCAAGCTCGCCTCCACGAATGCTGTCTCAAAAACTCACGAAACTGAGTTCTGAATACAATATTCCGATCATTTGACTCAGTTTCAAACGATTCTGAGACAAGCGAGCTGCCGCAGGCTGCGATCTTTTGATCTTGAAAACCAACGTCAAAAGATTGCACCCGCCATGGACTGATCGGCTGTCAGGCCGCCTTCGCGGGCAAGTCGGATCGCCGCACCGCTCCCCCCTACGATGGAGCGGCGTACACCCACCCCTCACCACTCAACAGGTCGAGCGTTAGCTCGCCTGCCGCTTTTGATCTTGATTCACCCGCCCCTTCGGGAGGCTGAGTGGAGGTGTTCATCTGGGGATTGGCGCGCAGCGCCGTTCGACGCAGTCGAACACATCGCATGTAGGT
>Ga0207655_1002276_pt1 | contig 15808 bp, 12 predicted proteins | sample KBSM44metaG_FD_184398 | JGI IMG/M metagenome (GOLD analysis project Ga0207655, IMG submission 184398) | Miscanthus rhizosphere microbial communities from Kellogg Biological Station, Michigan, USA - KBS M4-4 metaG (SPAdes) (version 2) | ecosystem: Host-associated > Plants > Roots > Rhizosphere >...
CGAGGCGATCGGCACACGCTGGCAGGTGGACACCGCCGCGGAGCTTTCGGCGGCGATCCGCTCGGAGGTGACCGCCCTGATCGGCGCGTTCGATCAGGCATGGTCGCGCTTCCGGGACGACGCCCAGATCGCCCCGCTCGCGGAGGCTCCGGGATCGATTCACGCCCCGATGGACGCGTCACCGATGCTCGACCTGTATGTGGAGCTGAGCGAGGCGACGTCGGGGGCGGTCAACCCGCTCATCGGCGCCGCGCTGGCGCGTCGCGGCTACGACGCCCATTACGGGCTCGTCGACCGCGGCGCGCAGCCGGCGCCGGCGCGGTGGCGCGCCCTGCTGACCTGGCGCGACGGGGAGCTCACCGTCCGTGAGCCCGCCGCGATCGACATCGGTGCGCTCGGCAAGGGGCGCCTGGTCGACCGGGTGATGGATCTCCTCCTCGCCCGCGACGAGGTCATGGGCCCGGTCACCGTGGATGCCGGGGGCGACATCGCGATCCGCGGCACCGAGCGCATCGCGCTGGAGCACCCGTACGACGCGACGCGTGCCATCGGGGTGTGGCAGGTGACGGATGGTGCGCTGTGCGCCTCCGCGACCCAAAGGCGTGCCTGGCCCGGCGCGGACGGCGGGGGCCTGCACCACGTGCTCGACGCGCGGACGGGGGAGCCCGTGCGCACCATCGCGGCCACGTGGGCGGTCGCCCGCGACGCCATGACCGCGGATGCCGCCGCCACGGCCCTCTTCTTCGACGGCGGACCCCGGTTCGCCCATTCCCACGCCGTCGCGTGGGTCCGGATGACGACAGACGGCCGCCTGGAGTGGTCGCCCGACAGTAAGGCAGAGTTGTTCTTGTGATGACCTCACTGACCGCCGCGTGGAATCGCGTCCTCGCCGTCCTCGGCCGTGCATCGATGTACCGCTTGGTCGTGCTCGCGCTGGGGGCGCTGGCCGCCATCGCCTTCGTGCTGGCGTTCTTCGGCGCCGTCGGCCCCTCTCCGTGGGAGCTGCTGGCCACCTACCTCGTGCTGGGGATCGCCTGTGCCGCAACCGACGCGCTCGCTCACCGCCTGCTGGGCAAGGATTGGCGCTGGGAGTCGACGCTCATCACGGTGATGATTCTCCTGTTCGTGCTGCGTCCCACCCTCGAGCCTGCGGGACTCGCGGGTGTGTTCATCGCGGGCGTCGTGGCCTCGGCATCCAAGTACCTGCTGGTATGGCAGGGACGGCATATCTTCAACCCGGCTGCCGTCGGCGCCACGGTCCTCACGGTCCTGAGCGTCTGGCTGCCCGACCTCGGCTCATCGTCGTGGTGGGTCGGCTCGCCGTTCCTCGCGGGCCCGGTCATCCTTCTCGGACTCGTCGTCCTGGTGCGTACCGAGAAGGTGCGCATCATCGCACTCTTCCTGGTCGTCGCGGTGGCCGTGGCGTTCGTCCGCACGTCGGTGCAGTATCAGCAGGCGGGGCTCGACCTCGATGCCGGCACGGTCTTCTGGAACATCCTCTGGTCGTCGCCGTTCCTCTTCCTCGGCGCCTTCATGCTGTCCGAGCCCCTGACGCTGCCGCCGCGTCGTTGGCAGCAGTTCGCCGTCGCCGCGGTGGTCGGAGTGCTGGCCGGTTGGCCTATCGACATCGGCGATGTGAGCCTCGGCCAGGAGCGTGCGCTGCTGATCGGCAACCTGCTGGCGTTCGCCTTCGCGGTGCGCACCGCCGTCCGATTGACGTTCCAGAACCGCGTCGCGCTGACGCCCACGGTGCGGGAGCTGTCGTTCCGCGCCGAGCGCCGCTTCCGTTTCGTCGCGGGGCAGTACCTCGAGCTCGATGTGCCGCATCCTCGGCCCGACGCCCGCGGCACACGGCGCGAGTTCAGCATCGTCTCGGCTCCCGAAGAGCTGCCGGAGGTGCGGATCGCCCTGCGCGAGGGATCGCAGTCGAGCTACAAGAAGGCTCTGGCCCTGGTCGAGCCCGGGCAGACCCTGGCCGTCACGGGGGTGTGGGGCGACTTCGTCCTGCCCGCCCGCCCGTCCGCTCCCGTGCTGATGGTCGCCGCGGGAATCGGCGTGACGCCCTTCGTGTCGCAGTTGCGACACCTGCGGCTCTCGGGCGAAGATCGCGACGTCGTCTTCGTGTACGTCGCCTCGGATGCCGAGGAGTTGGCGTTCCGGGACGATCTGGAGGACGCCGGCATCCCGGTCATCGTCTTCACGCGCAATGAGCCGCGTACGCTCCCGCCGCACTGGCGCTGGGCTCGCGGCATCCGCCTGGACGCCGACGGTCTCGTCGAGGTGGTGCCCGACATCGCGTCGCGTCACGCCTACGTGTCCGGCCCGCCGCGGCTGATCGCCGACCTCGCCCCGGCGCTGCAGCGGGCCCGCTCGCTCACGACCGACGCCTTCTCGGGTTACTGACCCGCGGGTGGGCGTGGGCATGGGCTGCGGCCGGGGTCGCGCCGCCACGGGGGTGTGTCGCCGCGGCTACGCGTCGCCGCGGCGGCATGTCGCCGCGGAGGTTGCGTCGGGTTCGCCCACGCGCCCCACGAGGTGGCGCGGTCTGTTGCCTCGCCGCTGCCGAGCGCGCAGTCCGCGCCCCCGACTCCTGTGCCGCCCAATCTAGGGGTCGCATTCTGCGGCGTCACCGGCGCTGAGACCGCGCTTCGTGGCACCGATTCGGGCGCAACGCGATCGGGGTCGCGTTCGGCGCTCTTGCGTGAGCCGAGGCCGCAGCCCGCGCCCCCGATTCTCTGCGTGCGCCGACTCGGGGTCGCGTTCTGTGGTGCTGCGGATCGCAAGGCCGCGGCCCGCGCCCCCGATTCTCTGCGTGCGCCGACTCGGGGTCGCGTTCTGTGGTGCTGCGGATCGCAAGGCCGCGCGTGGTGACACCGACTTTCGTGCGCAGATGCAGTCATGCGATGCAGCGCGGCCCGGACGCAGCAGTCCCCAACGCTCATAGGACGAACCGTCTACGCGATGCTCAGCCCGACCAGCCGCGCCGCTGAAGGACCGCGCGCACGGTGCGTGCGCCCGTCGCTCCGTGGCCGCGCACCTGTGACGCACCGACCCTGACCAGTTCGTAACCCGCGGCGACGTACGCGGCGTGCTTTTCCAGGTCGCGCAGCCATTGCGACCGCGACGTGCGGTGGTGATCGCCCTCGACCTCCACGATCGTCGCCTGCTCCGCGTAGAGCAGGTCGCCGATGCCGAGGAGTCGGCCGGATCGGTCTCGGATCTCGGCATCCAGTGTCGGCTCCGGCAGCCCCTCCGCGGCGGCGATCAGTCGGAAGTCGGTCTCCAGCGGTGACATGCTCCCCACCCGCACATCCTCGAGTGCTCGCATGAGTTCGTCGCGGTGGCGTCGGTGCGGTGCCGCCGCCGCGGCAGCGAGGTGGTCGAGAGTGGCGAGTTGCATCTCCGGATGCCGTTGGCCACGGTCATCGCGCGGAACACAGACGATTGCGTCGCCGAGCACGACCAGCTCCCGATGAGAGAGTGTCCCGGCGAGGAACGCCCAGGTCGTCGCCGGGCTTGTCAGCCGGATGCCGTCGCGCACGCGGAGGCTGGTCAGCCGAGCGGAGAGCTTGACGCCCCGGACGCCTGGCCGCCGCGGCGAGCGGTGCGGGGCGAGAACGCCGATGCACAACTCATCCCCGGGGTCGCACGGCAGCCCCCACGCGACCGCCGCCGACCGGCCGGCGAGAAAGGCATGCGACGGAGCGACCTCGAGACACGCTCGTGCGTCCTGCAGAAGGCGTTCTCGTCCGGGATCACTCGTCGCGGGTCCGGCATCCCCCGCCTGGTCAGTCGTCGGCCATGAGTCGGGACGACGTCGCACGCCGTGGAAGGGGCGTTCGAGGTCGCGAGCACGCATGCGCGCGGGGGAATGTCCGGCCCGAAGCGCCGCACCGACGGTGAACACCGGCCCCAATCCCGGGTCGAGAGGTCGCGGTGAGATGGGCATGTCCCGAGCCTGGCAGTGTCCGGACGAGCGAGCGGCGGCGTCCGTGTATCTGTGGGTGAAAGCGCGCGGTCACCGCCGGGGGAGGAGGCTTCATCACGGCATCACGGCATCACGGCATCACGGCATCACGGCATCACGGCATCACGGCATCACGGCATCACGGCATCTCGGTGGCGCGAAGGGCGATAGCGCCCTCGCGGAAGTGGCGGAATGCGTCCTCACGCGACCCGTCCTCGCGAAAGTCGTGGCGCGTTCTGCGCTCCAGCCGGGCCCGCCGTCGCAGTATTCCGACTCGACCGCCCCCGCGATTCGGTGGCTCGTTCTGCGCTGTCGTCGGGCTCGATGCCACAGCTTGTGCCGCCGATTCCGTCGCCCTCACGGCTTGGTGGTGCGATCTGCGTAGGCCAGCATCCGGATGCCGCGGATTATGACCCTGGTTCGGTCGCGTACGCAGAAGGGGGTGGTGTTCTGCGTTGTTGCGGGGCTGGATGCCGCCGGTGCGACCCCGATTCCGTGGTCGAGGCAAGAGGTGGCGTGTTCTGCACTGTCATGGGGGTGGATGCCACCGGTTGCGACCCTGATACGTGGTCGCGGCAAAAGGGGGCGTGTTCTGCGCGGTCGCCGGGGTGGATGCCGCAGATTGCGACCCCGATTCGGTCGCACCTACAGAAGGGTGGCGCGTTCTGCGCTCTCGCCGGGCGGGACCCCGCAGATCGCGACACCAAGTCGCGGCGCGGGGCGACACCGAAACCCCCGCGCCCCGACTCACACCCCCGCGGCCTCCGCCGGCGAGGCGGGCCGGGCGGGCAGTCGCACCTCGAAGACGGTGCGGCCGGGGACGCTTTCGACCGAGATCGTCCCGTGGTGGGCCCCGACGATCGCCTTCGCGATCGAGAGGCCGAGGCCCGTGCCACCGGTCTGGCGGGCCCGAGAGGTGTCTCCGCGCGCGAAGCGCTCGAACAGCTCGCCGGCGATCTCCGGTGCGATGCCCGGGCCATCATCCATGATGCGAACGACCGCGTCGGTACCGCTGACTCCCACGCTGGCGGTGACGGTCGTCCCGGCCGGCGTGTGCACGCGCGCATTGGTCAGCAGATTGCCGACCACTTGGTGCAGACGCATGCTGTCGCCGGCGACGACGACGGGATCGGCCGCGGTCTCCAGCTCCCATCCGTGGTCCGGGCCGGCCGCCTGCGCGTCGGCGACGCTGTCGACGACGACGCGGGTGAGGTCGACGGCGCCGTAGACGAGCTCTTTGCCCTCGTCGAGCCGCGCGAGCAGCAACAGATCCTCCACGAGAGCCGTCATGCGCAGCGACGCCGACTGGATGCGCTCGAGACTCTGCTCCGACTGCTCGGCGATCGTGGAGATCTGGGCGGGAGTGGCGGCGGTACCGGCGGACTTCACCGTGCGCAAAGAGCGCAGCGACAACTCGGAGTACCCGCGGACGGCGGCGAGTGGCGTCCGTAGTTCGTGGCTGGCGTCCGCCACGAACGACCGCATGCGCTCCTCATTGCGCTGGCGCGCGGCGAGCGACGTGTCGACGTGGTCGAGGAGGGTGTTCAGCGCCGCTCCCACGCGTCCGATTTCGTCGCTGGGATCGGCCTCGGATGCCGGGACGCGTTCGGTGATGGTCACATCGCCCGAGTCGAGGCGCTGGGCGGCGACGCGCGTCGCCGTCGCCGATACGGCGCGCAACGGCCGGAGCGAATAGCGGATGACGAGGGCGATGATCGCGGCGAGGAGCACGAGACCGCCCGTTGTCACGAGAGCGACGGTCGTGAGGATCTTGGTGATCGTGCCGCTCACGGTCGACAGCGGCAGGCCGACGAAGATGTCATAGCCCGAGGCCAGGCTGCCGCGGAACACGCGGTAGGTGTCGACCCCGTTCACGGTGGCGGTGGCGAACTGGGAGTTGTTGGAGGCGCCGACGACCTGGGCGATTTGAGCGTCGGTGAGTGCGACGACTTTGTCGTTGCCGGGCTGGAACGCTCCGTCCCAGTTCGATCCGTATCGCACGATGACGAGCGCATCCGCCGTGTTGAGCCGTCCCTGCGTGAGGATGTTGTACGCATCCGCCGGCCCGGTGACGTTGCTGTGCCAGTCCACGAGCTGTGAGGCCACGCGCTGCGCCGCCCCCTGCACCTGATTGTCGAGCTGCGCCGAGAGGATGTTGCCGAGGATCGCGCTCGTCGCGACGCCGATCATCGCGAGGATGAGGGTGACCATCCCGACGACCGCGGCGATGAGTCGGGTCTGCAGGCTCCATCGCACGCGGCGACGCTGAGGGGTTCCTGTCGACGTGTCCGCTGCGGTCACTGTGGCGCTTTGATCATGTACCCCACACCGCGGACGGTGTGGATCAGCGGGTCGCGACCGGCGTCGATCTTCTTCCGCAGGTAGGAGATGTAGAGCTCCACGACCGACGAGCGTCCGCCGAAGTCGTAGTTCCAGACCCGGTCGAGGATCTGTGCCTTCGACACCACGCGGCGCTGGTTGCGCATGAGGAAGCGAAGCAGCTCGAACTCCGTCGCCGTCAACTCGATCTCGGTGCCGGCGCGCATCACTTCATGGGAGTCCTCGTTGAGAGTCAGCTCGCCGACGCGCAGCACGGGGTCGGCGCCGCCCGCCGTCGCCGTCCCGGCGCGCCGCATCAGGCCGCGCAGGCGTGCGACGACCTCCTCCAGGCTGAAGGGCTTGGTCACGTAGTCGTCGCCGCCGGCGGTGAGCCCGGCGACGCGGTCGGCGACGGCATCCTTGGCGGTGAGGAAGAGGACCGGGACGTCGTTTCCCGCGTGCCGCAACCGCTGCAGCACCGACATCCCATCGAGGTCCGGCATCATGATGTCGAGCACCATTGCGTCGGGGTCGAACTCGCGCGCCTGCGCCAGGGCGTCGAAGCCGGAGCCCGCGGTCCGCACATCCCAGCCCTCCATCCGCAGGGCCATCGACAACAGATCGGTGAGCATCTGCTCGTCGTCCACGACGAGGACGCGGAGTGCTGAGCCGTCGGGGCGGTGCAGGACGGGGGAGGCGGCGAGAGCGGTCATGACTTCCATTCTCGTGCCGTGCCTGTGAGTCCCCTATGGTGTGCGCTGTGAGGAGGCTATGTGTGCGAAGGGATGCCGAGAAGATGCCGCATAGCCGGTCCATACGCTGGCCACTACGTTCTCATCGTCGGCGCTCCTAGCGTCATGGCAACGGCGCAAGGGAAGTCCGGCGCCAGGAGCCCGAGGGAGCCTTGTGTACTGGACCTACCTGCGCCGCGAGTTGTCGGGGCGCAAGAAGCAGACGACCATCGTCGCGATCGGCCTTGCCGTCGCCGTCGCACTGGTGATCATCGTCAACGCGCTGTCGGCCGGGATCCGGGACGCGCAGGCCGAAGCGCTGCAGTCCGTGTACGGCGTCGGCACCGACCTGACCGTGACGGGAGCTCAGGCCGAACCGGGCTCCGGCGGCGCCCGCGGCGGACGCTTCGACTTCGGTGAGGGCGGCGGTCAGACCGGCGCCGACGGCACGACGACTCTCAACCAGTCGCGACTGGTGACCGGATTCGGGCGCAGCACGCTGGATGCCTCGGTCGTGGAGACCGTGACAGGTGTCGACGGTGTCGCCGCGGCCACCGGCGCGCTCAGCCTGACCAACATGACCTTCAGCGGTGAGCTGCCGCAGGCGCCGTCCGGCACCGACTCCGGCGACGGCACCGCGACGAGGCCCGAGCAGGGGCAGGGGGGCCAGGGCGGCGGGTTCGGCGGAGGCTCGTTCGGCGTCGACTCCTTCACGGTGCTCGGTGTCGACCCGGCGTCGACCACCGTCGGACCTCTCTCTGCGGTCTCGGTGAGCGATGGCCGTGCCCTCGCCTCGAGCGACGCCGGCTCGGACGTCGCCGTACTGGATGCCACGTACGCCGCGACCTCGGATGTCGCCGTCGGAGGCACGATCGACATCGGCGGCAAGAGCTTCCAGGTCGTCGGCATCGTGGCATCGGCCTCGTCATCGGCCGACACGGCGGCGAACGTCTACATCCCGCTCGACGTGGCCCAGACGCTCTCCGGCGCGGGCGACGTGGTGTCGACCGTGTATGTCCAGGCGACCTCGAGCGATCGCATCGCGGATGTGCAGTCGGCGCTGGCCACCGCTCTGCCGGACGCAACGGTGAGCTCGCAGTCCGAGCTCGCGTCGACCGTGTCCGGCTCGCTGTCCAGCGCGAGCTCGCTCATCACGAGCCTCGGGACGTGGCTGTCGATCATCGTGCTCGCCGTCGCCGTCGCCCTGGCCGTGCTGTTCACGATCTCCGGCATCTCTCGTCGCACGCGCGAGCTCGGAATGCTGAAGGCGATCGGCTGGTCCAACTCCCGCGTCGTCGGCCAGGTCGCGGGGGAATCGATGGTTCAGGCGCTGATCGGCGGTATCGCCGGCGTCGTGCTCGGTCTGATCGGCGTCGTCATCATCAACGTCATCTCGCCCACGATCTCATCGACGCCTGCGACGACGACCGTCGGCCGCGGCCCCGGCGGGGGACAGGCTCCGGGTGGAGGCCAGGGCGGATTCGGGCAGCTCGCGCAGACCGCCACCGACATCGTCCTGCACGCGCCGTTGTCGGTCTGGATCATTGCCCTCGCACTCGGCCTCGCGGTGGCCGGCGGCCTCGTCGCCGGCGCCTTCGGCGGATGGCGCGCGGCCCGCCTGAGCCCCGCCGAGGCGTTGCGAGCCGTCTCGTGAATGCCACCGCCTCCCACCCCGCCCACCCCCGCAACGAAGAGAGCTCCGACATGACCCTCATCGATCCGACCGTCGCGGGCGCCGCCGACCCCTCCGGAGCCGCCGCCTACCGTTTGACCTCCGTCACGAAGACCTACCGCCAGAAGGGCCGAGAGGTCCAGGCGCTCCGGGGCGTCGACCTCGAGATCCCCACCGGCGAGTTCGTGACCATTCAGGGCCCGACCGGCGGCGGGAAGTCGACCCTCCTGCAGCTGCTGGGTGCGCTGGACACGCCGACCTCCGGAAGCGTCGTCATCGGGGAGACCGACCTGGCCTCGGCATCCGCGGCTGAGCTGGAGCGCATGCGGGCGCATGAGATCGGTTTCGTCTTCCAGGCCTTCAACCTCATCCCCACGCTGACCGCGGCAGAGAACGTCGCGATGGGGCTCGAGCCGCTCGGGCTCGACCGGGCGGAGCGTGACGTGCGGGTCACCGATGCGCTCGCGCACGTGGGCCTGTCTGACCGAGGCGCCCACCGGCCGGGCGAGCTGTCCGGGGGACAGCAGCAGCGTGTCGCGATCGCGCGTGCCATCGCCAAACGACCCCGCGTGCTGCTCGCGGACGAGCCCACCGGCAACCTCGACGAGCACATGCGCGACGAGATCCTCGTGGTGCTGGAGCAGCTCAACGCGGAGGGGCTGACGCTGGTCATGGTGACCCACGACTCGGCGGTCGCGAAGCGCGCGCGCCGTCGCCTGCGCCTGGAGAAAGGGACCGTGCGCGACATCAGCCGCTGACGCGCGACGCAGGGGGCTGGGCCTAGGGTGACAGTCATGGCCCAGCCCCAGTGCGTCGTCTACGAGAACGGCATTCCTCATCCGACGGATGCATCGCCCGCCGAAGCCTTGGCGGACGCGCGACGACGCGGCGGGATGCTGTGGGTCGAGTTGACCGCGCCCAGCGATGAGGAGGTGGTGGAGCTCGCCAGCGTTCTCGAGCTCGAGCGGCTGGGCGTCGCGACCGCCCTCCGGACGCATCAGCGGTCCAAGCTCGAGCGCTTCGGCGATCACCTCTTCGTCGTCGTCCAGCCGTCGCAGTACGACGACGACAGCGAGACCGTGCAGTGCCACGAGGTCGATCTGTTCGTGGGGCCGGACTTCTTCGTGGCGATCTCGGCCGACGGTGCCGTCGATCTCGATCGGATGCGTGCCCTGCTGGACGAGCATCCCGACGTCGGCGCGCGGGGCTCGCTCGGCGTGCTCTGGGCGACGTTCGAATACGTCACGCGGGGCTATCGCGACGTGATGGACGGTATCGAACACGACATCGACGAAATCGAGGAGGAGCTCTTCGGCGAAGACGAGGGCGTCTCTCGCCGCATCTTCGCGTTGCAGCGCGAAGTGATCGACCTGCGTCATGCGACGGCGCCGCTGCCGGGAATCATGGATCGACTCGAGCAGTACGTCGGCGGGCGGATGCCGAGCGGTGAGGCTCCCGCGTACCGTGAGATCGCGGATCGGGCGCGCTACATCGACGCGCGCGTCGCGGCCTTTCGCGAGACGCTCGACAACGCGCTGACCATCCACGCGACGATCGTCGATCAGCGCCGCAACGACCGGATGAGCGAGATGACGCGCACGAGCATCGAGCAGAACGACCAGGTGAAGAAGATCTCGTCCTGGGCGGCGATCGGTTTCGCCCCCACGCTCGTCGCCGGTATCTACGGCATGAACTTCCACGACATGCCCGAACTGTCGTGGCCGTGGGGATACCCCTTCGCCATCGGGCTCATGGTCGCCGTCAGCGCCGGGCTCTACCTCGTGTTCAAGAAGCGGCACTGGCTCTAGCGCGGTTCGACTCGCGGCGGTGCCGCTCGCTCAACGACCGGTGGGGATCCCCCCGGTCGTTGAGCGAGCGCAGCGAGTCGAAACGCCCCGCCCCGCGCCGCCGTCAGTGCGTGTCTTCGGCCTCGACCTCGGTGCGGTCGCCCGACCACAGCGTGTGGAAGGTGCCGTCTTTGTCGATCCGCTTGTAGGTGTGCGCGCCGAAGAAGTCGCGCTGACCCTGGATGAGGGCGGCCGGCAGGCGGTGCGCGCGGAGCCCGTCGTAGTACGCGAGCGACGATGAGAACGCCGGGGCGGGGATGCCGGAGGCAGCGGCCAGGGCGACGATGTTGCGCCACGCGTCCTGCGCACGCGTCAGTGCGTCGACGAAGTACGGCGCCGTCAGCAGCACGGCCAGGTCGGGCTCGGCCTGGTAGGCGTCGGCGATGCGGTTGAGGAACTGTGCGCGGATGATGCAGCCGGCGCGCCAGATCTTGCTCACGGCGCCGAGGTCGATCGACCAGTCGTAGTGCGCGGCGCCGGCGCGGATCTCGTCGAAGCCCTGCGAGTACGCGACGATCTTCGACGCGTACAGCGCCAAGCGCACCTGCTCGATGAACGCGTCGGCATCCGCACCGGTGAGGTGCTCGCCGGTGCTGTCGTCGGGCCCCGGCAGCCCGCCGGAGATGGAGCGCTGCTCGGGGTGGCTCGACAGCGACCGCGCGAAGACGGCCTCGGCGATACCCGAGACCGGAACGCCCAGGTCGATCGCTGTCTGCACGGTCCAGCCGCCGGTGCCCTTGGCTCCGGCCTGGTCGAGGATGACGTCGACGAGCGGCTTGCCGGTCTCGGCATCCGTCTGGCGGAGCACTTCGGCGGTGATCTCGATGAGGTAGCTCTCCAGCTCGCCCTTGTTCCACTCCGCGAACACGTCCGCGATCTCGGCGGGCGTCTTGCCCGTGGCGCGGCGGATGAGGTCGTAGGCCTCCGCGATGAGCTGCATGTCGGCGTACTCGATGCCGTTGTGCACCATCTTCACGAAGTGGCCGGCGCCGTCGTGTCCGATGTGCGTGACGCAGGGCTCGCCCTCGGCGACCGCCGCGATCGAGCGAAGGATCGGGCCGAGCGTGACCCACGCCTCGTCGGGGCCACCGGGCATGAGCGAAGGGCCGAGAAGAGCGCCTTCCTCACCGCCGGAGACACCCATGCCCACAAAGTTGAACCCGCGTTCGCGCACCGCCTTCTCGCGACGGATCGTGTCGGTGAACAGCGCGTTGCCGCCGTCGATGATGATGTCGCCGGGCTCGAAGACGTTCATGAGCTCGTCGATGACGGCGTCGGTCGGGCCGCCGGCCTTGACCATGATGAGCGCCGTTCGCGGCTTCTGCAGGCTCGCCGCGAACTCCTCGTACGAGAAGGCGGGGACGAAGCCGGCCTCGGGGTGCTCGGCGACCAGCTCGTCGGTCTTGGACCGCGACCGGTTGTAGACGGCGACGGTGTTGCCCTCGCGCGACGCGAGATTGCGGGCGAGGTTCGAGCCCATGACCGCGAGCCCGACGACTCCGATGTTGGCCGTGGGTGACACGGGCGTGGTGGACGCGGCAGTGGACTGTTCGGGCACGTCGAACTCCTCAGGGTCGATCGGGGATTCACAAATCAGCGTAGTCCGCCTCCGGCACGGTCGGCGTCGCACGACGCAGGGCTGTGAGGCGGCGGGTGACCGAAATGTCGCGATCGCCGAGTCCGGCATCCACGATCTCGTCGAACACCACCCGCAGTGCGGGCAGGAGAGCGGCCTGCACGACCGTCTCCGCGGCGATGTCGGCGGCGAACCCGAGATCCTTGACCATGTACTTCGCCGCTCCGGACGGGGAGTCGTCGCCGGCGACGAGGCGGTCCTTGCGGCTCGTCAAGAGGTTCGAGCCGGCATAGCCTCCCGCCAGAACGGTCCACAGGGCGTCCAGATCGAGCCCCGACCGTGCGGCGAGTTCGGTGGCCTCGCCGAGGGCGGTGATGGTGGCCGCGACGACGAGCTGGTTGCAGGCCTTTGCGACCTCGCCCGAGCCGAGGGGGCCGAGATGCACAGGGATGCCGCAGGGCGAGAGCAGGTCGGCGGCCAGCGCGGCGTCGGCATCCTCTCCGCCGAGCATGATCGAGAGGGAGCCGGCTGTCGCGCCGTCCACGCCGCCCGATACGGGGCAGTCGACCACGCGGATGCGTCCCGCGCTGAGGCGGTCGAGTCGATGGGCGAGGGCGCGCACACCTGCCGGAGACGAGGTCGACCCGACGAGCAGGAGGAGTTCGCCCGCGCCGGCGAGGAGCCCGTCATCGCCCTCGAGCTGCGCCTCGAGCTCGGGGAGGTCGGGAAGCATGACGAGCACCGCGTCGCTGTGCGCGGCCAGCTCGCGGGCGGTGAGGACGACGCGCGCGCCCGCTGCGACGAGCTCTGGTCGCGGAGTTCGCGCGCACACCGTGAGCTGTCCACGGGCCTGGAGGAGTCGGCGCGCCATCGGGGAGCCCATCGCGCCCGTCCCGATGATTCCGAGGCGGTTATTCTCAGCGGCGAGAGACGATGTCATGCGGACACTGTAGCAACGATACAACGGAGTGAACAGGGTTCAGTGAGCTGGACATGAGGTAGGCTCGGCGTGAGCCACGTCCGCCCGATGGAGGGAAACGAATGTCGGATCAATCCTCGCGCAGCCTGCGCGCCGTCGCCGCTGTGCCGTTGCGCGAAGACCTCTGCCGGCTGATTGAGCAGCTCGAACCCCGCGTCGAGATGATCCACCAGCCGGACCTGATGCCGCCGATGCGCGGTCCGGCGGACTGGTCCGGTGATCCGTCGTTCCACCGCTCCGCCGCCGAGCAGCGCCGTTTCGACGAGATGGTCGATTCCGCGGACGCGCTGTTCGGGATCCCCGACGTCGACCCGGCTGCGCTCGCCCGCACCGTCGCTGCCAACCCGAAATTGCGGTGGGTGATGACGACGGCAGCGGGAGGTGGCGCGCAGGTGCGTGACGCCGCTCTTCCCGCCGAAGCGCTCGAGCGGATCGTGTTCACGACCAGTGCCGGTGTGCACGGGGGGACACTCGCGGAGTTCGCGGTGTTCGGTGTCCTCGCCGGTGCCAAGGATCTGCCCCGCCTGCGCGCCGACCAGGACGCTCGGCTCTGGCCGGATCGCTGGGAGATGCGCCAGCTCGACGAGATGACGGTGTTGATCGTCGGGCTCGGAGGCATCGGCTCGGCGTGTGCTCGGCGTTTCGCCGCGCTCGGCGCGAGGGTCTGGGGCACGACGCGCTCCGGCGAGGGCGTCGAGGGTGTCGACCGCCTCGTGCCGCTGGACGAGCTGGCATCGGCGATCACCGACGTGGATGCCGTCGTGGTGACGCTGCCCGGTACGGCGCAGACCCACCATCTCATCGACGATGCCCTCCTCTCCGCCGCCCGTCCCGGTCTGATCGTCGCGAGTATCGGGCGAGGAAGCGTCATCGACGAGGATGCGCTCGTGCGCGCTCTCGACGACGGCACGGTCTCCTTCGCGGCGCTGGACGTGTTCGAGGTGGAGCCGCTTCCACAGGACTCGCCGCTGTGGTCGCACCCGCGGGTGCTGGTGAGCCCGCACACGGCGGCCCTCAGCAGCCGTGAGGAGGAACGGATCGCACGGCGGTTCGCGGCGGATGCGACGCGTTTGCTGGATGGCGCTCCGATGCAGGCGGTTGTCGATACGGTCGAGTTCTACTGACGTCTGCGCACCGCTGGGTGCGGCGTGAAGGAGGACCATGACCGACGACCTCGACGACCGCGTGGCGCGCGACCCCGCTCCGGCCGTCACCCGCGGCATCCGTCTGCTCGAGCTCCTCGCCGAGGCGAGACGGCCGCTGACCCTCACCGAGATCGCGGGCGGCCTGGGCCTGGCGAAGTCCTCGACCGCGAACCTCTGTCTGGCTCTGGAAGCCGCCCGCATGATCGAACGCGTGGCACAGGGGTACCGGCTCGGGTTGCGGACCGCGGAGTTGGGCGGGGCGTTCGCCGCGCAGTTCAATCAGGTACGGGAGTTCTACGGCGTGTGCGACGCGTCGCCCGTCCTCGCCAGCGAGCTGGTCCAAGTCGCGATCCTCGACGGCGCGGACGCGCTGTACATCGCGCGTCACGAGGGATCACGGGCGGTGCGCATCGGCACCCCTCTCGGGTCCCGCCTTCCGGCGGCCCTGAGCGCGACCGGACGCGCCATGCTCTCCACCCTCTCGGATGCCGAGGTCACCGATCTCGTGGGCCCGGATGCCACTTTTCCGTCGGTCACCGATCCCTCGGCGCGCGACCTGCGTGGGCTGCTGCGCCGTCTTGCGGACGTACGCGGACGCGGCTGGGCACTCGACGCCGAGGAGTCGCTGCCCGGAATCGTGGGTGTTGCGGTGCCGTTGGAGGGCTGGGCCCCGGGCGACCCGCAGTTGGCGATCGGCGTCGGCCTGCCGGCGGCAGAGGCCGATGAGCCCCGCATCGACGCGGTGGCGGCCGCTCTGAGCGATGCCGCTCGCCAGTTGACGAATCCCTTCAGTGCCGCCGTGCACCGGGACTGACCGGGCGCGCGCCGCACCGCTGTGCGGCCGCGCCGGTCTGGTGTCGTGCTGCCTCTGAGCTCCATGTCGATTCAACATATTGAACATCGTCCACTGGGTTGGTACTCTGATCGCATACGCGGCCCTTGCCGTGCCGATCAAAGGAGATGGCAGTGACAGATCTTCGACCCCCGGTGGACACGACGGCGGACGACCCCGAGTACGCGGCGAACCTCCGCAGAGCGACCTTCGCGTCGAGTATCGGCAGCGCACTCGAGTACTTCGACTTCGCGCTGTACGGACTGTCCACCGCGCTCATCTTCAACGTGCTGTTCTTCTCCCAAGACGATCCGGCGATGGCGACCGTCGCCGCCTTCGCCACGTTCGGCGTCGGGTTCGTCGCCCGCCCGTTCGGAGGGCTGTTCTTCGGTGTGCTCGGCGACCGGCTCGGGCGCAAATGGGTGCTGGTCATCACGATCCTGCTGATGGGCGGTGCCTCCACCGCGATCGGGTTGCTGCCCACCTACGCGCAGATCGGGCTGTGGGCCCCTGCGCTGCTCGTGCTCATGCGGTTGCTGCAGGGCTTCGGCGCCGGCGCCGAACAGGCGGGGGCCACGGTGCTGATGGCGGAGTATGCGCCGGTGCGGCGACGGGGCTTCTTCTCCGCGCTGCCGTTCATCGGCATCCAGGCAGGCACGCTGCTGGCCGCCGTCGTGTTCAGCCTGATCACGCTGCTGCCGGAGGATCAGCTGCTGTCCTGGGGATGGCGGATCCCCTTC
>Ga0207655_1002277_pt1 | contig 15803 bp, 14 predicted proteins | sample KBSM44metaG_FD_184398 | JGI IMG/M metagenome (GOLD analysis project Ga0207655, IMG submission 184398) | Miscanthus rhizosphere microbial communities from Kellogg Biological Station, Michigan, USA - KBS M4-4 metaG (SPAdes) (version 2) | ecosystem: Host-associated > Plants > Roots > Rhizosphere >...
CTGGCGGCTTTCGGACGGCCCTGCCCCCAGCGGCGTATCCAGAGAAACGGTCATGATTTCGTCCTCGGGTCAAAGAGTTGATACAGCATGTCGGAGAGCAGGTTGAGCATCACGAAGATAACCCCCACCAGCAGCACGCAGCCCATCACCGCGTTCATATCCCCGAGCAGCAGGCTGCCGGTGAGATACGAGCCGAAGCCCGGCCAGGAGAAGACGGTCTCGATCAGCACTGCCCCTTCCAGCAGCGAGCCATAGGCCAGCGCCACCACCGTCAGCAGCTGTACGAGGATGTTCCGAAACGCATGGTTCCAGATCACCTGACGTTCGGTCAGGCCTTTCACCCGCGCGGTGATGATGAACTCCTGCGACAGCTGCGCCAGCATAAAGCTGCGGGTCATGCGGCTGATGTAGGCCAGCGAGTGGAAGCCAAGCAGCGAAGCGGGCAGCACCAGATGGTTAACGGCGTTCCAGAACACCGCGCCGTTCCCGGCCAGCAGCGCATCCACCGTCATCAGCCCGGTGCGCCGCGGGACTAAGCCCTCCAGCCCCAGATCCAGACGCCCTGCGCCTCCCACCCAGCCAAGCCAGGCGTAGAACAGCAGCAGCCCCATCATCCCGACCCAGAAAATAGGCGTCGAGTAGCCCGCCAGGCTGATGATGCGCACCACGTAGTCGGAAACGCTGTTGCGCCGCGCCGCCGCCAGCACGCCGAGCGGAATGCCGAGGCCCGCGCCGACGATAATCGCCATCGTCGCCAGCTCAAGCGTCGCCGGGAAGACGCGCAGGATATCGGCGGTCACCGGCTTGCCCGTCAGCAGCGCGTTGCCCAGATCGCCGTGCAGCAGGTTGCTGAGGTAAATGCCGAACTGCGTCAGCAGCGATTTATCGAACCCCAGCTGGTGATACACCTGCTGGTAGGTGCCGTGGTCGGCATCCGGGCCGACGATCGCCAGCACCGGGTCGACGGGCATCACGCGGCCGATGAAAAAGGTCAGCAGCAGCAGGCCGAACAGCGTCACCAGCACCTGCGTCAGCCGCTTTGAGAAGCGCCGGGTCCGGGAGCCGGGAGAGAGGATCGCCACGCTCATTTGTCACCTCCGGTTTTGTAGACGTCGCGCAGGAAAGTGGTGGCCGACGGGTGCGACTGGAAGTTCTTCACCTCGTTACGCACCACCACAGAATCCACCATCTGCGACAGGGGGATCATCGCCGGGATCAGTTCGTCGTAGCGCACCTGGATCTGCTGGTACTCGGCAATCTGTTTCTTCGGATCGCGCTCCAGCAGGGCCTTGTCGATCATTTCGTTAAGCGGCTTATCGTAAAAGCTGGTGCGCCAGCCCTGGAAGTTGGTTAGACGCGCTTCGTCGCTGTTGTCCGGGTTGTAGACCAGCGCGCGCAGGCTTGAGTGCGGGTGCGGCTCTACCCCGCTGCCGCCGCGCCCGACCAGCATGTCGAACCTGCGCTCGCGCATCGCGCCGTAAATCTGGTTCCCGGTGCCGGTGATGATTTTGGCGTTGATCCCCGCCTGCATCAGCGTCGACTGCACGGCGATAGCGATGTTGAGGAACGGCTGATCCGCCAGCACCCGCAGGGTGGTATCAAACCCGTCCGGGTAGCCCGCCTCCGCCAGCAGCTTTTTGGCGCGCGGGATATGGAGCCTGTAGCCCGGGTCCGGCAGCGTGGACGGCATACCGGCCTTGATCGGGCGCTGGTGCAGCACGCCGTAGCCCGGCATCAGGGCGTTATTGATGCCCTGATAGTCAATCAGATAACGCACCGCCTCGCGCACCTTCGGGTTGGCGAAATGGGCTTCTTTCATGCTCATCGCCACGTAGTAGACCGTGCCCTTTTGCACGGCCTCGACGGTAAGCTGCGGGTCCTTGCGCAGGGCGTTGATGTCCGCCACCGCCATGTTGTTGGCAACGTCGAGGTCGCCCTTTTCAATCATCAGGCGCAGGGTTTGCGACTCCTGGAAATGGCGCAGCACCACGCGGCTCATCTTCGGCGTTTCCCGCCAGTAGTGCGGGTTGCGCTGCATGCGCAGCACGTCTTTCGCCTGCCAGGTTTCCAGCATAAACGGCCCGGAACCGGCTTCGTTGGTGGTCAGCCAGCGGTTGCCCCAGTCGTTGTTGACCGCGTGCTGCTGCACCGTTTTGCTGTCGAGCACGCCGAGGTTGCCGAGCGCGCCAAGGGAGTAGATCACCAGTTGCGGGTCGTTGGCTTTGGGCAGGACAATCTGCACCGTATACGCATCCGGGGCGCTGATTTGGCTATCGATATTTTTCTTTGAAAACCCGTAGGATTTCCACACCGAGGCCTGCGCCAGGTTGAGGTGCAGCAGGCGGCGCATCGACCAGACCACGTCCTCCGCCGTCAGCGGATTACCGGAATGGAACGTTACGTCATTGCGCAGGTGGAAGGTCAGGGTTTGACGGTCCGGAGAAATATCCCAGGACGTCGCCAGCGCGGGCCTGACGTGGGTGAGTTCGTTCGGGTCAAGCTCCACCAGCGAGTCGTAGAGATTGACCACAATACCGACCACCTCGTTACCGGTCATCGCTGCCGGATCGAGGGTCAGAAGGTTGTTCATATTCATGCCGATGATGAGCTGGTCGGGCGGCGTTTTTGCGTATGCCGCACCGCTCCCCATCATCAGCGAGAGCGCGAGCAGGCACGCCCCGGCTAAAGGAGATCGTTTCATGTATATATCGCCTGTAGGGTACGTTTTTATCTGTCAGTCGTGGCTGACGGTATTGGCTTCGATATATGCAAAATTAATGTCTTCGCCCCGTCCCGGGCGGGTCGGCAGGCTGACCATGCCGTGCTCGTCCATCGGATCCACCAGGCTGTTGAGGTACGCCGCCGGCTGGTCGTAGTCGAGGAACGGATGCAGCAGGCCGCGTTCGTACCAGCGGCAGTTTTTGATTGCGCCGATGACCGCCAGGCTCGCCGCGCCGTTGCCGTGCACCTCGCAGTCCATCCCGAAGGCTTCCGCCAGGTTCGCCACCTTCAGCGTCGGAGAGATGCCGCCCACGCCGTTTGACCCCGCGCGCAGGATGTCGCACGCTCCGGCTTTGATCCAGTCCGCGCGGCTGTGATGCTTTCCGCCCAGGCTTTCCGGCCCGATAATCGGGATCGACAGGTTTTCCGCCAGCCAGGCGTAGGAGGCCATGCTCTCCTCTTCCATTGGCTCTTCGAACCAGGCGAAGTTGAGTTTCTCCAGCTCTTTGCCGATGTACAGCGCCTCGGTGCGGCTGTACCAGTGGTAGCCGTCGATCATGAGATCGATATCCGGGCCCACCGCCTCACGCACGGCGGCACAGGCCTTGACGTCCATCTTCGGATTGGGCGCAAAGGAGACGGGCGGCATCCAGGTGTGCAGCTTGATGGCCTTATAGCCACGCGCCACCAGCGTCTCGGCAAAGCTGGCGTACTCGTCCGGCGTGGATAAGCCACCGGGCAGATCGTCCCCGCACATGGTGCTGCCGTAGGCCGGAACCGTGTCGCGGTAGCCGCCCAGCAGCTTCCAGACCGGCATATTGAGCTTGCGGCCAATCAGATCCCACAGCGCCTGTTCGACGAAGCCCAGCGCGCGCTCGGTCAGCTGATGCGCGCTGCCCCGCTGCCAGTGCGCCAGATCCTGCCAGATGCGCTCGCGGTTGAACGCGTCCTGGCCGACCAGCACTTTGCGAAAGAAGGTGTTGACCACAAAGGGGCGCACCACTTCCGGCGGCGCGAAGGAGTATCCGCGGGTGCCATCCTCTGCCGTGATGGTCAGCATCGCCATTTTGGCCATGCTTTCCGGCCCCGGATGCGAATGCCCGGCGGCGTCGGAAACCCGGCGCGTCGGGTACTGGAAAACGGTGACGTTTATAGATTCAATTTTCATTATCAGTCCTTAACACTACGGAGGTTCAGCGCAACGTTTATTTTGAAAAGCTGTTTCGAAATAAACTTTAAGCGCAAAATTCATCCGCTGCCTTAGACAAATTCCGCTAAGCGCCGACCATTTTTTGTGCATATGCATGGTAAGAAGTGACAGTTTTCACAAAAGGGAGGGGAAGTGTGAGGTGGATCGGGAGAAATAAAATGCGGTATTTATTGCCCCTCACCCCGACCCTCTCCCCAAAGGGGCGAGGGGGAAAAGATCGCACCGTGCAATCCCCTCTCCCCAGCGGGGAGAGGGTTAGGGTGAGGGGGACATGTCTTAAGCAATCGTCACTTTGCTGTCCAGATACACATCCTGAACCGCATTAATCAGCTTCACGCCGTCGGCCATGGTTTTCTTAAACGCCTTACGGCCCAGAATCAGCCCCATGCCGCCCGCGCGTTTGTTGATCACCGCCGTGCGCACCGCGTCGGACAGGTCGGTATCGCCGCCTGCCGCCCCGCCGGAGTTAATCAGACCCGCGCGACCCATGTAGCAGTTCGCCAGCTGGTAACGCACCAGATCGATCGGGTTTTCGCTGGTCAGCTTGCTGTACACGCGATCGTCGGTGTAGCCAAAGTTCACCGCCTTATAGCCGCCGTTGTTTTCGGCCATTTTCTGCTTCACGATATCCGCGCCGATGGTCGCCGCCAGGTGGTTCGCCTGGCCGGTCAGATCGGCGGATACGTGGTAATCCACGCCGTCTTTCTTGAACGCGTTGTTACGCAGGTAAGCCCAAAGCACCGTCACCATGCCCAGCTCGTGCGCGCGCTCGAACGCCGCAGAGATCTCTTCAATCTGACGACGCGACTGCTCGGAGCCGAAATAGATGGTCGCTCCCACCGCCACCGCGCCCATGTTGAACGCCTGCTCCACGCTGGCGTACAGGGTCTGGTCATATTCGGTCGGGTAGCTCAGGGTTTCGTTGTGGTTAAGCTTAACGAGGAACGGAATGCGGTGGGCGTAGCGGCGGGAAACGGAGGCCAGCACGCCGTAGGTAGACGCAACGCAGTTACAGCCCGCCTCAATCGCCAGTTCAACAATGTTCTTCGGATCAAAATAGAGCGGGTTGGCCGCGAACGATGCGCCAGCAGAGTGCTCAACGCCCTGGTCAACCGGCAGAATCGATAGGTAGCCCGTGCCGGCCAGTCGTCCGGTATTGTAAAGCGTCTGCATGTTTCGCAGCACGGCAGGCGGACGGTTGTTATCCATCATCACGCGGTCTACGTAATCGTGGCCGGGCAGGTAAAGCTGGTCGGCTGGAATGGTCATACAACGATGCTGTAAAAGGCTGTCGGCGTCTTTGCCAAGCAACTGCGCAATATCAGTCATAGTGATGCTCCCGTAAGTCCGACGAGAAGTCGGAGCGTGTAATCCAAACCTACAAATTGCAGGCAGACTAAGCCTGGTACCGACTTAACAGATTTTCCACCGTCTGCAACTTTTTTAAGCACAATCTGCTGGCTCGTTTCATGTACAACAATTTTGTTACACTGATCAAACAATCGCCTCAAAGGTATTTAAAAGGTATTATTAGATGGTATGTTAAAGGCGTACCCTCTCTGACATGCAGGATTAAAAAATGAAAACGAAAGTCCAACTGTCATTCATGATGTTTGTTGAATGGTTTATCTGGGGCGCCTGGTTTGTGCCGCTGTGGCTGTGGCTGAGCAAAAGCGGCTTCACCGCCGGGGAAATCGGCTGGTCCTATGCCTGTACCGCCATTGCCGCGATCCTCTCGCCTATTCTTGTCGGCTCGCTGACCGACCGCTTCTTCGCCGCGCAGAAAGTGCTGGCGGTACTGATGTTTGCCGGCGCCATTCTGATGTACTTCGCCGCACAGCAAACCCAGTTCAGCACCTTCTTCCCGCTGCTGCTGGCCTACTCGCTCACCTATATGCCGACCATCGCGCTGACCAACAGCATCGCCTTCGCCAACGTGGACGACGTCGAGGCCGATTTCCCGCGCATCCGCGTGATGGGCACCATCGGCTGGATCGCCTCGGGCCTGGCGTGCGGGTTCCTGCCGCAGATGATGGGCTATAGCGATATCTCCGACACCAACATCCCGCTGCTGATGACCGCCGCCAGCTCTGCGCTGCTGGGCGTGTTCGCCCTGTTCCTGCCAAACACACCGCCGAAGAGCACCGGCAAGCTGGACGTCAAGGTAATGCTGGGGCTGGACGCGCTGATCCTGCTGCGCGACAAAAACTTCCTGGTTTTCTTCTTCTGCTCGTTCCTGTTCGCGATGCCGCTGGCCTTCTACTACATCTTCGCCAACGGCTACCTCACCGAAGTGGGGATGAAAAACGCCACCGGCTGGATGACCCTCGGCCAGTTCTCCGAAATCTTCTTTATGCTGGCCCTGCCGTTCTTCACCAAACGCTTTGGTATTAAGAAGGTCTTACTGCTGGGCCTGATCACCGCCGCTATCCGCTACGGTTTCTTTGTTTACGGCGGCGCGGATCAGTACTTCACCTACGCCCTGCTGTTCCTCGGCATACTGCTGCACGGCGTGAGCTACGACTTCTACTACGTGACCGCGTACATCTACGTGGACAAAAAAGCGCCGGCGCACATGCGCACCGCGGCGCAGGGCTTGATTACGCTGTGCTGTCAGGGCTTCGGTAGCCTGCTGGGTTACCGCCTGGGCGGCGTGATGATGGAAAAAATGTTCGCTTACAAAGAGCCGGTGAATGGGCTGACCTTCAACTGGGCCGGAATGTGGACGTTTGGCGCAATCATGATTACCGTGATTGCCGTGCTGTTTATGCTGTTTTTCCGCGAATCGGATAAAGAGATCGCCGCAATTGAGGTGGTCGATAGCGATACCGCGCTGACACAAGGGGAAGTTAAATGAAACAAGAACGTATTCTCGGTGCTCTTTACGGGCAGGCGTTAGGGGATGCGATGGGCATGCCGTCGGAGCTGTGGCCGAGAAAGCGCGTTAAGGCGCACTTCGGCTGGATCGACCGTTTCTTACCCGGCCCGGCAGAGAACAATGCGGCCTGCTATTTCAACCAGGCCGAGTTCACCGACGATACCTCGATGGCGCTCTGCCTGGCGGATGCGATTATCGAGTGCGACGGGCAGATTAACGCGGACGTTATCGGCAAGCATATTCTTAACTGGGCGCTGGATTTTGACGCGTTCAATAAGAACGTGCTTGGCCCCACCTCGAAAATTGCCCTCAACGCCATTCGCGACGGCAGGCCGGTGAGCGAGCTGGAAAACAACGGCGTGACCAACGGGGCGGCGATGCGCGCCTCTCCGCTGGGCTGCCTGCTCCCGGCAACGCGTCTGGAGCACTTTGTCGAGCAGATCGCGCTGGCCTCCAGCCCAACGCATAAATCGGACCTCGCCATTGCCGGTGCGGCTGTTATTGCGTGGGCAATTTCACGCGCCGTCGACGGCGAACGCTGGCAGAACATCGTTGATGCCCTGCCGGGGATCGCCCGCTATGCGCAGGAAGCGAAAACCACCACCTTCAGCGCATCGCTTGCGGCGCGTATCGAGCTGGCACTGAAAACCGTACGAGAAGCCAGCGGGATTGAATCCGCGAGCGAGGCGGTGTATCAGCTCGTCGGCGCGGGCACCAGCACCATCGAATCCGTTCCGGCGGCGATTGCAATGGTCGAACTGGCGGGAACCGATCCGAACCGCTGCGCCATTTTATGCGCCAACCTGGGCGGCGATACCGATACCATTGGCGCGATGGCAACGGCAATCTGCGGCGCGCTGCACGGCGTGCAGGCGATCGATCCGGCTCTGAAGGCCGAACTCGACGCCGTAAACCAGCTCGATTTTGGCCACTATTGCGAAAAGCTCCTGCACTATCGGGAGCACAGGGAGGGCGTATGAGTTCGTTTGCCCAACGCCTAGAAGCGCTGCGCGGCACGCGTCCGGTGACGGTGCTGGGCGCGGCGGTGATTGACGTTATCGCCGACGCCTACGCCCTGCCCTGGCGCGGGTGCGATATCGAGCTTAAGCAGCAGGGCGTCAATATCGGCGGCTGCGCGCTGAATATTGCTATCGCCCTGAAGCGGCTCGGCATTTCGTCACAAAACGCCCTGCCCGTCGGACACGGCGTGTGGGCGGATATTATCCGCAACGCGATGGCGAAGCAGGATCTGCACAGCGCCGTAGAGGCCGAAGCTGGCGATAACGGCTGGTGTCTGGCGCTGGTGGAGCCTGACGGCGAGCGTACCTTTATGTCCTTTAGCGGCGTGGAGAACCAGTGGCAGCCGAGCTGGCTTGACGGGCTTAACGTTCCGAAGAATAGCCTGGTTTCGTTGTCCGGCTACCAGCTGGCCTCGCCGTGCGGCGAACTGCTGACACGCTGGCTGGAGGGGTTGCAGGACGTGACGGCCTTTATCGATTTCGGTCCCCGCATCGCGGATATCCCCGACGCGCTGATGGCGCGGATAATGGCCTGCAGACCAATTGTGTCACTCAATCGTCAGGAGGCGGAGCTTGCCGCAGAAAGACTGAGCGTTGAAGTGGAAACCCTCGGCACGCAGTGGCAGCAGCGTTTCGGTGCGGCGCTGATTGTGCGCCATGATAAAGACGGTGCCGCGTGGTATGACGGTGACGTCTCGGGCGTCGTGTCGGCGTTCCCGGCTACGGTTGTCGATACCATTGGCGCAGGCGACAGCCACGCGGGCGGCACGCTTGCCGGGCTGGCGGCGGGATGGTCGCTGGCAGATGCGGTTCTGCTGGGGAATGCCGTGGCGTCCTGGGTGGTCAGCCACCGCGGCGGCGATTGCGCACCGACTCGCGAGGAATTACTCCTCGCACACAAAGACGTATAGGTCGCTGCGGCAGTAGCTGATGCTGTACTCAATCGGCCGGTGCTGTTGGTCAAGCGCAACCTGCTTGATCACCAGCACCGGTATTTTTTCGTCCATCTTAATGTGCGTCTGAAACTCGCTGTCCGGCATGCGGGCGCTCACGCGGGAGCGGGTGCGCTGAGGAAAGATATTCTGGCTGCGGAAGTAATCGTACAGCGAGACGCCGATCGCATCGGGATCGTGGATGAATCCCGTCGGCACCCAGGACTCTTCAATGGAGACCGCATCATCATCAACGTAACGAATGCGCTTGAGCAAAAAGACCTCGCTGTCCGGCGCGATCGACAGATGATTAGCCACCTCTTCGGGGCATTTCACCACCCGCTTGTTGACCCACAGGGTGTTGGGCTTTTTGCCCCGCAGCACCACCTGCTGTGAGAACCCGCGCGCCTCCTTCAGCGAATATTCGAAGATGTTATTGATTTGCGTCCCATAGCCGCGGGAGCGCGTGACCACGCCCTCCTCCTCAAGCGCCTGCATCGCTTTACGCACGGTGATGCGCGACACGCCGGTTAACTGGCTCAGATCTCGCTCGCCGGGCAGGATATTCCCGTGCTCCAGCACGCCGCTGCGTACCGCGTTTTTTACCGTTTCGGCAAATTTCAGGTACAGCGGCGTGTTGTCTGCTGCTGAGATCCGTTCATTCAGCTGAGCGATTAGCCGGGTATGCGCTTGTTCCATCTCTGTTTTTCTCAGGCGTGGTGTTTATAGCCATTATACTGAGTTACCACCATGCATGAAAATGGTGAACCGGTCCAATACCGTGACCGACCTCCAGAGTATCGGCTTTTGCCAGCGCCGCCGAAAGCCAAATCTTGGCTTCCTGCACCGTATCTGCCCAGCCGCTGTGCCGCGGTCGCAGCGCCGCCAGCGCGGCAGAGAGCGTGCAGCCCGTGCCGTGGGTGTTTTTGGTCTGCACGCGCGGGGCGGTAAAGCGCGTTTCGCCTTCGCGGGTGAAGAGCCAGTCGGGGCTTTCGGCGTCGTCAAGATGCCCGCCCTTCATCAGCACCGCGCCGCAGCCCATCGCCAGCAGCGCCCGCCCTTGCTCTTTCATTTCACGTTCCGTTTGCGCGTGCGCAGCGTCCAGCAGCGCCGCGGCTTCCGGCAGGTTTGGCGTAATCAGCGCCACCTGCGGCAACAGCTTTTTGCGCAGCGTCTCAATTGCAGAGGCGGAGAGCAGCGGGTCACCGCTTTTTGCCAGCATCACGGTATCGAGCACCACGTTTTGCACTTGATAGCGTTTAAGCCGCTCGGCCACCGCGTCGACGATATCCGTCTCGGCCAGCATGCCGATTTTGGTGGTATCAATGCGCACGTCGCTAAACACCGAATCCAGCTGCGCGGCGACAAAATCCGGTTCGATACGGTAGACCGACTGCACGCCGCGCGTATTTTGCGCCACCAGTGCGGTAATCACGGAACAGCCGTATGCGCCAAGCGCGGAGAAGGTTTTCAGGTCAGCCTGGATGCCTGCGCCGCCGCTTGGGTCGGTGCCGGCAATGGTGAGTGCGTTGATTCGCTTCATGCCTGCTCCTCCAGCGTATAAAGCGCGTCGAGAAACGCGCTGGCGAAGCTGCCGGGACCGCGTGACTGCGCCACGGCGACCGTTCCGGCACGCTTCATCCAACCGCAGGCGGCGGCGATGTTATCCAGCCGGTCGCCGGGCAGTGCACAGCTGGCTGCCACGACTGCCGAGAGCGCGCAGCCTGTGCCGACGACGCGGGTCATTAGCGGATCGCCACCCGTAACGGTGCGTATCCTCTGTCCGTCAGTGACGTAATCCACTTCTCCCGTCACGACCACGATGGTATTGACCTGGCGCGCCAGCGCCTGTGCTGCGGGAAGCGCCGTAGAAGCGGTATCGGTCGTATCGACCCCGCGACCGCCCGCGCTCATTCCGGCAAGGGCGAGAATTTCCGACGCATTGCCGCGAATGGCTGCAGGTTTGAGGGTGAGGATTTGATGGCAGAAACGGGTGCGGAACGCCAGCGCGCCTACGGCGACCGGGTCGAGCGTCCAGGGTTTGCCCGCGTCCACCGCGCTTTCAATTGCACGACGCATCGACTGGGCGCGCGGCGAGGTCAGCGTGCCGACGTTGATCAGCAGCGCATCGGCTAGCGCCGCAAACTGTTCAGCCTCTTCGGCTTCGATCACCATCGCCGGAGAGGCGCCCAGCGCGAGCAGAACGTTGGCCGTAAAGGCCTGAACGACGTCGTTAGTCATACAGTGGGTGAGCGGAGAACGGGTACGGAACTGATGTAAAACGTGTAGATCGAGCAGGTCAGGCTGCATGGTTTCGCTCCTGCCGTGCGGAAAGAAGCGATGACCGGGAAGGCATCTGACTTCCCTACGCTGGCATTATCCAGATCAGGTGTTGCGGGTATTTCTCAGCCCATCATTGATGGGGCACCCCGAGTCAAATAAAAAAAAATCAAAAGCTTGCGATTAACGTCCCATTAATCCCTGTTCTGGATCATGCCAGCGGGAAGCCAAAGACACAACCCTAAAAAATGCTCTGTGTCCCAGCTTGAGTCTCAAGTTGTGGCTCACAGTACCAAACACCGAACACAAAAAAGGCCGGGTTTTCCCAGCCTCAAGAGCACAGTTGAATATGCCTTCACAGACCTATTTACCTAGATGTGCTCTTACCTTAGCGGTGCCATTACCAACAGCTCTAACAGCAGCCCTAAGCTGAGATTCAGTAACACCCAACGCTTGGGTCCAATATGCTACTTCCCAAGATTCACTCAAGCTGATGAAACGTTTATCTTCTGGCTGCCGACGCTGTAAGTTATCTGCCATTTGGTTTGTCCTAAGTATTACAAGCTTATGCCTGCACACTACCTATATGACTTCTCTACCGCTTCGTAAACGGTCAGTTATCAAACAATTGACACTGGTCATAAAACCAGTAAAAATTTTTTTCCGAGCTTGCTAACCTTGCCGCTTCGCTTCTATCATAACCACTACATATTGTGTTTATTGATATAACAAATACAATATATCCAAAAATCCATCCCGTGAATAGGTGTTGAAATGGCGAACAATGATAAGCAATCCTCGAAAGATGTAGCACATCTGGCAGCAGAGACTCTTAACAATCCAAACGCCTCGGCAATTCAGAGAAGTTTAGCGGGTTCTGTACTGTCCCAAGCCGGGACAAAAAACCAGACTGGTGCAGATATGGAAGCCAAAGCATCAGCGGCATTAAAAAATCCGCGCTCAAGTGAAACCACCAAAACGCTAGCTGGTTCAGTTGTTTCTCAATCGAACAAAAAGCGTTAATGAAAAAAGCCGGGGTTTCCCGGCTTTTATACTTGTAGCGTCTTATTTCTTTTTAGGTTCAGATAATGCTTCACTGCACTATCAAAACCATGTGTGCTGATTCGGTCAAGCAGACTGGAGCAACTGCACCCAAGACGACGGGCCAGCACTGACATGTTAATAATCGCGTCGTCATTGGTCCCGTCCAGAATCACTGCATCAGCGACATGTTGCCAGTACCGATCAAAGCTAATTTCATAAGTATCTCCTTTGGAGATTTGCCACAGGTTAACCCAATAACGGGTATCTGTGTATCACCTCTTCTTTGCCTCGCCAGCAGCGGGGGCAATGCGCCCCCAAAATCTGCTGTCTTACGCTGCGTCGTCCATAGTGACCTTCAGAACGAAGTCCGGACGCATTGGGATCTGAATCTGTGATAATTGACTGACCACCTCATAGTTCATAAACTTATCACGCAGAATGTAATGGTAAGACGGATAAACCGGACCATTAGCAACTTCAGCATGACGACTCGCCGGAGTCTGGTAAGTCATATAAGGTGAATGGTCGCCTTCAACAACATTGAAGAAGGTCGCCAACATGTAGCCGGAACCATCTGCAATGCCGTACAGCGGATCGTCAACCTGCACTACAGTTACGCGCCCGATGTTGTATCGATCATATGCACTCAAAGTGTCAGGGAAAATGATGTCACGGGACGTAGCACCAAACAGAGCCGCCTGATATGCGGTTGGGTTGCCTTGAATGGCGGTGAACAGACTTGGACTCGCCAGCAGATACAGGGATCGGCGTAGCAAAAGATTTAACAAAAGGGAGGTGTGGAAAGATGCTAATTATAAAGCAGATGCTTCGCGGTAGCTGTCAGTGGAAAGTGATTTTTTGTATGACCCCCCGACAGATAAGCGGATCTGAATGTAGTAATTGCCGTACCTCTTGAAGGTGTACGAAAGTGATTTTAAGCTCATGAACAAGCCCTTTTTGTACCTTAGGTGCATTACACACGGACAAAAAGAAATGTAACCACATGATTACTAAGCGTAATTCTGGCAACCTACGCTGGCATTACCCAAATCAAGTGTTGCGGGTATTTCTCAGCCTTCAACGAAGAAGGGCACCCAGAGACAAATTACTTATAAAACAATTAGTTAGAATCAATTAACGTATCAGTTTCTAATTTAATCGGGGCCGTAGGCAAGGTGCAAGGTGTTTCGAGGTATCACCAGGTTTATCAGGCAGAAAATCCTTATGCGTTTTTCACTCATTATCCTGCTTACATTGAGATTACGTTAATTGTGTTTTTTTATAGTTATTTGCTCATTACAAAACTATTATTCCAGGCTTTGTTATATTTATATTTTTTTGATTTATCATTTGTTTTATTAGATGCGAAATATTCTTTCGTACGAAACCCAAAAAGAAAATCACTTTAAATTATTAAAGCAAACAACATCATTCCCATCAATAGTTTAACATTCAGACCTCACTGGTCATGCCAGAAATAACCTAATGTATACATTAAATAAATTCTCCCGGCACCAACCCCGACCACTTAGTATATTCAGATCATTTATGATTTAGATCAAAATCATTACTTTGGCTTTAATTGATAGTTTATTCCCGTTAATAAAAAAGAATGTGCAGCGATTAGCAGACACTGACATAACTTTCTGCTTAATGAAACCCAAACTATTTTATTAATTTTTTAATACCTTAATGATGTGAGTTCTTCAAATGAAAGCTTTTAATAAATCTGCAGTTTCAATTGTTGTTGTAAGCGTTGTGTTAGCGGGTTCATTCGATGTGGCGAGGGCGGCCGTTATAAGTACCGATGACGTTCAGGATTCATTAGGCTGGACGCAAACGCAGATTAATAAACAATTCGGCGATCAAACTCAAGGTAATTACGACCGCATTTCTAACGTTGACGGCGATGTTATTAAGATAAAACAAGAAAACTTGCTGCGTGATGATGCAATACTTCTGGCTGGCAATAAAGCAGGCCAGGCGTTACAGCAGAACGTGGTAAATGGCTCTAATATCCTCACTCTGCAGAATGATGTCGGAAACTTAAAGGGCGATATTGCAAACGTTGACCGTGAAGCCAAATTGGCCGGAGTGCTGGCAGACACCGCCAACAAAAAAGGGGATGCTGCTTTAACAGGCGTTGCGGCTAACGGTAATGCCATTATCACCGTTGAACGCATCAATGGCGTTCAGGATAGCCGCCTTGACGCCCTGGAAAAAGCCCCCAAAGCCACCAACGGTATTAACGGCAAAGACGGCGCGAAAGGCGATAAAGGCGATACCGGCGCACAGGGCGCTGCCGGGCTGAATGGCCGCGACGGCCTGAAAGGCAAGGACGGCGTGACGACCACCGTTACTAAAATGCAAGTTGATACCGTTACGCAGGCGAAAGTTGTCAAAAACAGCCAGACGATTACCACTACTGCGCAGGATTTGCAGGCAACGAAGCAAACGTTGCAGGCCATAAATAACAATTCTAACCAGCAGTTTAAATCGCTGCATGATGAGGTGGATAATAACCGAAAACAAGCCAACGCCGGGATTTCAGGAGCAATGGCGATGGCGGGCCTGCCCCAGGTACAGACCAATCAGCACGTCATGTTTTCTGCTGGCGGTGCGACCTACAATGGTGAAAGCGCTCTTGCGGTAGGTGCCTCCGTTAATTTCAATGCAAATGTCATCGCAAAAGTGAGTTTCTCTGATGACACCGCGAATAATATGGGCGCGTCGGTAGGCGTAGGTATGGGCTTTTGAAGATTAAGTTCAGAGATCAGCTTTATATATTACCCCCTCATCTCAGATGAGAATAATGATAATAAGCCATAGCATGTCCAAATACATTTTTATTTCTGCCGTTCTGTACCTGATGCTTATTTCTGTCGGGGTGTGGATTGGCGTAATGTACGTTTCCTATAACCTGTGTCATTATTAAGGTTTTGCAATGAAAACAAAATTAGCCCTGATTGCGCTGTTATTCACCGTCGCGGCGGCTCCGGCCCATGCCATTAACGCTCACTATCGCGCGCAGCTGGAGCGCTCCGGGTGTACCCAGCTTAGCGATGGCGACGGCTCGTGTGATATTCACAAAACCAAAGCGGAAAACGCGGCGGGGCACCAGCAGACAACGGCTATCCACGATCCCATGCGTGAAGCGTCCTTCTCTTCTGGCACCGTTAATGCCACGATTTCAAACGGCTTTTTTAACGCCACCGTGAATGGCAAAAAAGCGATCGTCAAACGCCTGAATGCTAACTTCTATGAAATACGGGGTGACGGGTTTGTTATATCCATTAGCCTCGATGCAAAGGGTATTACGGATGCAAGCTGGAATAAAAGCAAAGGTCGCGAGAACGGCATTTTGCAGGTAACGCAGAAATAACGATCGCAAGGAGGTTTTTCGCCTCCTTTTCTCCTGGAAAAAGGCACGATTTGTAACACTCTTCCGTCTACTTTTACAGTCTGCGAAAAGGTACCGTAAGCGCCTGTTTTCATTGTACAGAACGCGTACTTTTATCGCCGAAAAGCGGGATATCTCCCCTCCTGCACGCTATGTAACAAAACAGTAAACAAATTAACCATTGAGCCCCGTCTAAAAAGGCTCTATATTGGCGGCGTTTTTTAGACACCCCCATCTGTTTTTTAACTTTTTATTCAATCGTGGCGCATAACGAAGCCGCGGTTGTAGGAGTGATATGATGACGGATAAAGTCCGTATT
>Ga0207655_1002279_pt1 | contig 15797 bp, 10 predicted proteins | sample KBSM44metaG_FD_184398 | JGI IMG/M metagenome (GOLD analysis project Ga0207655, IMG submission 184398) | Miscanthus rhizosphere microbial communities from Kellogg Biological Station, Michigan, USA - KBS M4-4 metaG (SPAdes) (version 2) | ecosystem: Host-associated > Plants > Roots > Rhizosphere >...
GGCTGGCAAGGCAAGTGCCGAGAGGTCGGCCAGGTTAGTGAAGTTGGTGTAGAAGCCGAATTGCGAGTTGTACCGCACAGGCTCCTCGGCCATTTCAGCAAGGGTACGAATGGTGGCCGAGGTCGGCACCACCAGCGCATCGAAACCCGCCAGCGCCTCGTTGATCTGGCGGCTCAAGCTGGCGCGCAGGTACTCCGCCTTGTAGGCATCGCAGGCGCTGTACCCCAGGCCGTTTTCGACGATGCCGCGCACCACCGGGTTGATCGCATCAGGGTTGCTCGCAAGCACCGGCTCAAGCGCCACCGTACGTTCGGCCACCCACGGGCCAAAGTACAACTGCTCGGCCAGCGCCGTGAACGGCGCGAAGTCGATGCGGCTGATTTCGGCGCCCATCTTGATCAAGGTCAGCAGCGCCTGCTCGTACACCGCCTGATTCTGCGTGTCGCCGAAAAACTCGAGGCTGTCGGGCACGGCGATCCTGAATCCGGCGCTGAACGCCACCGGCGCACTGGCCGGGTTCTTGCGCGAATAGGCATCTTCGGCGTCATAGCCTTCGGCGATCCCGGCCACGCATTCGGCGTCCTCGACGGTCAGCGCGAACACCGAGATGCAGTCGACGCTGCGACACGCCGGCACCAGCCCGGTATTGGGCAAGCGGCCCTTGGTCGGCTTGAGCCCGACGATGTTGTTGAAGCCTGCCGGCACCCTGCCCGAGCCTGCCGTATCGGTGCCCAGCGAGAACGCCACCAGCCCGCGAGCGACCACCGACGCGGAGCCTGAACTGGAGCCGCCACTGACGTAATCCGGATTGAAACTGTTGGGCACCGCGCCATAAGGCGAGCGCGTGCCGACCAACCCTGTGGCGAACTGGTCGAGGTTGGTCTTGCCCATGAGGATCGCACCGGCTGCGCGCAGTCGCGAGAAGACCGTGGCATCGCGGCTGGCGGTGTAGGCGAATTCGGGGCAGGCGGCGGTGGTTGGCCAGTCGGCGGCGTCGATATTGTCCTTGATCGCGAAGGGCACGCCGTACAGCGGCAGCGCGGCCAGATCGCCTTGCGCAGCGTCCAGCCGCCGGGCCAGTTCAGCCAGTTGCGCATCGAGTTGCGCGGGGCTGACCAGGGAAATCCAAGCGTTATCCTGCTCGGGGTAAGCCGTTCGCAGATCCAGCAACACATCAGGCGTCAGCGCCCCCTTGCGATAAGCGTCAAGCCATTCATTCACGGTCCAGCCGAACTGCGGGTGTTGGTCGTTTTGCATGGTGGATTCCATCTTGTATCCAAGTTTGAATCCTGCAAAAGCAAAAGCCGGGCCATCGGTATGTACGGTCGGTTTTCCGGGGTTCAGGCTGAAGCGGATACCCCTTGGAAACGCAAAGATGCTCACTCATGAAGCGCAAGGTGAATTGTTTTGGTGCCAGCGCCCTCCCACGACGTTGCCCCGACCGTAGCAGCCCGGCCGGGAGGAGCTTCGCTTGTCGGCGGGGGCGAGCTCAAGAACGCCCCCGCCGGCAAGCCGTGCTGCTACGGTCGGGCTGCCACGTGGCTGCGTTACCTTCAACGTCTCAAGACAGTTTGTAGCGCGGCGCGGGTTTGCCGGTCTGGGTGGCGGCGAACAGCTTGGCACGGGCAGCATCGTAGGTGTCCCAGAGGCTTGCGTCGGCCACCGAAGGCCAGGTGATCTTCTCCCCTTGATCAAACCCGGAAAGCGCCGCATCGACCAGGTTTTCGGTGCTCATGACACTGTCCTGGTTCAAGGCGGCCAGAGGAATGCCTGAGTTGTCCCAGATTTCCGTGGCGGTCGAAGCCGGCAGCAGCAACTGCACGCGGATGTCGGTGTCGGCCAGCTCTTCCTGCAGACCGCGGGTGAAGTTGACCACGAACCCCTTGGTGCCGCTGTACACGGAGCTTGCGGACCAGGCGTGAATGCCCAGGACCGATGCGACGTTGACGATGACGCCTTCATTGCGCAGCTTGAACGCTGGCAGTACGGCGTGTGTCAGGCGGGTCAAGGCAACGATGTTCAGGGCGATCTGGGCCTGGGTGTCCTCATAGGACGCTTCGGAGAAGTTGGCCAACCGCGCAAGCCCCGCGTTATTGATCAGCACCTTGACCGCCGGGTTAGTCGCAAGCAGCTGTTCGACCCTGGCCAGATCGGCTTCGTTGGTCAGGTCGGCACCCAGCACCTCTACGTGCCGGCCATGTTCCGCAGACAGTTTGCTGGCCAGGGCCTGCAGGCGATCGGCGCGGCGTGCGACCAGCACCAGGTCATAGCCTCGGGCGGCGAGACGGTCAGCGTAGACGGCGCCGATACCTGACGATGCGCCTGTGACGACGGCGATTTTTCCGGAACGGTAATCAGACATGAATTTCTCCACAGAAGGTCATCAACAAGGATTTAGTTGAGTGCTCAATCATATCGACAGACGACCACGCCTTGTCAATGCTTTAGCACTCAATTATTCTCTCGCCATGACCAAGACAACCCAAGACACGCCCGGCTTCGAACTCAAGACCCTCGCTGAACTGGCCTGCACCAACAGCGCGTTGCGCCGTGCGTCACGCCGGTTGGGCAATCTGTACGACGAAGCGCTGGCACCCCTGGCGATGACGGCTGCCCAACTGGGATTGCTGGCTGAAATCGAACGATGCTTTCAAAGCGACGGCCAGTACGGCCCCACCTTGCAAGAGCTGGCGGGCCGAATGGCGATTCAGATGTCTGCCGTGACCCACGCCATGAAGCCGCTGTTGCGCGACGGCATGGTCGAGCTGGCCCGGGATGCCATGGACGCACGCTCCAAACGCTGCACCCTGACCCCGGTCGGCAAGGCGCGGTTGCTGGAAGCGATGGGCTTATGGGCACAAACCAACGAGCGGGTCGAACGCCTGCTCGGTGCCGATTCGGCGGTGCTCTTGCGGGCGATGGCCGATACGATTGCATCTGATGATTTTCTGGAGCAGTACCAGGCGGATGCGGCACGCTCCTGACCGGGAGTGTCCTACCTGCTCAACCCCTTCACCACCTCGGGCGTCACATAATGCGGGCCGTCGAACAGGTACAGGGGATAGCCGCGATACGCTGCGATCTGTGGCTTGAGTTCATCGACCGTGGCCGGGCGAAAGCCGCCGCCGACTTGTGGGCGGAAGGCTTCGACGATGATCTTCACCCGCTGCTTGCCCAGCTTCTTGCGCAGGGCGTCGGCGTAGGTTCTGGCCACAGGCGCGGTGCGGGCATACACACCGACGCCGTCCTGGAAGAACACGCCGATGTCGTCCGGCAGCCAGGTCTTGAGCCAGTCGGCCGTGGCGTCGGGGCCGATGTTGGCGCCGTCGTAGACGCTGATCCACAGCGGCCTGGGCAAGCGGGCGAGCAGCGCGGGCAGCTCTTTGGCGCGGGTCCAGCTGGGGTCGACTTCGGCCGGGAAATACCAGCCGGTGACGTTCAGCGGCGTCTTGACCTGGGCCATGCGCTCGGACAGCGTGGCCAGTTCTTCGATGTTGTCCCGCGAGCGGTTTTCACTGAAAAACCCGGCCAGCCCGACGATTACATCCTGCGCCCAGGGCTCTTTGGCAATCCGCGCCCAGTCCGGCAACTTCGGCACCTCGGGCAGGCCGGAGCCGGCCACGAATGACTGGCCGTCCACCGCCGTCCACTGCACCAGCAATTCGTGGGCGCCAAGTGTGTCCCACTCGCCCTGAATGTCCACGGTGGCATTGTCCGGCTGCCAGACGATGCCGGCGATGTCGGGGCGCATGCCCTGCCCCAACTCGTACAGCGCATCGATTGCCAACCCCAGCGCGCCGATCAACAGCGCGGCAAGGGAAGTCTTCAGCAGCCGTGACATCACAGATCCGTCCAAGCCATCACCACGAGTAGGTCATGCGGGCGAACACGCCCTGGGCGCTGTCGTCGCCGAAAATCTTCTCGCGGTACTGCACGGAGAAGTCGATGTAGGACTGCGGCGCCTTGTGTTTGGTTTCGCGGAACCAGTAGCGCACGCCGATCCCGACACCGGCGCCGCCGGCGCTGTCCGATGAGGTGTGATTGCGCCCAAGGGCATCCACCTGACTGTGCATTTTCGAGTCGTAGTTGGCCGCCGCCACCACGTGGGGAAAGATCACCAGCCTTGGGCTGATGCTGTCCAGGCGAATGCTGCGGCCCAGTTGCCACTCGCTGTTGAAGTAGTTGCGTTTGTCGCGCAGGTAGCGCCCGCCTTCGGCGTAGAGCTGCGAGGTCCACCAGCTCTTCTTGTCCACCCGCAGGTCGGTTCCGATGCTCGAACCGTAGCCCAGGCGCACCAGCCAGTCGCCACTGACGTTGCTGCCCGCCAACGGGAAGGTGCGCTCGAACGCGGCCATCACGTTGTATTCGGTGAATGGCTTGATGCGGATCCCGACCGCGCCCTGCAAGGCGTCCAGGCCTTTGTCGTTGCCACTCTCCTTGTTCCACAGGGTATCGGTGACGCGCCCGTACAACTCGACGAAACGCGCGTTGCGATAGCCTTCGGGGCGCCAGAACACCTCGGTGCTGTTCTGCAAACTGTCATTGCTGCTGCTCGGCGCGCCGCTCAAACCGTTGCTGGTGCTCGCGCCACGGTAGGTGGTGGTGTTGGTCACGCCCCACACCCGGGACAGGTCCGAGACGGCGCGGCGGGTGTCGAACACCTGCTGGTCGGGCATCTGCAAGTCACCGGTCTGCTGGTAATCGAGCACCCGTTTGAAATACGAGATGGCCTGCACGTCGTCCGGCGCCCGCATGGCGCTGTAGGCGGCGTCCTGAGTCTCTTTGGGGGTTAGCCCCTTGGTACGGTCAACGCGCTTGAATTCGGCAAGCGCGCCTTTATCGTCACCGGCCTGGCTGAGGAAATAGGCGATCTGCACCTCATCGCCAGGCTTGAGCTGGCCCTTGGCGCGGGCCTGTTGCATGCGCGCCAGAGCCTCCTTGGGCTGGCCGAGCGCCGCGTAGAGCGACGCCTGATCGCGCAATGGCAGCGTACCCACCGCCAGTGCCTGGCTGAAGTCCTGCTGGGCGCCGCTCTTGTCGCCCAGGCGCATGCGCATCTGGCCGCGTTGAGCCAGCAGGGTCGCATCGTTGCCCTTGAGCGCAAGGGCCTCGGTGGCCGCCGAACGGGCCGCCGAGTATTGCTCCTGGGCGATCAAGGCGCTGACCAGCAGGCGGCGGTAAGCGATTTCCTGAGGGTACTGGCGCACCACGTCGCGGGCGTAGCTGACGGCAGCATCGTTGTCGCCACGGGCCAGGGACGCGTAACCGGCGGCGGCGATGTTGACCGCCCTCTGCTCGTGAACCGCCTGCAGACGCCGGCTCAGTTGCGGCGTCTCACCCAGCACCGCAACGGCATCGCTGATCGCCTGCTCCGCCTCATCCAGATGTTGCTGACGCTGCAGCGCCTCGATCAGCATCATGCGGTAATCGGGGTTCTTCGGTGCCTCAGCGATGGCCCTGCGGGCGTACTCCTCGGCGCGGTCGTAGTCGCCGTTGGCGTAGGCACGCAGGGAGCGGTCGCCATTCTGGAAACCCTTCTTGTTGCCGGGATAGCGCTCGGGGTGGTCGCGACGATCCTTGTCGCGTTCTGCCAGCTGGATCAGCTTGCGCAAGCGGTCCACGTCGCTGCGCTGACGCAGGGCTTCCTCGGCCTTGGCAATCGCCAGATCGTAGTCCTTGTCGTTGTAGGCGGCGTAGGCCTGGTTGGCGATCTCGTAGGCCGGGCCGGTCAGGGCCAGCGGCAGAATCTGCGGTTGGGTGGTCGAACTGAACTGGGCCTGGCACAACGCAGGCAGGACGCTCAGGCTCAGAAAAATCGGAAGTCTCATGAGGGCTGCTCCGTGGGTGCGTCAGGTGAAGAATGGCGGTGTTGCCGGGCCACGGCCTGCTCGATGGTCTCGCGCGACAGCACGCCGATGTCCACCAGGTAGTCGCCGATGCGGCCGTGCATGTGCGGGCGGTAGCCGAGCATGGCGCGGTTGAAGGTCGGGCGATCCAGCAGGCCCTGATCGATCAGCAGCTCGCCCAGCAGTGGCGTCGCAGCCGGGAGCGGCTGGCCGGCGACTGCGTCGAGCTTGCGCAACTGCTCGACGATCTCGCTTTCCCGGGCGATCAACTGCACCGGTTCCACGCCCAGCTGTTCGCTGATCTGCTGCAGGCCGTCTTCGGACAAGGGGCTTGCGACCGCGATTTCCGGGCGCCCATCGATGTCCAGCGCCAGTGGCACCACGCGCCAGCGCAGGCAGAATTCATCGGCCAGCAACGGCTGCGCCGACACCTTGGCGGCGATGTCGAACACCCGTGGCAAGTCGTTCTGGAAGGCGATGGCCTCGGCCAGGGTTTCGTCGTCGAGCCAGCCACGGCTCAGCAGGATGCGCCCCAGGGGCATCTGCCGGGTCTGCTGTTCGTCGAGCGCGCTTTGCAGCTTTTCGTCGTTGATCGCCTGCCACGACAGCAGCACGCTGCCCAGCTTGCGCGGTGCGCGGGCGACCAGGTCGGTGGAGGGAAAATCGTGCATGGTCTTGTCCCAGACCAGCTTGCGATTGAGCACCTTGCCCACCAGGAACAGCCGCCACGCCCTGGCCGCAGCCATGAAGTTGACGAAGTTGCCGATCACCATGCGCGGCATCGACAACAGCCCGTGCTGCCAGCCGTAGATGATGGTGGTGAAGTAGCAACGGTGCGCCATGCGCCAGAGCAAGGCGACGCCATTGGCCGCCAGCAGGAAACCCACCAGACCGTTGGTGTCGAACGGTGTCGGGAAGCTGGTGTTCCACACCCCGCTGGCGCGCAGCACGATCAGCGCCAGCAACTGCGCCAGGATCAGGTAGGCGATGATGCTGACGAACGAGGTGACAATCCCCTTGCGGTCCCGAAACAGCAGGTAACGGTTGGCCAGGGAGCCGTTCCAGCCCATCTGCTCCCAGCCTTGCAGGCCGATGCCAAGGGTCCAGCGGGCCTTCTGGCGGAACGCGGTGCGGAAAGTGTCAGGGAAGAATTCACGCACGCACAGCGGCATTTCCAGGGTCGATTCGTAGGGCTCGCGAAACCACGATTTGCGCAGCACCCGGTACTGCACCGGGAAGCGCACGAAGATCGCGCTCATGCCGTAGCGGGCCAGCCTGGCACCGACGTCGTAGTCCTCGGTCAGGCTGTCGGTGTTGAACGGCTGGTTGCTGGTTTCGTCGGCCAGCACCTGCAACGCCCGACGCGAAAAACAGGTGCCGACGCCCGCCGAGGGCACGCTGTCGGTCATGCTCTCGCGCACCACCAGGTCCTTGCCGTGCCATTCGGCGAACTCGTCCATGTAGGTACCCGCGACCCACTCGTACCAGTTGCGCTCCAGCGACACCACCGGCAACTGGATCATGTCCTTGCGCGGCAGCAGGTAGTTGAACAGGCGCATTTCCAGCGGGTGCAGCACGTCTTCGCTGTCGTGCAACACCACCCCGGCGAAGTGCACGCCGTGGGTCTGCTCGTAGAGGAAGATCGCCTGGATCACCCAGTTAAGGCAGTCCGCCTTGCAGGTCGGCCCGGCGTGGGGCACTTCCACGCGATGCAGCTGTTTGTAGCGGCGGCGCATGCGCTCGACTTCATCGATGGTGCGCTGATCGTTGACGTAGGTGCCGACGAAGACCACGTAGTTCTGGTAGTCCAGGGTCGAGACCATGTTCTCGATCATCGGCGCGATGACGTCGTATTCCAGCCACGCCGGGACCATGATCGCCAACGGTTGTTCGTCTCGGGCGATCAGTTGCTCGGCGGTCAACGGGCGGTAGCGCCGTTCGGCGGTGAACTTGCGATAGATGCGCCGGGCCCAGTACCACAGGTCGATGAACAGGTCATCCAGGCTCGACACCAGGATGATGGCCGCGACCACGATGGTCGCGACCTCAAGGGCGCTGTAGTAATGGGCCAGCCAGTACGGCCAATAAAGCGAGGTCATCGCGGCTCCCGTTACTGACGGTTGCGACGGGCGCGACGGCCGGCCAGCAACAACACGAGGAAACCGATCACGGCTGCGGGAATCAGCCACAGCGCCGAGGGCTTGCGCCAGGCATCCAGGCCCTTGGGCTCATCGTCATCGATCATCTGGCTGCCGGTGGGGTCTTTCGCGTCGAAGGTGGTCAGCGGGCCGTTGTCCCCCAGTACCGTGACATTGCCGCGCTCCAGCAACACCGGCCGTGCGAAGTTCGGCGCCTGCCCGCCCAGGGTGCGGTAGACCATGCCGTGCTGGCTGCCGGACTCGACCACCTGCAGCGCCGCCAGGTGATTGAGCGACTTGAGGTCCAGCAGCGTCTGCTCCTTGTGATGGATCAGCAGATGGCCCTGGGCATCGACCTGCAGCGACTCGTCACTGCCCTTGATCGGCACTTCGAAGGCCAGGAATGACATGTCCGGCGACAGCGCGGTGTTGGCGTCGTCGCTGACCTTGAGGTCGGCGCGCAACGGCGACACACCGCTGGCGCTGGCGACGCGAATCAACTGTGGCAGGCTGCCCGCCGGACGCTCCAGATAGCCTTGGGGAATCAGCACCTGGGCGCCCGTGGCAAAGCGTGCGGCCATGCCCGAGAAGTCGCCGTCCAGCGCGCTCTTTTCCAGAGTCACATGGCTGCTCGGCAACACCGCCACCGGGAACGCCTGAGGGGTTTCGCGGCACAGGTCGCTGACCGGCTGACGCTGGAACGACACGCGCAAGGTGTTCTGCGCTGCCAGCGCGTAGCGCGGAATGCGGGCTTCGATGCGCTCTTTCTGGCCATTGGCATCGAGCTGCATGGCGCCGATGAGGTAATCGTTAAGGAACAGGCTGGCAATCGGCGGCGTGCCGGATGCACCGGGCGCTGCGGAAACGTCCACCGCAGCGTGGGTCGGGATGCGCCCGTCGTAGGCCACGCTGCCCAGGGGGAAGCTTGCGCTCCAGTCGGTCTTGGCCAGCACGTCGACGCTGCCCGGCTTGCCACCCAGACGGCTCAACGCCACGCGGCCGTCATCGCTGAGCGGCATGTTGGCTTCTTCGCCCACAGTCAGCTGGCGCGTGCGGGCGAGTTTGTTCCAGGCCGCAGTGAACAGGCCGATGGCCTTGCCCGCCGCGTCCTGATTGATCATCAGCAGCGGGTGCGCGCCCAGCATCGCCAGGCGCACGTTGTCACTGCCCGTCGCGGCGAGCGCGCCGTTGACGTGGCGTTCACGCCACTGGCTGAACGCATTGCCCGCCGCCGCATCGAGCCCTTGTACCTGGGCCTGCAAGGCATCCAGCGACTCGTTGACCGCCTTGAGCAGTTGCGGATCGCTGACTGCAAGGTCGGCATTGAAGGCGGGAGTCTGGCCGAGCATCAGCAGTGCGCCGATCTGCGCCGCATCGTCGATAGTGTGCAGGCCCTTGCCGTCGAGGCTGGCGAAGGCCGGAATCTGTTTGAGCTCGGCCGGGATGCTCACGCCGGTGAGGTCGATGCTGTCCTTGACCTGCGGGAACTGCACGATGCGCGCCTGCTTGCCGATGCGTTCCAGCGCCACGCCCAGGCGCCAGGCTGCGTCGTAGCTGGCCGTGGACAGCTTGCCTGGCGCCAGCAGAATCCCCGGTTTGCCCGGCAGCGCATTCCACGCCGCACCCACGTCCTGCAACTGGCTGGCATCGAAGCTGTAGCTCAGACGCGTGTCCGGTGCGATGCGCAGCACGTTGCCGATGGCGCGTTCGTCTTCGCATTGAATGCGGGAAATGATCGACGACCAGGCAATCCCCAACCGCACTGAATCGCTGTCGCGAGGCGCCTTGTCGACGCCCAGCGTGGCGCTGGCATCGCCCTCGCCTTCGTTCAGCCCCAGCGCCCGCACGGGGTAGCCGTCCAGCGACAGCAGCAGTGTGTTGCGACCGGATTCGCCATTGAGGTAACTGGCGTCGAAGTGCAGCGTGGCATCGGTCAGCGGCACGTCCGCCGGCACCGGCAGGTACAGTTCGCGGCGCGCATCGGTGGCGTTGAGGATGATCGGGCGGTCGATGCCCAGGTCCTTCAATTCGATGACCCGCTGCTGACGGGTGTCGGCGTTCAGGCGACTGATCGCCTGGCTCAACGGGCTCTCGGCGGCAAAGGCTGGAGCGACGGCCAGCAGGCTCATGCCGCAGGCGAGGACGTGCAACGCCCCCGTGGGAACGGTTACGGAAGACTTCATTCAGGCAGATCTCGGTCAAAGCAAATGTGGCGTGGGAGAGCGGCAATCACAGGCAAGTCGGCATGACCGACCGGCCTCTTCGCGGATGAGTCCGCTCCCACAAGATGTTCGGCAGGGCCTGCCACCGAAGTGGCGGGCCCGGCGTTCGCAGCCGCCGCTAATGCAGGCGGGACACCGAACGCAGTGGCGCGGCCGGGCGTTGCGCCTCGGTCGGTGCGGGTCGCCTTGCCGGCGGCTCCACGACGAACTCGTCCACCGGCCGGCCCATCAGCGCATCGACGATGCGTGAACAGGCCTTGCCATCGCCGTAAGGATTGGCGGCCTGAGAGGTCCGGCGCCACAACGCATCGTCGTCGAACAGCTCGCACACCCCGCGCACGATGGTGTCGGGATCGGTCCCCACCAGGCGCACGGTGCCTGCGGTCACGGCCTCGGGACGTTCGGTGACGTCGCGCATCACCAGCACCGGTTTGCCCAGGGACGGCGCTTCTTCCTGCACGCCACCGGAGTCCGTGAGGATCACATGGGCCAGTTGCATCAGGCGCACGAACGACAGGTAGTCCAGCGGCTTGATCAGGTGCACGTTGGGCAGATCGCCGAGGTGCTCGGTGACCGGCCCCAACACGTTGGGATTGAGGTGGACCGGGTAGACGATCTGCACGTCATCGCGGCGGGCCAGGGTGCGCAGCGCCTTGCAGATGTCGAGGAAGCCTTCGCCGAAGTTCTCCCGGCGGTGCCCCGTCACCAGCAGCACCTTGCGACCGGGCACCAGGAAGTTGAACTGGCGATCCAGCGCCACGCGCAACTGGCGATTGCGGTCGATGCGTTCGGCGGTCATTTGCAGCGCGTCGATCACCGTGTTGCCGGTGACGAACGACTTGCCCTGCAAGCGCTCACCCAGCACGTTGCGCCGCGACGCTTCGGTGGGCGTGAACAGGTGATCGGAGATCAGGTCGATGTTGCGCCGGTTCATCTCCTCCGGCCAGGGCTGGTGGATATCGCCCGTGCGCAGGCCGGCTTCGATGTGCGCCACGGGAATGCGCCGATGAAACGCCGACATGGCCGCGACCAGCGCCGAGGTGGTATCGCCGTGCACCAGCACCTTGTCCGGCTGCACCTGTTCGAGCACCGGATCGATGGCAGCGTAAAGCGCGGCGGTCAGGGTGTTGAGCGTCTGCCCGGGGGTCATGACGTCGAGGGTGTAATCGGCCTTGAGTTCGAACATGTCCAGCACCTGCTGGAGCATGGTCTGGTGCTGCCCGGTGATGCAGATGTGTGAGTCGATTCCGGGTTCCGCAGCCAGCGCCTTGACCAGTGGAGCCATCTTGATGGCTTCCGGACGCGTACCGAAAATCGACAGGACTTTGAGTCTTGGATGAGCTCGAGCCATTTACAGTTCTCCCGCGCATTTGCATGCGCCGCACGGCAGCGTACTTGTACCGGAAGGGCTCAAGTCGCTCGAAAGTTGGTGTAATGGTCGGACGGCTGTAATCGCAGAGTTGATTCGATCTTCACTTCAGTGTGACGACAGGACATTCCTTAGTGCCCGAAACAGGAAGGATTATTAGCAGATAAACATCACATTGCAAAAGATTTTATAACCATTTTAACAACTAATGTCATTTCTAAACTTTTGCCGAAAACGAAGGTCAATCTAAGGTTTTACTGAGTAAAAGCCCCGTTGCAGAGCCTTCCAGATACGTAACGAAGTGTGCACCAGTTGACACTCAAGTGTAAAGCGTGGAACTTTCAACTGGCGCCAGTGTCATCCCGCGCCCAACGGGCTGCTCATCAAAAGTTACGACGACAACAACAAGAAATTGACGTCATGGATCCAACTTTAGTCCTGATTATATTGCTCTGCACGCGCTATCGGATATTTATGACAGACGGAATCTCACGCGGGCTAACTTGCCGCACCACCAGAAGTGATACGGCATCGGGATGCAGTTAGTTTCCCGTGAACGATAGCGCCAATACCCGGTTACGCCCGCCTTCGGCCAGCAGATAGTGACCGGGGCCTGTCGGCAACAACGCCTGTGGCGCACGCAGGTTTGAAAGCACGGCCTGCAACTTGCCGCTGTTGTCCAGCAGCCACAGGCGCGCCTGGTGAGTCTGGTCCTCGACGATCCACAGCCCGCGCTCGTCGCATAGCAGGAAGGTCGGCTCCTTCAGGCCATCCAGATACACGGGGTCAGTCTTGTCCTCGCTCAACTGGCGCACCACGCCCTGCTCCTTGACCGTGTAGAGCATCTTGTTGCCCGGGCAGATCTCGATGGACTCGGACTCGCTCAGGTTATCCCTGAGCACCTCCAGCGCCTGGGTCCTGGCGTCGTAACGCATCAGCCGGCCATCGCCCTTGCGGTCCTCGATGGCGTACAGCAGCGGCCCGTCGGCCTTGAGGCCCTGGCCGTCATTGGCCATGAACAGCGTGGTCACCTTGCCATCCTTGAGCAGCGACACCGGGGCATCGCCGGTCTCCTGGCTGAAGGCAATACCGCCCATGAACGCCGTCAGGCCGTCAGGCTTGGTCAGGCCATCGAGCACCAGCGAGCGCTGGCCATCCGGAGCGATACGGCGCATCGCGCCCTGCTTCTTGCGCAACTCCTCGGTCACCAGAAGGTTGCCCTGCTCATCGATGGCCAGGCCTGCGGCCTTCGACACATCGTCATGGGCCACCCGATAGTCCCAGCCGGTGGCGGCGCTGACCGGCGCGAAATGCTGCCAGGCAAAAAAACCGCCGGTGGCCAACAGCAGCAGCGACACCGCAGCCACCCCTTTGACTACCCCTTGAACAGCACCACGCTTTGCACCCGTCACACTCGTCATCGAAACTCACACACTCCAGTTCATGGATGACCGCCCGCATCGATCCGATGCCGCTCAACGGTCAGGGAAAAACCTCACACTCAGGTCCAGGTTTTCGGGTTCGTTGATCGCCGTCATGTATTGCTCGACGGTGATTTCTCCTACACAGGCACGCGCGCCGGGTTGCGGCACATAACCTTTGGACATTTTGCTGGCCAGTGCCACGGCGGCGCAGCTGGGAATCTCCGGACCCTTGTCGCGGGTTGCCGTCAGTTGCGCGGTCATGCGCAACGGCTGACCATCGGTGCCGATGCCCGTGACGTCGATGTACATCGCGCTCTTGCGGTCACTGAAACGCTCGAAATACGTGCCCAGCCGATGCAGGCGTGCCGCCCAGCGCGAGCGATCCTTGATCAGCCCGGCACCAACGGCCCTGGCGAACAGGTAGTTGGCCAGGCCGCCGAGCTTGAGCCCCGAGCCTGCCTTGAACGACAGGTTCTGCGCGCCGTAGCGCCCGACGAAAATGTCCATGTCCGGCGCATCGACGTTGGCCAACAGGCGGGTGCCTAGGCCGGGCATCCTGCGCAGGGTCAGGTCCTGCCAGCCGGGCACGTAGTGCGGCTGGCCGTTCCTGAACTGGCGGATCGGCTTGCCTGCATAGGCCAGCACGCCCTGCACGGTAGAGAGCCCCGGCATTTTCGCCGAGGAAGAAATGCCGTGCTCGATGGTGTCGATGCGCTGAAAACGCTGGCGGTTTTCGTCGATGATGGCAGCAGACAACGAAGGCACCGAACTGCAACCGCTGAGAACCGCAATACCTGCCTCGCGAGCGCGGGCATCGAGCACGCTGATACCGGAGACGAATTCACGGCAGTCCGACAGGTCGCAGTAATGCACCCCGGCTTCAATGCAATTGAGCGCCACCGAATACGGCTGCCCCTGGAACGGCCCCCCGGTGTGAATCACCAGATCGATGCCCAGCGTCCGCAACGCCGAGGGCAGCTGCGGCCCCATGGCATCCCCGCACCACCCCTCGCAGTCGCTGCCAGACAGTGCCTGCAACGCCTGGACCTTGCTGCGCAGCTTACTGTCATCACGGCCGGCCACCACCAGGTGCACACCGGGCATGACGGCCAGATGTCGGCAAATGATGCTGCCGAAATTGCCGTAGCCGCCCACCACCATCACCCTGAATACCATCGAGCGCTTCCCTGAAATCCGGTCTTCTGTTCACTGCAAGCCCGGGAGCTTCTTTGATATCGGGTGATGGTGCAAGCCCGGTGCAGACCTCAGGCCAGATACTTGTTGAACCACTCCAGCGTCCTGTCCCAGGCCAGGCGGGCGGCTGCGTCGTCATAGCGCGGGGTGGAATCGTTATGAAAGCCGTGGTTCACGCCGGGGTAGACGTAGGCCTGATAGGTCTTGCCCGATGCCTTGAGCGCCTGCTCGTAAGCCGGCCAGCCGTCGGTGATGGGTTTGTCGAGTTCGGCGTAATGCAGCAGCAGCGGCGCCTTGATCCGGGCGACGTCTTCGGCCTTCGGCTGGCGCCCGTAGAACGGCACCGCCGCGGCCAGCTCCGGGTAGGCCACGGCCGCCGCGTTGGACACCCCGCCGCCATAGCAGAAGCCGGTGATGCCGACCTTGCCGGTGGAGGCGTTGTGCGCCATCAGCCATTCGATGCCGGCGAAGAAATCGTTCATCAGCTTTTCCGGATCGACCTGCTGTTGCAGCTCGCGACCCTTCTCATCGTTGCCGGGGTATCCGCCCACCGAAGACAATCCGTCCGGCGCCAGCGCCACGAAACCGGCCTTGGCAAGGCGCCGGGCGACGTCTTCGATATAGGGATTCAAGCCACGGTTCTCGTGCACCACCAGCACCGCCGGCACCTTGCCGCTCGCCTTGGCCGGACGCACCAGATAGCCACGCACCTGGCCGTGGCCTTTTGGCGAGGGGTAGGAAATGTACTCGGCGAGGATGTCCGGGTCGGTGAACTCGACCTGCTCGGCCAGGGCGTAGTTGGGGCTCAGCGAAGCGAGGATCGCCGTGGCAGTCAGGCCGCCCAGGGTGAACAGCGCGGCACGGTCGAGGAATTCCCGGCGGTTGATCTTGCCGTGGACGTAGTAATCGTAGAGTTCGAGCAGCTCAGGGGAGAAATCCTTGGCGGTGAGACGGGTCATCGGTGCACTTCCTCATCGATTGTCGACAGGCAGCGTCAGCAAACGATCAGGTTCGCAGGCGCAGCAACGAACAATCATTAAAGCAGTGATTTGTGACGTTGACCGTGCTCTTTGCAACGGAGGGGGATTAACCAGGTAGCCGTCCAATGTCCGATGCGACCGTGAGTGGCAATGTAACGACCCACTTCCATATATAAGAACGCCATAGCTAACGCCGTGTGACTTCACACAAGCGCTACTTCACAACTGCGGCGCACATCCATTAAAACTGACAACTAAACTGCCAGACCGCTTATATATCCGTCTCTATCCATAGACGAAATACGCTCACCTGACAGGGTAGTCAGCAATTTGTTTGCCAACTCCACCCCCCATCCCCATTCCAATAATAAAATGATTTCAATCATAGGGTTACCAACAATACGCAAACACCGGACACCCCCAAATCCGGGCAAAGCAATCCCCAACATTCGGGGACACGCTTTAACAAGCACCAGTCTTGGATCCGCATTTAACACACCATGAAGCGAACACTTACCGGCCATCACTTTATTCAAAAATATTTCTAAATGTATCTTCCATTTTTTTATGGCAGCGCTACAGTCACCCTCAGCAGCCCTCTGTCCTCAAAGACAGTACTTGCAC
>Ga0207655_1002287_pt1 | contig 15757 bp, 10 predicted proteins | sample KBSM44metaG_FD_184398 | JGI IMG/M metagenome (GOLD analysis project Ga0207655, IMG submission 184398) | Miscanthus rhizosphere microbial communities from Kellogg Biological Station, Michigan, USA - KBS M4-4 metaG (SPAdes) (version 2) | ecosystem: Host-associated > Plants > Roots > Rhizosphere >...
GGCGCACTGATCAAGAACGGCGCGTCCAACCTGACCCTCAACGGCATCAACACCTACTCCGGCGGCACCACGCTGAATGCCGGCACCCTGACCCTCGGCACCTCTGCGGGCCTGGGCTCCGGCGCGGTGACCGTGGCTGGCAGCTCGACCCTGGACACCACCGCGCCGCTGGTGCTGGCCAATGACCTCGACATCAATGCCAACCTCAGCGTAGCCGGCAACAACAACCTGACTCTGGGCGGCGTGATCGGCGGGGCAGGCACGCTGACCAAAAACGGTCTGGCCGACCTGACACTGAGCGGCGTCAACACCTTCAGCGGCACCTTCGACGTGCAGTCCGGTAGCCTCACCACCCTGGGCAACTCGGCGCTGGGCAACGACGCCGGGGTCAATCTCGGCAATGCCGCGACCCTCAACCTCGGCGGCTCGGGCAGCCTCGCCAGCCTCACCGGCAGCGGCACCGCGCTGATCGGCGGCGGCAACACCCTGAGTATCGGTGGCAACGGTGCGAGCAGCATTTTCGACGGTGTGCTCACCGGCACCGGCGAATTGGACAAGCTCGGTACTGGCACTCTGACCCTGACGGGCATCAACAGCCTGACCGGCAACACCACGGTCAACGGCGGTACCTTGAGCGTAAACGGATCGCTGGACAGCGCCAGCGTGCTGGTCAACAGCGGTGGCACCCTGGCCGGCAGCGGTTCGCTGGGCGGGGCAGTGACCGTGGCCGATGGCGGTCATCTGGCGGGCGTCACAGGCAGCACCCTGTCGGTGAACTCGCTGGTCTTCAACGGCAACTCGATCTTTGATGTCGGCCTCGGCGCCCCGGTTTCCGGTGGCGGCAACGCGCTGGTGAATGTCGGCGGCGACCTGACCCTGGACGGCACCCTCAATGTCAGTGACATCGGCGGCTTCGGCAGTGGTGTGTACCGCCTGATCAACTACACGGGCGGTCTGACCGACAACGGCATGCTGATTGGCGCCGTACCCGGCAGCGTCACTCCGGGCGACCTGAGCCTGCAGACCGCGCTGGCCAACCAGATCAATCTGCTGGTCACCGCGCCAGGTGTCACCGTGCAGTTCTGGGACGGCAGCCAACTGGCCGCCAACGGCTCGGTGGACGGCGGCAACGGCACCTGGGCCACTGGCAGTGCTAACTGGACCGACGTCAACGGCACCTTCAACCAGGCCTGGACCGGCAACTTCGCGGTGTTCCAGGGCACTGCGGGCACCGTGACCGTCGATGGCGCGCAGACCATCACCGGCATGCAGTTCGTCACCGACGGCTACAGCCTGCAGGACGGCACGGCGGGGTCTCTGAACCTGGTCAACGGTTCCTTGGGCAACGCTTCGGTGCGCGTCGATCCAGGCGCCACCGCGACCGTCGGTGTTGCGCTCAACGGCGCAGGTACTTTGGGCAAATATGACAGCGGCACCCTGGTACTCGACGCTGCCAACGGTTACTCCGGAGGCACCGCACTCAATGGCGGCAAGATCGTCGTGGGCAATGACGCGGCACTGGGTACCGGTGTGCTGACCGCAGCCGACGGCACCGCCCTGGACAGCAATCGCGCCATCAGCCTGGCCAACGACGTGGTGCTCGATGGCGGCCTCACCGTCGCCGGCTCCAATGCCCTGACCCTGGGCGGCGTGGTCAGCGGCAGCGGCAGCCTGATCAAGGCCGGCGCCTCGACGCTGACCCTCAACGGCAACAACACCTACAGCGGCGGCACCCGTCTGGGCGGCGGCACCTTGCTGCTGGGCAACAACAGCGCCCTGGGCAGCGGCGCAGTGAGCGTGCTGGCCGACTCGAGCCTGGACAGCACCTCGGCCCTGCAACTGGCCAACGCCATCAACCTGGGCGCGCAACTGACCCTGGCCGGGAACCAGAGTACCACGCTGATCGGCGCTGTCACCGGTACCGACAGCCTGGTGAAAAACGGCAGCGGCGAGCTGTTGCTCAGCGGTGCCAACACCTACAGCGGCGGCACCACGCTCAACGGCGGTACGACTCGCGGCGACACCAGCAGCCTGCAAGGCGCCATCGTCAACAACGCGGCCTTGACCTTCGAACAGAACGCGGACGGCACCTATTCGGGCAACCTCACCGGTACCGGTACGCTGAACAAGACCGGCACCGGCCAACTGCTCCTGACCGGCAACAACAGCTTTACCGGCAACACCTCGGTGCAGGCCGGTACCCTCACCGTCAACGGTGTGCTGGACAGCGCCAGTATCAACGTCGCCAGTGGCGCGAAGATCGGCGGCAGCGGGCAGTTTGGCGGGACGCTTCAACTGGCTGACGGCGCGACGCTTGCGGGCGGTGGCAGTGCATCGCCGCTGTCGGTGGGCTCGCTTGCGTTGTCCTCGGGCACCAACCTGGACTTCAGCCTGGGTTCGGCCGCCAGTTCCACCACGGTGGTCAACGTGGCCGGCGACCTGACCCTGGACGGCACGCTGAACATCAGCAATGCCGGCGGCTTCGGCGCCGGGGTGTACCAGCTGTTCAGCTACGGTGGCAACCTGACCGACAACGGCCTGGTGTACGGCAGCCTGCCGGTTTCGGCAGCCAGCCTGACCCTGCAAACCGCCATCGCCAATCAGGTCAACCTGCTGGTGCAAGGCTCGCCAGGCGAGGTGCAGTTCTGGAACGGCGGCACCACCAATCCTGACGGCAGCATCGGCGGCGGCGATGGCGTGTGGGGCCCAGCCACCAACTGGACCGATTCGACCGGTACCCAGGCCCTGGCATCGAATGGGCAGTTCGCGGTATTTGGCGGTCGGGCCGGTACGGTCACCGTGCTTGGCAACCGACGTTTCACCGGGCTGCAATTTCTCGCCAGCGGCTACAACCTGACTGCGGGCACCGATGGCAGTCTGACCCCCGTCAACGGCGACGACGGCAGCCTGGCGCCGGTGCGGGTCAATGCCGGCGGCACTGCGCAGCTTTCCGTAGCGCTGGTGGGCGAGGGCGGTATCGAGAAAATGGATTCCGGCACCTTGATCCTCAGCGGCGCCAACACCTACAGCGGTGGCACCATCGTCAGCGGCGGTACCTTGATCGGCGATACCACCAGCCTGCAAGGCGACATCACCAACGACGCGCAACTGGTGTTCCAGCAAAACGCCGACGGGCAGTTCAACGGCGCACTCAGCGGCACCGGGCAGCTGTTCAAACGAGGTTTCGCGCGGCTTCTGCTGACGGGCAACCAGTCGTTCAGTGGACCGTTGTCGCTGGATCAAGGGGTGCTGCAGGTCGGCAATCGCGAGGCGCCAGCATCGCTGGGCGCTGAAGTGACGGTCGCCAGTGGTGCCGGCCTCAGCGGTAACGGCAGCGTCGGCGGGGTGATCAACAAGGGCGTGGTCGCGTCCGGCGGGACGGACGGAACCTTGAGCGTGGCCGGCAACCTGACCAACACCTCAAGCGGGATCCTGGACCTGACCGCCGTTGCCCCAACCACCACGGTAGAAGCGGCGCCTGTCGCCAGGTTCGCAAGCCTGGCCAGAAGCAGGGTGCTGGCCCTGGCCGTCGCGCCAGCGACCGGCACTTCCCTGGTGGTGAACGGCACGGCCAACCTGGACGGCGGCTTGCGCGTCACGGGCATCACGCCGTTCACCGGCAATACCACCTACTCGCTGATCACCGCCAGCGGCGGGGTGGTCGGCACCTTCAGCAGCACCGACCTGCCGCAGTACGCTTTCCTGAATACCTTGCTCGCCTACAACCCGGATTCGGTGACCCTGGCGGTCAGCCGTAACAGCAATGCATTCGCCGACGTGGCGGTCACCCGCAACCAGCGCAACACCGCTTCTGCGCTGGCGGCCAACGGTGCCGCCGGGGATGCGTTGCAGAATGAAATCGTCAACCTTACGGTGGGCAGTGCGCGCAATGCCTTCGACAGCCTGTCCGGGGAAATCCACGCCAGCGCCGCCAGCGCGATCCTTGAGGATTCGGGTCACGTGCGTAACGCTGTCAATGACAGGATGCGCCAGCCCTCATGTGGCGCAGCCGGTGATCCACGCCTGGCGCTGGCGCCGAGCGACAACCAGCTGAGCAGCAATGGCTGCCACGGCGAAATGGTCGGTTGGGCCCGTGCACTCGGCGCCTGGGGGAAATCGGATGGCAACAGCAGCACGGCCAGCCTGGATCGCAACCTGAGCGGCTTCATGCTCGGTACCGACAAGCAGCTCGATGACGCCTGGCGCGTGGGCATGGCAGCCGGGTATACCCGTAGCGACTTGGATGCCCATGACCGTCGTTCCGATGCGACCGTGGAAAGCTACCATGTGGCGGCTTACCTCAACTCGCAGTTCGATGCCCTGGCGGTGCGCCTGGGTACGGCGTACAGCTGGCATGACATCGAGACCAAGCGCGATGTCAGCGTCGGCAACTACAATGATCGCCTCAAGGCCGACTATGACGCACGCACCGCTCAGGTCTTCGGTGAAGTGGGCTACACCCTTGAAGCGGCAGGTGTTGCACTCGAGCCGTTCGCCGGGCTGGCCTACGTCAACTACGACTCGGACAAAGCAAAGGAAAAGGGTGGGGTAGGGCGCCTGACGGCCGAGGCTGACCAGGACATCACTTTCTCGACCCTCGGCCTGCGCGCTGGCAAGGTGATTACCCTGAACAACGGCGGCCAGTTCACCCCGCGCGCGGCCATCGGCTGGCGGCATGCGTTTGGTGACACCAAGCCCGACGCAGACCTGACCTTCATCGACGGCGGCGGCTCGTTCAAGACCCAGGGCGTGCCGATCGCCAAGGACAGCGCCATCGTCGAGGCCGGCGTGGACTTCCAGATCAGCCCGACCGGCAAACTGGGGATTGGCTACTCGGGGCAACTGTCGAACGAAGCCAAGGACCACGCCATGACCGTGAGTTTCAGCCTCGGGTTCTGATGCGCACCGAAAGACAAAAAACGCCCGAAAGGGCGTTTTTTCATGCCGCAGGTCCTACGGCGCTCACCAGATCCCGTAGCAGTCCGGCTTGCCGGCGTCCGCGCCATCAAGACCGCCCCCGCCGGCAAGCCGTGCTGCTACGGTACCGAGGGGTGCCGAAAACCGGTGACCGCCCCGAATCCCGTAGCAGTCCGGCTTGCCGGCGTCCGCGCCATCAAGACCGCCCCCGCCGGCAAGCCGTGCTGCTACGGTACCGAGGGGTGCCCAGAACCGGTGACCGCCCGCAATCCCGTAGCAGCCGGGCTTGCCCGCGGGGAGGCCCGCGCGTTCACCGCCGCCATCAGATCGTGCCGCGACAGGCATAAAAAAAGCGCCCCGAAGGGCGCTTTTCTGGATGCTGCGAAAGACCGTATTACTTGCCGGTCCAGCGCTTCATCACCAGCGTGGCGTTGGTGCCGCCGAAGCCGAAGCTGTTGCTCATGACCAGGTTGATCTCAGCGTTTTCGCGAGTCTTGGTCAGGATCGGCAGATCAGCCACCGCAGGGTCCAGTTCGTCGATGTTCGCCGAACCTGCCATGAAGTTGCCTTCCATCATCAGCATGCAGTAGATCGCTTCGTGAACGCCGGCGGCGCCCAGGGAGTGACCCGACAGGCTCTTGGTGGAGCTGATGGCCGGAGCGTCGGTGCCGAACACTTCACGCACGCCTTTCATTTCCGCGACGTCGCCGACCGGGGTCGAGGTGCCGTGGGTGTTCAGGTAGTCGATCTTGCCATCAACGGTGGACAGCGCCTGCTGCATGCAGCGGATCGCGCCTTCGCCGCTCGGGGCGACCATGTCGTAGCCGTCGGAGGTGGCGCCGTAGCCCACCAGTTCGGCGTAGATCTTCGCGCCGCGAGCCAGAGCGTGTTCCAGCTCCTCGACCACGACCATGCCGCCACCGCCGGCGATGACGAAGCCGTCACGGTCGGCGTCATACGCACGGGAAGCCTGCTCAGGGGTTTCGTTACGCTTGCTGGACAGTGCGCCCATGGCGTCGAACAGGAACGACTGGCTCCAGTGCTCTTCTTCACCGCCGCCGGCGAACACGATGTCCTGCTTGCCCATCTGGATCTGTTCCATGGCGGTACCGATGCAGTGAGCACTGGTGGCGCAGGCAGAGGCGATGGAGTAGTTCAGGCCCTTGATCTTGAATGGCGTCGCCAGGCAAGCCGAGACGGTGCTGCTCATGGTGCGGGTCACGCGGTACGGACCTACACGCTTGACGCCTTTTTCGCGCAGGATGTCCAGCGCTTCCATCTGGTTCAGGGTCGACGCGCCGCCGGAACCTGCGATCAGGCCGGTGCGCGGGTTGGACACCTGCTCTTCGGTCAGGCCCGAGTCCTTGACCGCGTCCTGCATGGCCAGGTAGGCGTAGGCAGCAGCGTGGCCGACGAAACGGTAGATCTTGCGGTCGATCAGCTCTTCGAGGTTCAGGTCGATGGAGCCGGAAACCTGGCTGCGCAGACCCATTTCGGCATATTCCGGGTTGAATCGGATGCCAGGGCGGCTTGCACGCAGATTGGCGGAAACGGTGTCTTTGTCATTGCCCAAGCAGGAAACAATGCCCAGACCAGTGATAACGACGCGGCGCATGCGAATACCCTTAGAAATTGTCAGTGGAGGTGAACACGCCGACCCGGAGGCCTTCGGCGGTGTAGATTTCGCGGCCGTCCACGGTCACCGAACCGTCGGCGATGGCCAGGTTCAGCTTGCCCTTGAGGACGCGCTTGATTTGAATGTTGTAGGTGACCTTCTTGGCGGTCGGCAGGACCTGGCCGAAGAATTTCACTTCGCCCGAACCCAGCGCACGGCCGCGGCCCGGCAGGCCTTGCCAGCCCAGGAAGAAACCGACCAGTTGCCACATGGCATCCAGGCCCAGGCAGCCCGGCATGACCGGATCGCCTTCGAAATGGCAGCCGAAGAACCACAGGTCGGGAGTGATATCCAGTTCGGCGACCAATTCACCTTTGCCGTACTTGCCGCCTTCTTCGCTGATGTGAGTGATCCGGTCGATCATCAGCATGTTGGGGGCGGGCAGTTGCGCGTTACCTGGGCCGAACAGCTCGCCGCGGCTGCAGCGCAACAGATCTTCCCGGGTAAAGGCGTTTTGTTTGGTCATGCGAGCTCCTCGATAATCCTGTGCGGCATACGTACATCTGACCAGCGGGTCATCCCTCGGCTGGCAGCCTACTCATAGACTATTGCGTTGTAATGAAAGTCACAGCACAGGTGAAATGAATGCACACCTGTGCACTGAAATTGTCCGTTCGCACGCATCTGCGGATCGATCACGGCACACAAGACTGCCGCAATTTATCATTTATCGCCAGTCGCAGATGGCTTAAAGGTCAGCCAGCGTTGCAAAACCTGCGCAAGATCAGCCCGTTTGAAGGGTTTGGCCAGGTAGTCGTTCATGCCCGCCTGCAGGCAAATCTCCCGGTCTCCGTGCCGCGCATTGGCGGTCAGCGCCACGATGGGCAGGGTGTCCAGGCCCGGGAGCTGACGGATCCGGCGGGTCGCTTCATAGCCGTCCATGACCGGCAGGCGGCAGTCCATCAGCACCAGTGCGAATTTTTCCTTGCTGGCCATGCTGACCGCTTCGGCGCCATCGCCGGCCATGCTGACCTGCAATCCGAGGCTGCGCAGCATGGCGTCCACCACCGTACGGTTGACCGGGTTGTCCTCTACCAGCAGCACACAGCCTTCGCGCTCCTGTGGCAATTCGCCCACCGCGCCGGGGGCCGGTTGGGGATCTTCCTGCTGGACCACCTGCAACGGAATTTCCAGGGTAAACACCGAACCCAGGCCTTCGCTGCTCTGGGCCATGAGCGTGCCGCCCATGCGCTCGGCCAGGTTGCGGGCGATCGGCAGGCCAAGGCCCGTGCCGCCGTAACGTCTTGAAATGGAATTGTCGGCCTGCTGAAACGCATCGAACATCGATTCCACCAGATCCGGCGAGATGCCGATGCCGCTGTCACGCACCGCGCAAGTGAACAGGATCTGCTGGGCGTCGGTGTGCTGCCAGGTGGTTTCCACGCGCACGCTGCCAAATTCGGTGAACTTGAGGGCATTGCCTATCAGGTTGACCAGGATCTGCCGAATCCGTGTCGGGTCGCCCTTGACCCGCAGCGAATCCAGCCCCGGCGACAGATCGACTTCCAGTGCCAGACCCCGCTGTTGGGCGTTGTGGGCAAAAGCCTGCACCGAGGTGGAAATCAACTCTGCCAGGTTGAAGGAAATGTTCTCCAGCTCCATGGCGTCGCGTTCGAAGCGGGAAAAGTCGAGGATGTCGTTGATGACCCGCAGCAGATGCCCGGTGGACTCACTGGCCAGCGCAGCGTATTCGGCCTGCTCTTCGGTCATGCGGGTGGTTTCCAGCAATTGCAGCATGCCCAGCACGCCATTCATCGGCGTGCGCAATTCGTGGCTCATCATCGCCAGGAATTCGGACTTGGCACTGTTGGCGCGCTCGGCTTCTTCCCGGGTGCGGATCAGCTCGTCCATGGCCTTTTTCTGCTCGCGGCTGGCTTTCTCCAGGCCCAGCGCCAGGTTGTTGATGTGGCGGGCCAGGTCGCCCAGTTCCGCATCGTCGGCCACCGGCAACGGAACGGTGTAGTCGCCGTGCTGGATGGCCTTGACTGCATCGCTCATGGCGCTGATCGGCTGCGACAGGCTCAGGGACAGGCGCCGCGCGATAATATAGGTAAACAGCAGGGCGAAGAGGGCGAGGATGCCGGCCTTGAGCAGGATTTCCTGCTCGCGCAGATTGAAGGCTTCACTGGACATGCCCACCAGCACCCGACCCAGGTAGTCCTCGACCGGCACGCTGGTGAAATCGTCGATGTCATTCAGCGGTCCGTCCTTGGGGCTGACCTGCTGCAGGCGGATCGGTGCCTGGAACACCTCGATCTGCCGCGCATGGCCGGCCTCGACGGGCTGCTCGACATGCACCAGCACGCTGCCGTTGCTGTCCTGGACTTCGAGAAAACGCACGTGGGGCGTGCTCATGGTGGCTTTCATCAGCCGTTCGAGCACGTCATCGTTGCCGACGATCACCCCGTATTCCGAGGCCGGGGCCAACTGGTTGGCGATCAACTGGCCGGTGTGGGTCAGCTCCTGGCGCAGATCCTGGATGCGCACCACGGTAAAGAAACTGATCAGCAGCAGGGTCAGCAGCAAGGCGGGGCCAAGGCTGAGGATCTGCGTGCGAGTGCTGATATTCCAGCCCCGTTGTGCCGTCATGCCAGGATCCCGGTCGTCATGGGTGCTTGATTCGCCATCGTGGGTGCAAGGTCGGTCTCATCGAACGGAATTTCATCGGCGCGCGTGCTAAAGATAGCGCATCAGAGGCATAGCGGAATTTTCATCCGGGGCGCGCATCTTAACCGAGTTGTCAGGCATTTCCTTGTGAAAGGTAGGGTTTGGCTTATATGTATCCACGGCCGTGTTTTGCCGCTGGTGGCGAGCACGGCGCTCCGTATAATGCTGCCATCGCCAGTTCTGATGGCTCTAGATGGATTGTTTTATGACCCAACAGCAACCGATCGCAGTTCTGGGTGGCGGCAGCTTCGGAACGGCAGTGGCGAACCTGCTGGCCGGCAATGGCCACCGCGTGCTGCAGTGGATGCGCGATCCCGAGCAGGCCGAGGCGATTCGCGTCAACCGTGAAAACCCGCGTTACCTCAAGGGCATCAAGGTGCTCGACGGGGTGGAGCCGATGACGGACCTGCAACAGGCCCTGAGCGCCAGCCAGTTGGTGTTCGTCGCCTTGCCTTCCAGCGCCCTGCGCGGCGTGCTGACGCCCCATGTCGAACTGCTCACCGGCAAGATGCTGGTCAGCCTGACCAAGGGCATCGAGGCGCAGACCTTCAAGCTCATGAGCGAGATCCTCCAGGACATCGCGCCCAAGGCCCGCATCGGCGTGTTGTCGGGGCCCAACCTCGCCCGCGAGATCGCCGAACATGCGCTGACGGCCACCGTGGTCGCCAGTGAAGACGAAGAACTGTGCCAGCAGGTGCAGGCCGTGCTGCATGGCCGCACCTTCCGCGTGTACGCCAGTGCCGACCGTTTTGGCGTGGAGCTGGGCGGCGCGCTGAAAAACGTCTATGCGATCATCTCCGGCATGGCGGTCGCGCTGGGCATGGGCGAGAACACCAAGAGCATGCTGATCACCCGGGCACTGGCTGAAATGACCCGCTTTGCGGTGAGTCAGGGCGCCAACCCGATGACCTTCCTGGGGCTGGCCGGGGTCGGCGACCTGATCGTGACCTGCTCCTCGCCCAAGAGCCGCAACTACCAGGTCGGTTTTGCCCTGGGTCAGGGTCTGAGCCTGGACGAGGCCGTTACCCGCCTGGGCGAGGTCGCCGAAGGCGTCAATACGCTCAAGGTGCTCAAGGCCCGCGCGCAGGAAGCGCAGGTCTACATGCCGCTGGTGGCCGGTCTGCATGCCATCCTGTTCGAAGGGCGTACGCTGGAACAGGTCATCGAGCTGCTGATGCGCGCCGAGCCCAAGACCGACGTCGACTTCATTTCCACCAGCGATTTCAACTGATTCCTTGTCCGGGAGAAACACTTGAACGAGTCCAAAATCAAGCAACACGAATCGATCCTGCTGCGCGTCCTCTGGATGCTGGTGTTTCTGGTGGTCTGGCACGTCGCGGAGATCGTCCTGGCCGTCGTGGTGCTGGTGCAGCTTGCCTATCGCCTGTTCTATGGCGCGCCAAGCCTGAGCCTGCTGTCGTTTGGTGACAGCCTGAGCCAGTTCCTGGCGCAGATCGGCCGTTTCGGCACCTTCCATACCGACCAGAAGCCCTGGCCGTTCGCTGACTGGCCAGCGCCACGCCCACCGGAAGGCGAGGCGCCGCACAAGGTGCCTGCCGCCGCACACCCGGTGCGCGACGAGGAACCCAAGCTATGAAATTGTGGATTCTGCGTCACGGCGAAGCCCAGTACCGGGCGCGCACCGACGCCGAACGGGAACTGACCGCCAACGGCCGGGAAGAGGTGCTCGCAAGCGCCGCGCACCTGTTGGGCCAGCCGCTGCGTTTCATCCTCGCCAGCCCCTATGTGCGTGCGCAGCAGACGGCGGAGCTGGTGCGCCAGGCGCTGGGTTTCGCCGAATCAGTGGTGACCGTGCCCTGGCTGACGCCCGACAGCGACCCGCGCAAGGTGCTGGACAACCTGGATCTGTATGCCGCGGATGAAGTGCTGCTGGTCAGCCACCAACCGCTGGTAGGCACGCTGATCGGCCTGGCAGTGCACGGCAACCTGCAACAGGCCCAGGCCATGCACACCGCAAGCCTTGCCGAACTCGAGGCGGACTTCCCGCTGGCGGGGGCGATGAACCTGGTGAGCGTTCGGCATCCTGCTTCCGGCACCTGACCTGTAGGAGCGTGGCTTGTCCCGCGATCGGCTGCGCAGCAGTCGTAAAACCTGCACATGCGGCAGGTCTGTTGCACCGCGATAACCGGATTTGCGACGACTTCGTCGCCGATCGCGGGACAAGCCACGCTCCTACAGTGCGCAGGTGTACCTGTCACTCATCAACAACAAGGAAAAATCATGAGTCTATGGCGCGACACACCCAACCTTGAAGCCCTCAATGCCATGCAGAAAAACACCATCGGTGAGCTGCTGGACATCCGCTTCGAAGCCTTCGACGACAACTCGCTGACCGCCAGCATGGCCGTCGATCATCGTACCCATCAGCCCTACGGCCTGTTGCACGGCGGTGCGTCGGTGGTGCTGGCGGAAACCGTGGGTTCCAGCGCCAGTTACCTGGCCATCGACACCAGCAAGTACTTCTGCGTGGGCATCGAGGTCAACGCCAACCATCTGCGTGGTCTGCGCAGCGGGCGGGTGACGGCGGTGGCGCATCCGGTGCATATCGGCCGCACGACCCACGTCTGGGACATCCGCCTGACCAGCGACGACGGCAAGGCCAGCTGCATCTCGCGCCTGACCGTTGCCGTCGTGCCCCACGGCGAGCAGCCTCCGGCGCGCTGAGCCACGCTTGGCTTGCATGACCGGAGTGTCATCCCCGATGGCAGTTCCGGTCATTGCCGCTGCTGCGGGCCGGTGCGCACAATTGAGTCCTGATCGAGGTTCACTGGACACGCCCGCATGACCCAACCGGTTTTTTTCGCCCACGCCAACGGCTTTCCTTCGGCGACCTATGGCAAGTTGTTCGCCGCGCTGGGTGACGAGTACGAAATCGTCCATCTGGGCCAGCACGCCCATGACCCGCGTTTCCCGGTCACCGACAACTGGCCCAACCTGGTTGACGAGCTGATCCACCATCTGTCGCAGCAGCCGCAACCGGTCTGGGGTGTGGGGCATTCCCTGGGTGGCGTGCTGCATTACCACGCAGCCTTGCGCCATCCCGAGTTGTACCGAGGTGTGGTCATGCTCGATTCGCCAGTGCTCACCCGCTTTGACCAGTGGATGATTCGTGCGGCCAAACGTTTCGGTTTCATCGACCGCATCACGCCAGCGGGCCGCACTCTGGGGCGGCGCGAAGTATTCAGCGACCTGAGCGCTGCCCGGCAGTATTTCTCCGGCAAGAACCTGTTCCGTCGGTTCGACCCCGAGTGCTTCGAAGCCTATCTGTTGCACGGCCTGCAGCCCGATGGCGAACAGTTGCGCCTGCGCTTCGACCCGGCCACCGAAATCAGCATCTACCGCAGCGTGCCCCACACCAGCCCCGGCATGGCCCGGCATCTGCGGGTTCCGCTGGCGATGGTGCGCGGCGAGCACAGTGATGTGGTGCGGCGCCATCACGCGATGTCGGTGAAAAGCATGCGCGAAGGCGAGTATCTTTCGGTACCGGGTGGGCACATGTTCCCGCTTGAACACCCCGAGGATACCGCGCAGATGCTCAAGAACCTGTTTTCCCGCTGGTCCGACAGATCGCTGCACGCCAGCAACCCGCAGGGCAGCCAGCGAGCCCGCGCATGAGCTGTTCGGTCGAAGAGATACGCCTGAGCCTGCCGCATATCGAACTGGCGGCGCACCTGTTCGGCCCGCAGGACGGCCTGCCGGTAATTGCCTTGCATGGCTGGCTGGACAACGCCAACAGCTTCGCCCGCCTGGCACCGCGCCTCAAGGGCCTGCGCATCCTGGCGCTGGACATGGCCGGGCATGGGCATTCCGATCACCGCCCACCGGGCGCCGGTTACGGCTTGCCCGACTACGCCCATGACGTGCTGCAGGTGGCGCAGCAGATGGGTTGGGAGAAGTTTTCCCTGCTGGGGCATTCGCTGGGGGCCATCGTTTCGGTGATCCTGGCGGGCGCGGTGCCGGAGCGGGTCAACCGCCTGGCGCTGATCGACGGGCTGATCCCGCCCCTTGGCGAACCGGAAGCGGCGGCCGAGCGAATGGGTGCTGCCTTGCAGGCGCAACTCAATCAGTTCAACAAGCGCAAGCCGGTGTATCAGGACATGGACCGCGCCGTGGAGGCGCGCATGCGCGGCATGGTCGCGGTCAGTCGCGAAGCGGCCGAGCTGTTGGCCCAACGCGGCCTGATGCCGGTGCCCGGCGGCTACACCTGGCGCAGCGACAGCCGCCTGACCCTGGCGTCGCCGACCCGGCTGACCCGCGCCCAGGCGATGTCCTTCGTCAATGCGGTGCGCTGTCCGGCGCATCTGGTGGTGGCCGAGGAGGGCATGCTGGCACAGAACAAAGAGCTGCTGGCCAGCGTGCCGTTTGCCGTCAGCGTCTTGCCTGGCGGCCACCATTTGCACCTGAACGACGAGGCCGGTACACACGCTGTTGCAGACTGTTTCAATCGGTTCTTCGCCGTTTCTTGACTTGCGCGGCGCAACTGCCGACGCTGGGCGGGTAGAAACAGGAGACTGCCCGATGGACCACTGCACACGCTTCACCCATTCATCCACCCGTTATCCCTCACAACGCCGGCACCACGCGCCGGTTTTTGTGTGCCCGCCGATGGCTGGCCTATGAACTTCCCTCTGGGGCGTGGCTACGCGCTCGGGTTGCTGCTGTGCCTGACCGGCTTTGCCAGCGCAAGCCAGGCGGCTGACGTGGCGGGCAGTCAGGATTTTTCCATCGTGCCGCGCCCCACCGATGCTGAAATCGTCGATTACAAACCTGCGGTCGAACTCGAACGCATCTACCCCATGGGCTCGATCCGCAAGATCAGCGGCCAGTTGCGCTTCGACGGCCAGGTGGCCGCGCGGGGCAATGCGGCTTCCGTGACTTACCAGTTGCCCGCCGAGCGTTCCGCCGACGAAGCGTTCACCGCTGCCCGCGAAGCGTTGCAGAAGCAGGGGGCGCAGTTGTTGTTCTGGTGTCAGGCTCGCGATTGCGGCGAGAGCAGCCTGTGGGCCAACGAGGTGTTCGGCAACGCCCGGCTGTACGGCGCCGACAACGGCCAGGCCTATCTGCTGCTGCGTCTGGCCGAACCTGCCAACGACACGCTGGTGGCGCTGTACAGCATCACCCGGGGCAACCGCCGGGCACTGCTGCACGTCGAGCAGTTCCAGGCCAGTGCGCCACTGGGCGAGCTGCTGCCGACCTCCGCAACCTTGCTGCGCGAACTCAAAAGCACCGGGGATCTGGATTTGCCGATGCTCAGTGGTGCTCCCGCCCAGCCCTGGATCACCCTGTTGTCACGGGGCCTGAACCTGGACAGCACGGTGCGCGTGACCCTGTCCGGCGCGCAAAGCGAGGCCTGGCGCCAAGCCCTGACCGATGCAGGCGTGCGCGCGGCGCGGCTTGAAATCGGCGCCGCACAAACCCGGGGGCTGGCCATCGAACTCATTCGCTGATGCAGGTTCTATCATTGGCGTTATCACGGGGAACGGTGAACGTCATCGTTCGCCCCTATGCTTGAATACTCTCGATTTCTTTTCAGCGGACTGATCCATGCTCAATAACGACCGCCTGTTGGTGCAGATTCTTCTGCTCGCCTTGCTGGGCGCCTGTCTGTGGGTGATGGCGCCGTTCTGGTCGGCGCTGTTCTGGGGCGCGGTGCTGGCCTTCGCCAGCTGGCCGCTGATGCGTCTGCTGACCCGCGCATTGAATGGCCGCGAATCCCTGGCCGCAGGTATCCTGACCCTGGGCTGGATGCTGCTGGTGGCGGCGCCTCTGGTGTGGCTGGGCTTCAACCTGGCGGACCACGTGCGCGACGCCACGGTGTTCGTCAAGGATGTGCAGGTCGATGGCCTGCCTGATCCTCCCACCTGGCTTGGCAACATTCCTCTGGTGGGCGAGCGCCTGGTGGGCTACTGGACCACCATCGATCAGCAAGGCGCGGCATTGCTGGCCAGCATCAAGCCGTATTTCGGCCAGGTGGGCAACTGGCTGCTGGCCCGCAGCGCGCAGATCGGCGGTGGCATTCTCGAGCTGACCCTGAGCATCGTTTTCGTGTTCTTCTTCTACCGCGACGGCCCGCGACTGGCGGCGTTCGTGCTCAGCCTGCTGGAGCGGCTGATCGGTGATCGTGCGCAATACTACGTCGATCTGGTGGCAGGCACGGTGCAGCGGGTGGTCAACGGCGTGATCGGCACGGCGGCGGCCCAGGGCATCCTGGCCCTGATCGGCTTCCTGATTGCCGGCGTGCCGGGCGCGCTGGTGCTGGGCATCGGTACCTTTCTGCTCAGCCTGGTGCCCATGGGCCCGCCGCTGATCTGGATTCCGGCCACGGCGTGGCTGGCCTGGAAAGGCGAATACGGGATGGCGGTGTTTCTGGGGCTGTGGGGCACGTTCATCGTCAGTGGCGTGGACAACGTGCTCAAGCCATACCTCATCAGCCGTGGCGGCAACCTGCCGCTGGTGATCGTGCTGCTGGGCGTGTTC
>Ga0207655_1002292_pt1 | contig 15740 bp, 15 predicted proteins | sample KBSM44metaG_FD_184398 | JGI IMG/M metagenome (GOLD analysis project Ga0207655, IMG submission 184398) | Miscanthus rhizosphere microbial communities from Kellogg Biological Station, Michigan, USA - KBS M4-4 metaG (SPAdes) (version 2) | ecosystem: Host-associated > Plants > Roots > Rhizosphere >...
GGCCACGAACAAGAACATTCTTCCGACAGGATGCGCCAGTGACGTTCATTTCCTACGCACAGAATTTCGAAGACATACGCCTGTGGCGCGCCCTCAAAACCGTCGAGAACGGCTTCTACATCGACGTCGGGGCAAACGATCCCACCCATGACTCAGTCACCAAGGCGTTCTACGACAACGGCTGGACCGGCATCAACGTCGAACCGATGCCCAACTACTACGAAGCCCTGTGCCAGCAACGCCCCAAAGACACCAATCTGCAATGTGTGGCCGGCGAAAGCGCCGACAGCCTGACCTTCTACGGCATCGCCGATACCGGCCTCTCGACCGTCGACCCGGCCATGGCGCAGATGCACAAAGACGCCGGTATGGACGTGCGCAGCCAAACCGTCCAATCGCGCACCCTGACATCCATTTGCGAAGAACATGCCCAGGGCCGCGCTATCCACTTCCTGAAGATCGACGTCGAAGGCCACGAAGAGACCGTCCTGCGCGGCATGGATTTCACCCGGTGGCGGCCGTGGGTCATCCTCATCGAAACCCCGTGGGAGCGCGACCAGACCTGGGAAACCCTCGTCACCGGCGCCGGCTACCAGTCCATCCTGTTCGACGGCATCAACACCTACTACCTCGCCGAAGAACACCTGAACCTCAAACCCGCCTTCGACATCCCGCCGTGCAACCTGGACGAATTCCAGTTCTGCAAAGGCCACAACTTCAGTCACCCCGTCGGCGATGCCGAACACCAGCTCGCCGCCGCCCTGCAACGCGCCGAACAGGCCGAAGCACAGCTGCGCGCGATGCAAAACAGTCGAACCTGGAAAGCCATTCAGAAACTCAAGAAAACCCTGCTGCGCGCCTGACCCGAAGCCCGCGTAAAAATAGTCAGAATTCAGGGGTTTACAGAACCTATCCAATCGCTATAATCGTCGCCCTGACACGCCGGTATAGCTCAGATGGTAGAGCAACTGACTTGTAATCAGTAGGTCCCGGGTTCGATTCCTGGTGCCGGCACCATACAAGGTTCCAGAGAAGGCTTTCAAAATCTCTGGAACCCCCGAAAAACCCGCCTTTTGGCGGGTTTTTTCGTTTTGGCGTTCCGTAGGATTACGCCAAAGTCTTATGGATACCAGCCGTTTTAAGGATAAAGATAGGGGTAAGGTCATTCGATATAGGGAAGAGTACCCTTATGTCGCGCACCACTGCCCCACTCTCCGATTCGGCTTGCCGTTCAGCCAAGCCCACCGACCGCGCCTACAAGTTTTTCGACGGCGACGGCAGGTACTGCTGACGGAGGGCATCTGGACTGCGCTTTACCAAATTAGCTCCTCAGCCAGTATTTCGAGCCTTTCTCGAAACCCTGCATCAAGCCTGTCCAAAGCATCGATCAGCGGCGCGTCAATATGATTGCTCAATAAACAGCCATCATCATTTCGCTGCATATCCAGCTCGACCTTATGTTCGGAGCTAACCCCGTTATGTTCGGAGCTGCCGGCGTAATGTTCGGAGCTCTGTAGCGGACCTGCGAACACTTGCCCCGGCGTAGGCAGTTGCTCACCCGGCAGGTGATAAATCATGCCTCGTGAGCGCCCGTCGGGCACAAGGAATCCCAGAACCACCACGCTCGCCAAGGCCCATAAGAAGAAACATTTGGTGCATTAGCCTGTTCCGGCAATCGCTGGTACCCCCTTGCAACACCTGCTCAAGGGGTAACCGTAAGCCGCCAGGATTGCGAAAACCAAACAAGTCAGGACGCTTCACGACTAACACAGAAACCCGCCCGGTATAGTCGGCATGGACCAAGGTATTAACCAAAACCTCGCGCAGAGCTTCATGTACCGGCGTGTCATCCTGGCGCTGATCACCTTTGAGAGCGAACGGTACCTCTAAGTCCTCAACCAACTTGCGATAAACCCGCCGGTAGAAATCAAACAGAATTCCTGACCAGGTTCCATCAGGGACGAGCCTATCCACCCAACGTAGTTTTGTTTTTTCGTACGGCCGCTCCTGATAGTCCACAAAGTAATGCAGTAGGTGAAGGCTTCGATCATCCGCTGTTGGACACGTTGGTGCTGCCAATGCCCATCTCATTGAAGGGTATCCTTCAGCAATATGCGGGACGATTGCATCGATCGCATGCCGAAAAGGTCGACATGAGGGTGATCGACTTCGTTGACAAGGTAATGTCGCGCTGATGAGGATGTGGGATAAGCGCCAGGCGGGTTACAAAGCGATGGGCTACCGCATGGCTGATTCCATGGCCAGCATGGACTTACTCTAACTCTAACGTGGTTGACAGATTCACCCCGCTTCTTACTCCCCGACTACCCGGGGCAATGAGCCTGCTGCCGCAGATCCAAAGCGGCCTAGCGCCGCAGCCTATAGGCCTCAATCAACGCTTTGTAATCCATACGGGTGAGAGCCGACATGAACCTCATTGAAATTTTGGTCACCGCCAAAACAATGTAAAACTATGGCGGAACTGATGAGTTCTGGAAGGCGGTGGAGCAAGGCTTTCTGCGTACCCGCTAATTTATGCACGGACATGAGTCACCAGTGGCATCCTAGTTTGCATCGAGCCTGAGGGCGTAGCAGCAATCAATGAAAAAGAAAATTCTGATTTATGGGTCGACAGAGTTTGGGGCGGTTGTGCGTGAGTTGGTACGGCACAGCGGTGCGGATTTCGGTGGGTTCGTCGATGACTGGCATGCCGGAGCGGATATTATTGGAACGCTGGCAGACGTTATCCAAAAATGCCGGCCTGAAGAGTATGACTTTGCCCTTGCCATCGGTTACAAGCACCTTGAAGCGAGACAGCGCAAATACCATGAGTTGTTGGCTCATGGCTACAGCCTGCCGCCTCTCATTCACCCTCAAGCTTATGTGAGCGATAGTACAACCATTGGCGATGGTGCAATGATCATGGCACGCGCTGTTCTCGACATCAGGACGCATGTAGGGGACCTGGCTGTCGTATGGCCCGGGGCTGTGATCAATCATGACTCCGTTGTAGACGGAAACACATTTATTTCTCCGAACGCCATCCTCTGCGGGCATTCCCGTATCGGAGTAGATACCTTCATCGGAGCTGGTGCCGTTGTGGTCGACCATACAACAGTGCCGAGGGGCTCCTTCATTAAGGCGGGATCGGTATTCGTCCTGAAGACGACGAGTAGCTAAATGCCTGGCGCACGTGGCTGGTGTCATTGTTCACACTGTTCTATCTGATAACACCGAATCTTCTGCGCAATGCCGACTAAACAAACGCCAGTATTCCTGGTCAGCCGCTGTCGATACTGGTACTTGAGGTGCAGGCACACTTAGATTCGATTCGGGAGCTAGGTCAGTCTTGTCACATTCCGGCGGATCTAGCTGAGCATGTGGTAGTGGATCACATGACTTACTTTGCCTACCTGAAAGATCGCAGCCCTATTCACGTTTTGTACATTTCGGAGTTCGGCTACGACGGGGACCTGCTCAACGGTAAGTTATTGCCGTTTCTCAAAGAAAGAAACAGTCCAGGTCTGATTACCCGCTGTGAAAGGGAACCCAATGAGTTTCGAGATGCCCAGCGGCATAATGACCGTGGTTACTGCTGCGTTGGTTTTGGTACCAAGTAGGGCCCCCGCCCCTACAGCGCAGGTACGCGTAGTGAGCGGGTTACTTAAGGGTTAGCCAAGTACTGCAACTAGCACAGCGATAACGCGATCTTGCTGTTCCTGCGTCAACCCGACCCACAGTGGCAATCGGATAAGCCGTTCCGATTGCCGGTCGGTCACGGCCATTGAGCCATGAACCCTTCCATAGCGTTGGCCGGCTGGCGACGAATGTAGTGGCACGTAGTGAAACACTGAGTGAATGCCCGCACTTTTCAGTGCATCGAGTACCACCTGGCGATCAATCTGCGAGTCCAGAAGTATGTAGTACATGTGTGCGTTGTGGCTGCAGTAGGCGGGTATGATCGGCCGTCTAAGCAAACCCTTTTTCTCCAGAGAAGCCAGAGCATCATGGTAGTGTTGCCAGCAGACCTGCCGCTGCTCGGTGATGCCTGTTGCTTCCTCCAGTTGCGCCCATAGGAATGCCGCGATCAACTCCCCAGGCAGAAATGACGAGCCAACTTCTTGCCAGGTGTACTTGTCTACTTCACCGCGGAAGAAGCTGCTGCGGTCCGTACCTTTTTCGCGAATGATTTCAGCACGTCGTACCAGCGCCGGATCGTTGACCAGTAGCGCGCCCCCTTCGCCGGATATGACGTTCTTTGTTTCATGGAAGCTCAATGCACCAAGGCTGCCCAGACTTCCCAGTGGGCGACCCTTGTAGCTCGCCATGATGCCTTGCGCGGCATCTTCGACAACGTGCAGATTGTGTCGCTTTGCAATCGTCAGAATGCTGTCCATCTCGCAGGCCACGCCCGCATAGTGCACGGGAACAATCGCTCGGGTGCGCGAGGTGATGGCTGCCTCGATCAAGCGCTCGTCGAGGTTAAGCGTGTCTTCGCGAATATCCACAAACACCGGTACACCGCCACGCAGCACGAAAGCGTTGGCGGTAGAGACAAACGTATAGGACGGCATGATGATTTCATCGCCGGGCTGAATTTCCAGCAGCAAGGCAGCCATCTCCAGCGCTGCGGTGCAAGAATGAGTCAGCAAGGCCTTGTTACAACCACTGGCGTTTTCGAGCCACTGGTGACAGCGCTTGGTGAAAGGCCCGTCGCCCGCCAGCATGTTGCCGAACTTGGCTTCGGCAATGTAATACAGTTCCTTGCCGGTCATGTGAGGACGATTAAACTGAATTTTTTCGCTGGTCATTGCAGTATTCCGTCGGGCGATTAGGGCTTGGTGGCAATCAGCAACAGAGAGCCGCCGATGGGGAAGCGTACACCCGTCTTCAGCAGCAGGAGTTCGAATTGCATCACCGTTTGAAGGGTGTAGTTTAGCCAGCGTGGGATATTGAATTCGGTCATGGGGTCATGCTGTTTACTCGTGCGTTTTCGTGATACCCACATCAAGGGGACCAGCAGGCTAACAAACGAGCTGGCATAGCTCACTTGCAGACCGGCTTGCTGAACTTTGGCTACCAGTTCGGCTCGGCTATAACGACGTACATGACAGGCATACTCGTCGACTTGCGACCAAAGCCAGCGATGTTGTGGAACGGTCAGCACCAGCGATCCGCCAGGGCGGATAGCTCTGGCAAGATTACGCAGTACCGTCTCGTCCTGTTCTATATGTTCAATGACGTCGAATGCGCCAACTACATCATATCGATCAACTTCGTCCAACAGGGTTGCGTCCAGCTGTCTCAGTTGCGCAGCAGGAACCCGTTTACGGGCGTGCTCCAGTCCTTCTTCAAAGTATTCGGAGCCGTACAACTCAATCTTCGGCCAAGTACGGCTGATACCTTCGAGCACATATCCAGTGCCACACCCGATCTCTAGCAGACTATTGAAGGGCTTCACCTTTTTGGTCAAGGCCCAGAGCACTACCCTGTTACGCACCCTGAACCACCAGTGACCTGATTCCGCCTGCGCAAGTTGGCCATAGGACGATGACGGAAATGGCGAACGGTTAGGTGTCATTGAGATGCCTTGAAAACGAAAAATTTGAGGGCGACGAACAGATAGCTAGCGACTACAAAGATGGCCGCGGCCTGTACCCACTGGTGTGAATAACCGTAGTGATCTACGAACACGGCGAGCAGACAGAAATTGATGCCATAACCAATCGCATGAGCCAGGACGAACCGTATTCCTGAGCTCAGCGTCCCCCCCTTATAGGAAAAGGTCAGGCGGCGGTTTCCGACGAAACTGATGAGCGCACCGGCAATATAGAGTGCAGTCATGGTTAGCTTTGGGGTGCTCCCTAGCTCTGTCAGTAACAGGTAAAGGGCATAACCGCAGGCATTACTGAAAAAACCGACCAGCGCATACTTGATCAACTGCGCCACAGGTATCCGACTTTTCAGCCGAGCTGTCAGGCTATTCATTTTGTTCCTTTGTCCAGCAATCGTTGCACCGTTAGCATGAGCGTTTTTTTTCATGAGCGGCCATAGATATTCCTGACGATGGTGTAAGGCCGGCGCTTGCTTTCGGAGAATACTTTGGAAAGATAGATGCCGATGATGCCCATGCAGGAAAGAATCAGGCCGCCCAGCAACCAGATCGAAACCATCACGGAGGTAAAGCCTGCCAGGGTGTATGAGAAGAACATCCAGTTGATCAACAAATAGGCGGAATAGCAGCAGGCAAACGAGAAAATGATTAGGCCAAGATAGAAAATTGCGACCAGCGGGAGGACGCTGAACGACGTGACGGAGTTCACCACCAGCGACAGTTTGCGCCTCAAGGTGTAGGTAGATTGGCTGGTGCTGAGTTTTTGAATCAAGACAGCCTTTTGTACGAAGCCGGTGATGTGAAACAACCCGGCCATAAAGACCTCTCGTTCTTCATGGCGTAATAGCGCATCGACATAGCGCCGACTCATCAAGCGAGCGGTGACAATGTTGGCGGGGAGTGACAACCCGGACAACCGGTTAATCAACGTCCAGAAGAGCCCACCACTCAAACGCTCGAACCACCTTCCCTTACGTTGCTCCTGAACTCCATAGACCACGTCACAGTCTTCACTACGCATTTGTTCGGCGAACGTCACTAGACACTCCGGCGGCTCCTCCAGGTCGCTGTCGAGCAGGAATACCTCTTCGCCCTTGGCATGGGCAAGTCCGGTCATCATTGCCTTGTGGTGACCGAAGTTCCTGGATAGGTCGACCAGTACGACATGAGTATCAGTTTCTGTCAGGCGAATGGCTCGTCCCAAGCTGTCATCAGGCGAGCCGTCGTTGACCAGGACAATTTCATAGTCATCTCCCACATAGGCCTGCGCAACACTGCTGCAGCGAGCATAAAACTCTTGGAGGTGGTTTGCGGATTGATACAGGGTGGCGACGATGGACAGTCTCATAGTCTGACATGCTTCATATAAGTTTGAGATCCAGGACCACAGTTAAAGAGCAAGTCAAGAATGCTGACCCCGTGAACGAATGGGCCCCACAGTTGTGGGTATTCGCGGTAGTCACTGTAGTCGAACCAGTGCAGATCAATGCCTTGCGCCTGGAATTGTTCAGGTTGTAAATAATCCTTGGCTGATGGCCCGGAAATATAGTCACTGGCACCGGTCTGCCGACACAAATCGACCAGACGCTCGGTCTTGCCATCACCCAGTTGATAATCCCAAGAGCACGATATCTTTGTCTTGATGCCCAGGTAAACGCAGACAGCCTTGATGAGGTCGCTGTTCAATTGGGTGAGATGGCTGTAGGACATTTCCAGGTACAGAGGTCGAAGCCAACTAGCGATTTCATTGAAATGTGCTGCGCGTCGGTAGTTGCTTTCGAGGGTTTTCCAATGCTTCACCTGCCAACCATCGACCAGCGGTACGTCGCGGATACGCCGACGAATATCCTGCCCCACGGGCACTGTCAGCCATTGCACACCTTGCGGCGTCTTGATCTGATTGCGATTGCGCCAGTCGTTCTTGGTGAACTGCATGTCGTCGTAGAGGATGAACTCATCGACCGCAGCGATCATGTCGAAATAGCCCTTCCAGGGTATGTAGTTCGACTGGAGAATCGCGACGGTCTTCATGGCTGCTTGACGCTGGCGTCCCAGGCGCCCGGGAAGTAGCACCCCTGGCATTTTGCCTGCGCGACCTGCTGGAGATGGAAGGAAATGCAGAACAACAGCGCCAGCGCCCAGAAACGCAATGCAGCCGGTGAAGGTTTGAATGCAAAGTTCAGAACGATCGCGACGAAAACCGGTGCCATCAGCAGGTAGTCATACAGGTACGGATGAATGGCAACGGCCTGCGGCCACAGCAGGCCGGTCATCACGTATTGCGAAAAAAGCAGGAAGTAGAACATGCCGATGCCGGCCAACGGGGAGGTCCCCGCCGGTGCCGCAACGCCGGCAGGTTCACGCCGTTTGATCATGCGCAAACAGGCCAACTGGGCTACCAGGAACAGGATCGGCACGGCAATGGTCCCAAATGGCCGCGGGAACTGCGGAACAAGTACCGACTTCAGGACGTTGGTGAAATACGTGGTGTCGCCATCCAGGCCAGCGCGAAACAGCCAGCTGCTGTTGGACGAGGTGAAACCCAGCGCCTTCGATATCAGCGGGGACGGCAGATAGAAGGCAACGGCCGCAACGAGGGCCACCAATGCCAGACGACACATTCGTCTGTCGAGACCGTCGCTGCGGCATGCCCAAACCAGCAAGGCGAGGCCCAGCAACGCTGCCGAGATCGGAGTAAACACGGCAAACAACACGATCACTGTCATGACCGCCGTGGACCGTTCCTGATTTTTCCAGATAAAGAACGCAGCCAGCGCCTGGGACGCAAATATCAATGGGAACGTATTGTCGACGTTGAATCGGGCCGAAGAAATCCAGAATCCCGGCATCGACACCATGAATACGACCGATAACAGAATCAGCAGCCCCTGACCGAATGCCAGGCGCTTTTCCACCAGACGGGACAGAAAAAAGAACGTAACGCCTGCCAGCGAAATGATGTTCAGGAAAGCCCCTGTCACTCTCATCGGTAATGCCGACACATACATTTCCACTTTATAGAGGGCGTACATGTAGAACAGATAAGCCGTGGAGTGGTTGGAATACGCGATCTTTTTTGCGTAGTCCTCCATCGAATAGAAGACGAGGAAACCGTGCTGCGAAAAAGCGTGTTGCTCCCAGATGGGGAACGTGAAGTTTCTCAGGCGCTCGGGCTGGGTCGCAATCTGGCTTGCCGCTTCCCGGAAGCCCAGGGAGTAGACCACGCCGATGGTTATGACAATTGCCAGCAAGTATAAGCAGGAGAAAAGCTTATTATTTTTTATAAAGATCATCTGTTCCAGTATTCGCAATACGCTTGGGATAATGGGTGCCAGTGCGGGAGGCCCAACGCGGCATTTGCTGCCAAACGAGGTAGAATCGGGTAGCGATCGGGGGAAAGGCCCGTAGTATAAGGGATTACGGTCAGGCGGCAGCGCGATCATAATCTAGATGTACGGTCTGGTGAAGCGCTCCTCGTAGTGAATGGCGAATTGATTCTTCGTGCTTTTCCTGCCGGCACCCTACAAAACTAAGCCCCTGCAAAAATGCAGGGGCTTAGTTGTTTCCGGGGTTTGCAAAAGCGCTTTTAATGTCCCGCGCTCTGCCCACCATCCACGTGCAGGATTTCGCCGGTCACGAACTTGGCGCCGTCCAGATACACGACCGCTTGCGCAATGTCATCGACCTCGCCCATGTGCCCGAGCGGGTGCAGGCTGCCCAGTGCTGCGTGGGTTTCCTCGCCATGCATCGGGGTCTTGATGATGCCTGGGCTGACCGCGTTCACCCGGATCCCGCGCTTGGCGTATTCGATGGCCAAGGATCTGGTTGCCGCGTTGAGGCCGCCTTTGGTCAGCGATGCAAGCACCGATGGCACGCCGTCGATGGCGTGGTCCACCAGGCTGGTGGTGATGTTGACGACGTGGCCGCTGCCCTGTTTTTCCATCTCGGCGATGGCGAGTTGGGTGATGTAGAAGAAGCCATTGACGTTCACCGACAACACATTGGCGTAGTCTTCTGCGGTGTACGCGGTGAAGGGCTTGGCGATGAAGATCCCGGCGTTGTTGACCAGGGTATCGATGCGACCGAAACGGGACATCGCTTCACGGATGACACGCTGGGCGGTTTCCGGCTCGCCGATGTCACCGGCCACGGTGAGAATGTCCGGATCGCTGGACGGCTTGATCGAGCGCGAAGTGGCGACGATCCGGTAACCGAGTTCGCGAAAGGCTTTGACCATACCGTCGCCGAGACCCTGGGACGCGCCGGTGATGACGATGACCTTTTTCGAAATGCTCATGATGAAGACCTCTGACAATCAAGAATGGGGGTAGAAAATCGGTAATCAGGCTTCGGCCGGTGCCTTGGCCATTTGTCGCAACATCTGTTCGTAGTACTCGACCGATTGCGAACCGGACACCAGGTGGTGACCGTTGAGCACCATCGCCGGGACCGAATTGATGCCGCGCTGCTGGTAATACGTTTCAAGCTCCCGCACTTCGTCGGCGAACGCACCGGACGCCAGCACCTCTTGTGCTCTTGCCCCATCCAGCCCCGCTTCAGTCGCCAGCCGCACCAGGGTTTGCTGATCGCTCGGGTTCTGGCCCGCGCTGAAGTAGGCCTGTAGCAACACCTTCTTCAGCTCGACCTGCCGCCCTTCCTGCAACGCCCACAGCAACAAGCGGTGCGCATCGAAGGTGTTGTAGAAATGTGTGCGCTTCTCCAGATCGAATTTGAAACCGATGGCCTCGCCGCGAGCGATCTGCATGGCCTTGCCGGCAGCGACTTCGTCGGCGGTTCTGCCGTACTTGCGCATCAAGTGTTCGACCGCTTGCTCACCTTCGACCGGCATGTTCGGGTTCAGCTCGAACGGCTTGTAGGTCAGCTCGACCGAGACTTCCCCGGCCACGTTCTCGATTGCCTGCTCCAGCGCCGTCGCTCCCAGCGCGCACCAGGGGCACACCACATCGGAGATGAAATCGATGGTGACCGACGCCGTCATGACTTGCCCTCCGCCTCAGCCAGTTGCTTGCGGTACTGAGTGGTGGTGATACCGGCGTAACCCCAGTTATCGGTGTCGACTTCCTCGATCACGATGTGGGTCAGGTCACGGCGTTTGTTGAGGACGCGTTCCAGTGTTTCAGTGATTTCGGCAATCACCTGAGCTTTTTGCTCAGTGGTAACACCATCGCGGGTGATGCGTACGGTTACGAAAGGCATGAGGGAAACTCCAGTGACCTTCCCGTCGGATGATGGGAGAGGCGTTGGAGATGAATGTAGGGGGTTATGTCAGGGTGAAAAAGGTGGGGGCGGGAACTTCATTCGTTACGTGGTGTAATGAATAAAATAGAAGGAATGCAAAGTACTCCCTGCTCCCAATGCAGGAACGGTACTTCACGCAATCCCGGGGAACTGCAGGAGCCGGCTTGCCGGCGATGGACTCAAGTGCGCTGCGTTTATCCAGTTCATGCGCGTAATCGTTGACGACCATCGCTGGCAAGCCAGCTCCTACAAGGGACCGCGTCCTGGTAGGAAATGATGTGAACGCCAAACTGTAGGAGCCGGCTTGCTGGCGATGGACTCGAGTGCACCGCGATTATCCGGGTTACACGCGTTATCGTTGACGACCATCGCCAGCAAGCTGGCTCCTACATGGGGCCATTCCCACGCTGAAAATCAAGTGACCACCAAACCAGTGAAAGAACCAGAAAAAACCCCGAACCAGTCGGGGTTTTTTCTTTTCTCAGCCTGTGATCAGGCCTCGACACTACAAACAATCATCAGAAGATATTGATCGGGTAATCCACAAACACACGCACTTCGTTACCGCTGACGTTGTACTCGCTCGATTTCTGCGACACGCGCAGGACCGAGCTGCGCAGTTTCACGCTGAGGTCTTTGGCCGGGCCGCTTTGGACGACGTATTTGATCTGATTGAAGATCTCGCGCTCGGTGCCGCCTTCGCTGGTGGAGGTGGTGATGTTGTCACCGCGCACGTAGGCGAAGTTGTAGCTCAGGCCCGGTACACCGAAGGTGCTGAAGTCCAGGCCGTAGCCAAGCTGCCAGCTGCGTTCGTCTTCGGCATTGAAGTCCGACCAGTAAGAGTTCGCCAGGTAGATGGTGTTGCCACCGTCGCCGACGCGACCCTGGTCTTTCTGGTAGCCGCCGTAGGCGTAGCCCAGGTTGCTGTCGCCGGTGCTGCGCTGGTGCGCGAGGGTGAACGAGTGCGGGCCGGTGATGAAGGTGGCCGCCAGGCTCCAGATCTTGTTGTCGTCGCCGGTGATACCGTTGTCGCGGACGTAGGAATCGTCCAGCTTGGTGCGGTAGCCGTTGAAGTCCAGGGTCAGGGACTGATCCTTGTCGATCGGGAACACGTAGTTGGCGTTCACGTATTGTTTCTTCAGCACGTCTTCGACGTCGGAAGCGTAGAGCGCGGCCTTGAATTGCTCGGTGAACTGGTAGCTACCGCCCAACACGTTGATCGACTTCAGGCCACCGCTGTCGCGGCCTTCAGCGCTTTTACGCGATTCGGCGGTGAAGCGACCGGCGTCCAGTTGCAGGCCTTTGATCTCCCTGGAGGTGATCAAGGTACCGGTGTAGCTTTCCGGCAGCAGGCGCGAGTTGTCGTAGTTCAGCACCGGCAAGGCCGGCATCTGGTCACCGTAAGTCAGGGTGGTGCTGGACAGGCGGAACTTGATCGCTGCGCCGCCCTTGGACAGGTCGTCCGCCGGCTCGCCGCTGGCGCCCTTCTTGAAGAAGTCGATGCCTTGCGCGCCGCTACGGTCTTCGCTGCGTTCCAGGTTCAGGGCGTACAGGCCGAAAGCGTCCACACCCACACCGACGGTGCCTTGGGTGAAGCCGGACGAGAACGTGCCGATGGCCGCCTGGCCCCACTCGGATTTGTCCGGGTTACCGTCTTTGTAATCACGGTTCATGTAGGCATTGCGCAGCAGCACTTTGAGGCTGCTGTCTTGAACAAAACCCTTGGATTCGGCCTGGTCGTTAGCCATGGCCTGTGAAGCGCTCAAAATCCCCAGAGCGATCAGGCTGATTCGCTTGTTCAACATTTTGTTTTTTTCCTTAGTACGGTTGATACGCGCTGTGTCGAACGGCTGAAACGGCGCTATCGCGCTCTTTTTTCAAGGCGAAAACAAAAAGGCCCGCCCACGATTTCTCGCGGCGGGCCTTTTTATTGTTTTCGAGTCGTGGCGGTCGGCCACAGGCGTTGGGCCGAATCGTAGCTGCGAGCTCAACAATGTGTCAATTTCATGAATCGTCTACAAACAGGCAAAAAACGTCTAGGAAGTTGCTTTACGCGGCAGGATTATTCAATCGACGCAGCCATCCAGGCCACAGGCTGCTACGGGACCGGATGAGTGCTGCTCCGGCAACGACTGACCCAGCCATTGCGCAAACGCCTGGGGTTTACCCAGCCATGGCCCGATATCGATCAGGGTGAATTGCTCATCGTGCTCAAGCACCAGGGTCGGAAAACCCTGCCCGCCAACCTTGGCCAGTAACGCCCGGCTGTCCCGGATATGGCTTTCGGTGTCGACCATCCTGAAGGCTCTTTCGAAGTCTTGAGGATCCAGCCCCATGCCGTGGGCCAGTTCAAACAAGACCGACTCGTCGGCGATGCGGCGCCCTTCCACGTAGTGAGCACTTTGCAGACGCCCCAGCAACTCCAGCCCGCGACCGGCCATTTGCTCGGCAGCCAGCACCGCGGCGATGGGTGGAGTCGAGTCGAATACGGCAGTGTGATCACGCAACAAACCTTCGAAATAGGCTTCGCCGAACGGCTGCCCGCTGTATTCGGCAATGCGCCGGTCGTGAGGCATGACGTAACTGCGCAGTTGTGGCGAAACCTTTTGCCGATTGGCCCCCGTCATCATGCCGCCACCGTGGGCAAGCACCGGCAGCACAGCCTGGGCGGCTTGCACCAGCGGTTTGGCGCCGTAGCACCAACCGCACAACGGGTCGTAGATGTAATGCAGGATCATGGGAAAGCTCCGACAGAAACTCAGGAAAATTCGATGTCGACAGGTTAGTGCCACAACGGTCCCGGAAAAACGCCGGATCGGCTTTCAGTCTGTTGCTTGAATCGGTCGAATGGCTGCGCAAACACTTTGTATGGATTCAGACATAATTCGAAACAATCAAATGAGATAAATTCTCAATAACGACTAACGGCGGTAAATGACAAGCATTACTATTCGCACCCTCCAGATGCTTCAACCTAAAAATCCTACGGATGCGCTCTTCAATGCCTGCCCCTTTTCGCCTTGCGCCCTACAGCCTTGGGCTCTCTGCCTTGTTGTCTGCCGGTTTTTCCTACGCTGCACCGACCACCCTGCCTGCCACCTCGATCAGCGCCGAAGCTGAAGCCGACGACCCGCGCGTGACCCAAACCAGCACGGCGACCCGGACTGCTACACCGGTGCGCTACGTGCCACAAGCCATCGACTCGATCAAAACCTCGAACGTAGTGGATTACGGCACCAACGATCTAGGCACCGCGCTCAGCGGCATCCCCAACGTCAGCAGCGGCGCCGACACTCGCTTCGACAGCCTGCGCATCCGTGGTTTCGACGCCAGCAACGACTTCTATCTCGATGGCATTCGCGACGACAGCCAGTACGTGCGCGACTTGCACAACATTGAACGCATCGACGTTCTGAAAGGCCCCGCCGCCGTGCTGTATGGCCGTGGCAGCCAGGGCGGCATCGTCAACCGGGTGAGCAAACTGCCCGAGTTCGGTCGCCGCTCGACCATCGAGGCCCAGGGTGGCAGCGAGGACTTGCGCAGCCTGTATGCCGACCTCAGCACCGACCCGTCCGAGAACATCAGCCTGCGCCTGAACATGGGCAACATGGACGAGAACAGCTTCCGCGATGGCGTGAGCGGCAATCGCCAGCTGTTCGCGCCTTCGATGAGCTGGCAGCTGACGCCCGACCTGAACTGGCTGGTGCAGTACGAATACAGCCGCTACAACCGCACGCCTGATCGTGGCGTTCCAGGGGTCAACGGTCGCCCGGCCGACGTAGGACGCGATACCACTTACGGCAGCGAAAACGACTTCATCGATGACAAGGCGCAATCCCTGCGCTCGAAACTCACTTATGAACTGAGCGACAACTGGCAACTGCGCCAGACCTTGGGTGTGTTCAAGCTAAACAGCGATTTCGACAATACCTACCTGACCGGCTACGTCCCGGCCACCAACAAGGTCACACGCCAGCACTGGCAGCAGGACCTGAACACCCGCAACGTCTATAACAACGTCGAACTCGAAGGTGGCTTCGATACCTTCGGCCTCGAGCACCGCCTGCTCACCGGCATCGAAATCGGCAGCCAGCGCCGCGACCCGCTGCTGTACACCGCCGCCACTTCCGGGCCGGGCAGTTCAGCGGTGCCGGCGCTGGACCTGAACAACCCCGACCGCAATTTGCGCCATACCGGGCGCATGGTGGTGTCGAGCAACACCCACACCGAGGTCGAGAGCCGTGCGGTGTATGTGCAGGATCAACTGCGCCTGAACGATCAATGGCAATTGCTCGCTGGCCTGCGTTACGACACGTTCGATATCGAGTCGACCAACAAGGTGCGCAATATTTCCGAAGACAGTGACAGCCACAGCACCAGCCCCCGCGTTGGCGTGGTCTGGACGCCGCTGCAAAATCACTCTTTCTACGCCTCCTGGAGCAAGACCTTCTCGCCGGTCGGCGGTGGCTTGATCGGCATCACCCCGGGCGCGGCCGGTAACAGTAACGACCTGAGCCCCGAGCGGACCAAGCAGAAGGAAATCGGCGTGAAAAGTGACTGGCTCGACGATCGCCTGAGCACCACGCTGGCCATCTATGAGCTGGAACTCTACAACCGCCGCACCAGCGATCCGAACAACCCGACCATCACCCTGCTCACTGGCCTGCAACGTTCACGCGGGATCGAGTTGACCGCCGCCGGCAAAATTACCGGCAACTGGTACGTACGCGGTGGCGTGGGTGTGCAGGACGCAACGATCGAGAAGGACAACAACGGCCTGGAAGGCAAGCGCATCAACAACGTGGCCAAGCACAACGGCAGCCTGTTCCTGACCTGGAAACCGGAAATGGGCTGGTACGCCGAAACC
>Ga0207655_1002295_pt1 | contig 15728 bp, 15 predicted proteins | sample KBSM44metaG_FD_184398 | JGI IMG/M metagenome (GOLD analysis project Ga0207655, IMG submission 184398) | Miscanthus rhizosphere microbial communities from Kellogg Biological Station, Michigan, USA - KBS M4-4 metaG (SPAdes) (version 2) | ecosystem: Host-associated > Plants > Roots > Rhizosphere >...
CTGTTCGAGGACTTCCGGCGAGTTGCTGGCCGGGCCAAGGGTGGCGACGATTTTGGTACGACGGACGGACATGCACAGACTCCTGAGTTCAAGCGCTGAGGAAGGCTACTATGCTCTTTCGTTGTAGTCATTGTTCGTTTGCACTACTTATCGACGATTGACTTGTTTTTGCTGCGAGTGAATACGAACACCCTTGAAGATTTTCGACGAGGGGTCGATACACTGCACAAGACAGGAGAACCCTCATGCGAATTTTGCTCGTTGCTGCCCTGGCCGTCAGTGTTGTCGGCTGTACCCGCTGGTCGATGGACCACCATTTGAACAACGCTTACCGTGCCTACGGGGTGGGTGATTGCGAGCGCGTCACCCTGGAGTTGTCCCAGGTTGATCGTGAGAGCCGCACCCGTCGTTATGTGCAGCCGGAAGTGTCGATGTTGCGCGGGCAATGCCTGGAACGGCAGAAGCTGTTCGTCGATGCGGTCCAGACCTACCAGTTCATCATTACCCAGTACCCCTCGAGTGAGTACGCGTACCGTGCCCGTGCCCGGCTCGACACCTTGCAGCAGTTGGGGCATTACCCGGGGGCCAGCGTTGCACAACCGCGTCCGGCGTCTTTGTAATGATATTTGTCATCCTATAGCTGGCCCATCGCCAGTCTTGGGCTATCCTTCGATTGTTCGTTTGTACAAGTTTTTTTGAGCGAATACAGGGCCCTGATTCGGCAGCAGTCCAGTGACACAGGGAGACCTGTTGCCACACCGAGATCCGGGGGAGAGTGGGCTCTTGGCCCGTTCCGAATTACTGACATGGCCTGACTCATGGCCACTGGATGACGACCATGTTTACCGAGCGACGGATCGAGCGACACCAACTTCCTTATTTCCTGCAGGTGTTTAATCGCCGTACGGATAAACCTATTGGTTATTTGGGCAATGTTTCCGAAGACGGCCTGATGTTGATCAGCCAATTGCCCATGATGGTCGACGTTGACTTCGAGTTGCGCTTTAAGATCCCGGGGCCTGAGGGCGACTTCCACGCCGTCGACATCACGGCGACGTGCCTGTGGAGTCATGAAGATGTCAACCCTCAGCACTACGACTCTGGGTTCAGTGTGACGCAGGCGTCCGATGAGTACGCGCGCGTGATCGGCGCTTTGCAGGACTATTTCAGCTTCGATCCTTTGCAGGCGTCTGCCTAGTCATCAAGCCCTGTCGACCCGGTTTTGGGCCAGCCCAGGCTGCGGTCGACGCATGTTTCAGAATGCTCCGGCTTTTTTCCAGCCCAGATAGCGTGTCACCAAGGCGGCCCCCAGTTCCGAAGGCAAGGTGTCCAGCAGCGACAAACCCTGTGCGGCCAAGCGGTCATGCAGCTCGTTTCGAGTGTTGAGGTAGTCGATCGTGCCGCTGTAGGCGAGCGCTTCGGGCAAGGTTTGCACGGGTGCCTGACGCAGTTGGTCGAGGACTTCCTCGCGCAGGCTGGCTACCAGCACCCGGTGTTGTCGGCTGATGCGCTTGACCGCAGCCATCAGGGCTTCATCATCCTCATCCCGCAAGTTGGTCACGACAATCACTAGCGCCCTGCGTTTTTGCCGAGCCAGCAATTGGCTGGCGGCAGCCTCGTAGTCGGCTGTGCGTCGGGTGGTGTCCAGGTCGTAAACCGCGTTGAGCAGCAGGTTCAACTGGCTGCTTCCCTTGACCGGGGCCAGGTAGCGTGGCGGATCGCTGGCAAAGGTGCACAACCCCACGGCATCACCCTGGCGTAACGCTACGTAGCTGAGCAGCAGGCAGGCGTTGAGCGCGTGGTCGAAATGCGATAACTCGCCGTCTTGGCTGCGCATGCGTCTGCCGCAATCGAGCATGAACACGATTTGCTGGTCACGCTCATCCTGGTACTCGCGTGCGATGGGGGTGCGTTGCCGGGCAGTGGCTTTCCAATCGATCTGACGCAGGCTGTCGCCTTCACGAAATTCGCGCAGCTGATGAAACTCCAGCCCCAGGCCCCTGCGTTGTCGCACGCCGAGTTGGCTCAGCCAGTTATCCACACCCAACAGCTGTGCACCGTACAAACGGGCAAAGTCGGGGTAGACGCGGGTGGTGTCATTCACCTCGACAAACCGTCGTGCCGACCATAGCCCAAGCGGGCTGGGCAGGTGGACCTCACAGCGGCTGAAACTGAAATGCCCACGACGCAGAGGGCGCAAGCGGTAGCCCAGCTCGCTGCGTTCGCCGGGGCGCACTATTATGGATTGGGGCAGGTTCTCCACGCTCAGGCCATCGGGCGTGTGGTCGAACACGTGTACCGTCAGGGGCTGTGAGAAGCCGTGTGCCAGGCTCAGGCGTACTTCACCCCAACGTCCGAGTGCCAGGCTGCCAGGCATCTGCCGTTCGATCTGAACGGGGGGCCTGCGACGCAACCGCACAGCATCCAGAAGTGATAGCAATAACAGCGCGAGCAACAGGCCCCAGGCAATCGAGTGCAGGGTGCCGGGTACCTTGAGCTGCAAGGCTTCAGCCGCGCCGAGCAGGATGTTCAGGCCTAGCAGCACACCCAGCCAGCTTAACAACAGTCGGGTCGGCTTCATGAGGGCGTCACTGTCGAGGTGCCGGAATCTGGTCCAGCATCTGTTTGAGCACCTGGTCTACTTCCAGCCCATCGATGTCCAGCTCCGGTGCAATACGTACCCGATGGCGCAGTACGGCCAATGCGCAACCCTTGATGTCATCCGGGGTGACGAATTCCCCGCCACGCAACAAGGCCCGGGCCCGGGCGCCGCGCACCAGGGCAATGGAGGCCCGCGGGCCGGCGCCCAGGGTCAAGCCTGGCCAACTGCGCGTGGCACGGGCCAGGCGCACGGCGTAGTCGAGCACCTGTTCGTCCAGGGCCAGCTCACTGGCGATCTCCTGAAGACGCAGCACGTCTTGAGCCTGAAGCACAGTGCGCAGCGGCTGCACGTCGAGCATGTCGGCCCTGGAGGAGCGGGTGACCTCGCGCACCATGTCCAGTTCCTGGCTGGCATCGGGGTAGTCCATGCGCACCTTGAGCATGAACCGGTCCAGCTCGGCCTCAGGCAAGGGGTAGGTGCCTTCCTGTTCGATGGGGTTCTGAGTGGCCAGCACCATGAACGGTTGCCCGATGGGCAGTGCTTCACCTTCAAGGGTGACCTGGCGCTCCTGCATCGCTTCAAGCAACGCGGCCTGGGTCTTGGCAGGTGCACGGTTGATTTCGTCGGCCAACAACAGGTGAGTGAACAGTGGGCCTTTGCGCAACTTGAACTGCTCGCTGTGCAAGTCGTACACGGCATGGCCGGTGACGTCGCTGGGCATCAGGTCGGGGGTGAACTGAATACGCGCGAAATCACCACCAAAACACCGCGCCAACGCACGCACCAGCAACGTCTTGCCGAGGCCGGGTACGCCTTCGAGCAGCACGTGGCCACCGGCGATCAAGGCGGTCAGCACATCGTCAATCACCGGGTCCTGGCCGATCACCGCCTTGCGCAATTCGATGCGCAGGGCCTGTGCTTGCTGGCTGGCGTGTAGCAGGTGTTCGGAGGTCATAGCCGTTGGAAAATCGCTCATAAGGCATTCCTGAGAGTTTGCAGGCACGCCACCTGACGACTGAAATCGGCGCTGTTGAGCCGTTTTTCGCCAAGTGGACCAAGGGCCTGGCTGATGACGTGTGAGGGTTGGTGCGTCAGGCGTTCAAGCACCTGCCACTGTTCTGCCGTTTCAAGGTGCTCGAAGCCTGGGTGGCGTCGGCGAGCGGCGCGTTGAATGTCTTGTTGCAAAGCGCGTAGCAAGGCGCCTTGGCCACCGCGACGCAGCAAGAAATCGGCACTGGCCTGCAGGTGTTCCTGCAACTGGCGACGGGCCTTGGGCGCCGGCGCCGTGATAGGGCCTTGACGCACGCCGGCCTGCCAGAGCCCCAAGGTAATCAGCGCGACAAGGGCCACCAGCGCCTGGGGGAAGTAACGCATCAACAGCGTGAGCAGGCTGTCCACTTCGGTATGGAACAGCAGCGTCACGTCAGTCCCCTGGTTCAGATACCAGAGCAGCCAGGCATTGTCATACTGGCCGATACTCGGGTTTTTCCACACGTCGCTGTCGGTCACCACCGTCACGCGGCCGTCCCCGAAATCCAGTTGCATCAAGTGGCTGGATTTGGCGCTGTTGGCGGAAAACTGCGCCAGGTGCTTGGGGTCGGTGAGGTTGAAGTCGGTGTCGAAGTTGAAATAGGCCGGCGCGGTTTCATTGTCGACATACAGCTTGGTCAGGTCCGGCGCTTTCTTCTTTCTCGGGGAGGCCGGTTCGTCGAATGCCTCGCTCAATGCCTGATGAATATTCAGGCGATCGAGCAGCAGGTCACCGCTGCTACCTGCCTCTTCATCCCACAACGCTTCGGCGACCACCAGCAGATGGCCGCCGGACTTTGCCCAGTCGAGCAGTTGGCTCACCTGGCCAGGTGTCATATTGCTGCGTTCACCCAGTAGCAAAAGGCTGTTGCCCTTGGGGGGCAGGTCGGCGAGCGGTTCAAGGCTATTGGCATGGGTTACGGTCAGGCCTTGCTGACGCAGGAAGTGCTCGGCTGCAAGATAAGGGTTCGCCCGGGCCTCCGGCGATGGTCCACGGTCGACGACTTCTTCATAGGGGATTGCCTTGTGCCAGGCGTAAAACGCGCCGGCACCCAGCAGGCATGTCAGCAGCAGACCGACCCACAGTAAAAACCGATTCATCGTACGGCTCCCGAGCTGAACAATGCGCGCCAGTCGCTGCACAGTTTTTGCTGGGTTGTGACCGGGGGCAGGCGGTGACCGTAGGCGAGGTTCTGCCAGTGGCGCGTCAGTTCATCACTGAAGGCCAGCAACTGCGGTTGTTGCAGGTGGTGAACGCGTTCCAGGACCTGGCCTTCGGTGTCGGCATCTTTGAGTGGCAGGTGGAAGTCGTGCAGCAGGCGACTGAGCAAGCCGCGATACAGCAAGCCAAGGGCTTCCCTGGGACGCGTGGCCCAGAGTGCTTCGGCGGTACCTGCGATGTCCTCGGGCAAGGTTTCGAGGCCCAGGTCGAGGCCGAACAATTGGGCGGGGGCCGGCTTGGGCATTTTGTGCGGGAGTGTGGGGCGTCGGCTGACGAAGGCGCGAAGCCAGTCCCTATAGCGCCAGACCAGCAGCGCCAGACCGCCGATCAGCACGCTCCACAGGATGACCTCCAAGCCCTGGGCAGCGTGCTTGAAGGTATTGCTGTTGAAACTGTCCAGCAGGGCCTGCAGCCAGGCGGGTAATTGACCTTCACCGTGCGCGCGGTTTTTGACGGCGGTTTTTTCCTCACCGAAACGATACCGCGTGACGGTTTCCGGGTTCTTGAAGGGCGGCTTTTCCATTTGCGCCTTGATGGCCTGGCTCGCAGCTTGGGTACTCAGTTGCGTGTGGCTATTGGGCTCCTCGGCCCAGGCCGGAGGGCTGGCCTGTACGAGCAGCAGCCCGACCACCAGCAACATCAACATCGCAACGCTGCCCAGGCGTTGGCGCAGACGGCGAAACACCAGCTCCAAGTCCCAGGCTTCCAGCACGGTGCGGCGGTTGAGGTAGAGGCTGAAGCCGCAGGCGACGTAGATGGGCTCCCAGAATATCAACACCAACGCATAGAACGCGTTACCCAGATGCTCCAGCCACAGGCCTTCGGAGGCGGTTGCAAGTGCCAGCCGTTGCCAGTCCCAGTCCAGTTCGACTTCTTGAGGAATGAAGAAGTAGAACAGGGCCATGCAGCCGAACCACAGGCCGATTTCCAGATGCATTCCAAGGAGGGTGAGCCAGCGTGCAGCCCCGGCGTTGTGTTGCAGCAACACGCCTAGGCGTCGCTGGCGTGCCTGGCCGTCCAGTCCTTCGAGTTGGCTGACTGGCAACAGGAAGCTGCGACTGAGGCTGAACCGACGCCAGGTCAGGCTGACCAGCAACTGGCCCTTGAGCAACTTTGGCCAGTGGCGCACCGCTTGCCTCAGGCTTGGGGCGTCACCAAACAATGCCGTGGACAGGATGTACAGGGGGAGGCGGTCGAAGGCGGGCTTGAGCCACCAGAACAGGATCATGGCGAGGGTGGGGAAGTCCCAGAGCAAGACGGTAAGCAGTGCAAATACCGGCAAGGTAATCAGCGCCCAACTGCCCATCAACAGCCCACGGTGCTGACGCGCCATGAGCACGCCAAGGTCCATGGCTTCCCAGGTGGTGCGCGGGCGGATCACTACGCTGGCATCACTCAGGCGCATGGGATACCCGCCCGGCAAACGTCAGGTAGGCTGCCACCAGCAGCCAGAGTGCGGCGCCTGCCAGGTACTTGACCCAGGGCGCGATCGTTGTGGTGGAAGACCAGTAGGCCTCGATGAAGGCTGCGATCAGCAGGAATATCATGACGCCGCAGAGCATCTGTACGCTTTTGCGGGCTGCCAGGCGCAGGGATTCACCTCGGGTCAGTCGTCCCGGGGCAATCAGTGCCCAGCCCAGTTGCAAGCCCGCCGCGCCCGCGAGGGCAATGGCCGTCAGTTCGAAGGCGCCGTGCCCGATGACAAACGACCAGAAGGTCTGGCCGTAGCCGATATCGGTCAGGTGCCCGGAGATTGCGCCGATGATCAAGCCGTTGAATATGAGGAAGAACACGCTGCCCAGGCCAAACAGCAAGCCGGCCGCGAACGTCTGGAAGGCGATGCCGATGTTGTGCATCACGTAGTAGCCGAACATCATCCAGTCTTCACTGGATGCACGCTCGGCGGCACGGCCGAGGCGGCTGGCGTTGGGGTTGTACATGGCCTGCATCTCGGCGACCTGCTGGGGGCTGACGATGCTGTAGATCAGGTCGGGAAACAGGTAGACCAGCAAGGCGATGCCCACCAGGCTGGCAAAGAACAGCAGGCTGGCGATCAATACGAAACGCCATTGCTCCCGTACCAGCCGCGGAAAGCCTGCCAGGATGAAACCCAGGACATTAGCGGTCAGTTGGCTACGATGGCGATACAGCTGTTGATGGCCTCGCAGGGCGAGTTGCTGCAGTGGATCGACCAGGTAGCTGCTATAGCCTCGCTCCTGGGCGAGTGCGAGATGCTGGCACAGCCTTCGGTAGTGGTGGGGGAACTCGGCCATGTCACTCGCCTTGGCCTTGCCTTGCTCCAACTGATTCAGTTGTTCGGCAAAGGCCTGCCATTGGGGTTGGTGACGGCTTTCGAACAGGCTCTGCTTCATGCTGGCCCCAACAGTCCGCGCGCCACACCATTGAGTTGCTCGACGGCACGGGCCGGAGACACCTGCAGGGGCGTGGCGAGGATGGAGGCCAGTTCATGCACTCGTTCGGCAGACAGCTCACCCTGGCGTTCGGCAAAGCCAAGGATCGCCCGCTGCTCGCTCAACTCCAGTGGGAACGGCAGGCGCAAGGCTTGGGCCTGGGGCACCTGAGGGCGAGCCAGTGGCCGTTCGCGGTAGACCACCAGCGTGCCCGCAGCCAGATCGCCAAGGCGTTTGAAATGGGGGTGTTGCAGGCAACTGATGGCGCCCAGGAAGTAGCCGAAGGGCAGCATGTCGACAAAACGCAGCAGGTTACGGATAAGTGACGCGGACCAGCCCACTGGCGTACCGTCGTCTTGCACCACCCGCAGGCCCATGACCTGCTTGCCGGGGGAGCAGCCCTGGTTCAGCACCTCGAACAGCACCATGTACCACCAACTGACCAGGAACAGCAGCAACGAGCCCAGGCCGATACCGATGTTGCCCAGGAGGGCCAGAGGTATGAGCAGGATACCCATGATCAGCCCGCGCACCCCCAGGTCAAAGGCAAAGGCCACTGCACGTGGCAGCAGGCCGGCAGGGCGCAAGGGCAGATCGATACCCTCCGGGGTCTCGATCTGGTAGCGGGTATCCAACGGAACTGATGGCATTGCGATCCTTGGCAGTGCAGAGCGGCTGAGTGACACGGATGCTAGCAGTGTCGACGGTGGAAGCAACCATTCAAGTTTTTACTGGGTATTTGTACAGTAATCTATCGCTGGCCTCTGACGCCTTGCAGCGCCTAGACTTTGCCGATCTTCAGTACAGGAACAGCCCGTGACCACCATTTTCTGGTACGACTACGAAACCACCGGCATCAACCCGCGCAGCGATCGCCCACTGCAGGTTGCCGGGATTCGTACCGATCTCGAACTCAACGAGGTCGGCCCACCGGTCAATCTTCATTGCCAGCTCAGCGATGACATCCTGCCGCACCCGGCCGCGTGCGCGATCACCGGTATCACGCCTGGCGTCCTGGCGCAGAAGGGGTTGGCGGAAGCCGACTTCATGACCCGGGTGCACGCCGAACTGGCTGCTCCGGGAACCTGCGGTGCCGGCTATAACACCCTGCGGTTTGACGATGAGATGACGCGCTACAGCCTGTACCGCAACTTTTTCGATCCTTACGCCCGTGAATGGCAGGGTGGCAATAGCCGTTGGGACCTGATCGATGTGGTTCGCACCGCCTACGCGCTGCGACCTGAAGGGATCGTCTGGCCCGAACAGGATGGGCGCGTCACCCTGAAACTGGAGCGACTGACCGAGGCCAACGGCATCGACCATGGGCAGGCTCACGATGCGCTGTCCGATGTGCGTGCCACCATCGCCCTGGCGCGTCTGGTCCGAGAGAAACAGCCCAAGTTGTATGAGTGGCTGTTTCAACTGCGCAGCAAGCAACGGGTGATGGATCAGGTGCGCCTGCTGCAACCGATGGTGCACATTTCGGGGAGATTTTCTGCCGAGCGTCATTACCTGGGTATCGTGCTGCCGCTGGCCTGGCACCCACGCAATCGCAATGCGCTGATCGTGTGTGATCTGGGGCTGGATCCACAAGGCTTGCTGGACCTTGATGCCGATACGTTGCGCCGACGCCTTTACACGCGTCGTGATGAATTGGCCGACGGCGAATTGCCGGTGCCGCTCAAGTTGGTGCATATCAACCGTTGCCCGGTGGTCGCCCCATTGAATGTGCTGCGTGGGCCGGACCTCCAGCGGCTTCAGCTGGATAAGGAGACTTGCCTGGCAAGGGCGCTGCGACTAACTGACGCACAGGAAGTGTGGCGGGACAAGTTGGCAGCCATTTACGCCGAGGAAGATTTCGAACCGAGTGCGGACCCGGAGCAGCAGCTCTACGATGGATTTATCGGTGATCGTGATCGTCGTTTATGTGAACAAGTGCGAGCAGCTGAACCACTGCAACTCGCGCGTGAGCAGTGGCCTTTCGATGATCATCGTTTGCCGGAATTATTGTTTCGCTACCGTGCGCGTAACTTTCCTGAAACCTTGAACAGCGAGGAGCAACAGCGCTGGAAACTTTTTTGTCAGCAGCGTTTGTCGAGCGCGGAATGGGGAGCGCCCAATACCCTTGAGGCATTTAAACAGGCCGCTGAGGAGTTGGTTGTTAGTGCTACGCCGTTTCAGCGTCAGGTACTCGACCAATGGCAGGTGTATGCCGATTCTTTAGCGGCTCGCCTGAATCTGTAATCGGGTAACAACAAAATACCCAGGCAATAAAAAACGCCAGCAAGCTGGCGTTTTTAATGTGTTGCGTATCAGGTTAACACCCTATGAGGCTTAGCCCAGCAGGGTTGCCCAGCCTTCAACCACGTCACCGCCCCACTTGGATTTCCACTCTTTCAGGGTCTTGTGATTGCCGCCTTTGGTTTCAATCACTTCGCCGTTGTGTGGGTTCTTGTATTGCTTGACCTTGCGAGCGCGCTTGGTGCCAGTAGTTTTCACAGCACCGCGTGGCGCTTTAACTTTTGACTCTGGATCCAGCAGCGCGATGATGTCGCGAAGGGATTTGGAGTATTCACCCATCAGGGCGCGCAGTTTACCTTCGAATTCCAGCTCGGTTTGCAGCTTGTCGTCTTGGGACAGGTTCTTCAAACGGGCTTGCAGCTCTTTGATAGCTTCTTCGGTGGCACGGTATTCGTTGATCAGAGACATGGGGACTACCTTATGTAGAGCGCGGGTTGAACAAGGGGAGTGGGGCAATAATAGTCAGGCAATTTCGTCAAGTAAACATTTAACAAGGCATTTATGTGAATTACTTTGAATGTTTGTGGCGAAGCTATGCAATCGAGTTAATTAGTAGGTCGTAGGCCTAAAGATAATCGCCGTTGTTTTTTGATATTTCCCTGATCTTGCCGTTGTACCGCCATGTAGCAAGGGTAAAACCTTACGCTATTAAGGGGTGTGGCTGGCACGGGGGATCAGAATAAGCCACAAGGAATACTGCAGATTTTCTGCGCAATCGCTAGAATGGCGGCCTTTGCGAAGTTCTGGAGTTTCCCCCTAATGCGCACTTTTCGGCTGGTGATTGCTTGCCCGGACCGGGTTGGCATCGTTGCCAAGGTCAGTAACTTTCTGGCTTCCCACAACGGTTGGATCACCGAGGCGAGCCATCACTCGGACAATCTCAGCGGTTGGTTCTTCATGCGTCACGAGATTCGTGCCGATACGTTGCCGTTTGGTCTTGAAGCGTTTCGCGAGGCCTTTGCGCCCATCGCCGAAGAGTTCTCGATGACCTGGCAGATCACCGACACCGAGCAGAAAAAACGCGTGGTGCTGATGGCCAGTCGTGAGTCCCACTGCCTGGCCGATCTGCTGCACCGCTGGCACAGCGACGAGCTGGACTGTGAGATCGCCTGTGTGATCTCCAACCACGACGACCTGCGCAGCATGGTCGAATGGCACGGCATCCCGTACTACCACGTCCCGGTAAACCCGCAGGACAAGGAGCCGGCGTTCGCCGAGGTCTCCCGCCTGGTCAAGCAGCATGAGGCGGATGTGGTGGTGCTGGCGCGCTACATGCAGATCCTGCCACCGGAGTTGTGCCGTGAATACGCCGGCAAGGTGATCAACATTCACCACAGCTTCTTGCCGTCGTTCATTGGTGCCAAGCCTTACCATCAGGCCTCCCTGCGTGGCGTGAAGCTGATTGGCGCGACGTGCCACTACGTCACCGAGGAGCTGGACGCCGGCCCGATCATCGAGCAGGACGTGGTACGTGTGAGCCACAGTGACAGCATCGAAGACATGGTGCGTTTCGGCCGTGACGTCGAGAAGATGGTCCTGGCCCGTGGCTTGCGTTACCACCTGGAAGACCGCGTGCTGGTGCACGGCAACAAGACCGTCGTGTTCTGATCCAAGGGTTTTGATTGAAGAATGAAGGGCCTGGGCGTTAAATCGTCCCAGGCCCTTTTTCTTTGTTGGGCGCAGAGGTTTAGAGCATGAGCGATCCACTGGATAAAGCCACTTCCAAGGCCCCGGCCACCCTGGGGGAGGGCTGCTTGAGCCGGTTTGACCCGGAAGAACTGAGCAGCGACGACGGCACCGAATTTCCGGGTGCCGCCGAGCTGTGGGAGCAAGAGAAGGGCAAGGCCGAACCGGAGGGTAAGTAACGCCCCGCGCGGGTCAGATCCGGAAACTGCCCACCAGTTGTTTCAGGCGCGCCGCCTGTTGTTCCAGGTCGGCACAGGCCCGCAGGGTGGATTGCAGGTTTTCGACGCCTTCCTGATTGAGGGTGTTGATCTCGGTGATGTCCATGTTGATCGACTCGACCACCGAGGTCTGTTCTTCAGTGGCGGTGGCCACCGATTGGTTCATGCCGTCAATCTCGCCAATGCGCAGGGTCACGCTGTTCAGGCGCTCACCGGCCAGGTTGGCGATCTCTACGCTGTCGTGGCTATGGCGCTGGCTTTCGCCCATGGTGCTGACCGAATCCCGGGCACCGACCTGCAACTCTTCGATCATCTTCTGCACCTGTTGCGCCGATTCCTGGGTGCGATGGGCCAGGTTGCGCACTTCATCGGCCACTACGGCGAACCCGCGACCCGCTTCCCCGGCACGGGCCGCTTCGATGGCGGCGTTGAGTGCCAGCAAGTTGGTTTGCTGGGAGATGCTGGTAATCACCTCGAGAATCTGCCCGATATTGACCGTCTTGCTGTTGAGCGCTTCGATATTGCTGCTCGAAGCACTGATCATTTCGGACAACTGGTTCATGGCCTTGATATTGCGCTCCACCACCTGCTGGCCATCTTCGGCCAGGTGCCGCGCATCGCTGGCCTGGTGCGAGGCTTGCGCCGCATTGCGCGCGATTTCCTGGGCAGCGGCGCCCAGTTCATTGATGGCCGCCGCCACGCTGTTGGTGCGGTTGGCCTGCTCGTCGGAATTGATCATCGATGAGTTGGAAGCGCTCACCACCCGCAGTGCCACTTCATTGACCTGCTCGGTGGCTGAGGACACTTCGCGGATCGACGTATGAATGCGCTCCACGAAGCGGTTGAACGCGTTCCCTAGGGTGCCGAATTCGTCGTGGTTCTGAATGGCCAGGCGGCGTGTGAGGTCGCCTTCACCGTCAGCGATGTCTTGCATGGCGCGGGTCATCACGTGCAGCGGTTGCAGCAGGATGCGGATCAACATGCCGAGCAGGGCGATGATGATCACCACAGCAATGAGCGTGGCAATCACCGCCGAGGTGCGGAATTCGCTGAGCATGGCGAAGGATTTGTCTTTATCCACCGAAATGCCGAGGTACCAGTTCACCGAGGGTAGACCCTTGATCGGTGTAAAGGTCACGATGTTGTCCTTGCCGTTGGCTTCGACCTCACTGAAGCCGGTGCTGATGGTCGGCGTGTTTTTTGGGTACACATCGGCCAGCGTCTTCATGACCAGGTTTTTGTCCGGGTGTACCAAGACCTTGCCATCGGCGCTGACCAGGAAGGCATAACCCATGCCGCCGAAGTTCAGCGCGCCAATGTTATCCACCAGGGTTTGCAGGCTCAGGTCGCCGCCCACGACGCCAATGCTCTGGGCGCCCTGGGTGCTGGGCGTGGCGATGGAAATGATCAGTTTGCCGGTCGCGGCATCGATGTAGGGCTCGGTGAGCGTCGAGCCGTTGCTGGCCTGGGCGCCTTTGTACCAGGGGCGAACACGCGGGTCGAAGCCGTCCGGCATCTTGGTGTCAGGGCGGATGGTGAACGCGCCTTTACTGTCACCCACGTAGGTCGCCATGAAGGATGACGTCAGGGCTTTCTGTTCGAGCAGCTTGGCAACGGCTGAGGGTTCCGGGTTGATGGCGATGTTCTGTGCGGCGTTTTCAACCAGGGCAATGCGCCCGGTGAGCCAGGTTTGGATGTTGCTGGCGGTGACATCACCCATTTCATGCAAGTAGTTGTTGAGGTCGTCGCGAATGGCGTTGCGTTGCAGGTAGTCGTTGTAGAGGGTAAACAGCGCAAATGCGGCGATGACGATAAGGGAGGCTGCAAGCAGGATTTTGTGGCTGAAGCGCAGATTTTTATTCATGGCTTGTAGGGTCCGCTAAGGTCTTATTATCCGAAGCGCGTCCTTATGGGATGCGCAAAATGGCAGCGTCAAAAAAGGTGTGATATTTCTTGCGATAGCTCCGTTGGTCCCTGTAGGAACTATCCGACCTATTTTTAGACTTTGTGGGTCTCACACCTCTCTATATCGACCTGGCGGCACTAAAGATTAACCAGAGGTGACGAAATGCCTGATACCACGCAACTCCTTATCGGCGCGGGCCTGGACGGCCAACCCATCGCCCAGGCCATGCGCTTGGCCAACCGCCATGGGCTGATTGCCGGTGCGACCGGCACGGGCAAGACCGTCACCTTGCAACGCCTGGCGGAAGCCTTCAGCGACGCGGGCGTCGCGGTGTTCGCGGCTGATATCAAGGGCGACCTGTGTGGCCTCGGGGCCGCAGCCAACCCGCAGGGCAAGGTGGCCGAGCGCATCGCCGGCATGCCTTTCCTGGGGTACACCGCCAAGGCCTACCCTGTGACGCTGTGGGATATCCACGGGCAATCCGGTCATCCATTGCGCACCACCATCAGCGAAATGGGCCCATTGTTGCTCGGCGCGCTGCTGGAACTCACCGACAGCCAACAGTCGGCGCTCTACGCGACCTTCAAGGTGGCCGACCGCGAAGGTTTGCTGCTGCTGGACCTCAAGGACCTCAAGGCGCTGCTCAACCACCTGCGCTACCACCCGGAATTGCTGGGCGAGGACGCGGCGCTGATGACCACCGGCTCCAGCCAGGCCCTGCTGCGGCGCCTGGCGGTCCTGGAGCAACAGGGCGCCGAGGCCTTGTTTGGCGAGCCGGCCCTGCAGCTTGAAGACATCCTGCAACCCGCCAGTGATGGGCGAGGGCGTATCCACCTGCTCGACGCCAGCCGCCTGGTGCATGAGGCGCCCAAGGTGTACGCGACCTTCCTGCTGTGGCTGTTGGCGGAGTTGTTCGAGCAATTGCCCGAACGCGGCGATGCCGACAAGCCGTTGCTGGCGCTGTTTTTTGATGAGGCCCACTTGCTGTTTGCCGATACGCCCAAGGCGTTGCAGGAGCGGTTGGAGCAAGTGGTGCGCTTGATTCGCTCCAAAGGTGTCGGCGTTTACTTTGTCACACAGTCTCCGGGGGATTTGCCTGACACGGTCTTGGCGCAATTGGGCCTGCGCATCCAGCACGGCCTGCGGGCGTTCACCACCAAGGAGCAGAAGTCCCTGCGGGCAGTGGCAGACGGTTTTCGGCCGAACCCCACCTTCGATACCCTGGCGGTGCTGACCGAGCTGGGCACAGGTGAGGCGTTGGTGGGCACGCTGCAGGAAAAAGGCACGCCGGAAGTCGTCCAGCGCGTACTGATGGCGCCGCCGCAGTCGCGTATCGGGCCGCTCAGCGAGGCCGAACGCGCGGCGCTGATTGCCAGTTCACCGTTGCTGGGGCGCTATGACAAACCGATTGACCGGGAGTCGGCCTATGAAGTGCTGATGGCGCGCAAAGACCTGGGGACGACCGAAGAGGCCAAGCCGGCTACCGAAGAGCCAAGTTTCACGGACAAGGCGGGGGCCTTTCTGGGCACTACGGCGGGCAAGGCGCTGAAATCCGCGATGCAGCAGGCGGCCAATCAGATGGGGCGCCAGTTGGTGCGGGGGTTGCTGGGGTCGTTGCTGGGTGGCAGCAAGCGCAAGTAACGTTTCAGGCCTTGGGCTTGGCGTGGGCGGCGAGCCGCTCCAGGGCGGCGCGCAGGCCGGGGTCGCTGATGCCGTCGGCCGTCGCCTGGATGGTTTCGGCGGCATTTACCGACAGGTCCATCGTGTGACCCACTGCGCCTTGTTGCACGGTAGGCGGCTGCACCTTGAACTGGATGCGCATCAGGTTGGCGAACTCATCGAAGGCCATCAATTGACGTTGCAGGCGTTTTTGCTGGTAACGCAAACGCGTGGCCCAATGACCGTCGGTGACAATTAACAGCAAATTGCCTTCACGCCAGGACGCCACATGACAATGTTCACGTGCGGCCGGTTGCAATTGGCTTTCGAGCAGGCGTTGCAGATGGCCCAGGCGTTGCGCGTGGCCAAAGATGGCTTTCAACGGCTTGGCTTCGCGGAGCAACACGCTGGGGATGCGAGCTGTATGAGGGCGAAATGCCATGTTTAGACACCTTAAGTAACAGAGCCGCCATCTTAGCAGAAAGCGCCCGCAGGCCCCCGGGCAATGCAACTGCAGGTCAACGCTTGCCAAATCAATAGGTAACTTCTGCGCTCCATGGGTTGAAGTTCCGGTAAAAGCCCTTATTTTAAACAGGCCCTCTCACAGCACCATGCCAGCATCGGGGAACAACGCCACTTTCCTCACCCACGATTCCGGGTAGAATGCGCGTTCGCATGCGGCCGTGAGGGCTGC
>Ga0207655_1002297_pt1 | contig 15720 bp, 12 predicted proteins | sample KBSM44metaG_FD_184398 | JGI IMG/M metagenome (GOLD analysis project Ga0207655, IMG submission 184398) | Miscanthus rhizosphere microbial communities from Kellogg Biological Station, Michigan, USA - KBS M4-4 metaG (SPAdes) (version 2) | ecosystem: Host-associated > Plants > Roots > Rhizosphere >...
TTTTCTCCTTTCCAAAATGTAAGCTGTTATGCTAAAAGTTTTGTTTACAATAGAATAACCATATATGCTGCAGTAAACTCTAAAAGATAACATTTTCATTTTTTTAACACTAATCAACAATTGAACATCTCTTAAGATAAACATAAATACGAATTCCAGTATGTCAGTAAATAGTTTATGTCAACATACGTACATAGGTTAGAAAGTCACCTTATTATTGTTATGCCCTTTCCCTTTTCTCAAGAAGTACCTGTGAACAATAAAAAACCAGCTGTAACATATTGGTTAATATGTTACAGCCGGTTTTTATAGTGAAATAAGAAAATTAATTAGGACTAATCCCTACCCAAAAAAGATCCACTAGAGCCTGAGCCGTTTTTTCAGGGCCCCCTAATTCTGTAATTAATTCTTTTTTGTTCCGAATCATTGTTACCGTGGAAAATGTATGCGCAAGCAATCTGGGACTTGCTACGACGATTTCTCCGCTGGTTGCAGCTTGCTTGAATACATTCTCTAATGCCTCATGTATCGCTTTCTCCGCTTCACGAATTTCATGAATATGACCTTCTGTAAGCGAAGAAGTCGCTTCTTGCAATAATGTTTCAAAATCAATATGCGGTCTTTTTAAATGATCTAATGTTACCTCATATAATCTGTGTTTTAGACCATTGGAATTTTGTAATAATTTCTCCGTTTGTTTTGTAATGCGTTGAAACATACTTGATACCGAAACGGTAAACAAAGTTGCTTTATTTTTAAAATAGTAGTAAACGCTGGCCTTGGTCACATCGCTTGCTTCAGCCACTTGCTCCATTGAAACTTTTTCGTATCCATATGCCATAAAGAGATGGGCAGCTGTTTTTAAAATTTGCTCTCTTGTTATATTATTTTCAGTTGTTATTTTAGGTCTGCCAGGCTTTTTTTTCGGCGTCTGATTCGTATTCATAAGGGCCCTCCTTCTAGTTCAAGAAATTGGCACATTTAAACTAGTTGATTAATTAACCTTCTGGTATATATAATTATTGAAGGTTCTATATATATTGTAATAGAAACAAACAGATTTGGAAATGAGGGAGAATTAATGAAAGAATCACCTTTAGCAACATTCAGCCGATTGATGACTGGAAAAGTGAGTCGTTGGGTTGTTATTGCCGTATGGATTCTGGCAACTGCAGTTCTAACAATTGCTTGGCCTGCCGTTAATAAAACGGAAGTGAACAATGCACCAAACTTAAGTGAGAATTCACCTTCTGTAGAGGCTGAAAATCTCATAAAGAAAGAATTCCCTAACTCTTCAGGGGTTCCTGCCCTGCTTACATGGCATAAAGATTCAGGTTTGAATACCGATGACTTAAAATCTATTCAGCAAGTGGCGGCAGATTTAGAAAAGAAACCGTTAGAAGAACAAACGTCTACTCCGCCTTTGCACAAATTACCGTTAGCAGCTTTACAAAATATGATTTCGAAGGACGGTACAACGCTTGTACAGCCCATTTTCTTTAAAGAAAACGTTGAAACGGATGTACTAGAAAAAAATCTAGACACGATTAAAAAACAAGTAAAAGAACAGGTTTCATATGATTCTTTTGCTACAGATATCGATGCAAAAGATAAGCTAAGCACGCGTGTTACAGGACCTGTAGGAATTCAAGTAGATGCAACCAGCTTATTTGAAGGAGCAGACGTTTCCTTACTAATCGCGACAGTTTTATTAGTCTTAATTTTACTTCTTGTCATTTATCGTTCCCCAATTTTAGCGATTATTCCTTTAATCGGTGTAGGTTTTGCCTATGGGGTGCTGAGTCCGATTCTCGGTATTTTGGCAGATAAAGAATGGATTACGGTTGACTCGCAGTCCATATCCATTATGACGGTCTTGCTATTTGGAGCAGGAACAGACTATTGTTTATTTTTAATTTCTCATTATCGCGATGAGCTTCGCAAAGTAAAAGATAAGAGACAAGCACTTATTAACGCCTTTAAAGGTGCTTCAGGTGCTATAGCTATGAGTGGATTTACAGTTGTCATCTCTCTTCTGGCCTTGATTGTAGCAAAATACGGTGCTTACCACCGTTTTGCAATCCCTTTTAGCTTATCTATTCTAATTATGGGATTAGCAAGTTTAACACTTATTCCCGCCCTGCTTTCGGTTATGGGAAGAGGTTCTTTTTATCCTTTCGTCCCTCGTACTCCTGAAATGGAAGAAGAATTGGCGAAAAAGAAAGGAAAACCGGTGCGTGACCGAAAAGAAAAAAATCGTTTTGGAAATTGGATTGGTAATGTGGTTACGACTAAGCCATGGACAATCATTGTAGCTTGTCTAGTCTTTTTTGGAGCTTTATCCATTTATTCTAGTCAAATCAAGTACACGTATGATTTATTGTCTTCTTTCCCTGAAGATATGCCTTCTCGTGAAGGGTTTGCGGTTATCTCTGACGCATACTCTCCTGGCGAACTGGCGCCAGCACAAGTAGTTATTGATACGGAAGGAAAATCAATAGATCTAGAAAAAGCATTAAAGAAAAATGATCTTATTAGTACCGTTTCTGCACCTCAAAGTGGTAAAAGTAATAAGAATTTAAAAGTATATGACGTCACGTTTAATATAAATCCATATAGTATAGAAGCAATGGAAGCTATTCCAGACTTGAAAGATGCAGCAGAAAAGGCACTATCGCAGTCAGGAGTTTCCAAAGTGGAATCCAAAGTATGGATTGGCGGTCAAACAGCGACGCAATATGATACGATGACAGTTAGTGATAAAGACAACAGTATCATTGTCCCGCTAATCATTATTTTTATATCGTTGCTGCTATTGGCTTACTTGCGTTCTATTGTAGCTATGCTTTACTTGGTTGGAACGGTCATCTTGTCTTACAGTGCAGCTTTAGGGTTAGGCTGGCTCATCATTCACAACATCATGGGGGCAGATGCTATTCAAGGAGCGATCCCTTTATACGCGTTTGTATTCTTAGTGGCGCTTGGTGAGGATTATAATATCTTTATGATCTCAAGCATCTGGCAGAAAAAGAAGCACATGCCGTTAAAACAAGCCATTAAAGAAGGCGTAAGCGAAACAAGCGGTGTGATCACATCCGCTGGAATTATTTTAGCTGCTACCTTCGCGGTTCTAGCAACACTGCCGATTCAAGTTCTCGTTCAGTTCGGAATTATCACGGCTTTAGGTGTTCTGTTAGATACATTCATTGTGCGACCATTCCTTGTACCTGCGATCACGACGGTTTTAGGAAGGTTTGCTTTCTGGCCAGGTAAAGTTGAAATGGCACCAGAAAAGGAGCAGTAAATATATAATCTCCCATCATAAAAGCGTGGACTGCATTCAGCCCACGCTTTTAACTAACTTCATTTTAGTTCTCTTTTTAATACTTTACCGAGCTGATTTTTAGGGAGTTGATCAATAAAATAAACTTCGGGAATTTTGTAGCTTGCTAGACGATCTCTACAATATTTTAAGATATCTTCTTTTGTTAAAGAAGAATGAGGATCTTTTACCACATACGCTCTAGGTTTTTCTCCATAAACTGGGTCTTCTACTCCTACTACAGCAGCTTCTATAACCGTATCTATTTGCTCAATTATTTCTTCTACCTGATCAGGATAGATATTATCACCGCCATATACGATAACATCTTTATATCGTCCCATAATATATAAAAAACCGTCTTGATCTACCTTTCCAGCGTCCCCCATATAGAACCAACCATCTCTAAGGACTTTGTCAGTCGCCTCTTGATTATGCCAATAGCCTTTAAAACAATAGGGGCTTTTTATAATAATTTCTCCAACTTCTCCTGTTTTTACTTCTTGTCCTGACTCAGGATCAATAATTTTTACTTCTACACCAGAAAGAGGCTTACCTGCTGATTCAATTTTTTCATTTCCCATATTTGGTGTCCATACACTTACTGTCCATGCTTCTGTACTTCCATAACCTTGTATCATGCTGATGTCTAATTTTTCATATTCCTTAATAAGATAAGCAGGAACTTTTGCCCCTCCAGCAATAGCAACCTTTAGTGAAGATTTCTTTGACCCTGCATTTTTCACTACTTCGAGCATTTGCATATACATAGAGGGAAACGCTAACATCATAGTGATCTTATGAGTTTCAATCGTTTCCCAAATGATTTCCGGTGTAGGATCTGACAACAGAAATAACCCCATCCCGTTGGAAACAGATTTCAAAATATTATTAATAGAACTCATATGATAAAAAGGATGCGAGGCAAGAAAACGACCATCCTCTTCATAATCGATTCGTTGACTAGATGGTTGTATATAAGAATACACATGACCATGCTCAATCATACAGCCTTTTGCGTTGCCAGTTGTTCCAGAAGTAAAAAGAAGCATAGCTATGTCATCTTGAGAGACCTGTATATTTGGATTTAGTATAGAATACGCAGAAAAAATTTCATTATATTCTTCAACTGTCTCCACACTATTTTTTCTTCCTACTTGTAAAGTAATAACGTCATTTAATATTTCAAAATCAAAAGGAATAACCTCATGAAATTTTTGGTCGTAGAAAATAACTTTAGGTTGTGCACTATCTAAAATATCAATAATTTCATACTTCGTAAGCTGCCAGCTAATAGGAACCGCTACGGCTCCGATTCTTAATGCGGCTAGCAGAATGGTAGGAAACGGATGATTGTTTTGACAGAGAATTGCAATTCGATCCCCTTTTTTAACGTTATGGCTTAACAGGTAATGAGCGAGTTGATTGACACGTTCATTATATTCTTTAAATGTATGGAAAGATGTACTCCAAATTAAAGCCTCTTTTTCAGCAGATTGTGTAGCCCTTTGCTCTAATAGTTCTCCAAGTGTATACATGATAGCTCTCTCCTTTAATGATAATGACCAGTTTGAATCATATTTAAATGGTGCTTCATTCTAATTATTTTTAATTCTATAAACTACATTACCCATAATTAACGTTAACGCAAACGTCAATTATAGGCGTTTGGAAAATTCATATCTTTTTAGCATGTAAAAGATACATATTGCTTATTCAGAGCAGACTATTCAATATACTTTGAAGCTTATGTTGAGGAGTTCATAGCGCTTTATCTTGTAAGATTCTTTTCTTTTTTAATTTAGCCCCCTTTTGCACCAGCTATTAAGTATGTTCTCTTTCTATGCGTCGAGTTAATTGCTAGTTGCACTCTCCATGTGAATAACAAAAGTCTTAAGAGTTATATTAATAAAAACGCTAAGATAATATAGAGCTTCTCTTCTTGCTATAGGATCTATAAATGACCATGGAGGAAAATATGAATAAAGTCTTTTTCATTTTTATGATTATTGGTGTACCTCTTTCAATTATTGGCAGTATTTTTAATTGGAATTATATTTTCATGTTCTTTATTTACTGTGTGACATTAATTAGCTTGGCTAATTACATCAGACGTTCTACTGAAAGCCTTAGCGTTGTAGTAGGTCCAACAGCAGGAGGATTACTTAATGCTACGTTTGGCAACGCTGCAGAAATTATTATTTCGTTTTTTGCATTAAGTAAAGGACTAAATACAATTGTCATTTCCTCTATTACTGGAGCAGTCCTCGTTAATCTACTTTTTGCGAGCGGAATATCAATGATTGTTGGAGGAATTCGATTTAAAAAGCAAAAATTTAGTGTGTTTAAAACACGACACAATACCTCTCTCTTAATGTTTGCTATTATCGTAACTTTTGTATTGCCATTTATCTTTGCAAAACGCTTGGATGATAAAGATATGCAGGTTCTATCAACTTCTTTTGCTATTGTGATGCTGACCATTTACCTGCTTGCTCTTCTTTTTAAACTTGTCACGCATAAGGGGATTTTTACTGGAAACGCAGAAGAAAATGGAGAGGAACCAGAATGGGGAAAAAAGAAAGCAATCGTTGTACTTGGACTGGCTACAATTGTACTAGCTTATATTAGTGAAAAACTTGTTGGCACCATTGAGCCAGTAGGTGCTGCCTTAGGCTGGAGTCACGTTTTTATTGGAATTATTGTTGTGGCCATAGTCGGAAGTGCTGCAGAGTACGTGTCAGCAATTGCAATGGCCTATAATAACAGAATGGACGTAATGGTGGAGATTTCCATTGGTTCAACCGTCCAAACGGCCATGTTTGTTGCTCCTATACTCGTTCTGTTCTCATACTTGTATGATTTCTTGCCTCTTGTATTTAATACAGCGGAAATGATTGCGATGATCCTTGCCGCTCTCATGACGGTGACCGTTGTGAACGACGGTGATTCCAACTGGTTCGAAGGTGTTTTACTTGTTGGTACCTACATTGCGATAGGTTTTAGTTTTTACCTTTTATAGAATTTTTTCAAGAAAAAGATGAAAATTTCAGCTTACATAAAGACAACGCTTGGCCATCTTTTTAAATCTTGACGAATAACATACACACAAAAATTTGCTTTTCTTTTGCATGGTTTTCAACTTTAAACACGATTAAAATATTGCTGCATTGATAATATATAATGGTATATGAACGAGAAAAACGAGCTCTTATCTGCTAAGGGCTCGTTTTTTACATTTATTTCATCTGCCCTTACACATAAACATTAAAAATAAACAAAACACACAAACCTAAAACATATGTACATATTCTGACGCAAATGACATATTAATAGCTCGACAGTGCTAATAATAAAATTTAGAGGAGATGAGAGTGGGAATGGATAATTTTAATTCACAATCATCCACTGATCATTCAAACCCGCAAGTATGGAATTTTGTTTCGGCTCCTAATTTACATCCCATGAAGGTTACCATTAATGTTAATAAGCCTGGAACAGCTCCCGGCCTATTATTTGTTGCGCCCTATACGGTATATGAAGCAGCTATGATTGGCCAAACTGGGGCACTAATTATGGATCAGACAGGGAATCCAGTGTGGTTTAGACCACTTGCTAGTAGATATATCCAAAACACAGACTTTCGAGTACAAATGTACTGCGGGAACCCTGTTCTTACGATGTGGCAAGGAACAATTTCAGGAACTCAAACCGCAACCCCAAACCTTCCAGCAGGCGATCCTGAACCTGGTGCTTATTTTCAAATTATCAACCAGCATTATAAGGTCATTAAAAAGTTATTTGCTAAAAAAGGATTTACAGCTGATGTGCATGAGTTTACAATCACCAAACGGAATACGGCTTTGTTTACGGCGGTAAAACAAGTACCTGCGGATTTATCTAAGTATGGTGGACCATTACGCGGGTATTTTGATGATTACTCTATTCAAGAAGTAGACATTGAGACGGGAGAACTTGTTTTCTTTTGGAGTGCACTTGAACATATTAATCCAGCTGATTCAATGGTACCTGCTTCATCCGCGACAAGTTCTAATAATATATGGGATTGCTACCACGTAAATTCAGTCGAAGAAGGGCCAAACAATACACTTCTAGTGAGTATGCGTAATATGTGGGCCATTTATAACATTGATAAAAAAACGGGAAAGGTAATTTGGCAACTTGGTGGAAAACAAAGTGATTTTAAGCTTGGACCGAACGCTGCATTTTCTTGGCAGCATGATGCGCGCTACAGGTCCGAAAATAGGATAAGCTTGTTTGATGACGCCTGCTGTGCCTCTTCAACCTCTCCTCCTGAGGGACAGGCGCGTGGTTTAATTCTTCACTTAGACTATAAACACAAGGTCGCCAATGTAGATCGAACGTATTATCATGACCCAGCTTTATATGTTCCGAGTCAAGGAAATGCGCAAAAGCTTTCCAATGGAAATCAACTCATTGGGTGGGGGCAAGAGCCCTACCTTTCAGAGTTTAAAAATGCTGGCAATACACAAAGAAACCCTTCATTTAATTTGTTATATGATATGCGGTATCCAAATCAGAATCTTTCGTATCGAGCATTCAAAAATAAGTGGGTAGGTCTACCACTTTATCCGCCTAGCATAACGGTAGACTTATTGCATGACGGTCAAGCTACAGTTTACGCATCATGGAATGGTTCAACAGAAACGGTTGCTTGGCAGGTACTGGCGGGACCAACACCTTTTAAATTAGCAGTAGTGATATTTAGTAGCCCTCGTACTGGATTTGAAACAGATATTCATGTCCAGGCAGCTGGCCCCTATTTTCAAGTAAAAGCATTAGACTCCTGCGGGAACGTCATTGGTACATCACCGACTACTTACGTAAAAATAAGACGAAATAGACGAAAGTGAGCATTAATAATCTTCTATTAGATTTTAAAAATGGTCGTATAGCGCCCCACTCAGAAGGCTTGAGGGGGTCTTTTACCTTTTAAGGAATCAACTAGAAATTACATGAGCTAAGGACTTTTTCAAAAAACCGCTACTATATTAATCTAAACTGCAAAAATAAAATTCCTGATATATAATATTATATTTTAACAAATAGTAAGGATAAAGAACTGGGGGAATATTTGATATAGATGAGTATAAGGTGCTTTTTCTCCCTAATTACTTAACTTTTAAAATCATATCTTCTGACTTTTCATTCCATTTAACCGTTAAAATCATATATTCAGGTTTAATTACATCTTTACTAGCATCAATCTTTACTTTTTCTTTGAAATTCCCTTCTTTATTTAACCTTGCGTCTCTTACTGCAATTCCATTTTGATTATTTGAAGTGTCTAAATTAATCCCAAAATCTCCTACGGATTCTACCTTACCACCTAGATAATTTAAGTTCATTTGAGCTGTTTCTTTCCTATTTTCAACGGGATATAACGTAATAGTAGCTGACCAGCTTTGAGTTTCACCTGAAAACTCTAAAGGATCCTCAGCTTTACTTTGACATCCAACTACTAATGAAATAAAAAAGAAAAGACTAAATAAAGCAATATAAAACTTTCTCATGCTCTTCCTCCATGTAAACACCATAATGTCATTTTTACTACTATATATTTTATTAAAATATATACCTTTAGTTAACATGGCGTAGAATATTATCTAGTAAAGAACATATGCAAGATCTTTTTTAATAGCTGTTCATAGGTTTTGAAAGCCGCACTAAATGTGGAACGTTCCTTTTCATTTCCCATCATAATTTTATCCCCTTTTATTTTAAGCGGGTATATTATATACAAGTTTATACAAAATGAATTGTCGTTAGTTTAAATAATGAAAGGTCTCCCAGAAATAATTCTGAGAGATTAGTAAAAAAATTAACCTGTAAAAAAACTTACAACACCTATAAGCACAAAAAATATGAGAATTGCAGATAAAATGAGTACAATTGTAAAGATAGGTTTATACTTTGCTCTACTTTCTTGATTACTTATCTTATTATGTAAATCATCTAATTTTCTTTCAATTTCATCCAGACGTTTTTCCGTGTTAATATCCATCACCTCCTACCTTTTATACGAATTACTTCTATAAAAGTTTCCTAATTACTGTATTTTAAGGAATGTATATGTAAAAGCCGTTTTGAATTGTATTTATAGTTAGTTACCGAAATCCCCTTTTCACATAGTAAATTTTCATTTTTTTAAAACCTTCATCTAAATCAAAAGTGAAGTGGACTTACTTGTTTGATAATAAACGAAATGATAAACGAAACAGAAATTGTTGCCGCTAGCTGCTTTGGATTTTTGTAAAAGACTCCGCATAAAACAGCATACATAATGAATTCTTCCATATAACTTACATGGATATAAAATACTCCAACCGCTAAAGAAAGACTTAGCAATAACCCCATAGGCAACGCTGGTAATATCCAAGCTAGACGTAAATTATTTTTAGCCATCCATATAATAGCTGCTAGAAACGGAGACGCTAGTGCGATACTTCCCCACAGTAAAAAATAACTAGTTGGAAAAAATCCAAATAGAAAAGCGGAATATATATAATAGCCTGTTAGCATTCCTATAAAGAACATGAATGTATTAAGAGCCCCACTAATTTTGGTTTTACTATACGCGGCTATAAGGGTAGCAATCAGGACCCAAATACCGGCCCTAGAACACAAATCCCCAAAATACGGCAGAATATTCATCCACCAGCTTCCATCAACACCTGCAATAGTATCTAAATATTTGGCTATTATCCCCAAAGCTGTACCGAAGACTAAATAGATAATAGAAAATGCAAGTTTATTTGTAGACTTAACTACTCCAATAGTAAACTCCCCCTAACCAAAGCAAATCTATTAAATTGTTTTAACTCTTTCGTCCAAAAGCTTTTGTATCAATATTGTTGTCATCTAGAAAATTCTCTATCTTTTTCTGTTCCCTTCCATTTACACCTTCATTTCTATTCATAAGTGACTCAATTTCTGTTTCAGAAAAATCTCCTTCGCTCATATGCTCAACCATGTCATCGCTGGCTTGATCCAGTTCATCCAAAATTTGATTGGAACCCATAATAAAGCGGCTAATTCTCTCTGACTCTTTTTTATATCCTTCTGGTAGAGTATTGTGCGAGATATATGTGGAAAAGTTACGATCATTTTCTTTGACCAGATCGTTTAGTTGTTCAAGTTTTTTCGCTTCAGCTTTAGGTAGCTGTTGATCAGAATCCATCATTTCTTCAAATTGATCACTGATATTGGATAAATCCTCGTTAGTATTTAAGTAAGTCTTTATACTTTCTTTCATTTCCTTTTCATCAATTACAGCATTATTTTTCGATGAACTAAATATAGAAGTTGGTAATACAATTTCTTCACTAACTTCTTTTGTACTTTCCTGATAAGAACAAGCACCTAATAAACAAATAATCATTAAGCTAAAATAAAGTTTCTTCAATTCAAACGCTCCCTTTACCAATGTGTTAATTCCATTAATTTACATAGAAAATTTTAGCATTAAAATCCCCTTAGGACTATACATCTAGAGGCGTATATTGCAAAACTACCCTCATCTAATTGAATATAGCAAAAAATGTTAAGAACAACGATTTGTTTGCTGTTATAGTGAACGTAAGGTAGGTGAATGTAAATGAATTATGTAACTTGTATACAGAGAACGCTAGATTACATTGAGGAGAATTTGGAGACACAGATTACTTTAGAAAAGTTAGCAGGAATTGCTTGCTTTTCTCCTTTTCATTATCACCGTGTCTTCCAAGCCATGGTTGGAGAATCGGTGATGGATTATGTGAGGAAACGAAGACTTACACGCGCAGCAGAACGCTTATTTTTCACAGATGAAAAAGTCATTGATATCGCACTTGATGTTGGTTTTCAATATCAAGAATCATTTAACAGAGCGTTCAAAAAATTTTATGATGTTTCACCGAAGCAATACCGTAACGCAAGGAGAATATCTGGACCGCTGCAAGGAAAAGCCTACCTAACTACCACACTTTTGTCAGGAGGAAATAAGATGGAACCAAAACTAGTCACTAAATCTGCTTTTTATGTCATTGGATATGAGCTAAAAACGAAGAACGAGGGTGGTCAGAATAACAAAGACATTCCTGAATTTTGGCAACAGTACATGCAAAATGGATTAGGCTCTAAAATCCCCAATCCCCTAAACGCAAGCGCGGAGCTTGGCATTTGCACTGATTTTAATCCTGAAACGGGTGAGTTTGTTTATATAATTGGCATGGAAGTAAAGGAAGGCACTCCAGCTCCTGAAGGAACAGTTTACAGAAGCTTCCCTGAACTAGAATATGCCGTGTTCACTACTCCAAAATCAAATGAAGAATCTTTTACTTCTTCCATTCAGTCCACATGGAACTATGTTTTTACAGAATGGTTTCCAGAATCAGGTTATGAGCACTACGGATCAATGGAGTTTGAACTGTATGATAAGAGGTGCTATGGTTCAGAAAATAAAGAGATTGACATCTACATTCCTGTAAAAAAACAGACTGTTAAGGCATAAAAGAGAACTTCCATTTGTTTAAGAGAAAAGTAGTGTAGAAATTCATTTATAATACTGAAGATATTCCTATACAAAAGCCCAATCTCTAAGCAATTAAATTTAGGATAGGGCTTTTTGTTATTTCGTGTTGGGAATTTTGGAGTTAATCAATGTGACTATTCACTTCATTTTTAATTATTATCATGTACGATATCGGCCATAAAAACATCAGCTATATAGAGAAATGTGAGGTGCTTTTCTTTCCAATTACTTAACTTTTAAAACAATGTCTTCTAATCTGTCACTGGATATAAAGTAATACTAGCTAAACCGCTTTAATTTTCATCTGAAAACTCTAAAGAATCCTCAGCTTTATTTTGACGTTCAACTAATGCGACAAAATAGAAAACAAAGTTAGATACATTTCCTATCATTTTATTTTATATATCTTCCTCATGCGCATATTTTTTACATTTTATAGGAATGATAACGTTACTCGTTGTATAACAAATATTCACTCATATAAAAGGTGGTAAAACGTGCGACAAAGATATCTTTTGAAAAGCTCTACTAAAGAAAAGACAACGGATTGTTCAGCAACTCCCTTATATGATGATATAAATAAAAATATAGAGAGACTATTGAACGAATTGGGAAATAGCTCTGATGTATCGTTTCGAATGGTTGAGTCTCCGTATCAAAAAACGTTAAAAGCAGCCGTTATTCACCTTGACGGATTAGCAGATGAAAACATTATAAATGAGAATATCATGACTCCTCTTATTCAGGGGCTTAAGGAAAGTAATCAAGTAGTAACCGTCAAAGAGATAGAAGCACAAATACCCCAGATGTTAACTGTATCTCAATTGACTATAAAAGAGAATTGGCATGAATTTATGTCAGCGGTTTTAACTGGTGATACAGTCATACTACTGAATGGAAGTTCTAAAATTTTCATTGGCAATACAAAAAAACTTCAGTCCCGCGCAGTAACAGAACCAACCAGCCAAACTGTTGTTAGAGGACCTAAAGATAGTTTTACAGAGAATTTAAGGACTAATACCTCCTTGATAAGAGCTAGAATTCAGGATTCTAATTTACGCTTAGATAGCATGAAAATTGGAAGCGTAACCCAAACAGATATAGGGATTATGTATATTAAAGGGAATGCAGATGAACGTATTGTAGAGGAAATCAAAGAACGTTTAAAAGAGATTAAGGTAGATGGGGTCCTCGAGTCGAACTATATTGAGGAATTTATCCGGGATGATAGGACGACTATTTTTCCACTTTTATTAAATACGGAACGACCTGATGCTGTTGTAGGAAATTTATTAGAAGGTCGAATTGCTATTATTGTACAAGGAACACCTTTTGTATTAATTGCGCCTGCTATTTTTTCTCAATTTTTTCAGTCTCCCGAAGATTATTATCAAAATTATTATATTGCTTCCTTTTTAAGGATACTAAGATTTGGCTCTTTTTTTCTTTCTATGTATGCGTCTGCTATCTATTTAGCATTGATTACGCATCATCAGGGACTTATTCCAAACACATTAATGGTCAGCTTAATGGCGCAAAGAGAAAGAGTTCCTTTTCCAGCAATTGTAGAAATGGTAGTGATGGAACTAGCTTTTGAGATGTTGCGAGAAGCAGGAATACGAATGCCTAGGGCAATCGGACCAGCAGTCTCCATTGTAGGAGCGCTGATTCTAGGACAAGCAGCTGTAGAAGCAGGTTTTGTATCGGCGGCTGTTGTGATCATTGTTGCTATTTCTGCCATCAGCAATTTTACACTGCCATCTACTAGCATTGTTAATGCGGCCCGTGGTTTTCGGTTTATCTTGATTCTAATTTCAGCATTTATTGGCTTATATGGAATTTTGCTTATGACCTTATGTATATGGCTTCATATAAGTAGTCTAAGATCTTTTGGTATCCCCTACTTTTCACCTTTTGCTCCCTTTGATTTTAAAAAGCAAAAGGATACTTTAGTTCGATTCTCTTTACCATCTCTGTTGAAAAAACATCAAAATAAATAGACTTCGTATAAAGATAAATGAGGATAGAAAATGAAAACTTATCTTTCGCTTTTATGGATCGCTGCCATTTGTTTATGCGTTTCAGGATGTTCGAATTACCGAGAATTAAACCAAATAGGAGTTATTATAGGATTGGGAATTGATGAGAACGAAAACTTGGAACAACCTTATAAAGTAACCTATCAGATCATTAATCCAAGTGGTTTATCACAGGGCAGTTCGTCAGGAGGACAGGGTCTTCCTGTCATTAACTATACAGTAACGGCCAAAACGTTAGTGGAAGCATTAAAAAAAGCCTCTGTCGTCATCCCAAGAGAACATATTACTTCTCATCTTTCGCTTATCGTTGTAGGTGAAAAGTTAGCAAGAAATGACCTTAGCTTATTATTTGATGCCTTGGATCGAGGCAAGCAAGCTCGTACAAGTATTCCAGTTTTTATTGCACGTGATGGAACTGCTGAGAAATTGCTTGGTGTAATTGAACCTTTCGAGGTTACTCCAGTCAAAAGTATTCTAAGTACAACCCAGAACAATCAAAAAATGTACGGAATAGTTAGTAATGTACAAGCATATGAAGTTATTTCTATGCTTTTGAGTGAGGGAAAAGACCTATCTCTTCCTGGAATCACCATTAACAAACCCTCTCAGAAGTCAGAAGAAGCAGGCAATTTAGAGAATACCAGCCCAAGTGCTATGCAGGTAAAGGGATTAGCTATGTTTAGAAAAGGGAAATTAGTTCGATGGCTGGATGGCGATGAGGCTCGATCTGTTCAACTTGTTACGTCTAAAGTGAAGAGCACGGCCCTTGTTTTCCCTTGTAATATAAATGCGAATATCACAGTTACGACGACCGGAATAAAAAGTCAAATAAAGACAAAAATCCGCCATGGACAACCTTTTATTCATACAGATTTGAATGTCATGGGAGAAATTACGGAAACATCATGCCAAAAAGATTTAAGCAACCCAAAGGTATTAAAAGAATTGGAAAAAGAGGTACAAAATGAATTTCAAAAGGAAATCACAAAAACTATTCGCATCGCACAAAAAGAAAAGGTAGATATATTTGGCTTTGGTGATAGCTTGTCTCGAACCAACCCTAGTTACTGGCGTCAGCATAAACAGAATTGGGAGAATCTATTTTCAAGCGCAAAGGTATCGATGAATGTGAACGTCAGTATTGTAAATACCGGAATGCGGACAAATCCTTATGAGGTAAACTAGATGAGGAGCTGAAAAAGCGTTGACTAAAATAAAAATCGATGGGTTTCAATTATTTTGTATGATGTTTATCTTTATATTAGGCAGTACGTTGCTTTTAGATATAGGAAAGGCTGCTAGGCAAGATGCATGGGTAGTCCCCCTTTTGGCTACTTTTTTTGGATGTTTACTGTATTTAGTCTATATCTCCTTATATAAGAGATACCCTAATATACCCTTGACTGGCTACCTCATTAAAATCTGGGGTAAATACGTAGGCGGTGCTATCAGCTTTTGCTATATTATATATTTTGTTTATATTGCTTCCAGAGTACTACGTGATTTTGAAGAATTACTAATTAGTTCTTCTTACTATGTTACATCGATTATTACGCTGGGGATATGTATGACCTTTGTGCTGATTTATAGTATTCACTTAGGAATAGAAGCATTCGCACGAGTTACATGCTTATGTTTTGTTGTTATTTTACTGACTCTTTTTATATTAAATGTTTTATATGTAGTAGGAGGCTATATCAAGGTGGAAAACCTTCAACCCGTATTAGCAAATGGATGGGGAAACATAGGGAAAGAGTTAGCCCCTCTTGGTATTACTGTCCCTTTCGGGGAATTGATTACCTTCA
>Ga0207655_1002303_pt1 | contig 15693 bp, 14 predicted proteins | sample KBSM44metaG_FD_184398 | JGI IMG/M metagenome (GOLD analysis project Ga0207655, IMG submission 184398) | Miscanthus rhizosphere microbial communities from Kellogg Biological Station, Michigan, USA - KBS M4-4 metaG (SPAdes) (version 2) | ecosystem: Host-associated > Plants > Roots > Rhizosphere >...
GGGTTACGGCGAGTTCGACGCGGGCGTGCCGAAGAAGTTTGTGATCGATCCGCACAAGTTGTTTAGTGCGGCGTAAGGCCTGGAGCAAGACGGAAAAAAGGGCGACAGTGATGTCGCCCTTTTTTATGGCGAGTGGCACGTAATTGCTCAGAGAAAATGAGCGATCACCAATGGACCTCGAACGATAATCTGATTTGCTCCATGCCGTAGACGTCGCTTTCCAGTTGATCTCATTGTCCAGAACTCAGACGCAGCCGGTTCGGTCATACCGTTCATCGGTTGCGTCCCAGGAGGCACGTTTTATAGACGCCACCTGGGGATAAATGCCCACGCAAACGAGGAACATGCTGGCGTACATCCGGTCCAATCAGCAGTTTTGCCGCCCCGCCGTTACCGGGCGGCTTTCATGGCACAAGAGGATGTCTGGATGAACGTTTCACGCTGTTTTGCACTGGCATCGCTCATGGCTGTCGCTTCGTTGACGACGCTGGCCGCCAGCCCGGCCTTTGCACAGTTAAGCCTCAGCGATGCGGTCAAGGCGGTGTCATCGATGCAGGACGACGAGGATGTCGAGGGTGTTGAGGCCGATGATGTCGATGGCATCGTGGCGGCAGCGCCCAAGGCGGCCGGTTTGCTCAATACCCTGGGTTCGCAGCTCGACATTACCCCGGAGCAGGCCATCGGCGGTGCCGGTGCGATGCTGGGGCTGGCGAGGAATCAGCTCAGCGGCCAGGACTTCTCCGAACTGAGCAAAACCGTGCCAGGCCTCGCTCAGATCGCCGGTAACAGCGCGATCAGTAGCCTGACTGGCTTGGGTGGGTTGCTAGGCACGGGCTCGGACAAGAATGCGTTGCTCGATGGCTTGCTGGGTAACGTCAAGGACACCAAGGACCTGAACAACGCCTTCAGCGCCCTGGGCATGGACACCGGGATGGTTGGCGTGTTTGCCCCGGTGATCCTGCAATACCTCGGTCAGCAAGGCGTTGCCGGTTCGCTGTTGCAAAACCTCGGCGGGATCTGGGGCACCGGCGCCGGTAGCTAAGTCAGCCCTCGGCGCGTAGTGCCTGGATGCGCCGGTCCTTCACGATCCAGAGCTGGTTGACCCAGTTCTGGATTGTTTCGCGAAACTCCGGATCGTTTTCGTAATCGCCTTGCCACAGTGCCGGGTCCAGTTCGCGGGTGTGGATGTCGATGATCACTTTGGGCACGTTGCCACTAAGCAAATCCCAGAACCCCGGAATCTTCTGCTGCGGATACACCACCGTCACATCGAGAATGGCGTCCAACTGTTCGCCCATCGCCGCCAGCACGAACGCCACGCCGCCCGCCTTGGGCTTGAGCAGGTGGGTGAACGGTGACTGTTGTTGGGCGCTTTTCGCCGCGGTGTAGCGGGTGCCTTCCAGGTAGTTGACCACGGTCACCGGCTGGCGCTTGTACAACTCGCAAGCTTGTTTGGTGATCTCCAGATCCTTGCCGGCCAGCTCCGGGTGCTTCTCCAGGAACGCCTTGCTGTAGCGCTTCATGAACGGATAGTCCAACGCCCACCAGGCGAGGCCCAGGAATGGCACCCAGATCAGTTCTTTCTTGAGGAAGAACTTGAAGAACGGCGTGCGCCGGTTCAGTGCCTGGATCAGCGCCGGGATATCGACCCAGGACTGATGGTTACCGATCACCAGATACGAGGTGTCGCCGCGCAGCTCATCGCCGCCGCGAATGTCCCATTGGGTGGGAATGCACAGGCGGAAGATCAGCTTGTCGATCTCGGCCCAGGTTTCGGCAATCCACATCACCGCCCACGAGGCGTAATCGCGAAAGCGCCCGGGCAGGAGCAGTTTGAGCAGCGCGAACACCATCAAAGGCCCGAACAGGACCAGCGTGTTGAGCAATAGCAGCAGGGTAACGAAACAGCCGGTGAGCAGGCGGCGCATAGATAACTCTTGAAAGCGTGTGGGCGCGCCATGATAAGCAGCTTCGGTTGGCAGGCCAAATCGGTGGTGACGAATGTTTCACCTTGGTAGCGGTATGCTCTCAGCGTATCGCTGTTGCCTTTGTGGCGAGGGAGCTTGCTCCCGCTGGGTTGCGCAGCGGCCCTAAAACCAGGCGCCGCGATTTTCAGGTATACCGCAGGCAACGGTTTTGCGAGCGCCGCGCCCCCGAACGGGAGCAAGCTACCTCGCCACAAAAGTGGGAAGTGGTCCAACTATCGTTGTTTTTTGCGGTCTAGAATTCGGCCAATGCGTCCACATCCCTCAAGGAAGCCCCTTACGTGAAATCTCTCCTTGCACTGCTTGCCCTCGTGACCCTGCCGGTCCTGGCCGCCGAGCCGACCCTGTACGGGCGTTACGAATACATCGCGCTGCCGGAAATCGGCGGTGAAGTCCTCAAGGCCAAAATGGACACCGGCGCCCTGACCGCGTCGCTGTCGGCCAAAGACATCGAAACCTTCACCCGCGACGGCGACGAGTGGGTACGTTTCCGTCTCGCCACCAAAGGCGCGAGCAACAAGGTCTACGAACACAAGGTCGCGCGGATCAGCAAGATCAAGAACCGTGCCGATGAAGAAGATGAAGACAAGGCCGTGAGCGAAGTGACCAAGCGTCCGGTGGTCGATCTGGAACTGTGCCTGGGCAACGTCAAGCGCACCGTCGAGGTCAACCTCACCGACCGCAGCAGCTTCAACTATCCGCTGCTGATCGGCGCCAAAGCCCTGCGCGAATTCGGCGCAGCAGTGAACCCGGCGCGTCGCTTTACAGCCGACAAACCCGACTGCTGATTGACGGCGAATCAGCCTTGGGGCACCGTTCGCCCACTTAACCAGTGGGCTCGGACGCCATGCCTCATATCCTGATTGTCGAAGACGAAGCGGCGATTGCCGACACCCTGATTTTCGCCTTGCAGGGCGAGGGCTTTACCACCACCTGGTTGAGCCTTGGCGCGGCGGCGCTCGAACATCAGCGCGCCACGCCGGCCGACCTGATCATTCTCGATATCGGCCTGCCGGATATCAGCGGCTTCGAGACCTGCAAGCAATTGCGGCGTTTCAGTGACGTGCCGGTGATTTTCCTCAGTGCCCGTGACGCCGAGATCGACCGCGTGGTGGGCCTGGAAATTGGCGCCGATGACTACGTGGTCAAGCCGTTCAGCCCTCGGGAAGTGGCGGCGCGGGTCCGGGCGATTCTCAAGCGTATGGCGCCACGACTGGTGGCGGAGGTGTCGGAGGTGGCTTCAGCGCTGTTTCGCATCGACGGCGATCGGGTGCAGATCAGCTATCGCAACCAGCCGCTGAGCCTGACTCGCCATGAGTTTCGTTTGCTGCAATGCCTGCTGGAACAACCTGAGCGAGTCTTCAGCCGCGAGCAATTGCTCGATGCGCTGGGCGTGGCCGCCGATGCCGGTTACGAGCGCAGCATCGACAGCCACATCAAGAGCGTGCGCGCCAAGTTGCGCCTGGTGAAGGCCGATGCCGAGCCGATCCAGACTCATCGCGGCCTCGGCTACAGCTACAGCCCGGGACACAGCTGATGTCATTGGGGATCCGGATTTTTCTGGTCTACGTGCTGTTCATCGGCCTGACCGGCTACTTCGTGCTCAACACCGTGATGGAAGAAATCCGCCCCGGTGTGCGCCAGTCCACCGAAGAGACCCTGGTGGACACCGCCAACCTGATGGCCGAGATCCTGCGCGACGACTTCAAGGCCGGCACCCTCAGCCAGAACCGCTGGCCCGAATTGCTCAAGGCTTATGGCGAGCGGCAACCGAAGGCGAAAATCTGGGGCCTGTCGAAGAATCAGGTCAATCACCGCATTTACGTCACCGATGCCAAGGGCATCGTGGTGCTGGATTCCAGCGGGATTGCGGTGGGCCAGGACTACTCGCGCTGGAACGACGTCTACCTGACCCTGCGTGGCGAGTACGGCGCGCGTTCGACGCGCAGCAACCCCGATGACTCGAACTCGTCGGTGATGCACGTTGGGGCACCGATTCGCGACAACGGCCAGATCATCGGCGTGGTGACGGTGGCCAAACCCAACAGCTCACTGCAGCCTTACGTCGATCGCACCGAGCGCCGATTGTTGGCATATGGCGCCGGGTTGATCGGCCTCGGTTTGTTGTTCGGTGCGCTGTTGTCCTGGTGGCTGAGCGCGGCGCTGCGGCGGTTGACGGCCTATGCCCAGGCCGTCAGTGAAGGCCGCCGGGTCGAGGTGCCGCATTACCGCGGCGGCGAGCTGGAGCAACTGGCCACGGCACTGGAGCACATGCGCACCCAGCTCGAAGGCAAAGCCTACGTCGAACGTTATGTACACACCCTGACCCATGAATTGAAAAGCCCGCTGGCGGCGATTCGTGGCGCGGCGGAGCTGCTGCAAGGCGAAATGCCGCCAGCCCAGCAGCAGCGCTTCGTCAGTAACATCGACAGCGAAAGTGCGCGCATGCAGCAGTTGATCGAGCGACTGTTGAACCTGGCGCAGGTTGAGCAGCGCCAAGGGTTGGAGGAGCGGGTGGCGGTGCCGTTGGCGGGCCTGGTGGAAGAACTGTTGAGCGCGCAGGCTGCACGAATCGAAGGCAAGCAATTGCGTGTGGAACGGCAAATTGCGGCGGATCTGAATCTGCTTGGCGAGCCGTTCCTATTGCGCCAGGCGCTGGGCAATCTGCTGGAGAATGCCTTGGACTTCACCCCAGCGAACGGCGTGCTGCGATTGTGTGCCGAACGAGTCGGTGAGCAGATCGAGTTCAAGCTGTTCAACCAGGCCGAAGCGATTCCCGACTATGCGTTGCCACGCTTGAGCGAGCGCTTCTACTCACTGCCGCGTCCGGACAGTGGACGCAAGAGCACCGGTTTGGGGCTCAACTTCGTTGAGGAAGTGGTCAAGTTGCATGGTGGTGTGATGAGTATCGGCAACGTCGACGGCGGTGTTCAAGTGCGTTTGCGGTTGCCTTCAAGCCGCTGAAGATCGCAGCCTTCGGCAGCTCCTGCGCCGAGCGCAAATTCCACACACTCTCCACATTCCTCCCACAAAACCCCCACATACCCAATCCAGACTTTCCCCATCCAAACAGGGAGAGTCCCATGAACCGAAGCCTGACCCTAAAACTCGGGGCAATTGCCCTGCTGATTCTGTTGCTGCTGATCCCGCTACTGATGATCAACGGCGTGATCCAGGAGCGCCAGCAACTGCGTGACGGTGTACTCGAAGACATCGCCCGCAGTTCCAGTTACAGCCAGCAATTGAGCGGCCCGCTGATGGTGGTGCCCTATCGCAAAACGGTGCGCACCTGGAAAACCAACGAAAAAACCAACCAGCGTTATCAGGATGTCGGCGAGGAGCGTGGACGTTTGTATTTCTTGCCGGAGCGTTTCGAACTCGACGGCCAGGTCCAGACGGAGCTGCGCGCCCGGGGCATCTACGAGGCGCGACTGTTCCATGCCGATAACCGCATCAGCGGGCATTTTTCGGTTCCGGCACAACTGGGCATCAAGGAGGACTTCGCCGATTACCGCTTCGATCAGCCGTTCCTGGCTGTTGGCATCAGCGACATCCGCGGCATCGAAAATGCGCTGAAACTCGAACTCAATGGCCAGAAGCTGGATTTTGTACCGGGTAGCCAGGTGGGCTGGCTGGGCGAGGGTGTGCATGTGACGTTGCCGGTACTGGACACCCAACAGGCCACGGAGCTGGCCTTCGGTTTCGACTTGCGTCTGCAAGGCACCGGCCAGTTACAAGTTCTGCCGGTGGGCAAGACCAGCAAGGTTTCACTGGCGGCCAATTGGCCTCACCCCAGCTTCATCGGCAATTACCTGCCGGCCCAGCGGGAAATCACCGATCAGGGCTTTACGGCCAATTGGCAGACCTCGTTTTTCTCCACCAACCTGCAAGAAGCGTTGAACAGTTGCGTGTCGGGCGGTCATTGCGAGGCGTTCAGCGGTCGCAGTTTCGGCGTGAGTTTCATCGACCCGGTGGACCAGTACCTGAAAAGCGACCGGGCAATCAAATACGCATTGCTGTTCATCGTCCTGACCTTCGCCGGTTTCTTCCTGTTCGAAGTGCTGAAAAGCCTGGCGGTGCATCCGGTGCAGTACGCCTTGGTGGGTGTAGCGCTGGCGTTCTTCTACCTGTTGCTGTTGTCGCTGTCCGAACACATCGGCTTTGCCCTGGCGTATCTGCTGTCGGCGAGTAGCTGTGTGGCGTTAATCGGTTTCTATGTCTGCCATGTGCTGCGCAGCGTGCGTCACGGCTTGAGCTTTTCGGTGGGGTTGGCGGCGTTATACGGGCTGCTTTACGGCTTGTTGAGCGCCGAGGATTACGCGCTGTTGATGGGCTCGCTGCTGTTGTTCGGGCTACTGGGTGTGTTCATGGTGCTGACCCGCAAGCTGGACTGGTACGGGATCGGGCAGAAAACCGCGAAGCCCTTGGACTTTGATATAGGTGCAGTGGAATGAGCCGGTGGTTGGGGTTGCGCGAGGATCAGCGTGTGGGTGAGGTGTTGGCGACGCGGATTTGCCAGTTATTTCCGTCAGATCCGGTGTGGTGCCATCGCGAGCAGGCTCGCTCCCACATTGGAACTCAGTTGCGCACCGATGGTGTGAACAACACAAATCCCCTGTGGGAGCGAGCCGGCTTGCGATGAGGCCGGTACAGCCAGCGAAGATTTAAGCCTTGGGCATCGTCGCGATCATCGAAGGTCGCTGACTCACTTCGAAATACCACTCGGCCAACTTTGGATTTTCCTTGCGCCATTCCAGATCCGGATGGCGTAAATCCAGATAACCCAAGGCACAGGCCACACTGATCGCTGCCACATCGAAATGGCTGGTCAGCTCGGCAATCGCATCGGCCTCCAACAGCGCCAGGGCGCGACGAATCTTGTCGCGCTGACCGTCGAGCCATGCGTCCCAATGTTTCTCCGGTGAGCGCAGGGCCACTTCATAGCGAATCATCACGGCGGCATCCATGATCCCGTCTGCCAGAGAAGCCAGGGTCAAGCGCCGCCAGCGTGCCGAGCCTTCACGAGGAATCAGCGGATTGCCGACGTGTTGGTGATCGAGGTAATCGAGGATCACCCGGCTGTCGTACAACACATTGCCGTCGGCCAGGCGCAGCGCCGGAATCTTGCCCAGCGGGTTGTCTTTGTTGAGAGCCTGATCCGGGCTGACCGGCGTGAGCTGGCAGGCTTGCAGCGCCACGCGGTTCGTTTGGCCGGTCTCGTGCAGCAGCACCATGACTTTGCGAACAAAGGGCGAGGCGGGGTTGTGGAACAGGGTCATGCTGGGGGCGGACATGGCGGCATCTCGATCATGGGCAGTGTCGGGAGCATAGCGCTTTGGTGTTTGAGCTCAAGCTCGTTCCCACAGCAATTGTGTCGTTTGCCGATTTCGTGAACAGCACAATCCCTGTAAGAGCGAGGCTTGCCCGCGAAGGCGTCAGAACAGGCGCCGCTGATTCAGAAAGAAGGCGCTTGCCGCCGCCGCTTCCACTGACTCAGCCGCTGCTGCAGGTTCAACGGGCTATGAATCTGTTGCTGCCGCGCGCGGCTGAACAAAATCAGCATCAGCTCCGCCGTCGCCAAGGCATCGGCGCTGGCGTTATGCCGTTCGAAGACCTCCAGCTTGAACCAGTCGATCCACTCATCCAGCCCGGCCTCGCGAAAGTGTGCCTGGGGGCAAAGCAGCGGGGCGATGTCTGCCACGTCCAGAAACGGATGCTGCAGCTTGTAACCCAGATGCTCTTTCAGCGCACGCCCGAGCATGTGCTGGTCGAACGGCGCATGAAACGCCAGCACCGGACTGTCGCCGACAAACTCCATGAACTCGAGCAAGGCATGCGCCGGGTCGCTGCCCGCGGCAATGGCGCTCGGGCCCAGCCCATGAATCAACACGCTGGGGCCGAGTTTGAGTTCAGTGCATTGCAGCGTGCGTTCGAACTGCTGACTGAAGTCGATCGCCCCGTCCTCGATCACCACGGCTCCGATGGACAGCAGCCGATCCTTGTTCAGGTTCAGCCCGGTGGTTTCCAGGTCGAGCACCACCCAGCGTTGCTCGCGCAGGCTGCAGTCGCTCAGCTGGGCCACGGCCGGCAAGCGCTCCAGACGGTGTTGCAGTTCGCCGGGCAAAACGGGACTGGCCGGGCGCAGCCATGAAAACAGGCTCATAACTGATACCGCAGGGTCAGGCTGCTTTGCAGGCGTTGGGCCTGGCGCAGGGATTCACGCAGGATGCGTCGGTCCAGATGATTGAGGCTGTCGGGATCGACCCGGTTGGAGTAGGGCAAGTTCTCCCGGGTCTGTAGCTGATGTTGCTGCATGCGGGTTTGCTGGATGAAGTGGTACGCCTCTTCATAGGCCGCGCCGTCCAGCTGATCGATGACCTCTTTTTCCACCAATTGGCGAAAGCGCTCCAAGGTGTTGTTGGCATCGATGCCGTGGGCCAGGGCCAGCACTCGCGCGCCGTCGACGAATGGAGTCAGGCCCTGGAGTTTCAGGTCGAGGGTGGCTTTCTCGCCATTCTTGCGCGCCAGGACGAATTCGCGGAAACGTCCTACGGGCGGACGGTTGCGCAGGGCGTTCTCGGCCATCATGCGCTGGAACAACCGGTTGTCGCCGACCTGATCGAGAATGCCCCGGCGCAGTTGCTCGCAGCCTCGCTCATCGCCCCAGACCACGCGCAGATCGAAATAGATACTCGACCCCAACAGGTTTTCCGGTGTCGCCTCGCGGATAAATGCCGCAAAGCGTCGTGCCCACTCGATCCGGGACAAACACAGCTCGGGGTTGCCGGCCATGATGTTGCCTTTGCACAAGGTAAAGCCGCACAGTGCGAGGCTCTGATTGACCTGCTGGGCGATGGGCAGCAACTTGCCGCGAATCTCGGCGGCGTGGGCCGCATCGCGAGCTTCGAACAGAATGCCGTTGTCCTGATCGGTGTGCAGCGTCTGCTCGCGGCGGCCTTCGCTGCCGAAGCAAAGCCAACTGAACGGCACACCGGGATCACCTTTCTCCGCGATGGCCAGTTCGATCACCCGGCAGACGGTGTGGTCGTTGAGCAGGGTGATGATATGGGTGATCTGCGTCGAGGACGCGCCGTGGGCTAGCATCCGCTCGACCAATTGGCCGATTTCGCCGCGGATCGCCACCAGGTTTTCCACCCGCTGGGCGCTGCGAATGGTCCGCGCCAGGTGCACCAGATCGACCCTTTGCAGGGAAAACAGGTCACGCTCCGAAACCACGCCACACAGGCGCTGGTCCTTGACCAGGCAGACGTGGGCGATGTGTCGCTCGGTCATGGCGATCGCTGCGTCGAAGGCACTGTGGTCCGGCGACAGGAAAAACGGCGCCCGGGTCATGTGCCGCTCGATGGATTCATTGAAATCACTGGTGCCGTTGGCCACCACGTGTCGCAAGTCGCGAAGGGTGAAAATGCCCAGCGGCGCCTTTTGTTCATCGACCACCACAATGCTGCCGACTTGCTGATCGTGCATCAGCGTCACCGCTTCACGCAGAGGTGTGATCGGGCTGCAGGTTACCGGGTGACGCATGGCCAATTCGCCCAGCCGGGTATTGAGCGAATACTGGGTGCCGAGGGTTTCCACGGCTTTTTGCTGGACTTGCTGATTGACCTGATCCAGCAAGCTGCTGACACCCCGTAGGGCAAAGTCGCGGAACGGATTGGACAGTGCGAACAGTTTGATGAACGCGAGCTTGTTCAGCTGTAGGCAAAAGGTATCTTCGGCCGCCAGATGTTCGGTGCGGGTTGCACGTTCGCCCAGCAGCGCGGCAAGGGGGAAACACTCGCCGGTGGTGATTTCGAAAGTGGTTTCGGTGCCGCCCTTGGCCGTGTGCGGGCGCTCCCCCACGACCCGGCCCTGTTTGACGATGTAGAAATGCTCAATCGGGCCATCGGCGGGTTTGATGATGCTTTCGCCGGGGGCATAAAAACGCAGCTGGCATTGCTCCACCAGATAGGCCAGGTGAGCGTTTTCCATCTGATTGAAGGGTGGGAAGCGCTGCAGGAATTGCAAAGTGCCCTGGATGTTCTGCAACACCGCGGTTTTCCCTGCCTGGGTGAAGGCGTCCGCTTTACTCATAACCATTACCGCAGTCTTTTTCTGATTGTTGTGTCGGATCGTTGTTTCAGATCGTTCCAGGCATGGTCGACCCCTGCGGGCAGGGTGCCCATTGGACGTAAGTCTAGGTAGGCAGTGCAGCGGCCGGAATATGGGAAATGTCTGACACAACGGTGGGAAAAACCTCCTACATTGTCTATTGGAAAAGTTTCCGACGAAGTGCACATTGAAGTCTGCTGAGCGATGTCTGACACCCTGTGTCAGGGATCGCATTGAAAACGTTGAGAACGCCATGTCCGACCACGATATTTTGAGTGATGCCGAGCGCGAAGCGCTCAGCGCCGTCATGTTGGAACCAGACTTGCCGCCGCAGCGGGTGCTGATCGTCGATGACGATAAGGATGCCCGCGAATTGCTGTCGGAAATTCTGGGGCTCGATGGCATTCACTGCATGACGGCGGCCAGTGGCGAAACGGCGCTCAAAATGCTGGAAGAGAAGCCATCGATCGGTCTGGTGATTACCGACCTGCGGATGGGGCACGTCGATGGCCTGGAACTGATCCGCCAAGTGCGTGAGTCGGCACGTGCGGCATTGCCGATCATCATCGTTTCCGGCGACGCCGACGTGAAGGATGCGATCGAAGCCATGCATTTGCACGTCGTGGACTTTTTGCTCAAGCCCATCGATAGCGAAAAATTGCTTGAATTGGTCAAGCATGAGCTGGGGATGGATGTGTAGCGCGGACTTCCAGGTTGGCAGCTTTTGTGGCGAGGGAGCTTGCTCCCGCTGGGTTGCGAAGCAGCCCCAAAAACTGCGATCCCAATGTCCCTGATACACCGCATACGCCGGATTTACGACTGCTGCGCAGTCGAGCGGGAGCAAGCTCCCTCGCCACAGGGGACCGCAGCGTGTCTAGTCCTGAAACAGGTGTGAACCTATTTCAGGAAGAAACAGCGTAAATGAAAAAGCCCTGATCTCTTGATCAGGGCTTATTCACGTCCGGCGTCAGCGTTTACTCAAAGGCCATTGGCAGCCTTGAACTCGCGACGACGACGGTGCAGAACCGGCTCGGTGTAGCCGTTCGGCTGTTTAGTGCCTTCGACCACCAACTCGACCGCCGCCTGGAAGGCGATGTTGCTGTCGAAGTTTGGTGCCAGCGGGCGGTACAACGGGTCGTTGGCGTTCTGACGGTCAACCACCGGCGCCATGCGCTTGAGGCTTTCCATCACTTGCGCTTCGGTAACGATGCCGTGGCGCAGCCAGTTGGCGATGTGCTGGCTGGAAATACGCAGCGTCGCACGGTCTTCCATCAGGCCGACGTCGTTGATGTCCGGCACTTTCGAGCAACCTACGCCCTGGTCGATCCAGCGCACCACGTAACCGAGAATGCCCTGGGCGTTGTTGTCCAGTTCGTTCTTGATCTGTTCCGCAGTCCAGCTCGGATTTACAGCCAGCGGGATAGTCAGGATGTCGTCCACCGAAGCACGCGCACGTTTGGCCAGCTCGGCCTGACGGGCGAACACGTCGACCTTGTGGTAGTGCAACGCGTGCAGCGCAGCAGCGGTCGGCGATGGAACCCAGGCGGTGTTGGCACCGGCCAATGGGTGAGCGATTTTCTGTTCCAGCATGGCGGCCATCAGGTCGGGCATGGCCCACATGCCTTTACCGATCTGGGCACGACCTTGCAGGCCGGTGCTCAAACCGATGTCGACGTTCCAGTTCTCGTAGGCACTGATCCACTTCTCGGCCTTCATGTCGGCCTTGCGCACCATCGGGCCGGCTTCCATGGAGGTGTGGATTTCATCGCCCGTGCGGTCGAGGAAACCGGTGTTGATGAACACTACGCGCTCGCTGGCAGCCTTGATGCAGGCCTTGAGGTTGACCGTGGTACGGCGTTCCTCGTCCATGATCCCGACTTTCAGCGTATTGCGCGGCAGGCCGAGGACGTCTTCGATGCGACCGAACAGCTCGTTGGTAAACGCGGCTTCTTCCGGGCCGTGCATCTTCGGCTTCACGATGTAGACCGAACCGGTACGGCTGTTCTTGCGCGAGCTGTTGCCGTTGAGGCTATGGATCGCCGCGAGGCAAGTCACCAGACCGTCGAGAATGCCTTCTGGCACTTCGTTGCCGTCTTTGTCGAGGATCGCGTCAATGGTCATCAGGTGACCAACGTTGCGCACAAACAACAGCGAGCGACCGTGCAGGCTCAGTTCGCTGCCATCGAGAGCGGTGTAGGTGCGGTCGGCGTTCATGGTGCGGGTAAAGGTCTGACCGCCCTTGGAGACTTCTTCCGACAGATCGCCCTTCATCAGGCCGAGCCAGTTGCGGTAGATCACCACTTTGTCATCGGCATCGACGGCGGCGACCGAGTCTTCGCAGTCCATGATGGTGGTCAGCGCGGCTTCCATCAGGATGTCTTTGACACCGGCCGCGTCGGTCTGGCCGACCGGGGTGCTGGCGTCGATCTGGATTTCGAAGTGCAGGCCGTTGTTCTTCAGCAGGATCGCGGTCGGAGCCGCTGCATCGCCGTGGAAACCGATCAGTTGAGCATCGTTGCGCAAGCCGGTGTTGCTACCACCCTTGAGGGCGACAACCAGTTTGCCGTCAACGATCTTGTAGCCGGTGGAATCGACGTGGGAGCCGGCAGCCAATGGTGCGGCTTCGTCGAGGAAAGCGCGGGCGAAGGCAATAACCTTGTCGCCACGTACCTTGTTGTAGCCTTTGCCCTTTTCCGCGCCATCCGCTTCGCTGATGGCGTCGGTGCCGTAGAGCGCGTCGTATAGCGAACCCCAGCGGGCGTTCGAGGCGTTGAGCGCGAAGCGCGCGTTCATCACCGGTACCACCAACTGTGGGCCGGCCATGCGGGCGATTTCGTCATCGACGTTTTGTGTCGTTGCCTGGAAATCGGCCGCTTCTGGCAGCAGATAACCGATGTCTTGCAGGAAGGCTTTGTAGGCCACCGCATCGTGCGCAACACCTGCACGAGCCTGGTGCCAGGCATCAATGCGAGCCTGGAAATCATCGCGTTTGGCGAGTAGGGCTTTGTTCTTCGGTGCCAGGTCATGGATGACCTTGTCGGCACCGGCCCAGAACGTGTCGGCGGTGAGGCCGGTACCGGGAATGGCTTCGTTGTTCACGAAGTCGAACAGGACTTTGGCGACCTGCAGGCCACCGACTTGAACGTGTTCAGTCATTGCTTGCCTCACTCTGCTCAGCTATTTCGCTTTTCAGCTCTTCAATTTAACAATGAAGCCTCTGGCCATTTAAACCACAAACCCTTCTACCAGTACATGCCATTGCTGGCGGCTGGGTTCGTTCCGATCAACGGCATTGCGGCCTTGCTGACGGGGCTTTCAGGGTTGCGAGTGTGCCTGCGGCAGACATCGATCCAACGTTATGTAGTGCGCGCTGCGGCATACTACATGATGAATTGCGGTTGTGAAAATTAGACTAATTACGTCGTTCTGCGACCCCATGACGCATTGCAGTCATGTCGGGGAACGGGATGTTCTCAAAAAACTATTGGATTGTTCCAGCTAAATATAAAAACTTGTACACGATTTATTGTTGGCCGTCGGATCGGCGGTGTCTTCTTCGCCAGGCGATACGACATCGAATTCGGACCTGCCACGGCGCCCGTCTCACCCTTGCCTATACTTGCCTTTCCATAACAAAAGTCATGACAAGAGGGCTGCGCCATGGACCATCTCGTACTCACGGTATTCGCCCCGGACAAGCCCGGGCAGGTCGAGCGCATTGCCCAATGCATTGCCGAGCACGGCGGCAACTGGCTGGAGAGCCGCATGTCGCGCATGGCCGGGCAGTTCGCCGGGATTCTTCGGGTGGGCGTACCGGCCGAAGCCTACGATGAACTGGTAGACGCCCTACAGGGACTGTCGACCCAGGGCATCCGTGTGATGATCGCCGAAAGCAGCATCGAACAGTCCTGCACCTGGAAGCCGATTGCCATGGAACTGGTGGGCAATGATCGTCCGGGCATTGTGCGGGACATTACGCGTCTGTTGAGTGAGCAAGGGGTGAGCCTGGAGCGGCTGGTGACCGAAGTGCGTCCGGCGCCGATGAGCAGCGAGCCACTGTTCCATGCCGAGGCAATTCTTGCGGTGCCCCTGACGTTGTCTTTAGAGGTGCTGCAATCGCGCCTGGAAACCCTGGCGGACGATCTGATGGTCGAATTGGTGCTGCGCAGCGAACCTTGAGCAGGTTATCCAAGTTATACGTGCACCTGCCTGTGGATAACCTGTAGAGACACCCCGCCAGCCCACGCCGGCCGGGGCTCTTCAGGATCTGATCAAAAAACCAGCAGTTTCAGTGACTTGCGCACAAACGCCGGGGATCACGCTGTGGATAACCTTGGGAAGGATGGATGCAGGCCACGGGAGACGTGGCCTGTAGAGAGTTGTACGTTTTTTGATCAGCTGCGACGGCGCAGACTTATCCACGCGTCGACGCTGTAAACCGCCAGACCTGCCCAGATAAAGATGAACGCCACCAGCGTGCTGGACGACAAGTGTTCGCCAAACAGCAGTACGGCTTGCAACAGCACCAGCGTCGGCGCCAGGTACTGGAGAAATCCGAGGGTGGTGTAGGGCAAGTGCCGTGCGGCGGCGTTGAAACACACCAGCGGCACCAACGTCACCGGACCGGCGGCTACCAGCCACCAGGCTTCGGAGCTGGTCCAGAATGGGGCTTGCGCGCTGGTCGCCGTCGGATTGAACAGCAACCAGGCGACAGCAATCGGCACCAGCATCCAGGTTTCCACCACCAGCCCCGGCAACGCCTTGACCGGTGCCTGCTTGCGGATCAAACCGTAGAAGCCGAAGGTCAATGCCAGCACCAGCGACACCCACGGCAGGCTGCCGACCTGCCACACTTGCTGCGCGACACCGACCGCCGCCAGCCCCACCGCGATCCACTGCATGCGCCTTAGCCGTTCGCCGAGGATCAGCATCCCCAGCAGCACGTTTACCAACGGGTTGATGTAGTAACCGAGGCTGGCCTCAAGCATGCGTCCGTTGTTCACCGACCAGACGTAAGTCAGCCAGTTGGCCGCGATCAGCGTGCCGCTCAGGGCCAGGATCGCCAGCCGCCGTGGATTCTCACGCAGCTCGCGCCACCAGCCGGGATGTTTCCAGACGAGCAGCAGCAAGGCGCCGAACAACGCGGACCAAAGCACTCGGTGGATGATGATCTCCACGGCGGGTACGTTGGCGATGGCTTTGAAGTAGAGCGGGAAAAGTCCCCAGATGATGTAGGCACTCAGGCCCAGGATGTACCCGCGACGCAGGTTGGCGGCTTGCATGAGAATCCTTGCTTAGGCAGCTAACAAAGAGGGGATTGTATAGATGTGTCATGACTTTTGTAGGCGCGAGGCTTGCTCGCGAAGAACTTTAACGCCGTTTGCCGGCTAGCCCGCATCGATCTTTTCGCGGGCAAGCCTCATTCCTGCAAGGGGCGCGGCGTTAAAAGAGTTTCAATGGCTCTTCATTCAGCGCCGCCAATTGCTCACGCAACGCCAACACTTGATCGCCCCAATAGCGCTCGGTGCCGAACCACGGAAAGCTGCGAGGGAAGGCCGGGTCGTCCCAGCGACGGGCGAGCCAGGCGCTGTAGTGC
>Ga0207655_1002304_pt1 | contig 15688 bp, 14 predicted proteins | sample KBSM44metaG_FD_184398 | JGI IMG/M metagenome (GOLD analysis project Ga0207655, IMG submission 184398) | Miscanthus rhizosphere microbial communities from Kellogg Biological Station, Michigan, USA - KBS M4-4 metaG (SPAdes) (version 2) | ecosystem: Host-associated > Plants > Roots > Rhizosphere >...
TCGCTGTCCTGCATCGTCACGTAGGCGATGGTGCTGGTGTTGTCGATCCAGATGTGGCTGGGCGTCTTGCCGCTGGCGATGCGCTTGGCCAGCTTCAGGTCTTTCCCGTCCCAGCGGTAGATGTCGACGTGGTTCAGGCGGTTGCCCGCCGTGACGAACCACTTCATGTCGCGCGAGAACTGCAGCTGGTACGGATCGATGATGCCGTAGACCACGCGCTGCACTTCGGCCGTGCGGGGGTTCAGGAAGGTCAGCGAATCGCCCGCCGAGTTGGCCACGATGACCGATTTCTCGTCGGGCGTCATGTAGAGGTGGTGCGGCTCCTTGCCGGTGGCGATGCGCTGCTTTTCCGTCCAGTCGACCGGATTGATCACGCTCACGTTGGCATCCAGCGAGTTGAGCACGAAGATCGGCGGAGGTTCGGCCGGCGCGGCAGCAGCGGTGTGTGCCGCCAGGGCCGTCAGACAGGAAAGCAGGAAGGCCGCGGTGCGGCCGTTCGGTCGAGCAGGGAGTCGCAAGGGAAGGTTCCGAGAGAGAGCTGCGAATCTTAACGGCCAGGTCTTATGGCTGGCTGACCGGGAATACGCTCTTTCGCTCGCTTTTCCCCTCTATTTCGCCGGTTTCGCCGGCTTGGCCGGCGCGCGCAGCGCCGCGACCTCTTCGGCCGTCAGCCACCGCCACTGCCCCGGCGCCAGGTCGCCGGGCAGCGCCAGGTCGCCGATGCGCGAACGATGCAGTCCCTCGACCCGGTTGCCGACCGCCGCCAGCATGCGCTTGACCTGGTGGTATTTGCCCTCGGTAAGCGTGAGCCGCAGGTGCAGCGGGCTGTCGGATTCGCAAGCGGCCGCGCGCACGGGCTTCGGGTCGTCGTCGAGCACGACGCCGGCCAGCAGCTTCGCGATCTGCGCTTCGTCCACCGGGTGCTTGGCCGTCACTTCATAGACCTTCGGCACATGATGCTTGGGCGAACCCATCTTGTGGATGAACTGACCGTCGTCGGTCATCAGCAGCAGGCCGGTGGTGTCCTGGTCGAGCCGGCCGATCGCCTGCACGCCCTGCACCGCCCCCTTGTTGGGGCGCAGGCGCAGCGGCGACGGCAGCAGCGTGTAGATGCTCGGGTAGGTCGAGGGCTTCTGGGAGCACTCGGTGCCGGCCGGCTTGTGCAGCATCAGATAGGCCTTCTCGTGGTACGCCCACGCGGTGCCCTGGACGGTGAAAAGCAGGCCGTCGGGATCGAGATCGGCAAAGGGGTCGGTCACCGCCTGGCCCGCGACGGTCACGTGGCCTTGCTGGACCAGGCCCGCGCACACGCGGCGCGTGCCGAAGCCTTGGGTGTAGAGGATGTCTTGCAGGTGCATGAAAAATGAAAAAAGCGGCCGTGCCGACAAGGGCACGACCGCCTTCTAGTTTGCCGCAGTATCAGTAGCCGGCGGCCAGGCCGGTGTTGCGGCGGGGGTCGTTGGCGCCATAGAAGCGGTTGGCGCCGACCGGCTTGCCGCCAAGGGATGGCGCACCGACGATGATCGCCGCCAGGTGGTTGGCCGGCTGCGGCACGCCCAGGTTGTGGCCCATGTCGGTCAGGATCTTGCGCGTGTCGGGGCTCAGCGCGAAGGTCTCGACGTTGGTGACGTCGGGCAGCCACTGCTGGTGGAAGCGCGGCGCGTCGACGGCCTCCTGCACGTTCATGCCGTAGTCGACGACGTTCAGGATGGTGTGCAGCACAGCCGTGATGATGCGGCTGCCGCCCGGCGTGCCGACCACGAACACCGGCTTGCCGTCCTTCGACACGATGGTCGGGCTCATCGAGCTCAGCGGGCGCTTGCCCGGCTCGATCTTGTTGGCCTCGCCCTGCACCAGGCCGTAGAGGTTGGGCACACCCACCTTCGCGGTGAAGTCGTCCATCTCGTTGTTCAGCAGCACACCGGTCTTGGCAGCCGTGACCTTGGCGCCGAACCAGTCGTTCAGCGTGTAGGTGACCGACACCGCGTTGCCCCACTGGTCGGTGATCGAATAGTGGGTGGTGTTGCTGCCTTCATGCGGCGCCACGCCGGGCTTGATGTCCTTCGAGACGCCGGCCTTCTTCGGGTCGATGGCGGCGCGGATCTTCTCGGCGTAGCCCTTGTCGAGCAGTCGCTCGAGCGGGTTCTTCACGAAGTCGGGGTCGCCCAGGTAGCTGTTGCGGTCCACGTAGGCATGGCGCATGGCTTCGATCTGGTAGTGCACCGATTGCGCCGAGCGGAAGCCCAGGTCCTTGAGCGGATAGCCCTCGAGGATGTTGAGCATCTCGCAGATGATCACGCCGCCCGAGCTGGGCGGCGGCGCCGACACCACACGGTAGCCGCGGTAGTCGCACTCGACCGGCGCGAGTTCGCGCGTCTTGTACTGGTCGAGGTCGGCCTGCGTGATGATGCCCTTGCCGGCCTGGCTGGAAGCCACGATGGCCTGGCCCACCCAGCCCTTGTAGAACCCCTCGGTGCCCTTGGCGCTGATTTCCTTCAGCGTCCTGGCGAGGTCTTTCTGCACCAGCTTCTGGCCGACGGCGAAAGGCTCGCCCTTGTTGAGGAAGATCGCGCCGGAGACGGGGTCCTTCTTGAAATCGTTGGTGGCCGTGAGCAGCATGTCGATGTCGCCCTGCTCCAGCGCGAAGCCCTTGTCGGCCAGCTGGATCGACGGGGCGATCAGGTCGGCGCGCTTCATCGTGCCGTACTTTTCGCGCGCGTACTCCATGCCGGAGACCGAGCCCGGCACGCCCACGGCGAGGTGCCCGTTGGTGCTCAGGCCCTTGATGACGTTGCCGTCCTTGTCGAGGTACATATTGGCCGTGGCGGCCAGCGGCGCCTTCTCGCGGAAGTCGAGGAAGGTCTTGCGGCCATCGGCCAGCTGCACAGTCATGAAGCCGCCGCCGCCGAGATTGCCGGCGGCCGGATACACCACCGCCAGCGCATAACCCACGGCCACCGCCGCATCGACCGCGTTGCCGCCGCGCTTGAGCACGTCGACACCGACCTTGCTGGCCAGGTGCTGCGCGCTCACGACCATCCCGTGCTCGGATGCGACGGGCGCCACCGACGCGGCATTCGCCGCGCCGGCGGCCGCCAGCGCGAGCACCGCGGCGACGGCAGCGCGCAGCTTCGGGGTCCATTGGATTTGTTGCATGTGAAAGTCTCCTCTTGGGCGTGATGAAGAATGAAGTTCAGGCCGTCAGCAGTGCCTTGCGGCGCAGGGCGTCGAGCGCCAGCGCGACCTGCTGGCGGGCGAATTCCTTGACTGCCGGCGGGTCGGTCAGCGGCTTGTCGTCCTTGACGAAGCGCAGGCGATCGCTGCGCACTTCCGCTTCGAGATGCTCAGCCAGGGCGTCGTGCGAGTGTGTGCCGTCGAGCAGCGGCAGCAGGCTTCGCTCGAGCAGCGTCAGCACCACGGGCTCGTGCCATTGATTGCAGGTGTTGGCTGTGGCACCGGCGCCTGACGCAAGGCCGGAAGCACCCCGAACAGCGGGCAGGACCCGCGGCCGGTCGGAAATCGCGTCGGCCGCCGGCACCGCAGTGCGGCGGATGCGCAGGGCGCCGAGGATCAGCAGCTCCTCGAGCATGGCCAGCACGGCCGCCTCGACTTCGGCGGGCGGCTGCGCCGTGAGCGCGGAGGTGGCCTCGATGAGGGCCGGGACCGACATCGACGCCGGATAACGCATGTCGAGCAGATGCGCCACCGCCTTGTGCACCGGTACCCGCAGCGTGACCTTGCGGCCCTGGATCGCGCTGCACGGCTGCTCGCGGGCATCGAGCGTGAGCGCCTCGCCGCCGTCGGCCTTGAAGACGCCGGCGAACTCGAGCAAACGGATGCGCGCGGGCTCCAGCTTGTAGCGGATATGCCTGGCCTGCTCCTGCTTGACCAGCAGGGTCTGGCGGAAGGTGCGATTGACCAGGAAGTCGAGGTACTGCTCCATCATGACCTGGCTGCCGCCGCATTCGCGCAGCAGCGGATCGCGCACCTTGTCGCCGTAGTTCTGCACGAACATCGTCGACGGCTCCGCATCGGCCAGGTAGGCGAGGCCGTGAACGTTCGCGCGCGCCACGAACTCCTTGAAATAGCACGGGGCGTTGCAGGGCTCGAGGAACTCGTGCAGCAGGTACGAGCTGTTGGCGCTGCGCACGATCGGCATCGCCTCCTCGAGCGTCTTCTTGAGCACGCTGTCGGCGCGGGCCGACTGCTCGAGGAAATCGAGCATGCCGCGTGCATAGGACAGCTTTTCGTCGGGCGTATCGCGTGGGCCACCGCGCAGGATCATTGCGTCGCGCACGATCTCGCGCGCCTTCCAGCCGGGGTACACGTTGTAGCTCACATAGGCCACGCCGCTCGGCGCGAGGTTCTCCGAGCAGATGCGCAGGATCGCGTCCTGCACCGGGCCCGGCACCCAGCTGTAGACGCCGTGGCACACGATGTAGTCGAACTGGCCGAACGAGGCGTCGATGTCCGCAAGGTTGAAGGCCTTGAGCTCGATGTTCGACAGCCCGGCGCGCCCGATGGCCGCCATGCCCTGCGCCACCTGCACCGTCGAGAGGTCGACGCCGATCGCAGAAGCCTCGGGGTGGCGCGCCGCAAAGGGAATCAGGTTGCCGCCGGCCGCGCAGCCGAGCTCCAGCACGCGGGCCGTTGCAGGAGACGGAACATCGAGCCCGAAGAGAAATGCCAGCGCTTCCAGATGCTCCATTGCCGACTGTGGAAACGGATGCGAGTCATAGGGCACCGTGTCGTAGTAAGTGGTCAACTCTGAAGTCAGCGAATCCGGCACGGGCGTCCTTTTCGGGATCTGGGCAAGCGGCAGTGCCTTGGTACGGGCACCGCGGGCAGCGATGGATTGCAGCAAATGCAATGTGACAACGCTGGCCGACTATAGCCCGCGTTCGGCAAAAAAAACGAGCCCGCGCAGGCCGCGCGAATGGCACAGAAAAAAGCCCAGCCGCGAGGGCTGGGCTTGAAAGCCTCTCTGCTTGGCATGCATCGAGGTCCCCGCACAGGTTGACCAGCGGGGGACGGTTACCCGTCAAGGAGAAATTTCGGCCGGGACACAGTTTACTGTATATTTATACAGTCTTTTCAGAAAGGATACCTGCCATGTCTCTGACCGAAGAAACAACCGCTGCGCCCAACCACGCGCTCAAGGAAGCGCTGGCCTGGATCTCGAAGTTCGCGCACGCGTGGAAGGCCATCGAGCCTTCGCCGAGAAGCCTCAGCATCGACGGCTTCATCATCTGGGGGCCTGTGCTCTACGAGAAGCACAAGAGTGAAGATCCCGTGCGGTTGGCGCACCAGTTGTTCGGCAAGTCCGGTGAATACTTCAAGTATCTCTACCCCGAGCGCGGGCCCGGCTCCAGCGATCGCCGGTCTTAGAATGACCCGATGAATTGGCGCACACTGCTTCCGCTTGCCTTGGTCCTCACCGGCTGCTCGACACCCCCCAACGAAGTGACGCAGGTCCGCGACGGCGTGCTGCGGGCCAAGACATACGTACAAGCCTCGGACTATTGCGACGCGCGAAGCAAGACGCCGCGCTGGCTCGGCAAGGCGCCTGCAGAACAGGGCGTCCTGTTCCAGTGCAACTGAGTCTGGGTCGCTGGACATGGTCCAGCATCTGCAAGCCCTTGTTCAGAGAGGCCCGCGTTGAGAAATGTGGTGGAGCTGGGGGGATTTGAACCCCCGTCCGCAAGCCTTCATCGCGCAGTTCTACATGTTTAGTGATCTGATTTGAGTCTCGCTTCCGGAGTCGCGCAGTCACACGCTAAACCGGACGCCAGCACCCTATTTTCTCGCCCCGACCCAAGGTACCCGGATCGGAGCCAGCCCATGTAATTATCCTTGCAGCCGGGAGGTCAGGATTGCTCCAGACCCCCTTGCCCAGCCCATCGGCCAACTGTTGCAAGGCTCACTGGCAATTAAGCAGCGAGTGCGAAACGTTCGTCGTTTGCAGTTAGTTTGTTTGAATCTGTTTTACGAGCGCATTCAGCTCGACATGCCCCGCTGCGACTCCGAACCCACGTCGAAACCAGTGCAGCCCCAAGCCTCACATTTTAGGCTCTATTGAGTAACTTCAAGAGCTCAAGGGGCGAAGAGATTGAAGCATCCGCCTGCCAGAGCGTCGAATCGGCCTGCGGCCCCATGTAGCCATAGGTCGCCGCAACCGTGCGCATGCCCGCAGCCCGGCCCGCGATGATGTCGCGCTCGTCGTCGCCGACGTAGACACATGCCTCCGATGGCACGCCGAGCCGGCGCGCCGCCTCATGCAAGGGCTCGGGATGCGGCTTCGCAAATGGCGTGGTGTCGCCGCTCACTACCGCGCCCGCACTCGCGAAAAGCGGAATGGCGCGCGTCAGCGGATCGGTAAAGCGCATCGACTTGTTGGTGACGACGCCCCACAGCAACCCAAGCTCGCGCAGCGCCTCGATCAGCGCCTGGATGCCGTCGAATACCTGCGTGTTGAGCAGCATGCGGCGCTCATAAGCCACGAAGAACTCTTCGCGCAGCTCATTGAACTCGGGCGAATCCGGCGTGATGCCGAAAGCGATACCGAGCATGCCGCGCGCGCCTGCTCCGGCCATGGGGCGGTAGCGCTCCAGCGGGTATGAATGGAGGCCGCGATCGGTGCGCATCTTGTCGGCTGCAGCACCCAGATCGGGCGCACTGTCGATCAGCGTGCCGTCGAGGTCGAACAGCACGGCCCGCGTCTGCGCGCCCATCATTTCCTTGGATCCGGCGAGGCCGGCTTCTGCGTGGCGAACATGTAGTTGACGCTGGTGTCGCCGCTGAGCCAGTAGCGCCGGGTCAACGGGTTGTGCTCCATGCCGCGGGTGTGCCGCAGATCCAAGCCCGCCGCGCGGCAGTAGCCGGCCAGTTCGCTGGGCCGGATCAGCTTTGCATATTCGTGGGTCCCGCGCGGCAGCATGCCGAGGACGTACTCGGCGCCCACGATCGCAAACATGAACGACTTCAGATTGCGGTTGATCGTCGAGAAGAACACCCAACCGCCGGGCTTGACGAGCGCTGAGCAGGCCTGGATCACCGAGGCCGGCTGCGGCACATGCTCGAGCATCTCCATGCAGGTGACGACATCAAAGCTGCCGGGCTGTTCGGCAGCCAGCGCCTCAGCACTGATTTCGCGGTACTTCACTCCGCGGGTGCCGGCCTCGAGCGCATGCAGTTGCGCGACCTTGAGCGCCTTGCCCGCAAGGTCGATGCCCAGCACCTCGGCGCCCTTGCGAGCCATCGAGTCGGCCAGGATGCCGCCGCCGCAGCCGATATCAAGCACGCGGCGCTGCGAAATTGGCGCAATTCCGTCAATCCAGTCCAGGCGCAGCGGATTGATTTCATGCAACGGGCGGAATTCGCTCTCCAAATCCCACCAACGATGTGCGAGCTCTGAAAACTTGGCCAGTTCGGCGGGATCCGCATTCACATTTTCTGTCATACAGCGATTATGAAACGAGCAATGACCGATAAGCACCGTGTCGGCTTTGCCGACAAAGGATCAATCGCGAATTCGACGGCCATAAAAAAACCCCGCCTAGGCGGGGTTTTCATGATCGATGGAATCGATTGATTAGTTGGCGCGAGTGCCGACCACTTCGATTTCCACGCGACGGTTCTTGGCGCGGCCTTCCTTGGTGCGGTTGTCAGCCACAGGCTGCTTCTCGCCCTTGCCTTCGGTGTAGACGCGGTTGCGTTCGATGCCCTTCGAGACCAGGAAGGCCTTGACGGCTTCGGCGCGACGCACCGACAGACGCTGGTTGTAGGCGTCCGTACCGATCGAATCGGTGTGGCCCACAGCGATGATGACTTCGAGGTTCACGCCACGGATCTTCTCGACCAGGTCGGTCAGCTTGGCGCGACCTTCGGGCTTCAGAACCGACTTGTCGAAGTCGAAGAAGGCGTCAGCAGCGAAGGTCACCTTGTTGGCAGCGACTTGCGGCGCGGCCGGTGCGGCCGGAGCAGCAGGGGTCGGAGCAACAGCAGCCGGAGCAGCAGGAACCAGAGCGCCGTCGCAACCAGCGGCAGCCGTAGCCGGCGTCCAGTTGGCATCGCGCCAGCACAGTTCGTTCGTGCCGTTCTTCCAAACCAGTTCGCCGGTGCCGTTTTGCCAGTTGTCGATCGTAGGACCGCCGTCCGCAGCGGTGACACGGGTCTGCGCGCCGGCGGCAGTGGCGAGCGCAGCGACTGCAAACATCATCGCCACTTTATTCAGTTTCTTCATGGTTCTCCTCTTGGGGAAAAAGCCGCAGCCGCGCTGCGAATCAAGGACGCTTTAAGTGACCACCACCCAAAACGTTGAGGCGATTGTGCCATAGGGTCTTTGGCAAACAGGCCGCTGGACAGCCCGGAAGCGTAGGACGGAGGCGGAATAGGCCGCTTGTGTTGCGGCGGTGCGACACCCCTCACAGCGTAAAATTTCGCCTTCCTGCCGCCAGCCCCTTGCTCATGACCTCCTTCGCAAAAGAAACCCTGCCCATCAGTCTCGAAGAGGAAATGCGCAGCAGCTATCTCGATTACGCCATGAGCGTGATCGTGGGCCGAGCGCTCCCCGACGCCCGCGATGGCCTCAAGCCCGTGCACCGGCGCGTGCTGTACGCGATGCATGAGCTCAACAACGATTGGAACCGGCCATACAAGAAGTCGGCCCGTATCGTCGGCGACGTGATCGGTAAATATCACCCGCACGGCGACCAGTCGGTCTACGACACCATCGTGCGACTGGCCCAGGATTTCTCGATGCGCCACATGCTGGTCGACGGCCAGGGCAACTTCGGGTCGGTCGATGGAGACAACGCAGCCGCAATGCGGTATACGGAAATCCGGCTGGCCAAAATTGCGCACGAAATGCTGGCCGATATCGATAAGGAAACTGTCGACTTTCAGGACAATTACGACGGTTCGGAAAAAGAACCGAAAGTGCTGCCCAGCCAGTTGCCGAATTTGCTGGTCAATGGCTCCGGCGGTATTGCGGTCGGTATGGCCACCAATATCCCGCCGCACAACCTGAATGAGGTTGTCGACGCCTGCCTGCACCTGCTGCGCAACCCCGAAGCCAGCATCGACGAGCTGATGGAAATCGTGCCGGCGCCCGACTTCCCCACCGCCGGCATCATCTACGGCATCAACGGCGTGAAGGACGGCTACCGCACCGGCCGCGGCAAGGTCGTGATGCGCGCCAAGTGCCACTTCGAGGACATCGACCGCGGCCAGCGCCAGGCGATCATCGTCGACGAGCTCCCCTACCAGGTCAACAAGAAGACGCTGCAGGAACGCATGGCCGAGCTGGTGCACGAGAAGAAGATCGAAGGCATCAGCCACATCCAGGACGAGTCCGACAAGTCGGGCATGCGCCTGGTGATCGAGCTCAAGCGCGGCGAAGTGCCCGAGGTGGTGCTCAACAACCTCTACAAGCAGACGCAGCTGCAGGACACCTTCGGCATCAACATGGTGGCGCTCGTCGACGGCCAGCCCAAGCTGTGCAACCTGAAGGACCTGATCCAGGTATTCCTGCAGCACCGCCGCGAAGTGGTCACGCGCCGCACCGTCTTCACGCTGCGCAAGGCCCGCGAACGCGGCCACGTGCTCGAAGGCCTGGCGGTGGCGCTCGCCAACATCGACGAATTCATCCGCATCATCCGCGAATCGCCCACGCCACCCGTTGCCAAGGCCGAGCTGATGACCCGCAGCTGGGACAGCAAGCTGGTGCGCGAAATGCTCACGCGCACGCGCGCCGACGGCGGCGTGATCAACGCGGACGACTACCGCCCCGAAGGCCTCGAGCGCGAGTTCGGCATGGGCGGCGACGGCCTCTACCGCCTGTCGGAAACGCAAGCCCAGGAAATCCTGCAGATGCGCCTGCAGCGCCTGACCGGCCTCGAGCAGGACAAGATCGTCGCCGAATACAAGGACGTGATGGCCGAGATCGACGACCTGCTCGACATCCTCGCCAAGCCCGAACGCGTCTCGACCATCATTGGCGAAGAACTCGGCACCATCAAGCAGGAGTTCGGCCAGTCGAAGACCGGCGCGCGCCGCAGCCTGGTGGAGCACAGCGCCTACGACCTCTCGACCGAAGACCTGATCACGCCGACCGACATGGTCGTCACGCTCTCGCACAGCGGCTACATCAAGAGCCAGCCGCTGGGCGAATACCGCGCACAAAAACGCGGTGGCCGCGGCAAGCAGGCCACGGCCACGAAGGAAGACGACTGGATCGACCAGCTTTTCATCGCCAACACGCACGACTACATCCTGTGCTTCTCGAACCGCGGCCGGCTGTATTGGCTCAAGGTGTGGGAAGTGCCGGCGGGTTCACGCGGCTCGCGCGGACGCCCCATCGTCAACATGTTCCCGCTGCAGGAAGGCGAGAAGATCAACGTCGCCCTCGCCCTGACCGGCGATAAGCGCAACTTCCCGGCCGACCAATACGTATTCATGGCAACCTCGATGGGCACGGTCAAGAAGACGGCGCTCGACGAGTTCAACAACCCGCGCAAGGGCGGCATCATTGCCGTGAACCTCGATGAAGGCGATTACCTGATCGGCGCGGCACTCACCGACGGCAAGCACGACGTGATGCTCTTCAGCGACAACGGAAAAGCCGTGCGCTTCGACGAGGAAGACGTCCGGCCGCTGGGCCGCAACGCCCGCGGCGTGCGCGGCATGTCGCTGGAGCCGGGCCAGGGCGTGATCGCCATGCTGGTGGCCGAGGATGAGCAGCAAAGCGTGCTCACCGCCACGGAAAATGGTTACGGAAAGCGGACAAGCATTACCGAATACACCCGCCACGGCCGGGGAACCAAAGGCATGATCGCGATTCAACAGAGTGAGCGCAACGGCAAGGTCGTTGCCGCCACTCTGGTGCATGCGGATGATGAGATCATGCTCATCACCGACAAGGGCGTGCTGGTGCGCACCCGGGTTGCCGAAATTCGCGAACTTGGTCGCGCAACGCAAGGCGTTACGCTGATCGGGCTCGACGAAGGCGCCAAACTCAGCGGGCTACAACGTATCGTCGAAAACGACGCGAATGGCGAAACCGAGCCTGACGCGGACGGTACTTCCTCATCTTCAACGGAGAATCCTCAGTGAAAAAAATCAAACTCGCGCTTCTGACGGTCGCCCTGGCTGGCAGTTCGATGGCCGCCATGGCCCAGGACAAGGCCACGCTCATCAAGCAGTTCATCGACATCCAGCGCCCCGGCATCGAATCGCTGGCACGCGGCCTGGTCGAGCAATCGAGCGCTCCGATCGCACAGGCGGGTTCGCAGTACCTCCAGACGCAAGTGCCTGAAGCCAAGCGCGAAGCCGCCGCCAAGGCTGCCGACGCCGAACTGAAGAAGTACTTCGACGAGACCTATCCGATCGTTCGCGACAAGGCCATTCAACTGGCCCCAGGCGCCCTCACCCCGCTGCTGGAGCAGAACTTCAACGAAGACGAACTCAAGCAGCTGCTGGCCTGGATCAACTCGCCCCTGAGCAAGAAGTACCAGGACCTGAACCCGAAGATGCAGACCGCACTGACGGAAAAGCTCGTGTCCGACACGCGCGCCTCGGTCGAACCCAAGATGCGCGCACTCGACACCGCCGTCGCCAAGGCACTCGGCGCGCCGACCGACGGTGCTGCCCAAGGTTCCGCTCCCGCCAAGGCACCTGCCAAGGCTCCAGCCAAGAAGTAAAAGCAACGTGACCCAGCAGCAGACGCCGGCCGGCAAGCGCCCCTACAACTTCTCGGCCGGTCCGGCTGCCATGCCGGAGGCGGTGCTGCAACGCGCCGCCTCCGAAATGCTCGATTGGCAGGGCAGCGGCATGAGCGTGATGGAAATGAGCCATCGCGGCAAGGAATTCGGCACCATCTGCACGCAGGCCGAAGCCGACTTCCGCACGCTGCTGGCCGTGCCTTCGCATTTCCACATCCTGTTCATGCAGGGTGGCGGCCTTGGCGAAAACGCCATCGTGCCGATGAACCTGTCGCGCGGCAAAACCGCCGATTTCGTCCTCACCGGCAGCTGGAGCATCAAGTCGCACAAGGAAGCGCAGCGCTATTGCACGGCGCGCGTGGCCGCGAGCAATGCCGAGGACCAGCATACGAAGCTGCCCGATCCGTCGACCTGGCAACTCTCCAAGGATGCCTCGTACGTGCACGTATGCTCCAACGAGACCATCAACGGCATCGAATTCCAGCAACTGCCCGACCTGGCCGCGCTCGGCAGCAATGCCCCGCTGGTCATCGATTTTTCCTCGCACGTTGCTTCGCGCAGCGTCGACTGGGGCCGCGTGGGCCTTGCCTTCGGCGGCGCACAAAAGAATCTCGGTCCCGCCGGCCTGACGATCGTGGTCGTGCGCGACGATCTGCTGGGCCACGCGCTCGAGATCTGCCCGAGCGCGTTCAACTACAAGACCGTGGCCGACAACAACTCCATGTACAACACCCCGCCGACCTGGGGCATCTACATGGCGGGGCTCACGTTCCAATGGCTGCTGCAGCAGACCGAAGGCACGCACACCGGCATCGCCGCCATGGAGCAGCGCAACATCGCCAAGGCGAAGCTGCTGTACGGTTTCATCGACGGCTCCGACTTCTATGCCAACCGCATCGACCCCGGCTGCCGCTCGCGCATGAACGTGCCGTTTTTCCTGGCGGACGAAAGCCGCAACGAAGCTTTCCTGGCCGGCGCGCGCGAGGCCGGGCTGCTGCAGCTCAAGGGCCACAAGTCAGTGGGCGGCATGCGTGCAAGCATCTACAACGCCATGCCGCTGGCAGGCGTACAGGAACTTGTGAGCTACATGCGAGAATTCGAGCGATCGCATGCCTAGGCGCATGCCCTAGCTGCTCGCACGATGACCGCCTCCACACCCACAACGCCCTCTTCTCCTTCCGATAAATCAGAAAGCCTGGCCGATCTGCGCGTGCAGATCGACTCGCTCGACCAGCAGCTGCTGAGCCTGCTCAACGAACGGGCCCATGTTGCCGAACTGGTCGGCGAGGTGAAGAAGCGCGAGGGCACGCCGTTCTTCCGCCCCGACCGCGTGGCGCAGGTCATCGAGAAGATGAAGAAAAGCAATGGCGGTCCGCTCAAGGATCTCCATGTGGCGGCCATCTGGCGCGAAATCATGTCGGCCTGCCTGGCGCTCGAATCGCCGCAACGCGTGGCCGTTCTCGGCCCCGAAGGCACTTTCTGCGAGCAGGCGGCCATCGAGTACTTCGGCGGCGCCGCCGACCTGATCTATTGCGCCAGCTTCGACGAGGTGTTCCACGCCACCGCCGCGGGCAGCGCCCAGTACGGCGTCGTCGGCGTCGAGAACTCGACCGAAGGCGTGGTCACGCGCTCGCTCGACCTGTTCCTGCATTCGCCCACCCACGTGGTCGGTGAAGTCAGCCTGCTGGTGCGCCACCACCTGCTGCGCAGCAGCAATTCGCTCGAAGGCATCGAGGCCGTGCTGGCCCATCCACAAGCGCTCGCGCAATGCCAGACCTGGCTGTCCAAGCACCTGCCCAACGCCGAGCGGCGCGCCGTATCGAGCAACGCCGAAGGCGCCCGCCTCGCGGCGACCAACCCGGCCTGGGCCGCGCTGGCCGGCGAACGCGCTGCCACCCGCTTCGGCCTGCACATCGTGGCGCATGCCATCCAGGACGACTCGTACAACCGCACCCGCTTCTCGGTGATCTGCCTGCCGCAGACGCTGGCCATGCCACCGGCCTCGGGCCGTGACTGCACGAGCCTGATCGTCTCGGTGCCCAACCGGCCCGGCGCGGTGCACGACCTGCTGGTGCCGCTGAAGGCCAACAACGTGTCAATGACGCGTTTCGAGTCGCGTCCCGCGCGCACCGGCCAGTGGGAGTACTACTTCTACATCGACCTCGACGGCCACCCTTCGCAGCCCAACGTGGCCGCGGCGCTGGCCGAACTGCGCGGACTCTGCGCCTTCTACAAGGTGCTGGGCGCCTATCCCGTCAAGGCCTGAGCGGCAGGCAAGCAGAAGCATGTTCGAACAACTGGGACTGATCGGCTGCGGCCTGATGGGCGGCTCGTTTGCGCTCGCACTCAAGCGCGCGAAACTGGTGAAACGCGTGGTGGGCTACAGCAAGTCGCCCTCCACCACCGAGCGGGCGCGCCAGCTGGGCGTGATCGACGTGGTGGCGCCTTCGGCGTTGCTGGCGGTATCGGGCGCCGACATCGTGCTGCTGGCGGTGCCGGTGGCGGCGTCGGAAGCCACATTCAAGGCCATCCGCCATGGCATATCGAGCGAAACGCTCGTGATGGACGTGGGCTCGACCAAGGGCGACGTGATCGAGGCCGCACGCAACGGTCTGCAGAAGCAGTTCGCGAACTTCGTGCCGGCGCATCCGATTGCCGGCAAGGAGCTCTCGGGCATCGAGCATGCAGAGGCTTCGCTTTTCACCGGCCGCCAGGTCGTGCTGACGCCCGTCAAGACCACGCTGCGCTCCAATGTGCAGCGGGCCTCGCAGGCATGGAGCGGCATCGGCGCGCACGTCGTCACCATGACGCACGACGAGCACGACGCCGCCTTCGCCGCCGTGAGCCACCTGCCGCACCTGCTGGCCTTCGCGTACACCAACGCCATCGCCAGCCAGCCGCAGGGCGACCGGTTCCTGAGCCTCGCGGGCCCAGGCTTTCGCGACTTCTCGCGCATTGCCGCGAGCGACCCCGTCATGTGGCGCGATGTGCTGCTGGCCAACCGCGAACAGGTGCTGCAGCAGTCGAAGGCCTTCCGCAAGGCGCTGGAAGACCTTGAAGCACTGATGACCGCAGGCGACCTGCAGGCACTGGAGCAATCCATCGCCGCCGCCAGCAAGACCCGCGCGGCCTGGAAGCCGGCCACCGACACCTCGTCGCAGCAGCAGGACAACTGAGATGTTCTCGACGGCCTTCCTCGATCTCCCGCCTCTCGCAGGCGCGGCCGGCACGGTCCGGCTGCCGGGCTCCAAGAGCATTTCCAACCGCGTGCTGCTGCTCGCTGCGCTCGCGAGCGGCACCACCACGATCCACGACCTGCTGGACTCCGACGACACGCGCGTGATGCTCGACGCCCTGCGCGCGCTCGGCTGCGGCATCGACCCTGCGGGCAGCGCGCTGCGCATCACCGGCCTGGGCGGGAAGCTGAAGCCCAACGAAACGCTGCTGCCGCTGTTCCTCGGCAATGCCGGCACCGCGATGCGCCCGCTGACCGCGGCGCTGTCGCTGCTGGGCGGTGAGTTCGAGCTCAGCGGCGTGCCGCGCATGCACGAGCGCCCGATCGGCGACCTCGTCGATGCACTGACCCAGCTTGGCTGCCGCATCGACTATCTCGGCAACCCCGGCTACCCGCCCCTGCGCATCCACCCCGTGCCGCACGGCGAACTCGCGCTCGATGCGCCGATCCGCGTCCGCGGCGACGTATCGAGCCAGTTCCTCACTGCCTTGCTGCTGGCGCTGCCGCTTGCGGCAGCCGACGACATCGTGATCGAGGTGATCGGCGAGCTGATCTCCAAGCCCTATATCGAGATCACGCTGAACCTGCTGGCGCGCTTCGGCATCCAGGTGCAGCGCGACGGCTGGGAGCGCTTCACCATTCCCGCAGGCAGCCGCTACAGCTCGCCGGGCGACATCCACGTCGAGGCCGATGCCTCCTCTGCTAGCTATTTCATAGCACTGGGCGCCATCGC
>Ga0207655_1002311_pt1 | contig 15657 bp, 12 predicted proteins | sample KBSM44metaG_FD_184398 | JGI IMG/M metagenome (GOLD analysis project Ga0207655, IMG submission 184398) | Miscanthus rhizosphere microbial communities from Kellogg Biological Station, Michigan, USA - KBS M4-4 metaG (SPAdes) (version 2) | ecosystem: Host-associated > Plants > Roots > Rhizosphere >...
ATCGTGGAAATGCTCGCCATAATAAGGACGAGACGGATTTACCACGTCCTGTGATTGAACTGGAGTGTGAGCTGTAATGGGTCAGGAAAAGTTATATATCGAGAAAGAGCTAAGCTGGTTAGCATTTAACGAGCGTGTACTCCAGGAAGCGGCAGACAAAAGTAACCCGCTGATTGAGCGTATGCGTTTTTTGGGTATTTATTCCAACAACCTGGATGAATTCTACAAGGTTCGCTTTGCCGAACTGAAGCGGCGGATCATCATCAGCGAAGAGCAGGGTTTAAATTCCCACTCGCGCCATCTGCTTGGAAAAATCCAGTCTCGCGTAATGAAAGCCGATCAGGAGTTTGATGGCCTCTACAACGAGCTGCTGCTGGAAATGGCGCGTAACCAAATCTTCCTGATTAACGAACGCCAGCTCTCCGTTAACCAACAGACCTGGCTGCGCCACTACTTCAAACACTACCTGCGCCAGCACATCACCCCTATTCTGATCAACCGCGAAACCGACCTCGTGCAGTTCCTGAAGGACGATTACACCTATCTGGCGGTGGAAATCATTCGCGGTGAGAACATTAGCTACGCGCTGCTGGAAATTCCGTCCGATAAGGTTCCGCGCTTTGTGAACCTGCCGCCGGAAACGCCCCGTCGCCGCAAGCCGATGATCCTGCTGGATAACATTCTGCGCTACTGTCTGGACGACATTTTCAAAGGCTTCTTCGACTACGACGCGTTAAACGCCTATTCGATGAAGATGACCCGTGACGCCGAATATGACCTGGTGCACGAGATGGAAGCCAGCATGATGGAGCTGATGTCGTCCAGCCTCAAGCAGCGCCTGACCGCTGAGCCTGTGCGCTTCGTCTATCAGCGCGATATGCCGGACGCGATGGTCGAAATGCTGCGCGATAAGCTGACCATCTCCCGCTACGATTCGATTATTCCCGGCGGGCGCTACCACAACTTTAAGGACTTTATTGGCTTCCCGAACGTCGGCAAGGCCAATCTGGTGAACAAACCGCTGCCGCGACTGCGCCATATCTGGTTCGATAAGTTCCGCAACGGATTCGATGCCATACGCGAGCGCGACGTCCTGCTCTACTATCCGTACCATACGTTTGAACACGTGCTGGAGCTGCTGCGCCAGGCCTCGTTCGACCCGAACGTGCTGGCGATCAAAATCAACATCTACCGCGTGGCAAAAGATTCCCGCATCATCGATGCGATGATCCACGCGGCGCATAACGGCAAGAAAGTCACCGTGGTGGTTGAGCTGCAGGCGCGCTTTGACGAAGAGGCCAACATCCACTGGGCGCGCCGCCTGACCGAAGCCGGCGTTCACGTGATCTTCTCCGCGCCGGGGCTGAAAATTCACGCCAAGCTGTTCCTGATCTCCCGTAAGGAGGGTGACGACGTGGTGCGTTACGCCCACATTGGTACCGGGAACTTTAACGAGAAAACCGCGCGCATCTATACCGACTACTCGCTGCTGACCGCCGATGCGCGTATCACCAACGAAGTGCGTCGGGTGTTTAACTTCATCGAGAATCCGTATCGTCCGGTGAGCTTCGACTATCTGCTGGTGTCGCCGCAGAACTCACGCCGCCTGCTGTACGATATGATCGACAAAGAGATCGCCAACGCCCAGAAAGGGTTGTCTTCCGGCATTACTCTGAAGCTCAACAACCTGGTCGACAAAGGGCTGGTAGACAGGCTGTATGCCGCTTCCGGCTCCGGCGTGCCGGTCAACCTGCTGATCCGCGGCATGTGTTCGCTGATCCCCGAACTGGAAGGCATCAGCGACAATATTCGCGTCATTAGCATCGTTGACCGCTATCTGGAGCACGACCGGGTCTATATTTTCGATAACGCTGGCGATAAACAGGTTTATCTCTCTTCCGCAGACTGGATGACGCGCAACATTGATTACCGAATTGAAGTTGCAACCCCGCTGCTGGACCCGCGTCTGAAGCAGCGGATCCTGGACATTATCGAAATACTGTTTAGCGATACGGTGAAAGCACGCTATATCGACAAAGAACTCAGTAACCGCTACGTGCCGCGCGGCAATCGCCGCAAAGTGCGGTCACAGTTGGCGATTTACGACTATATCAAATCACTCGAGCAACCCGATTAACCTATGCCGATAAATGATAAGACCCCACGACCGCAGGAGTTCGCCGCGGTCGATCTTGGCTCTAACAGTTTCCACATGGTCATCGCCCGTGAGGTGGATGGCGCAATGCAGATCATTGGCCGTCTCAAGCAGCGCGTGCATCTGGCCGATGGCCTGGACGCGCGCGGCATGCTCAGCGAAGAGGCCATGGAGCGGGGCCTGAACTGCCTGTCCCTGTTTGCGGAACGCCTGCAGGGCTTCTCGCCGTCCAGCGTCTGTATCGTCGGTACCCATACGCTGCGCCAGGCGCTGAACGCGCCGGAGTTCCTCAAGCGTGCGGAAAAGGTTATCCCCTATCCGATTGAGATCATCTCCGGTAACGAAGAAGCGCGTCTGATTTTTATGGGCGTGGAGCATACGCAGCCGGAAAAAGGCCGCAAGCTGGTGATCGATATCGGCGGTGGTTCAACGGAGCTGGTTATCGGCGAGGACTTCGAGCCGCGCCTGGTGGAAAGCCGCCGCATGGGCTGCGTCAGCTTCGCGCAGATGTACTTCCCGGGGGGAGCGATTACCCGAGAAAACTTCCAGCGCGCGCGCATGGCGGCGGTACAAAAACTGGAAAATCTGGCCTGGCAGTATCGTATTCAGGGTTGGAACGTTGCGCTGGGCGCATCGGGTTCGATTAAAGCCGCGCACGAAGTGCTGCTGGCGATGGGTGAGAAAGACGGAATTATTACCCCTGAACGCCTGGTCCTGCTCACCGAAGAAGTGCTGAAGCACAAGAGCTTCGACGCCCTGAGCCTGCCGGGTCTTTCCGATGAGCGGAAATCGGTGTTCGTGCCGGGGCTGGCGATCCTCTGCGGCGTGTTTGACGCGCTGGCGATTAAGGAGCTACGACTTTCCGACGGCGCGCTTCGCGAAGGCGTGCTGTACGAGATGGAAGGCCGTTTCCGTCATCAGGATATTCGCAGCCGCACCGCGCAAAGCCTGGCCAACCAGTACAACATCGACCGCGAGCAGGCGAAGCGCGTCCTGGAAACCACCGTCCAGATGTACGATCAGTGGCAGGAACAGAATCCTAAGCTGGCGCATCCCCAGCTTGCCGCCCTGCTGAAATGGGCTGCAATGCTGCACGAAGTGGGCCTGAACATTAACCACAGCGGGATGCATCGCCATTCGGCCTACATTCTGCAAAACAGCGATCTGCCCGGCTTCAACCAGGAGCAGCAAACCATGATGGCCACGCTGGTGCGTTACCACCGCAAAGCCATCAAGCTCGACGACCTGCCGCGCTTTACGCTGTTTAAGAAAAAGCAGTTCCTGCCGCTTATCCAGCTGCTGCGTCTCGGCGTGCTGCTGAATAATCAACGCCAGGCGACGACCACGCCACCGACGTTAAAGCTGAAAACCGACGATCACCACTGGACGCTGAGCTTCCCGCACGACTGGTTCAGCCAGAACGCGCTGGTGCTGCTGGATCTGGAAAAAGAGCAGCAGTACTGGGAAGCCGTTACCGGCTGGCTGCTGAAGATTGAAGAAGAGAGTTCAGACGTCGCGGCGTAAGCGCTCAGGCGTCCGCCAGCGACGCCTCTGATTCAGGCAGGGAGTCAAGATCAACCGGCTTGCCGATCAACGATCCCTGCACATAGTCGATACCTAGCGCGTGCACCGCGCTACGTATCTCCTCGGTTTCAACATACTCAGCCACCACCAGCATCTTCTTCATGCGCGCCAGATGGCATATAGAGGCCACAATCTGATAATCCAGACTGTTACTGACGATATTGCGAATAAAGTTACCGTCAATCTTGAGGATGTCGGCATCCACGCTTTTTAACCGCGCATAGCTCGCATAGCCCGTCCCAAAATCATCAATTGCAATCCGCACCCCCATTTTCTGCAGCTGCCTGAGGGTATGGATCGCAAGCTCGGCGTTACCGTAGGTGGTGCTTTCCGTGACTTCGAAAATCAGCTGCCACGCCTCAACCGAGTACTTCGCCAGCAGGCGACTCACCTCAAGCGGAAACTGCGCTCTGCAAACGGTGGAAGGCGCCAGATTGATGGCAAAACGCTGGCCCGGAAGCCGGTCACGATGCTCGGCAAGAAAGCCCAGGGTACGTTCCAGCACCCATAAATCGACGCGTGAGGAGAGCCCGAACTCCTGCGCCACCGGCAGGAAACGATCGGGAACAATGAAATTACCGTTGTCATCCGGCATCCGCAGCAACACTTCGTGATAACGATCCCCCCGCAGGCCGCGCACGGGCTGGACCATCAGCGTGAATTCGCTCTGATCGAGGGCACGCTGCAGGCGGCTCATCATCGCCACCTTATCCTTCAGGCTACGCTGCAGATGCACGGCGCCACGCTGCTGGAGGTTCTCGGGATGGTTGGTGGAAATTGACAGATCGGCAATAACGCCCAGCTCTCCCAGGACCAGGTACAGATGGTTCACCGGGGAGCGCACATAGCAGTAACCGACCCCAACCTGAGGCTGCAGCGGCATACCATCCCAGAGAAAGCGGAACTGCTTGATATGCTCATCCAGCGCGTCAATACGCTGCTGATGAGACTCGGAGTTAAGACGAACCGCAAGGTCATAGCCCGTCAGGTGATAGACCCGCTCATTGGGCTGCAAGATGCCGTTTATCCACTGTGCCAGCTGCTGCTTATACTGAATACGCAGCAGCACGCCGTAATTACGTCCGAGAACTTCAAGCTCGGGAATACGCAACAGGCCGAGCGCCGACCACGGATTTTTTGCCAGGTCGCGGGACAGCGCCCGCAGATTCGGCATGTGAACCACCGGATCGAGCAGCGCCAGCCTGCGGGAGCGGATGTTCACGGCACGCTGGCGCGTCGCCAGCATCGACATGTATATCACAACAAACGAAAAGACCAGGTAGCTGGAAGAGGTGATCGCCAGCTGGATGTCATAGCCCTGATGAAGCGGTATATAGCGGTAAAAATAGTGAATCGACACCAGCAGGACCGGCGTCCAGACGATGGACATGAGCTTATAGCCAAAGCGCATCGCCCCCCAGAGCATCACCGGCATCAGCAGCGACAGCGTGTAGTTGGTGCTGAAAATAGAGCTGTTCTCATTCATGGGGATCAACAGCATCGTGAGCAAACCGACAAGCGCGCCAGCCCAAATCAGAAACTCTACAGCCGTCACCTTTTTGTCTATCTGCGCGCGGATCTGTGAGAACAGCGTCCGAACATAGCGCGGATGACGGATCAGGCGAATGAGCAGATAGCTCAGCGGCACGCCGGTAAGCCCGCTGACCAGCAGCGCCTGATAGTTAATAAGCGTACGAATATTAAAGGGGTTCAGCCCCGCCAGGCTCTGGCGGCTCTCGTAAATGCCGAGATAGACCGCAAACTGAAACAGCACCAGAAACAGCGTAGCCGGGCAGAATACCTGCCAAAAAATACGCTGTGCCATCAGACGAACATCGCCATAGGCCGTCATGTTGCGCCGGGGGGCAAACACGCGATACCCGCCCCAGCTCAGTACAATGGGAACAATGAAATGGAGGATACCGGCAACGGTTTCAAACAGCCCCACTGACGCGTAGTAGCGAAAAAACAGCGACAGCACGATGCCGGGAAGCGCTTCCACGCCAAAGAACATCATCATCGTCAGCAGGAAAGAGAGCGGCAGATAGTAGAGCGCCACAATGCCGTCGCCCAGCTGCGTCAGGGTATTCACCACGCTGAGCACGGGCAGTAAAACGACGGGTAAAATAAGGGGAAGTGCCCACCAGCGGTCTTTTTGGCGCGTCAGGAACTGGAGAATTTTCATAGATGCCCGGTTAAACCCCTTTTTGCTCCTGAGGGAAAATAAAGACAGGCATCCAACCTGACGTACATGCCCAGGCTTAACGCCTGCGAACATAATGGAGGAGGGATTTTAGTTATCGACGCCGGAATTCCGTTGACTTAAATCAAACTAATTTACTCAAATGACTATTTATTACGATTTTTTTGGCCAATTTTCTTTGTATTATCAACACAGAAAATACATTCGTTATTTTTAATAACACGCGTTAATGTAAACATTGACGGATTTTTACACATCCCCGAATTGACCCTGCCTTCCCGCTGTGCCTTAATATCCGCATCGCCCAAAAGGGTATGCCCAGGAAAAACACAGTGAGTCAGGTCACGCGCATGCACAAACGACATCGGTTTAACACTCGGATGACCCGCATCATACTGCTCATCAGCTTCCTGTTTTTCTTTGGCCGCTTTGTTTACTCTTCTATTGGTGCCTGGTATCACCACCAGGACAAAGTCCAGACGCAGCAAACCAGCCTGACCGTCGAAACGCCCGACCGCTAGCCAGATTATTGGTCGCGCAGCATCCTGATTACGCCCGCAATGCCTTTGCTAAGGACCCTGTCCTGACGCATCACCACGGCCAGCCTTCGCTGGAGAACGGGCGTGAGCGACTGAACGTCTAACCCTTCGCGATCCGACGCCTGCTTTACCGCCATACGCGGCACGATGCTATAACCCAGCCCCGCGCGCACCATCCTTTTGATGGCCTCAATACTGCCAAGCTGCATGACCGGTGCGATGGTAAACCCGCCGGCTTCAAACCAGGCGTCGATCAGCGTTCGCGTTCCGCTCCCTGATTCAAAAGCAATCAGCGGCTGGGTCTGTAAGACCTCGGGCGTAAGGCCGCTAAACGCTTCCTGCTGCGCCAGCGACGCAATAAAGACGAACTCTTCATCCATGACCGGCGTCACGTCCAGCGCGCGTCCGCCAGCCGGAAGCGTCACCAGCCCCATGTCCAGGCGATTCTCTTCAACGGCCCGCACAATATCGAGCGTATTTCCCGTCGTCACCGCCACCCGGAGCAGAGGGTAGTCGCCGCGAAGCCGCTGCAGCAGCGGCGGCAGCAGATGGATGCACGCGGTCGCGCCCGTACCCAGCGTAATGGTGCCGCACACCTCGTGGCTGAACGCGCTCACGGAGCGGATCGCCTCATCCACCGCCTGCTCAATACGTTCCCCGTGCGCCAGCAATGCCTGTCCGGCCGCCGTAGCGTTGATACCGCGTCCGGTGCGCTCCACCAGCCGCGTTTGCAGGAACTGCTCCAGCTGGCGTATCTGCAGGCTGACGGCAGGCTGGGAAATCCCCAGCGCATCCGCCGCCGCCGAAAAGCTGCCGCGCCGGATCGCCAGACGAAAGGTGGCGAGATGTACCAGGTTGAGCGTTGTCATTCAAAGTTTCTCTTATACCGCGCATAAGCGCGCTGACCTGCCAGCACAATACCGTGCCCGCTATGCTGACGACAACTGCATAACGGAATGAAAAACATGGAAACACCTGCCCTTCCTCGCCGCCTCGCCCTCACCGCGGGATGTAACCAGCTCATCAACTGGGGGATCTCTTTTTATATGCCCGGCACCTTTGCCCGGGCAATTGCAGCCGACAGGGGGTGGACCTCGCCGCAAATCTATCTCGGCCTGACGCTGGCAATGCTGATGATGGCGGCCGTCTCCCCGTTTGTCGCCCGTCTGCTGACGCGCGTGGGCGGGCGGCGGGTGGTGATGAGCGGCACGTTGCTGATTGCCGCTGGCTGCCTCGCGATGGCAATTCTGCCCTCCCTTGCAGGCTGGTACTGCGCCTGGCTACTCACGGGCATCGGTATGCGCCTGTCACTGTATGATGCGCTGTTCGCCGCGCTGGTGAACCTGTATGGACAGCAGGCGCGAAGCACCATTTCGCGCATTACGCTGGCGGGCGGGCTGGCTTCAGCCGTCTTTTGGCCGCTGGGGGATGCGCTGCTAACGATCGTGAGCTGGCAGGGTGCGCTGGCTGTCTATGCGCTTTTTGGCCTGCTGAGCGCGATGCTTATCTGCAATCTTCCACGCCAGCGGCTGACCGCTGGCGTGAATAAAAAGCGCAAAGCCACGAACAGCGAGCGGCGCGACGGCTGGCTCTATGCGGTATTTATTGCCCTGATTACCTTTGTTTCTAACGGCACCTCCACACACCTGCCGGAGTTTATTACCCACTTTGGTCTGCCGGTTGCTATTGGGATGCTCTGGGGGATCGGCCAGACCGGCGCGCGATTTATGGAGGTACTGGCAGGCGCTCGCTTAACCCCGCTCAGCTTAACGCGCTTTACCGCCCTGGCAATGCCGGTCTGCTTCCTTATCGGGTTAAGCAGCTCGCTTTTCGCCTGGAGCGCAGCCGGGTTTGTGCTGGGCTATGGCGCCATCAACGGGCTGGTGACCATCGTCAAAGCAACGCTGCCCCTCGCGCTTTTCAGCGCGGAAAGCTATGCCAGCCGCACGGGGCTGCTGCTTATCCCGGGGCAGCTAGCGGCGGCGGCATCGCCGTTTGCGTATGCGTGGTTGAATAAGACGCTGGGGATCGGCGGGGCAATGTGGGTTTCCACCGCGTTAACGCTGCTGATTGCGGGACTCGCCGTCGCGATGGTACGCCGCCACGCCCCACAACGTGTATCGCACTGTATCCAGAGTGCCGTGCAGACAAAGCGGTACAAAAAGCCCTCCCCGGCAAACATCCCCGATACATAAAAGTGGTCTTCTGTGCCTGTCGTCATTTTTTACCTGCACAGGAGACATCTGAATGAAATATCGCTATCTGCTGCTCTCGTTATTCACGCTGGCCAGCTCCGCGTGGGCCGAGCCCTTGAGCGGCCTCAGCGCCGCAGAGGTCAATGGCCCGGCGGCGGTTGCGCCGCTGGAACATCCGCAACCGCCGGCGAAGCTGGTTGTTGACCCGCCGCTGCCCGGCCCGCTGAGTAAAGGTGCGGTATTTATTCAATACCGCGTCGAAAATCTGCGCATTGAGCCGGTATTCGGTCCTGAGGCGCTAAAAATTGCTCCCCGTATCGGCCATATTCACGTCGTGGTGGATGACGCGCCCTGGCACTGGGCTGACGCCAGCGGTGAGCCGGTGATCCTGGTCGGGCTGCCCGCGGGTAAACATAAAGTGACCGTTATTCTTGCCGATCCGACGCATAAACCGATCGACCACAAAACCGTTGAATTCACCGTGCCGCCGCATGCGGAAATCCATCACTTTTAGGGGCTGAAGATGAAAACAATATCGATCTTAACGGCGGGCCTGCTGGCGCTGTCGACCGGCGCGTTTGCCCAAAATCAAACCAGCGTCGTCCTGGTGCACGGCGCGTTTGCAGACGGCAGCAGCTGGAATAAGGTGATTAGTCGGCTGCAGGAAAGGAACACCGAGGTTATCGCCGTGCAGCTGCCGCTTACCTCACTAAAAGATGACGTCGCCGCCACGCAGCGCGCCATTGCCCGCGCGCATGGCGAGGTGGTGCTGGTAGGTCATTCCTGGGGCGGAGCAGCGATCGGTGAAGCCGGTAACGATGCACGCGTGAAATCACTGGTGTACGTCGCGGCGTTTGCCCCTGATTCCGGGCAGTCTGTAGCGGATCTGGCGGGGCGCTTCCCTGCCCCGCCGGGGAGTGCGGGTATCGCCAAAGGGGCAGACGGGTATTTATCTCTGCCGCCAAAAGCCGTGCGTGAAGATTTCGCCCCTGACGTAAAACCGGAGGAACAGAAACTTATCGCCGCAACTCAGGGGCCAATCAAAGCCGATGCGTTTGCAGAGAAAGTGACCCACGCGGCCTGGCACGACAAACCGAGCTGGTATGTGGTCAGCAAAAACGACCGGATGATCAATCCCGAACTTGAGCGCGCGATGGCGAAAACAATCCACGCGAAAACGACGGAGGTGGCGGCGAGCCATGTGTCGATGGTGAGCCATCCGGAGGCTATCGCCCGGGCGATTGAGCAGGCGGTGGACGCTCACTAAGCTCATCGACCTTCTGCACCTCAGTATCTCCCGCCAGTAGCGCAGTGCCCTCATGCGCCGCTGGCGTCATAAAGCGAACCGGCTTGCCCGTACGCTTATCAACCAACAGCGAGTGTCGCTCGCCCTGCTCAAACAGATGCTGTTCTCCCCACTGACGTAGCGCCACAACCACCGGAAACAGGCTTTCGCCTTTTTCGGTCAGAACATATTCCTGATAAGCCGTGCCGTCTGATGCCCCCTGTAACGTCAGGATATCCGCCTCAACCAGTTTGCGCAGCCGGTCAGAAAGTATGTTGCGCGCAACCCCGAGGCTACGCTGAAAATCCCCGAAGCGAGTCATGCCGTCAAACGCATTTCGCACAATAAGCAGCGACCACCGATCCCCTATCAGATCGACGCTGCGGGCAACGGGACAATATTCCTCTTTTCTCGACCCTAGGGACATCACAGTTTTTCCTCGCTCAGAACGGGCAACAACTAGTTGCATTTTAAAACTGCATAGCCTAGCATTCAACAAGTTTCATTTTAAAACTAGGTTGTCCAGGCGAGAATTTTGAACATGTCACATACCTCCCCCCTTTCCTCAGCCAACATGTCGCGCGGCAGGGTATGGTTATTCGCCATCGCCAGTGGTTTGAGCGTGGCAAACGTCTATTACGCTCAGCCTTTGCTTGACGCGCTGGCGCGCGATTTCAGCATCAGCTATGCGGCAGTGGGTGGCGTAGTGACCGCTATCCAGATCGGCTGCGCGCTGGCTCTGCTTCTTGTGGTTCCTCTGGGTGACAAAGTGGATCGCCGACGCCTGATGGCGGTTCAGCTAGCGGCGCTGGTGGTCGTCCTGGCATTTGTAAGCATGGCGCAAACCGCCTCAGCGCTGCTGGCAGGGATGCTTGCGACCGGTATGCTGGGTACCGCAATGACTCAGGGGCTGATAGCCTACGCCGCCAGTGCCGCTTCGCCCCATGAACAGGGGCGTGTCATCGGTGCGGCGCAAGGCGGCGTGTTTGTGGGTCTGTTACTCGCTCGGGTCTTCGCCGGTGGCATCAGCGACATCACAGGCTGGCGCGGCGTGTATGCTTGTGCTGCCGTGCTGATGCTCATTATCGCGTTTCCTCTCTGGCGCAGGCTCCCTGCCCTTCCCAACCTGCCCTCTTCGATAAGCTATCCGCGCCTGATTTGCTCAATGCTGACGCTGCTGCGCAAGGAAAAAGTGCTGCAGGTGCGCGGCGTGCTGGCGCTGCTGATGTTTGCAGCGTTCAATATTTTCTGGAGCGCGCTGGTGCTCCCACTGAGTGCTCCGCCTTGGAACTTCTCACACACGGTCATCGGTGCGTTCGGCCTTGCTGGCGCGGCTGGCGCGCTTGCCGCCAGCTGTGCGGGGCAATGGGCCGATCGCGGTTACGCGCATTACACCAGCGCCGCAGCGCTAGTGACGTTGCTCCTCGCATGGTGGCCGCTGTCGCTCATGGAGCACTCTCTCGCCGTCCTGATTATCGGCATTGTGCTGCTGGATTTAGGCGGGCAGGCGCTCCACGTCACTAACCAGATCCTGATATTCCGCGCCCGTCCCGAGGCGCATAGCCGACTGGTCGGACTGTATATGCTTTTTTATGCGCTGGGCAGCGGGCTGGGCGCCATTGGCACGACGATGGCGTTTGCCAGCATGGGCTGGCAGGGCGTATGCCTGCTTGGAGGGGCGGTCAGTTTGCTGGCGCTAATGTTCTGGCTACTAACTTTTGATTCTTATAACTCGAATTATTAAGCCTACATTACTCGGCATTTCAGACTTGTTAATCAGCTATCTAAAACAAAAAATATGATGTTTGTTATAAATTAGAGATATAATTACAGACTACCGTTTGCATTTCTCAACATCAAACTGTTAATGTTAAAAAAGCATCATGATTATGTAGTTTGATATTATTCATTAACAAGGAGGGATTCAATGAGAAATGTTAATTCTATTTTAATGAGGCTAGCAAAGCGTGCTGAAAAGCTTAACCCAGATCATCTAATAAAATCCTTTGTTGATGTCGGCCCTGCCTATACTCTTTTATCCAGCAATGATAATCAAATCATTTTTGGAAGAAGAGGCACAGGCAAAACTCATTTTCTCGCAGTATTAAATAATGAAATAGCTAGTAAAGGCATAATAAGCATCCCCATTGACATGAGGTTAATCGGCTCCACCGGAGGTATTTTTTCCGACCAAAACATTCCTCATAGTGAGAGAGCTACGCGACTTCTTTCCGATACACTTTGCGTAATCCATGAATTTATTTTAGATTATATTTATGAAAATGAATTATCTAATACAAGCGAGTTGACCGAGTTATTAAACGAATTTCTTGAACAAGCAACAGCAATATATATCGATGGAACAGCAGAGAATGAAACAATAAGAACAAATGATTTTTACAATAATAACCATGTTAAAACCAACTTATCAAACAAAGGTATTTCGGTAGATATCGGATTATCAAATAAAAAAGCCAATGGCAACTCAGAACGGTTTAAATCATGTGGAAAACAGACTCTAAGAATACATTTTGGTGCAATCACAAAATTACTTAATAAAATCGTATCTAAATTGCCACATAAAGAATTATGGATTCTAATTGATGAATGGTCTGAAACACCTTTAGACCTTCAACCTTACCTAGCAGAATTGCTTAGGCGGATTTTATTCCCAACGCCCGGTATAACGGTAAAAATTGCTGCTATCGCACATCGTTGTAACTTTATGATAAGAGATGAATCTACATTAGTAAGCATTGGAATTGAGTTAGGTTCAGATGCATCTTCCGTTATTAATCTAGATGAACATATGGTTTTCGACAACGACAGTGAAGCTGCAAAAGATTTTTTCAAAAAACTCTTGCATAGACACGTTATTGCTATTGACAAAACTTCTTGCTGTGAACTTGAACCGAACCTTTTCATAAATGATACATTTAGTCAAACATCTTCTTTTGATGAGTTCGTCAGAGCTGTTGAAGGCGTTCCTCGGGATGCAATCAACATAATATCCTTAGCAGCACAAGCTGCACAAACGAACAAAATATCAATTACCCACATTAGAAAATCAGCACAAAAATGGTTCCAAGTTAATAAACATGCGGCACTTAACAGTAGGCCTGAAGCGGTATCACTTCTTGACAAAATTATCAATGAAGTTATTGGGTTGCGTAAATCCAGAGGTTTTTTGATTAGCAACGAAAAGAATTATCATTTAATTGACTATTTATATGATATGCGCGTAATACATGTATTAAAACAAGGTATATCTGCTAAGAATGCAGTAGGTAAAAAATTTACTTTATATACATTAGATTATGGCTGTTATGTTGAGCTAATATCTTCAAAGAATGCTCCATTAGGACTCATTATTGAGCCTGATGAAAATGATGAGCTTCAATATATTGAAGTACCTAAATCAGATTACCGTTCCGTAAGAAATTCAATTCTCGACCTAGATCAACAAGATGGACAACTCAGACTTAATCTGATAACAAATACTGAGCAATTACAACTACCACATAATCAAAACAAAACCACACGCCTTATTGAGAAATCAATTGATAAGTTATTAATCAACTCTATACCAAACAATCTTGGAATACTTAAAGTTGCTGGCACGATTTATATACCCATAATACTTGTAGCATTAGTTTTACGTAAAGCAAAAGGTTACGATCACAGCTACGCAACCGAATTAACAAAAATTATAAATGAATACATGACTACTAATGCTGGTAGACCAAAGCTAGCAACTAATAATATGTCTCGCGAGTTGCGGAAAGAACACATATTAGAATTACCATGGTTAAAATATCGTGAAAATGGAAGAAAACCATTGTTCTCGCTAAATGAAAAATGGCCTCATTATTGGGAGGTCTATTTTGAAGAAACAGCACCTTTTATAGAATAACACTAATTAATAAAATACTATCCAAATATAACTGATGCATAACTTAAAAAATAAAGCCCGCAAACGCGGGCTTTATTTCAATCGTGCAATTTAGAATTATTCCCACTCAATCGTCGCCGGTGGCTTACCGCTGATGTCATACACCACGCGGGAAATACCGTTCACTTCGTTGATGATGCGGTTAGACACGCGGCCCAGGAAGTCATACGGCAGGTGCGCCCAGTGCGCGGTCATGAAGTCGATGGTTTCCACCGCACGCAGGGAGACAACCCAGTCGTACTTACGGCCATCGCCCATCACGCCGACGGAACGAACCGGCAGGAACACGGTGAACGCCTGGCTCACTTTGTTGTACAAATCGGCTTTGTGCAGCTCTTCGATGAAGATAGCGTCCGCGCGACGCAGCAGGTCGCAGTACTCTTTCTTCACTTCGCCCAGCACGCGCACGCCCAGACCCGGACCCGGAAACGGATGACGGTAGAGCATGTCGTACGGCAGACCCAGTTCCAGACCGATCTTACGCACTTCGTCTTTGAACAGCTCGCGCAGCGGTTCAACCAGGCCCATCTTCATCTCTTTCGGCAGGCCGCCCACGTTGTGGTGAGATTTGATGACGTGCGCTTTACCGGTTGCGGAGGCCGCAGACTCGATGACGTCAGGATAGATGGTGCCCTGCGCCAGCCACTTCACGTCTTCCAGCTTCAGCGCTTCTTCGTCGAACACTTCAACGAACACGCGGCCGATGATCTTACGCTTGGCTTCCGGATCGTTCTCGCCTTTCAGCGCGTCCAGGAAACGCTTTTCGCCTTCCACGTGAACGATGTTCAGGCCGAAGTGGTCGCCGAACATGTCCATAACCTGCTGGGCTTCGTTCAGGCGCAGCAGACCGTTGTCCACGAAGACGCAGGTCAGGTTTTTGCCGATGGCGCGGTGCAGCAGCATCGCGGTTACGGAGGAGTCCACGCCGCCGGAGAGGCCGAGGATCACTTTGTCATCGCCAACCTGCTGGCGGATACGCTCAACGGCGTCGTCGATGATTTTTGCCGGAGTCCACAGGGCTTCACACTGGCAGATGTCGCGCACGAAGCGCTCCAGCATGCGCATACCCTGACGGGTGTGGGTCACTTCCGGGTGGAACTGCACGCCGTAGAAGCGTTTTTCTTCGTTCGCCATGATGGCGAACGGGCAGCTTTCAGTGCTGGCAACGGTCACGAAGTCAGACGGGATGGCGGTAACTTTGTCACCGTGGCTCATCCACACGTCCAGCAGCGGTTTGCCGTCTGCGGTCAGGGAGTCTTCGATACCGCGCACCAGCGCGCTGTCGGTGACAACTTCTACCTGCGCATAGCCGAACTCACGCTCGTTAGAGCCTTCAACGTGACCGCCCAGCTGCATTGCCATGGTCTGCATACCGTAGCACACGCCGAATACCGGCACGCCGGCTTCGAACACGTACTGCGGCGCGCGCGGGCTGTTCTCTTCGGTGGTGCTTTCCGGGCCGCCGGACAGGATGATGCCGCTTGGATTGAATTCGCGAATCTGTGCTTCCGTGACATCCCACGCCCACAGCTCACAGTAAACGCCCAGTTCACGCACGCGACGCGCCACCAGCTGAGTGTACTGAGAACCGAAGTCCAGGATGAGAATGCGATGTTTATGAATGTTTTCCGTCATTGACGCTAATTCCGAGGCAAGTGAAACAGATTAAATAAATCGCCCGACACGAGGTCGGGCGAAGAAAATCAGGAGCCCAGACGGTAGTTCGGGGACTCTTTGGTGATCG
>Ga0207655_1002313_pt1 | contig 15653 bp, 14 predicted proteins | sample KBSM44metaG_FD_184398 | JGI IMG/M metagenome (GOLD analysis project Ga0207655, IMG submission 184398) | Miscanthus rhizosphere microbial communities from Kellogg Biological Station, Michigan, USA - KBS M4-4 metaG (SPAdes) (version 2) | ecosystem: Host-associated > Plants > Roots > Rhizosphere >...
TTTAACCGCGATATGCTTCATAACAAGACCTTAGTGTTGCGATAATGATGAGGCTGACGATTTTGTCGCTATTACTTTAGCCGGACGGCCGACATAGATACCGACGATGCCGCCGATAACCAGTGCCGTAGCAATGATCAATAAGCCATAATGGAAACTGCCGGTGACATCCTTTATTTTTCCCAGCAATGGCGGCAATCCCAGACCGGCAAAGTTGGCAATGGCATTAATAAAAGCAATAGACGCCGCTGCAGCAACACCTGCTAATTTTTCGGTCGTTACCGCCCAGAATATCGGGGTCAGCGCGAAGTTAAAGCCGACGGTCAATACCAGCATAATATAGGCAATAAAGAGGTTACTGGTATATATCGAAGCAGCCAGCAGTAAGCCGGAAATAATTAACGGCACCCCCAGATGTAGCGATCGCTCTTTGGTGAGATCCGAATGGCGTCCATTCACGTACATAAATATCGCGGCAAAGGCAAAAGGAATGGCCGACAAAACGCTAATAACGAAATTACTCTGTTCTGTAGCCACACTTTTAATAATGAGCGGCAGGAAGAGTGTAATACCAATTGAGCAAAATGCTTGCAGGAACCACACCAGACTCAACATCAATACCACTTTATTCCTGAGCGCACTGGCCCATGAATGATGTTTCCCTACTTCTACGTCACCATTCTCTTGTTGTAACCGGGTGTTCAGCCATTTTTTCTCGTCCGCACTCAACCAGGTGGCATGATTTGGCGTATCCGGCAGACGTAACAGTACCAGACAGCCGAGAATGATGGCCGGGATGCCTTCCATCGCAAACAGCCAGCGCCAGCCCGCGATATCAGCAATGCCGTGCATATTGAGAATACTGCCGGAAATCGGTAATCCAATCACTGACGCCAGCACCGATCCCATATAGAAGAACGACATGGCACGTGCGCGGTTGCTCTTGGGAAACCAGCAGGAGATATAGTAGATAATCCCCGGTGTAAAACCGGCTTCTGCCATACCCAGCAAAAAGCGCATCACGTACAGTTGTGTCGGCGTATGGACCAGTGACATCCCGGCGCTGATAATCCCCCAGGTAATCATGATGCGCGCAATCCAGATGCGTGCACCAACCCGCGTCATAATGACGTTACTGGGTATTTCAAAAATGATGTAGGAGATATAGAACATACCGACACCCAGGCCATACATACTGGCAGACAGGCCCAAATCGGCATTCATTTGCAGTGCCGCAACGGATATATTGGTTTTATCCAGATTGGCAACAAAGTAGCAAATAATAATAAAAGGTATTATTTTTGCGTTTAATTTTTTTAGTGTTGTAGAGCACAGATCGATGTTCATTATTATCACCTTAATGAGTCTGCTCTGGTGTCAGGGCATAAGATGGCCATTCCACCTAATGTGGATTGAAAAACAAATACGGATATATCGATATTATTATTAATTGCTTTATTGATATAGTTTTACCTGATAGCTCTGTTACTTAAAATATATAGAACAGGTTACCATTCGGCGACAGCACCATCTTCATAACGCCAAATTGGGTTGCGCCAGTCAGGGGCATTCTTACTGCGCTCAATCACCAACTCCTCATTAATTTCAACGCCCAGTCCGGGTTTATTCAGCGGATAGAAATAACCATCCGTCATGGTAAAGTCTTCTTTATTAATGACATAATCCAATAATTCGGCTCCCTTATTATAATGGATACCCATACTCTGCTCCTGGAATACCGCATTACGCGCCACAAAATCCAGATGCAGGCAAGAAGCCAGTGCGATCGGCCCCAACGGACAATGCGGTGCCAGCGAAATATCGTAAGACTCTGCCATCGCAGCAATTTTGAAGCATTCCGTGATCCCACCCGCGTGCGACAAATCCGGCTGGATAATGGCTAAACCACCGTCGGCCAATACACGTTTGAACTCAAAGCGCGAGAACATGCGTTCACCGGCAGCAATGGGAATATGTGTCTGAGCAGCCAGACGAGGATAGTATTCTGCCTGTTCGGCCAGTACCGGTTCTTCGATAAATAGCGGACGGTAAGGTTCGAGCTCTTTGATCAGAATCTTCGCCATAGGTGCATTGACGCGGCCATGGAAGTCGAGTCCGAACTCAATGCTGTTACCGAATGCTTCACGAATTTGCGCCACGACGGCGACGGCATCGTCAACTTTACGTGAATTGTCTATCATGCCCATTTCTTCGCAGCCATTGAGTTTAAAGGTATCAAAACCAATGCCTTTCAACTTTTTAATGCCTTCAATCACATCCGCCGGGCGGTCGCCGCCAACCCAACTGTAGGCTTTAATCTTATCGCGAACCAGACCACCGAGCAGTTGATAAACAGGAACGCCCAGGGCTTTGCCCTTAATGTCCCACAGTGCCTGATCGATGCCGGAAATCGCGCTCATCAGAATCGGACCACCGCGATAAAATCCACCGCGATAGAGGGTCTGCCAAATGTCATTGATGCGCGCCGGATCCTGTCCGATCACATATTCAGACAGCTCATGCACGGCAGCCTCCACACTGCGGGCACGGCCTTCAACTACCGGCTCTCCCCAACCGACAATGCCTTCATCAGTTTCTATTTTCAGGAACATCCAGCGCGGCGGCAGCCGGTAGGTGGTTAGTTTGGTCACTTTCATCGGGTTGATTCCTTATAAGCTTTAACAAAGGCGTTAGCTTGTTGTGTCGTACGTTCAACAGACTGTCCGGCACGGTAGAGATCACTTCCCAGCCCTGCACCGATACAACCGGCATTAAGATAGAGATGTAAATTTTCAGGAGTGATACCCCCCACGGCAAAAACCGGAATTTCTGGCGGTAGCACCGCTTTCAACGCTTTGATGTAATCCGGTCCAAAGGCGTTGGAAGGGAAGATTTTCAGCGCCTGAGCGCCCGCATCCAGTGCATTGAAGGCTTCCGTCGCGGTCGCGCAACCAGAGCAGACGGTCATGCCATACCCCACAGCCCGTCGAATCACTTCCGCCTGAATATTAGGGGTGACCACCAGACGGCTGCCCATCGTATTCAGTTCATCAACTTGCGCAGGTTGTAAAACCGTCCCGGCACCAATCAGCGCCCGATGCCCGAACTCTTTCACCGTTTCACTGATGCTGCGCTGCCAGTCAGGCGAGTTGAGTGGGATCTCCACTGCATCAAAGCCTGCCTCCAGCAATGCTGTCACATGCGCCTGAACGTCTTGTGGCGTGATACCGCGCAGAATGGCGATTAACGGAAGCTCAGTATTCCAACTCATTGATAATACTCCTTATACCTGCCTGGAAAGCGCGGTCGCCTTCCAGCGTTTGCCAGGTCAGTCCGGCAAACTTCAATGCCTGCTGGTAACGTGCGGTCAGTTTGGGACTCCCAATTAAGGTAATGGGCTGATCGCCAGTGATGCCGTATTGCCGCTGCATTTGCGACACTTCATTGCCGATCAACAACCCCGACAGCCATTCACTGACGGCGCTTTTATCTAATTGCCCTAACACATGCGCCGCGCGGGTCTCAAAAAGACTGCGAATAATGTTGGTTTCTTTGAAACCACTCTCCAGCCCCTGCTGGAATACCGCCGGATTTGCCTGTTGCCCGGTCAGCCCGATACCAATCAGCGAATGGTGTATCAGCAAATGGTGGAGTTCGCCGGTCATGACAGTACGGAAATCAACAACCTCGCTACCGTCCATCTGTACCCATTTACTGTGCGTTCCCGGCATCAGATAAAGCGAAGCCGGACATTCTGTATAAGCACCGATTAACTGTGTTTCTTCACCGCGAATGACATTGCAATTACCCTCGCTGACCACACTCAGACCGGGAATAATCCACGCGTTGAACGGTGTGGCCTGCTCCACCCGCGTTAACTGTCTGGAGAAATCAGTCAGCCGCGTCGGGCAAGGCAGATAAGGTACCGTCATCCATCCTGCGTTGCTGCCAACCATTCCCGCCATCAGAACCGGTACCTGATGAGCTTGCCAGGGTAAAAGTGTGTCGCGGAAAACCTGTTCAGGAGTACGGCCATTGAGCCGGGTAACCCCCGCTTCTGACTCCAGGTGATCGGTACATTCACCGTTCAGGTAGAGCCAGGCGCGCAAGTTGGTCGAGCCCCAGTCAATGGCGATATAACTTTCTCTCATGTAATATCCTTCAGCCTTTTGGTCGAGCTGGCGATCATTGTCAGTGCCGCCTGTTCTGCTGCATCTGCGTTCTGATGCCGTATCGCATCGTACAGATCCTGATGCTCCTTCAATGTGCGCGGCATGTTGGCTTCATCGGCCATATAGGTCCGTTCAAATACGGCACGCTGTAAGGAACTTATCGCCACACTGAGTTGTTGCAGCACCGGGTTATGCACCGACGCCAGTACCGCTTCGTGAAAACGGATATCAGCCTCATTGAAGGCGTCACGATTTTGGTGATCGGCGATCATATCGTTAAGCGCTTTTTCAATAACCGCTAATTCGCTGGAGGTCGCCCTTTCCGCAGCCCAGCGGGCAATGACCGGTTCAACCAGATTACGCACCTCGCTCATCGCCGGGATCAGCCGCGGGTCATAATCATTCGCCAACGACCACTGCAAAACATCGGTATCCAGATAATTCCACTGGTTGCGTAAAGCCACAAAAGCACCGCGATAACGCTTTATCTCCACCAGCCGCTTCGACATCAACGAGCGAAGCACTTCACGAATGATGTTCCGTGACGTCTGGAACTCTTCGCACAACTCCGTTTCCGCTGGCAGCGCAGACCCCGGGGCATATTTGCCACTGACGATTTGCTGCCCTATCTCGAGAATAATGCGATCGGTTTTGCTCAACTCCTGGCTACTCATAGATGCTCCACAAAAGACTAAAAGGAAAAGTTGCCGGGTACTTTACCTGTATCGAGCCTATGCGTCGCAAGATCACCGCACAATTCACAATTATTGTTCTTAACCTTGATGAAAATTGTAGTACAAAGCATTAATCATGTACTGCAATGTAGATCACAAAACGGTCGATACCTTGCGATTTTGCTGAACAGCAGGGGTTAGCACGAAGATCGTTTTCGTTTGGCGAAAATCCAACAAGATGAGAATCTTTTATCGCTTTCTGGCCTGAGTTCGCTGGCCAGATGGGCTGAGAGAAATGCGTCGAATTGAATTAAACAGGCTGGATGATGCCATATACAGCGAACTGGCTGGTATCACGGGCTCTCCTGTCAACCCCTCCTATTGCATCTTCCAGTGAATTGAGTTTCTCGTCCTGAAAACAAGGTGTGCGGGGTGAAGACAGGTAATCGAAAAGTGCCGATGCGTCTTTCTGTTTGAATGCGCGAATAATGAGTCGCGGTGTGGTAGTTAAAATCATTAAGACCACATATTATCTGGCAGGTGTTTATGCATTCTAATTAATATCGAACTCTAATGTGAAACCAAGTTTTCCTATACTCTATATCTGTACTTATCCTGATGTTAATAATCCTTCTGGCATTCAAGGGGCGCTCCCACCTATCAAACCTGGCGTCGGTAAAGCTTCCAATACCAATGATGTAGTATAGTGTTCCACGTCACCTTTCAGCATGCATGATTATTGGTTCTTTTGGCATAGTGAAAATATCGTATCAGATTCCTCCCCCACCAGCGGTCTGATTTTAGCTGTTCTTATCGGGTTTACGCTACTATTAAGCACATTCGTTAATCAGTATAGCGGCAAGACGTTTATGCCAAGTATTGATCCCAATTTATTTATATTCATAGTTATATATTCTCAAAGGAAGATTTAGTTGAACCAAACAGGAATCGCTTCATTTTATATACAGCATGCCTGAGGTTTTTTAAAATTTTACTGGAAGTTTTTTGGATTATATTGTATTTCCAAGTATTGGGAGCTTTTAATGCATGGTCTGGTGAGATGCTGCTATTAAGGTTGGGTTCGGACGTTACGTCAGATATCACACGATAATTCCCTGTATTTATTTTTACATCAAATCGGCTAAAAAATGTTTTCTTCACCTCACTGCCTTTAAAAAATAACATCGTGATTACTAAAATGAAATAAAACAAACGCAGGCTGAAAGTACTCATGTTTTGATCACCTTTGCATAAAGACGAAAAATCCTCTCTTCATTTAAATTGTGCACAATAATCATGGATAGCGCGTTGTAGTTATATGGAGGTAAGATGTAGATAAGGGAAATATCGAATCTAAAGAGTGCAATGAACAATCTTTTCCATTGAGATTCTGGCGTAGTGCAGTTGTAGATGAATTACTTATGGCTCGACTTCTGAGAGTTATGTGTATCAATCTTCGTCATAGGTTTTATCACACGCCGGACACCCTGATTTTAATAAGCAGTTCTATTCATCTCCATATTAAATACACATAGACGACAAACTAGCACAATGAAGAACGCCCAGAATCATTCCCTTCTATCAGGAGGGAAAATGAAAAAACTATTATTTTTGGCTAAAAAAACTGAATATATAGCTAAGGTTTTGCGAAGTTTTATAGTGAATGATGAAGATTTTCTAAGCCAACGGCTAAAGGAAATGCAGGGATCGCAACCTAATTTAACAAAACCATCCACTTTGAATGAGAAAATCTGTTATAGAATGATCCACCAAAGGAATCCACTGCACACGATTCTCGCGGACAAAATAAAAGTTAGAGAATATGTGAAAAAAAGGACAGATCTTGTAGCGATTATCCCTATAATCAAAGTCTATAATAATACAAAACAAATAAATTTCGATGAACTCCCTGAAACGTTTGTATTAAAATGTAACCATGACAGTGGGAGTTCGATAATTTGCACAAACAAAAAAACTTTAAATAAGAAGTTATGCTTAAAAAAACTTGAGCTGGCTTTATTTAAAAATATGTATTACAGCACCAGGGAATGGCACTATAAAAATATAGAAAAGAAGATCATTTGTGAGGAATATGTGATCTTAGAGAAAGTAAGAGATAAAGACCCACGGCCAGAAATGCTGAGGATCCATTGCTTTAACGGGATTGCCTGCTTCATTGAAGCTGATTTTACTGACTCCAATGGTAACGAATTTATCAATGTTTATGATAGGAAGTGGAAATTACAGCCATTCCAGATGGAATATCCAAACTATCATGGAGATATCGTTGAACCTGATTCTTTTTATAAGGCTTTGACGGCCGCTCAGGAGATATCATCAGGGATTGACTACTGTCGCGTGGATCTGATGTTAAATAATGATAAGCTATATTTTAGTGAAATAACACTCACTCCCTGCCGTGGCAAGTTAAAAATAACGCCAGAGAAATGGGATCGCAGACTGGGAGAGATGTGGGAGTTAGACGTTTACTAAAGAAGGCTCGGAAGAGCCTTTATCGTTATTTTTGGATATCAGATAAGGGCCACTGTAATAAAAATGTGGAGTGACAATATACCGACATTTCATAAAAAACGTCCCCACTGTGTGCTTGCATTATTGCTCTGGCTACCGAAAGTCCCAACCCACATCCCTGAGGATTAATTGCACGCATATTCTCCCCTCTCTGGAAAGGTTCAAACATATAAGGTTGAAAATCTTTATCAATACCAGGTCCACTATCCGTAATTGAGATACAGTAGTTGTTTTCACTCACCCGATAACTAATTACTATTTCTCCAGGAGTTGCATAATTGATGATATTATCTAGTATAATGTTCAGGCACTGCGTTATTCTCATCGAATCACACATAATGCATTCATCAATATTCGGTTTGGTGATAAAGAATCCGAATATATCAATTTTGTCCTGAAAATTTTCTAAAGATTTTGAAACTATATTCTCAAATTTTTCCGGCTTAATTTGTATGGTAAAAGAATGCTTATCAGCAGAGCCTATCAGCCGGAGATCCTCAATCAGCCTGGAGAGTCCTTCCGTCTGAAGGAGTAAATTTTTGAAGAGGTTAGGTTCTGGGTTAAAAATACCATCCACTAAACCATGCAACCGACCTCTTAATATCGTTACCGGCGTTCTCAGTTCATGAGCGATAGCCGCATTCCATGATTTTCTGTCAGCGTCCATGACTTGCAATCTTTCAGCCATCAGGTTGAAATCACTGACAAGATTATTTATCTCTAAAAGATGACTTCTTTTGGTGATCGCGCGTGCACTCAAATCGCCATGCGTGATTCGTTGCAGGCTCAGGGCAACGGTATTTAAGGGAGAAAGAATGCGCGTTGATAATTTTAATGCGAAGAATACAGCAATGGTAAAGCTCAGGAGTGAAGCTATAGCAATCCATACCCAGTCAATGAATGTCATGGCCTCATCATTGGCAGATGAGGCATAGCTCGGCAGGCTATAGACAACCGCGTAGAAAATATAGGTCCCCAATACTGAGATAAGAATGATACATAGTGTGAGTCCCAGCATAAAAAAAAGGATCTGCCTGCTCAGGTCATTTTTTCTTTTCATTTTTCACTTCCAATCCGGTATCCAATGCCGCGTATACTTTCCGGAACATTATCCAATCCAATCCTTTCCAGTTTCTTTCTTAATTTGCTTATATGGCTATCAATGGTTCTGTCAAGTTTATCCCCTTCAGGCAGGCAAGCATCCATTAATTCTTCCCGGGAAAATACTCTTCTTGGGTGTCTGGCCATATATGTCAATAACCTGAACTCCGAGGTGGTTAAAACCGGACTGTAGACAGCCCCATCAATGAGTACTTCCACACAGAACTCCTCAGGGTAAATAGTGATGAACCTCGTTCTAATTGGACTTTTCCCCTGTGGCTCCGGAGATTTTACCCTTCGCAAAACAGCTTCTATCCTGGCGAGAACTTCGAGTGGATTAAAAGGTTTGATGATGTAATCATCAGCTCCCAGTCGTAATCCCATCAGCTTATCAATATCCTGGTCAAAAGCAGTAACCATAATAACGGGCACGTTACTTTCTTTTCTTAACGACGATAGAAAATTCCAGCCGGTGATATCGGGTAATTGTATATCCAGCAAGATAAGGTCTGGTTTTTTCAATCTGAACAATGCCATAGCGGTGGTGCCGTCCTTTGCATGTATTGCCTCCATTGCTGATTTTCTTATGTAACTAACTAATATATCAGCTATTTCTGGTTCGTCTTCAACCACCATTATCAGGTTATGACCGTTCATGCTCTTCTTCCATTTTGATTTAAGCTAATGCTGCCTTACTTTATAGTGCTCGTGATAAAAACTCCAGAGCGGTTTTAAGTCAAAGCGAAGTCATCACTAAATGTCATTATTTTATTTTCCTCCATACTCCCTCCATAAAGAAGTCATCAAAAAAACATAAGCAACCTATACTATTAATTCCTTAAGAGAGTTAAGAAGCAATATCACACCTTGAAAGGAAGAATGGGATTGGTTATGGAGTGGCTGGTGTTGAATGTGCAGATTTTACAACAAAGTCATCAGGCACTTATTCTTGAGTCAGGGAAAATCAGGGTCATCGCTCATGTTAATACCCAGTTCGACGTAAAACCTCAAGATATAATCTCCCCGGTTAAAGATGCTTTTTATACTATTAATCATCATATAGAAAAAAGAATACTTTTTTTTGAGCGCGTGTGAATTTACTCCTGAATGCTGGGTTCGCCTTACTGTGCCCGCGAAATAATTACACCTGTTTTACTTTTAGAAAAATATAAATATCCGTCATGAATACACTTAAAAATATTGTTGAGCACAGTGCACTGGCAACTCTCAAATCTCTGGGCCGCCGCCATTACAGAAAATTGTTTATCACGCTGCTATTGGTTATTGCAGAAAACGTAGCATGGCTACTTTATCCGCTGCTGGCGAGCTTTGCCATTAACGCCATACTGGCCGGCAAGGCAATGCATGCGGTGCTATATGCAGCCATGGTTCTATTCATGTGGGCTCTCGGGGCAGCTCGCCGCAGCGTGGATACGCGCACATTTGCCCGGATATATGCAGAGCTGGCGGTGCCGGTAATCATGGCGCAGCGCCGGGATAATGAACGCCCTACCACCGTGGCGGCGAGAGTCGCATTGTCGCGGGAGTTTGTTGATTTCTTTGAAATACATCTGCCGGTGTTGATCACGGCAATCTCTTCTATTACGGGAGCAACGTTAATGCTTCTGGTTATAGAGCCCAGAACCGGCATTGCCTGCCTGCTCATTCTTATTTTATTTGGAGTGTGTCTGCGCCGGTTTACACAGCGAAATGAAGTCCTTTTCGAACGTCTTAATAACCGTCTGGAAAAGGAGGTCAGTCTGATCAGCGGTGCTTCCTTCTCACCGCTGACCCGCCATTATCACGTGCTGGCCAGATTGCGGATCGCCTTGTCCGACAGGGAAGCGCTGGGATATCTGGCTATCGGTGCGGCGGCTACCCTGTTATTTGGCATGACTATCCTTACGATGACGATTAGCGGTGGGCAGGATGCAGGGCATATCTACGCTGTAATGACCTACATGTGGATGTTCGCGATGAGTCTGGATGACGGACCTCAGCTACTTGAAAAGTATTCTCAGCTGAGGGATATCGGGAAAAGGGTTAACACCGGACAGGTATAACTTACCCGTTTTAGATCATAAGGATAGCTGCTTTAGCTTGTTCAGTTGCAGTACCTTTATATGGATTATAGTTATGCCACAGTTTTTCATTGAGCGCCCGATCTTCGCCTGGGTTGTTGCTCTTTTCATCGTACTTTCCGGCCTTATTGCCATCCCGCAATTACCGGTAGCCCAGTACCCGTCTGTTGCGCCACCGGCCCTGACCCTATCGGCCTCTTATCCCGGCGCCACGCCGGAGACAATGAATGCCTCGGTTATCTCACTTCTGGAACGTGAAATTTCCTCAGTGGACAATCTGCTCTACTTTGAGTCGGCCACTGACTCTTCCGGTAATGCCTCTATTACGGTGACATTCCAACCCGGAACCAATATTCAGTTGGCGCAGGCAGAGGTGCAGAACCAGCTTAAGGCGGTGGAACCAAGGTTGCCACAAGCCGTCCGCCAAAACGGAGTTCAGGTGGAAGCGGCCAACTCTGCATTCTTGATGATAGTCGGTCTTAAGTCACCTTCCGGCCGCTACAGTGCAGAAGACCTGAGTGACTATTTTGCTCGTAACGTCTCGGAAGAACTTCGCCGTGTTTCCGGCGTTGGAAAAGTGCAACTTTTTGGTTCCGAAAAAGCGATGCGTATTTGGGTCGATCCGATGAAGCTGTACAGTTACCGACTCTCTTTCAATGATATCTCGACGGCAATCCTCCAGCAAAATGCACTCATAGCTCCAGGCCGGGTGGGTGATGAACCTGCGATATCCGGACAACGGGTTACCTACCCGCTGATGGTGCATGGGCAGCTCTCTTCCGTTGAGGCCTTCAGAAACATCATGCTACGGGAAAATACCGATGGCTCACGCGTCCGGCTGAACGATGTTGCCCGCGTTGAGCAAGGGTTGCAAAGCTATGCCTTTGCCATACAGGAAAATGGCAAACCGGCCACGGCTGCGGCGATCCAGCTGGAAACCGGTGCCAACGCCGTCTCTACAGCCAAGGGGGTCAGAACACGTCTTACGACTTTGTCGAGCGTACTGCCAGAGGGGATGGAGTTCTCGGTATCATTTGATACCGCCCCCTTCGTTAAGCTGTCGATAGAAAAGGTAATACAGACTTTTTTTGAGGCTATGCTGCTGGTGTTCCTGGTAATGTTGCTTTTTTTGCAGAACCTGCGCTATACCTTCATTCCGGCCATCGTGGCACCTGTTGCACTCCTGGGCACCTTCACCGTCATGCTTCTAAGTGGTTTTTCAATCAATGTGCTGACGATGTTTGGCATGGTACTGGCTATTGGGATCATCGTGGATGATGCCATTGTGGTGGTTGAAAATGTCGAGCGTCTGATGGCAGAAAAAGGGCTATCGCCGCGGGAAGCAACGCAAAAGGCTATGCTTGAAATCACTCCGGCCATTATCGGCATAACTTTGGTTCTTACCGCCGTGTTCATTCCTATCGGTTTTGCATCGGGGTCGGTTGGGGTTATCTACAGGCAGTTCGTACTCTCAATGGCAGTGCCGATATTACTCTCTGCTTTTCTTGCCATGACGCTGACGCCGGCACTTTGCGCCTCTCTTTTGAAGCCGGTTGATAAGCATAGCACCATGAAACGGGGGTTTGCGGGCTGGTTTAATCGTCATTTTAGCCAACTTTCTATCAGGTATGAATCCGGTTTGCGTTTTGTGTTAAAGCGAACCGGCCGAATTATGGTGCTTTACATTCTCCTTTGTGGGGTCCTGTTTGCCGCGCTAGGTGCGCTTCCGTCCTCCTTTATTCCAGATGAAGATCAGGGATATTTTATGACTTCAGTACAGCTTCCTGCGGATGCCACACAAGAGCGTACCCGGGAAGTCATGCATCGTTATGAATCGCTCGTTGCTGCCCGGGAAGGCATTCAGAGCAATCTTACGATATTTGGTTTCGGTTTTTCTGGATCAGGACCTAATACGGCGCTGGCATTTACCACCCTCAAAGGATGGAACGAGCGCCAGGGTACAGATGCAGCCAGGGAAGCAAATTACGCGCAGGCCGCCATGAGCGCGGAACCGGCAGCTTCTGTGATGAGCATTATGCCGCCCGCCATATCGGATATGGGCACGTCTTCCGGCTTAACTTTTTATCTGGAGGACCGTGCGGGGCTCGGTTATGCAGCGCTCATCTCCGCGCAGAAAAAACTTCTGGATCTGGCGGCTAAAAGTCAGGTGGTCACGGATGTTTACCCTGATGGGCTTGCTGAAGGCGCCAGGGCCACACTGGATATTGACCGTGAAAAAGCACAGGCTATGGGCGTTTCTTTTGAAGAGATTAATCAGACGCTCTCGTCCGCTTTTGGCTCAAATTACGTCAATGATTATACGTATAAAGGACGCGTGCAGCAGGTCATCGTTCAGGCTGATGCGCCTTACAGAATGTACACCCACGATGTATTGAAGCTGTATGTCAAAAATAGTAAGGATGAAATGGTACCACTGGCTTCATTTGTAAAAATCAACTGGAGTCTTACAGCGCAGCAATTAAACCGATATCAGGGCTTTCCTGCCGTCAGAATCACCGGCAGCGCCTCACCCGGCTATTACAGCGGGGCAGCTATGGCCGAAGTGGAAAGGCTGGGAGCCATGCTTCCCGCTGGCTTCATGATTGAATGGACCGGCACTTCACTGCAGGAGCGTTCCTCCGCGTCACAAATGCCTGTGCTGATGGTGCTTTCTGTGCTCGTGGTGTTTATGGTACTGGCAGCCCTGTATGAGAGCTGGGCCATTCCCTTATCGGTGATGCTGGTTGTCCCCCTTGGCCTTGCCGGTGCGGTTGCGGCCGTCTATATAGCGGGTATGCCTAACGATATTTTCTTCCGGGTAGGCATGATCACTTTAATTGGGTTATCTACTAAAAATGCGATCCTGATTGTAGAATTTGCCCGCCAGCTTTACACCGAGGGAATGGATATTTACGAGGCAACGCTGCAGGCAGCACGGCAGAGGTTGCGCCCCATTATTATGACGTCGCTTGCGTTTACTCTTGGGGTGGTACCATTGATGTTAGCAAGCGGTGCCAGTGCTCAGACGCAGCACGCCATTGGTACAGGCGTTTTTGGCGGCATGATAAGTGGCACACTATTGGCCATCTTCTTCGTACCTGTTTTTTATGTTGTTGTGATGAGAAGTTTATCGAACACCAAATCCCATAAAGGGTCCTGATGCGAAGATTATTTCTTCCTGATAAATTCCCATTCACGAAAATAAAGTGGTCGACGTTTTAACCGGAGGAGTGCATGCGTCGTATCCAGAAGATAAACAGGCATTAAGCATCAAAGCATGTAGCCGGGAATGACCGTGTCCTATTTCACTCGTTTACACAGTGTAAATGACAATCAGGTGTTCAAAGGGTTTAAGCTCGCGAGCCAAATCACTAATGATCGCAAGATCAGAACTTATTGCTTCTCGGATGCTGAGTTCCATATCCAAATTTTTTATCTCCAATGAGGATCCTCGACCGAGTCTGTCAGCCAGTCGGATTAATTATAAAATCAGTTACGACGAGGATGCATTACAGCAAATTTGCACTTTTCGTTGAGTCCTGTGGACCTGGATTGCATTGTTCTTTTGTTCCTGGGAGATAAAAAGTGCCATTCTCAGCAGGATCCGTTCCTCCTGGACATCCTGCCCTACCTGGTGAATTATCTGAACTGCCGCCGTCAGAGCCCCTCCCTCCGTCTGCACCTGGTTTACCAGGTTGTGACATAGACCCACCGTTTCCACCATCCGCAGCACCCACAGAAAAAGCGACAAACGCGAAAATACACACAAAAAAGTGTTTATCCATATATGCATCTCCATTATTGAATAGACTCATGCTGACCACATGAATTTTCTAAAATATCCGTTGAATCTGCTCTCATCAATTAAAATATCGTGATGTAAATAATGTCCGCTGTTGGCACGCAGCAGACAAACACGTGACGCTGAAGGTCTGCTATGAGCGGGGGCCTGATATCGTGCCCAAAAAGGTAGGAAAGTCATTTACCCAACACGAATCTGACTTCACTATGCAACTTGTTAAGGACATGATCATTGCTAAGAATTTTGATTAACCATTTTGTTTGAGTGGATATGCAAGTCATTACTTGTTATAACTCTTTGAGATCAGGCTAAAATGTAAAAGGTCAGAAAGGATGAACAATACTAATTGGACTTGGGAAACACATTTCAATATAGACAGCTCAGTACTTCTTAAAATTGTGGTGGTAGTACTTCTTTTAGTTTGGGGTTGTGCTGAGCTGCGGAAAAGAAGGAAAAAAAAACCAAATTTAGAAGCTTCAATCTCAAAAGCCAACGCCAGAGAACGCCACGAATGGCGCTATATAAGATATCCATTTAAGGTGCTACAGATTGCATTCACTCTGTATATTTTATGGTCAGTCATTCACTACCTTTTAACATAAATCCTAAACTATTTTTCATCATAGACTTAATCCTATGGCTGATAACTTTTGATTTACTCTGTCCGCTTCTGAAAAAGAGTCGAGCACACCTTTTCCAACCCATTGATATATTATCAGCTTTAGTAAAATCGCTCTGCAGCCCTAGAAAGACCACCGGCAGCTATGGGCGAAGAGCAGACTTTGAATGCGGTTATAGCAGCAAGAAAATACCGCTCTATTAGGCCATGAAGGCTGAAAATTATGGTTATATATAAATTCAAAAGTCAGGGTTAATACTTTATTTAAGGGGGATTTGTGCGAACTCGTCCATCATCTCGGTTAATAGTTCTTTCGCCTGAAAATCACGTCTTGCTCTTTAACTTCTGCCATAAAGATGATGCTTTGAGCGGCAAGAAATACTGGGCAACTCCAGGTGGAGGACTTGAACACAATGAATCTTTCGAGCAGGCTGCTTTACGCGAATTACTTGAAGAAACGGGGCTGATAAGAACAGATGCAGGACCGCAGATAGCATCCAGAACCTTCACAATGATGCTACCAGGTGGAGAGACTGTTCTTGCTGAAGAGCATTTCTTTATTATTAATACAAATAAATCAGATATTGATCGCTCAAGGTGGAGTAGCAACGAAAAAAATGTTATTCGCGATCATTACTGGTGGACAATAGAAGAGCTCAGACATACCGATGA
>Ga0207655_1002314_pt1 | contig 15642 bp, 33 predicted proteins | sample KBSM44metaG_FD_184398 | JGI IMG/M metagenome (GOLD analysis project Ga0207655, IMG submission 184398) | Miscanthus rhizosphere microbial communities from Kellogg Biological Station, Michigan, USA - KBS M4-4 metaG (SPAdes) (version 2) | ecosystem: Host-associated > Plants > Roots > Rhizosphere >...
TGACATCCTGCGATCCTCTCAGAAGGCGGACTTCGTTAGCCCAAGCAGGCCAGTTAGGGTCTTTGGCAGTTGGAGTAACAATCTTCACCCTGCTGAACATCCACTCGGCTGCCTTCAGGTCGTCAGCATTTCCCCACTTGTCACCTTTCGGTGAATGGGTTGCTGCTTCAGGACGGATGACAGGGAGATTACTCAGGGGTGTGTCGGAGGATTCGCCAGAATTCTCTGACGTATGTTTAATGTCTTTCTTGTCTTTTGTAATAGTGTCTTTTGTGTGTCCCTGTTTTGGTGACAACCCTGTCACTGTTTTGGTGACACTTTTTGTCACTGATTTGGTGACAGTGACACCATCCTGGTGACACTCTGGAATTTGCCACTCTGTGAGGTTCTTATTCGGGCCGATTAGCATGCCTTCCCGGACCAGAACACCCATCTGAATTAACTCGTTTTTTGCCTTGTTTACTTTCTGCCTTGGCAGCCTGGTAATCTGGCCAATCTGGCTGTCAGCAATACGATCCATCTTCTTGTTGAAGCCGTATGTCTTCCGGCAAACAGCATGCGCAACCTTTGCCTGATTCCTGGTCAGGTTGGCCCCTATCAGCTCTTCGTACAGCTCGTTTGCCAGACGCGTGTATCCATCGTCTGTATCTGCCACACGTTGCTCCACGGCCCTGACAGAGGGCCTGATTGGTGATACGTTGTCATGCGCAAGATTCATCGCCGCCCCCGTCAGAAGGAATGCCTGAGCGATAATCAGCGAGAATCCGCTTTATCTCTTCAGTGGTGCCATGAGAGAGAATCAAGCTGTCGAAACCGCCATCCCGATCGAACTCTGCATCAACCAGTAATTCAGCAAGGCGGCGTGCTTTTGCTGCGCTGAACTGCGGTATAGCAGCAGAGCGCGTCAGTTTTGTTTTACCAGCGGCTTTAACCTTCTGCATCTGCGCCTGTGCCACAGCGTCTGCTTTCGGGCCATGCTCTCGTGATAATGCAACTGCGGTAGTTGGGGCTACCTCGCCCGCCTTCACCATTGCGATGAGGCTCTCGCCACACTCCAGCAGCTGAAGATGCTGATCAACATCTGCCGGTGAGCGCTTAACCTTTTTGGAAATCTCAGCAGGTGTCCAGCCCTGATTCAACAGGCGCTGATATGCCGCCGCGCGTTCCAGAGGAGACAGCGCCTTACCCTGTGAGCTGGTGACCATGAATGCAATGCGATCAGCTTCAGAACCTGAGAAGTCCTTGCACTCAAGTCGCGGTATTTCGTGTCCGGCTTCAGACGCCATTTTCGCGCCGTAATAACGGTGGTGGCCGTCGATAATCTTGATGCCCTGCTCTGTAACCTGAACTGCCAGAGGCGGCACGAACTCACCGGCAATAAAGGCATCACGGAATTCAGCGACGTGCTCCTGATCGATTTCACGGACGTTGTAGCCAGGCTCGACATAGAGCTCAGCCAGTGGAACCAAAAACGTTTTCTTAACCGTTGTTTCCGTGCCGTTTTTCTCTTTAGCCTTGTAAAGCGATAATAAAGAACTCATAATTACTCCTGTACGTTGATCCAGTAAGATTCGTGCATCAGGCCTCGAAACTGTTCCCGCAGTTCGGGGCTTTTTCTTTGGTGAGGATGTTTGCCACCTGCCGGGCTAAATGAGCCATCTCGTCATCCACGACCCCCCATTCCAGCACTGCAAGCAGCATTGAGAACTTCGGAAGCCAGTCGCGTTTCCAGCGGCTTATCTGCGCCTTATCTACACCAACAGCAGCAGCTGTCTTCTCAGTGCCAAGCAGTGAGATCTTATTGAGTAAGGCGCTTTCGATTCTTAGCGCCTCGTTGCGTTTGTTTGCGCGTTCCATTTCGTAATATTCCTTTAAGTTAATTAGTTACGTGACATTGCGGTGAGCAAGTCACTTCGGTTTTGCTCCGACATTTCGGTGGGAGCGGCTTCAGAGTTTTAAAGAGCGGTGCTGCTTAAGCGGCCGTAGCGCGCTGTGGTGCAAAGACTAAGCTTTCCTTCTTCACCGGCATGTAATCGGTGAATTTCTTTGTGGCTTCCTCAATTGCCTGGGCCTTACCTGGTGATGCTCGGCGGAATCCATATGCAATTTGGTCGAGGTAGCCAACAGATGTTTTCGCTAGTACAGCAAGGCTTACCCAGTCTTCAGCTGAAGATTCCTTGCGCCAGCGGAGTAGTTCATTACCCATTGGTGCCTCCTATTTAACTTCAAAGCTAAGTTTAGCGTTATGCTAAATAACTAACAAGCAGTATTTAGCAAAATGCATATTTATCGGATTGCTAAATAGTGTGAGAATCAGGCCATGGAAAATAAAAGCGTCAGAAAAACCAATCTCAACAACCTCCTGAAGAGGCATCTTGAGAGAGATGGCAATACAAAGGCTGGATTTGCAGAGCTTTTGGGCATCAGTGCGTCCCAATTTAGTCAGCTGCTCGGGGAAAATAGCGTTAGGAATATCGGGGATAAGATGGCTAGGAAAATTGAAGTGGCTTTAAAGCTACCCAATGCCTGGCTTGACTCCATCCACGAAGATCAGCCACAGGTTGATGCTAACGTTTCCAACCCCCGTGACTACAAGCCAACTGCGCGCTACCCCGTTTTAAGCAAGGTTCAGGCTGGCTCATGGAATGAAGCCTGTGAACCGTACACGATAAAGGATGTCGACATGTGGCTTGAATCTGACGCACATACGCAGGGAGATGCTTTCTGGTTGCAGGTAGAAGGCGATTCAATGACTGCACCGATTGGCATGAGCATTCCGGCAGGAACATACGTTCTGTTCGATACAGGGCGTGAAGCAGTGAATGGGAGTCTGGTCGTGGCAAAGCTCACCGATGACAATGAAGCCACTTTTAAAAAGCTCATCATCGACGGTAGCCAGAAGTATCTGAAGGGACTAAACCCTCAATGGCCTATGGTGCCAGTCAACGGCAACTGTAAGGTGCTTGGCGTGGCGATCGAGACGAAGATGCGGTTAGTCTGAAGATTGCTCTCATAGAACAAGCATTCACTAAGGAAATGAAAATGGAAAAGATAGAATTAGTAATGAATCAGGCAGGAGACATCGCTGAATCCAAGAATTACCTTGAAACCAAGGCTGATTCAGTTGTAACTGTCGGTACAAATGTAGATGGAGATGAGCTTTTGACTCTGGTTTTTTTAAACAATTATCCAATTGTTCAGAATCAAAACGGCAACGTTACTGTGACTGGCATTGAAAAACGTCGCGTTGCATCAGTAACACTTGGCATGGGGCAGGCTAGAAAATTTTATGATTCTCTAAAATCAATTTTTGAGCCTGAGTGAGTATAGGTGGGCCTTCAATGATAGATAGCGAAGCTATTTCGCAAAAGGATCAAGGAAAGCTTCTGGTTACTTATAGTGAACATGAAGGCTCTTCTGTCGGTGTGGAATTTTCATCTGCATCAAAACTAGCTGCGACAAAAATTTTTAGTGTCTGTGCCAGCGCTATGGGAAATAGCACAGGAAGACTTGTCTCAAGTGCTTCTTCAGGCAATACTGAAAAAAATTCAGAGAATGGAGGCGACGACATGGAAAAGAGACTGGCTGTTCTTGAGGTTGAAGTTTCCTATGTTAAATCTGATGTTTCAGATCTTAAAAAGACGACAAAATCAATTGAATCAACAGTAAATTCAATAGATAAGAACATGGCAGTTGTTCTTGAGAAGCTTGGCAGTATAAAAGCCGAGCTTGACAAAAAACCATCTGCCGACGCTGTTGAAAAGAAGATCTCAGAAGCTAAGCTGGCTGTACTGTTAGGGGTTCCGGCGATAATTGGTGTTGGAACCGCAATCATAAAGCTGGCCAATAAATTCATATCATAAGCTTCATAGCCTACATTCTTGCTTAAAAAGAAGAAGAGCCCGCCACTGAGCGGGCTTTTTTGTGCCTGAAATATCGTGCAATGCAAATTGTTGAGCATCTATTTCCTAATTGTTGCAGCGCAAGTATCATCAGTGTCGTCAGCAGCTGTTGCTGACAGATGGTTTACCCCAATTGAACGAATTCACGCCCGTGTAACGCGGGTTTTTTTGTGCCCGCCGATCCCCTATCGCAAAAATAAATCCCTTTCTAAATCATTAAGCTAAATCCCCCGCCTATATTATTTAGCATTTTGCTATTGCCATTCATTTAGCATAACGCTAAATTAAATCCCATCAGCAGGACGCACTAACCAACAGGATGTTGGGTCGCTCTTTAACATTGATGGGGTTTGTCTCCGCCGAAATGCGGGGAACCAAAGTGAAGTTGTCTTTGGGGTGTGATGAATGCGCAGGTCGATGCGCTAAAGGTAGCGGTTTCAATACCGTGGGAATTGTCGCCGAGAAAACACGACGGGTTATGGTCAGGCACTGCGGCCGATCCCGGCAGCCTGACAAAAAGACCTCCACGGAAGCTGGCACTCTCGACGCCAGCCATCACACCACCTAAGCCAATTACCGGAGGTACACATGACAATCGTAATGACCATTCTGGCCTCTGATAACGCCAGAAATCGCCGCAGGGCAAAACGTGCAGCTGAGCGTGAGCAGGTTGCAGCACATCAGCACATCAGCCGCATCGAGAAAGCATGCTCCTCCCCTTCTCTGCGTGACAGGCATGAGAGCACATCAGTGTGTCTGCCTGAGATTGCATTATTCAACGCGGGTTACCGCAACGTCCGTAAGGACGTAACACACATCATTAAGTGAGTGGAAGCATGAAAACCATAACTGTTTACGCAAACATCGGCGAAAAGCACACCATCGTTCTTCGTGATGGTGGGATTTTGATTTTCAATCACTACACCGGTAAGACGGTCGATCCTGAAGCATTTGATTTTGAAACGGTGTCCAGAGATTTCACTGGCAAAGTAAATAGTGAGCAGATTTTCAAAGCAGCTGCAAGGAAGCGCAGTGCTCACAGTGCGAAATTCTTTCTTGTGAATCAGATGCACTGGCCGCAAAGCAGCTTTGAAATACAGGGCTGGAAGAATTAACGGAGGTCGCTTAGGCGGCCTTTTTTATTGGCTATCGCAACTCAAAAGACATCTTAACGGCGAGGTAAATCGCATGGCACTTGATCACGGAATGCTTAATGTCCCGCTGGATAAGCGCGGCAATTTCCACAAAAAACTGGACGAACATCTGGCAGCAGAAAACCGCAAAAAGCATGACGAGCTTTTCGCGCGCAAGACAGCCTTCAATGATGCCAAATCTCAGGCTCAGCATCTTTATCTGAAGATGGATAACTGCTTAATCAGGGATGAAGCAAAACGCCGCGGCATGAAGCTGAGCGAGCTCAGGGAGGTGCTGAAAGATATCAGAGATTTCAAACCAAAGCAGGCGCCTGTTGCGTTTGCACCATTCATTAAGGCTGCCTAACCCGCAGCCTTTTTCTTATCTGGAGGCACCATGTTAAGCGCGTCTGATTATGCATCTGGCTGGTTTGTGTTTGGCGTGCTGATGGTGCTGGGGTTTATAGCAGGAGGTTGAGTAAACGAAAAACAAAACAGTAAACATCGAAGTATCTGAAAACCAGCATGATGAATATAGCTTGCTGATAAGTGATTGCCGCACCGGTTACAACCTCAGCGGCGGCAAGGTTGGTGGTTGTGATTCAGTGTGTGATTTCGACATCAACGCTCTTGAGTTGATTGAGAAGGTTGAGATGTACGGAGAGGTTAGCCCGACACGCTCCGAGCTTCTTGAACTGGTAATGCTGGCTAACGGACAAAATGGGTGCCACACGGTGTCGTGGCAGGAAAAAGCAAAAGTAGCCATTGCCAAGGCATTGGGCCAGTAACCACTACAGGAGAGAGAGATGCGCTTTGAAGATTACATGAAAAAGCCTCGTCATCGCCTCCCTAAGCTGGGTCGCGTTGTTGAGATTGATTTAGACGTTTTACGCTGCGGTGTTGGCGAGGGGCTGGGCGTAATCTTCGACTGCGATGCGGTCGTTAAGCGGAAAGTCCGCAGGGTCATGGATAGCAACGGATGGCGCTGGCAGTTGGCTCGTCAATGGAAGGACCAGGAATTTTGGGATTACTGCTTTGAGCAAGACAAAGAGCAAATCCTGAACATCAACTACGAGTACGGCCTTATCAAGTAATTACCAATGAGTGACACCGTAAAGCTGTCTGCTTAGACGGCTTTGAGGTGCTACGCACCAACGCTGAAGTTTCAGCAGGATAGATAACCAGATCGTTTCATCCTCATGGGAGCCGCAATGGCTCCCTTCTTTTTGCCCAGAATTCAGGAGAAGGATATGACTGAGACCACCGATTTAGCAGTGCTGGAGATTAAACCTGAACAGGCTCCGGCACTGTATGTACCAAACGGCCTTGATGCTTACCTTGACCAGATTCGCCAGCTCGCCGCCGAAGTGCCTGATGTCAGCACCAAGAAAGGTCGGGACCGCATCGGCTCACTGGCACGCATGGTCGGTTCAAGCAAGAAAGCCATTGAAGAGCCCGGTCGCGCATACCTGAAGCATCTTAAAGAGGCAGTTAAGCCTGCTGAAGAAGAGCTTCGCCGGTTCACTCGTGAATGCGACACAATCCGCGACCAGATTCTTGCCCCTCGAAATGAGTGGGACATTGAGCAGGAGCGCATCGCAGCAGAAAAGGCTGCTGAAGATGAGCGCCTGCGTATTGAAGCAGAGCAGCAAGCCGCTGCAGAAGCCCTTAAAAAGCACATTGAATCCGATCACGAAATGGCGCTGCTGCTGAACGACAAGTTCGACCGCGAAGCAGCCGAGGCTAATGCCGAAGCAGAACGCCAGCGCGCCGCACATGAAGAAGAGATTCGTCGTCAGGCCGCTGAGCAGGCTCGCATCGAAGCAGAGCTGGCAGCACAGCGTGAGAGAGAAGCAGCAGCCAAGCGTGAAGCCGATCTGCAGGCTGCCAAGGAAAAGGCTGAAGCCGATGCTAAAGCTGCACAGGAGCGCGCAGAACGCGAAGCCAGAGAAGCGCAGGAGCGTGCTGAGAAGCAGGCGCAGGAAGCACGTGTGCGGGCTGAACGTGAGAAACAGGCTGCCATCGAAGCTGAGCAGCGCAAGGCACGTGAAGCCGAAGCCGCCCGCCTGGCTGAAGAAAAACGCATTGCTGATGAAGCCGCCGCGCGTGCAGCCAACGAGAAGCATCGGAAAGCTATTGGCACAGAGATTGTCACCGCGCTACTGGGCCACACCAGCCTTACTCGTGAGCAGGCCATCGAAGTCCTGGTTGCTCTGAAAGACAACAAAATCCCACATACCGGCATCACTTACTAATACCCACCAACACCAAGGAACCCACGATGAACTATGCCATCGCGGGCGGCGCCATCGTGGGCGCTGCTCAGTTAGACGAATCATTGCTCGACACTATTACCCGCCGCCTCCGCACTGGCTGGCGCAACCTTATCGACAACCTGAATCAGAAAGGAAATCCGCTATGACCATTATCCCCGTAAACGGAACCATTCTGGTTCAGCAGGGCTGCAGCCACTTCAACAAGCTGTACGAAGAAGCATTTCCGGACACGAAAGAAGGTATGCATAAAGCCTATGCGTGGGCTTCTGAGATTGCTCTGGGCTGGCATGATTGTCAGGACGATGACTGGAATAAGAGGTTTAAACATCATGCAGCATAACGAAGATGAATTTGTCGCACTGATGCGCGGCATGCTTGGCGAATTAGCTGAGCCAATGACATATGAGCAGGCTGCAATGGATGCGGCTGCTGATTACCGTACGGAGCAGCAGGCAGCGAGAATGGGAGTTGGTTATGAGTAAGGAATTCTACATCAGACTGGCAGAGATACAACGCACACTGGAAGCTCCAAAGGGTCAGTACAACAACTTCGGCAAGTATCACTACCGCAGCTGCGAAGACATTCTTGAAGGTGTGAAGCCGCTGCTTAATGGGCTGTTCCTGTCTATCTCTGACGAAATCGTTTTGATTGGCGACCGGTATTACGTCAAGGCGACAGCAAGCATAACCGATGGCGAGACAACTCACAGTGCTTCTGCAATGGCCAGAGAAGCTGTCGATAAGAAAGGCATGGATGATGCCCAGATAACAGGCGCAACCAGCTCATACGCCCGCAAATACTGTCTCAATGGCTTGTTCGGTATCGATGACTCGAAGGATGCTGATACCAACGAACATCGCCAGCAGTCCGCCTCAGCACCGCAGCAGCAGAAGCCAAAGCCTAAACCCGCTGACATTCTCGCCGCCTTCTCTGAAGCAGCACTCAGCAAGAAAACACCGGAAGAGCTGAAGCAGTCATTTGCCAAAGCATGGCAGATGCTGGATGGAACACCGGAGCAGGCGAAGGCGAAGGAAGTCTACGACCTTAAGAAATCAGAGCTTGAAGGAGCCACAGCATAATGCCAATCAACACGATCACAATCGCAGGTAATGTCGGCAAGGATGCCGTTCTGCGCGTTACTCCAAATGGAAAACACATCGCGTCATTCTCCGTGCCGGCCAAATCAGGTTTCGGTGATAACGAGAAAACGTCCTGGCTACAGTGCAAGATGTTCGGCGCCATGGCTGAGAAGCTGTCGGCGTCAATTCTGAAAGGCGCGAAGGTCACCGTTACCGGCGAGTTCGTTCTGGAAGAATGGACAAAGGATGACGGCACCAAGGTTTCAACTCCAACCATTCTTGTGCGGGATATCGACCTGCCGCCAAAGCAGAATGGCCAGCAACAGAGTCGGCCGCAGCAGTCGCGTGGTCAATCTACCGAACCTAATTACGACACAGATATCCCCTTCTAACACCCACCAATAAGGCGCCGACCATGAACCTCACCGAAACTTCGGCGGATTCTGCAAGCCCTAATGAAACGCAATCACAGCGTTTACATCGGCTGGCTATGCAGGATGCACAGCAGCAGATAGCCGCCCGGTACGGTGAGCGGTGCCGGATTGAATCACGCACGAAGGAATCACTGGAAGCACGGCGCAGGGAGCGCGCCACGAAGGAATACGCACGACAGGCAGCCTTCTATCCGCAGCTGCCACGCATCGTTATGACGAAGCCTGATGTCGTCTGGAATGACTATCAAACAGAGATGCGTGGCCGCTTTGGCGCCGTAGTGCAGGATTAGCATTTATCTACAAACGGATTGTACGGGAGGTAAAATTGCAGACTCAGGAATACCGGCGTCGCGGCAATCAGTTAACTCTTGGCCGCCGCTGGTCACCCGATGAGATAGACCTTCTGAAAGAACTCGCAGCAACCATCCCACCCAAAGTTATAGCCCGAAAGCTCAACCGCTCATATGAATCTGTACGACAGCGCGCCAGTCGTAGCCGGATACGTTTTCTGGAAGAGCGAAGCAAAGTTACCACTGGAACTAAGCCAAATTTATGACACAAAATTGCTGTATATATAAACAGTATTTGGCTTTTAATTATCTTTGCTAAAGCGTAATGTGCCTATGTAAGGCAAGCACATAACCTACTGACGATAAATGATTTTAACTGATGTATGCCAGTAGAAATTAATCTAGTAATTTCACCGAAAAGGAATCAAATATGGCTGACACAACTCAATTAGCACAACAGGCTATCGATAACGTAAACCAGCTGAAGGAACTGGCTGATCAGGCGGGACAAAGCCAGGCAGCGTATGAAGAGCTGAATGAGGAAAATACACGCCTTAATTCCGAGGTAGATTCACTGAAAGAAAATCTTTCGGACCTGAGTGAGGTTTTCCATCAGAAAGTCATCGAAGAAGACGATTACCTCAGTTACGCGGAGGACATGCTGAAAGATATCAGCAACATGATCGACAATGGTGAGCTTAGCCCTCTTTCGATTGAAAAAGCAGAAACGCTACGGATGACTCTGTGGGTGGTGGCATCCATCCGAACCAGCAATCAAAATAACGATCCCCGCCGTCCGGGCGATTCGCCTAAGCGGACGCTGCGTCAGGTTGCCGGTTACGATAACTGATCTGATTAAAACCTTTAAGCCGTCTTCGGGCGGTTTTTTGTTGCCTGCTATCTGACTATTTTCGCCGCGGCATTGAGCCTGACAGCGGCATAAGGGGTAAGAGAATGGGTGAAGTTAAAAGATACGGACACGAACAATATAACGGAAGAATCTGGTTCGAAGAGCGTGATGATGGGAAGTTCTGCTCGTTCGACGACTACGCCACCCTGAAAGCAGAGCGTGACGCGTTGGCGGCTGAGGTGTGTGCAATTCGCGAGCAGGTAGAGGATGTTTACGCCGCTGGCTACCGTCACGGCCACCTAAACACTGTTGACGGCATCGCGTATGCAACACCTGTGGAGGGTGGGTTCTATCACAATGCGCTACAGGCGATGCTGAAAGTTGAAACGCCAGCCACTGACGCCTACCTCAACTCTGTACGGGCTGAGGGTGTGGAGATTCTGACAGGCAAGTTGCAGAAGTTGATTGATGAAGGCGTGTTTGATGCCAAAGAGATTGGTGTGGCTGCAGGAGCGGTTCACGAGGGCGCTCAAATTGCTGCACAACTCCGCGCCGGTAAGGATGGTGCGTAATGGCTATCAAATCACCAAAGCGTATGGCCGATTGGGTAGGTTCGCGCGTGAGGACGCTATACGCAATGGAAAACGGCTACGCAAAAATGCCAGCGGGTTCAGTGGCTGTGGTCACCGGTGTTAGTCGTGGTTTCAACCTGGAGTTCGCCCCTTGTAGTTGTTGCAGCATGACCGTCAAAGTCAGCCGCGTACGCCCTGAGCATCTGGAAATTGTAGAGCTGAAATCAGCGCAGCGCGTGGAGGTGGAGTGATGAAGACGGTTGACGTAAAGACTGTGCGTGAGCGTATTGAACAAATCGAATCACTCAACGCAAAAGGTGTTGGCACGGCTATAGAAAGTCAGCAGTTTGAGCTGTCATGCCTGCGTGAGCTTCTGGCTTATCTGTCCCAACCTAAAATGATGCCAGTTGGTGTCATGAGCGAGAGCAAATTTGCAAATTTACAGAGCGGCGCTAGCCGCTTCATAGCTCTTTGGCCGCGTCCCGGTATCGCTGTATACCGCTCTCGCCCAGAGGATGGCATCTTGGTTTATGCACGCGTAGGTGAATGACTGATGTCTAAATCCCCCGCCGAACGCAAAGCAGCGCAGCGTGCCAGACAGGCCGCTGCCGGTGGTAAAAAGCTGGAGCTGGCGCTCGATAGTCAGGAAGTGAATATGCTGGCGCATAACTGCGCCGCACGCCGCCCCGGTCGTGAACCGTATGAGCTGAACGAGTACATAGCGCTGTTAATCAGGAAGGATGCCGCTGAGCTGGTGCAGCAGATTGAGGCGCTGGCCCACCAGCAATGTGACAAGTGCAAAGAGCAACTGCCGGTGAAGTCATGCCCTTGCCAGGGTGAGATGGCATGCTGGGTAACAAATGGATGGCACGGAACGAAATTGATGATATAAATTAATGTGACAAGTCACGGGAGAAGAAAAATGTTTTTAAAATTGAGTGTTACGCATACCCATAGTCCGAACTTTGGTTTCACACTAAAGCAGAATGCAACTGATGAATGTATTAATTTCGACAGTGTTTTCCGTTTTTTCCGTAGAGAACAAAGCAATTGCACGGTTATCCTTTTTCAGGAAGGAACAATGATCGGTGTTTCGGAGTCTCCGGACGAGATCATGGCGAAGTTGAAGTAAAAGTATTCCCATATGATGGACCGCCTGTCCTAGCGGTTTTTATAAGTAATCTTTCAGTTAAACACGTAATACTCCCCCACTGGAGGACATCGCCATGTCAGATGATAATGGAAAAGTGCTCACGACAAGAAAACTAGGTAATAAGTGGGCTCGGCGAGCTATGGAAAAAGCAAATGCTGAACGATTTGAGAACGGCACCGTTTCTTCTTTTGATGCTCTACGGGTTCCTTATAGTCAACGCAAAAGGCGCGGTAAAACTGCTGACGGCCAAGGTGAATCATGAGTAACAACTTAGTAGCACGCAGCAAAGAAGAACGCGATAGGATTAACGTGGATTTAGCCGCGTCAGGAGTCGCATACAAGAAGCGTATGAATCAGCCTATCATCCCGCATGAAGTGGAGATTCAGCAGCCTGCAGCAATGAGGGAGCATTTCAAAAAGAGATTGCAGCACTACAGGAACGTTGCGCTACAGTTTCCGCGCGGCACTGACCCAGTTTATTTTAAGGAAGAGAAGTGATGGATCTGTTTGATAAAAAATACTCACATAGGGTGTCACAGACTTTAAAAGAGAAGGTTCTATACGATGCTAAAAATGGCACAGGGTTCATTGCACGTGGAATTCTTGAGGCCATTCGTTTACTAGAAGGTGAAAACGTAGCGCCTTCAACGAGAGCCATGCGTCACAAAGAGCGAGAACTGAAGGGAGAACTGGCAGGATTTTTTCATATTCACGTTGCAGAAGACAATTTAAGCAGGCTAATGAACAATTTTGGTGAAAAGACACCCGCCCCCATAAAAAACCCTAAACCAGATGAATTGATCGCCTTTGCCACAAATCAAGTTTTCAAAGCCTATGCAAAAAAACACAATATTATTTTTATTAGTGATGACACTGAAAGTATTAGGGATGCCATAATCAACAGCAAACACACCAATAAAATTGGATTTAACAAGGTCTTTGAATCAATTAACAAGCAAATACCTATAATGGTAGATAAGGTTTTTTCTTCAAATAATAAAGTCAGTGGAGATTGGTTATTGTATAAAAAAGATAGTAATGGTGAAAATTATTATCTTGATTTCACAGTACATGTGGATGCAGGAGACAAGCAACGACAAATCGAACTTAGAGATTCTTTGTTAACTTCTTTTCAATCACTGATACAATGATTTTTTTATGACAATAACCTGCTTCGGCAGGTTTTTTTATGCCCAAATTTCGGAGTTAGAACATGTCTGACGAATTAGACCAGGCCGCTGAGCTTGAGGAACTGGAGCGCAACATTGCGTTAGCTAACCGTAAACACCCGGAAATGACATTCACCGGTGCCTGCTATTACTGCGAAGAGGCGGTTAGCACTGGATGCTTTTGCGATGAGGATTGCCGCAGCGACTATGAGCGCATTGAGCGCGCTAAGCAGCATAGGAGAGTTGCATGACGTCCCCACTGATGCGAGACCTTCAGGGTGGGTATCTGGATAAGGTTGAGCAGGACAGAGTTCAGGCCGTAATTGAACGTGCTCACAGGCTCCGCCACGGATACGTCAGCGCGAAAAAGGCACTGAGAGAACGGGATGTTGAATATCTGAACAATGGCATCGCGCGACTTTACTGCGATAAATAGGCTCTGAGAGGAATGACTAGCCTGAATTCTTTCAAGCAGACCGGATGGAGCTATTACAACCACTACTCAGGAAATCTTGGGCTGTACATCTCCTCGGTAATTGGTGACAGGTGCTACATAGAGATTAACCTCAAGAATTCCGCTATCCCCCTGAAGTAACCCCCACCCACCCTATTCACTATCGCGCTATGCGTGAGGAGTTGTTATGTCTGAAGTAAGCATATTGGATATGTGCTGCGGTTCGCGCATGTTCTGGATGGATAAGCAGGATGACCGCGCGGTATTTACTGACCGACGCGCTGAGCAGCATGTTTTATGTGATGGACGCACACTGCAGATTAGCCCGGATATTATCGCTGATTTTCGCGCGCTACCTTTTGCTGACAATACCTTCGCTCAGGTTGTGTTCGACCCGCCTCACCTACAGCACGCAGGTGAAAACAGCTGGATGCGCAAGAAATACGGAGCTCTGGATAAAGCAACGTGGCCAGACGATATACGTGCCGGTTTTGCGGAGGCGTTCAGGGTGTTGCGGCCACACGGCACGCTGATATTTAAATGGAACGAGACACAGATTCCCGTCAGCAAAGTGATTGCACTGACCGACCAGAAACCAACCATCTGGCAGCGCACTGGCAAAGGCGACAAGACGCACTGGGTTCTCTTCCTGAAGCCTGCAGCATGAACACCCTCAGCGACATATCCCCCGACGAGTTCACCCTGTGGCTCTTCGTTTTTATTTGCATCGTGCTGGTCTGGAACTGGCCGTATAAGGGGTAGAAGTCGCTCCACATGAAAACTTGCGATAGTTTGCGATCAAGTTCTGTTAAAAAGTGCAGGAGAAATTATGGCTAAGCTAATGAACCTTCAGGAGTGGGCGTCGGCAAGATATTCGCAGCCGCCCTCTTTATCCACCCTGCGCCGCTGGGTCAGGGAAGGCAGGATTTACCCATGCCCGGAGCTTCATGGAAAAGAATACAAACTCGAACCGGATTCGGTATACGTTGATCCGCGCAAGAAGATGATGAAGCGCAGGCCGGAATACGTAGCACCGCCGAAAAAGGGATCGCTGATGGAGAAACTGAAACATGTCGAACAGGCCAAAGCGGTACGACGCTAATCTGCCAAGGAACCTGACGTTTCGTAAAACGAAGCAGATATACTCCTGGCGAAATCCTGTGACCGGTCAGGAGATTTCACTGGGTAAGATACCCCGCAAGGATGCGGTGGCCCAGGCTATCGAAGCGAACAGCTACATTGAGCAAAACTACCTACCATCCGCCCTTCTCGATCGGCTTAAAGAGATGCCTGATTTCACAGTGAGTAAATGGCTTGAGCGGTACGACGTCATCCTGGGGCGACGCAGTCTGAAACCAAGCACCATGAAGATACGTAGCAATCAGCTGCTAACCATTCAGGATGAGTTTGGTTGCCTGCCAATTACTGCAATCAGTACGCGTGATATTGCAGTGTTCCTGGAGTCATATGTCCAGTGCGGCAAGCATAGTATGGCGGTTGCATTGCGATCACTGCTGATGGATGTTTTCCGCGAAGCAGTTGTTGAAGGCATTATTGACAGGAATCCTGTAGAGCCAACCAGAACCCCATCACCTGAAGTCAGGCGCGAGCGCTTATCACTTGAGCAATTTCTGGCTATCCGCAAAGCTGCTGAAAGCATGGGAGGTTGGCTACAAAATGCGATGAACATCGGCCTGCTCACCGGACAGCGCCGGGAGGATGTAACGCGCATGACCTTCAGCGCGATCAGAGATGGGCGGCTTTATGTGACGCAAAGCAAGACTGGTCACAAGCTGGCGATGCCACTGGATTTAGAGCTGAAAGAACTGGGAATGTCACTGGAGAGGATCGTAGAGGAGTGCCGGAAGGATAACCCATCGGATAGCCTGATTTATTCTGCGGTCCGTCGCGGGGGCAGAAAACCGGGGCCGGTTTCACCAGATGCGCTCACAGGTGCATTTGCAGAAGCGCGTGAAATAAGCGGAATTAAATTTGGCCCTAACCCGCCGACATTTCATGAAATCAGAAGTCTTGCCAGCCGACTATATGAAGTGGAAAATGGAGAGGATTTTGCGCAAAGATTACTCGGCCATAAAAACCTTTCTATGACTAAAAAGTATCTCGATTCGCGCGGTCAGGAATATGTAATGGTATAGATTGGATATAGTGATTTCGGGATATTTTCGGGAAATTTCGTAACCGACCTCAAAAATACCATATAAATCATAGCACTAAAAAAAGACCGAATACGATTCCTATATTCGGTCCAGGGAAATGGCTCTCAAGGAGCCGTGCGCTAAAAGTTGGCATTTATGAAGGCGGTGTCGCC
>Ga0207655_1002316_pt1 | contig 15640 bp, 8 predicted proteins | sample KBSM44metaG_FD_184398 | JGI IMG/M metagenome (GOLD analysis project Ga0207655, IMG submission 184398) | Miscanthus rhizosphere microbial communities from Kellogg Biological Station, Michigan, USA - KBS M4-4 metaG (SPAdes) (version 2) | ecosystem: Host-associated > Plants > Roots > Rhizosphere >...
AGCATTGGAACCACCTGATCCCATCCCGAACTCAGCAGTGAAACGATGCATCGCCGATGGTAGTGTGGGGTTTCCCCATGTGAGAGTAGGTCATCGTCAAGATTCATTTCGCAAAACCCCTATCTGCGCATGCAGGTAGGGGTTTTGTCTTTTCCGCCCAGGGAAAGATTTGTCTCCATGCATGCCATGGTCCACGGCATGCCCCGTGATATGGTTCCGCATCGGAATCAACCGCCTCCCAGGGAATGCTCAATGGCTACTACCACTCTCCACCCCGGCTTCATGATCGTCCACGGCAACCGCCTCGACGACCTGCGCAGTCTGGTGGTGAGCTGGATGCGTCGCTACCCCTTGGCACCGCTGGAAAACGAAATCGCCCTGGTACAAAGCAATGGCATCGCCCAATGGCTCAAGCTCGCCCTGGCTGAAGACCCGCTTGAAGACGACCAGGGTGGTTGTGGCATCGCCGCCGCTATCGATGTGCAACTGCCCGGCAGCTTCATGTGGCAGTTATACCGAAGCGTGTTGGGCCGCGACGAAATTCCTGAAGTTTCCCTGCTCGACAAGGCCCCGCTGACCTGGCGCCTGATGCGCCTGCTGCCGGCCCTGATCGAGCGACCGCATTTCGAACCGCTGCGGCGCTTCCTTACCGACGACAGCGACCTGCGCAAGCGTTACCAGCTAGCCGAGCGGCTGGCCGACCTGTTCGACCAGTACCAGGTCTACCGCGCTGATTGGCTCAAGGACTGGGCGGCGGGCGAGCACATTCTCAACACCGCCCGCGGCGAGCGTAAAGCGCTGCCCCCGGGCAATCGCTGGCAGGCCGAATTGTGGCGTGCGCTGCTGGATGATGTGGGTGAAGCGGGCATGGCACAGAGCCGCGCCGGGGTGCATCAGCGCTTCATCGAGCGTATCAACAGCCTGCAGCAGGCACCGGCCGGGCTGCCACCGCGGGTGATCGTGTTCGGTATCTCTTCGCTACCAGCCCAGGCCCTGGAAGCATTGGCGGGCCTGGCGCGCTTCAGTCAGGTGCTGTTGTGCGTGCACAACCCCTGCCGCCACCACTGGGCCGATATCGTTGCCGACAAGGATTTGCTGCGCCATCAGTACAAGCGCCAGCAGCGCAAGCAGGGCATGCCCCTGCAACTGGACGACCAGTCGCTGCATCAACATGCCCACCCGTTGCTGGCAGCCTGGGGCAAACAAGGCCGCGACTACATCAACCTGCTCGACAGTTATGACGACCCAAACAGCTACCAGGGTGTGTTCAGCGATGGCCGCATCGACCTGTTCAGTGACGGCTCGCCCACAACGCTGCTAAACCAGTTGCAGGACGACATTCTCGAACTGCGCCCGCTCGCCGAAACCCGCGAGCTGTGGCCGGCAGTCGACCCGGCGAAAGACCGTTCGGTGCGTTTCCACATTGCCCACAGCCCGCAACGCGAAGTCGAGATCCTGCACGACCAGCTGCTCGCCCGCTTCAGCGCCGACCCTACCTTGCGCCCGCGTGACGTGATCGTCATGCTGCCGGCCGTCGACACCTACGCGCCGCATATCCGCGCGGTGTTCGGCCAGTTGCAACGCAACGACCCGCGCTACATTCCGTTCACCCTCACCGACCAGGGCCAGCGCGGTCGCGAGCCTCTGCTGATCGCCCTCGAACACCTGCTGAAGTTGCCGGACAGCCGTTTCGCGGTCAGCGAAGTGCTCGACCTGCTGGACGTACCGGCCGTGCGTGCACGTTTTGGCATCCGCGAAAACGACCTGCCTACGCTGCACCGCTGGATCGAGGGCGCCGGCATTCGCTGGGGGCTCAATGCCGAGCAGCGGGCCAGCTTGGGCTTGCCCGCAGGGCTTGAACAGAACAGCTGGCGTTTCGGCATGCGGCGCATGCTGCTGGGCTACGCGGTGGGCGTGGGTGAAGCGTGTGATGGCATCGAGCCTTACGATGAAATCGGTGGCCTGGACGCGGCATTGATCGGCCCGCTGGCCGCGCTGCTCGACGCGCTCGAAGTGGCCTATCAGGCCTTGTCCGAGCCTGCTACCGTCAGCCAGTGGGGGGAGCGCCTGAATGCCTTGTTGCAAGTGTTCTTCCTCGCGGAGGGCGAGCACGACGAATTCCTGCTGATGCAGTTGCAGGACCTGCGCGATAGCTGGCTTGAAGTGTGCGAGGCCGTTGACCTGCAAGACCCGCTGCCGCTGACCGTAGTCCGTGAAGCCTGGCTGTCGGGCCTCGACCAGGGCAAGCTGTCGCAACGTTTCCTCGCCGGTTCGGTGAACTTCTGCACCCTCATGCCCATGCGCGCCATCCCGTTCCGCGTGGTCTGCCTGCTGGGCATGAACGATGGCGACTACCCCCGCGCCCAGCAACCGCTGGACTTCGACCTGATGGCCAGCGACTACCGACCCGGTGACCGCTCGCGCCGCGAAGATGACCGCTACCTGCTGCTCGAAGCGCTGCTGTCGGCACGTGACCAGCTGTATATCAGCTGGATCGGGCGCAGTATCCGCGACAACAGCGAACGCCCGGCCTCGGTACTGATCGGCCAGTTGCGCGATCACCTTGCCGCCGGCTGGCATCTGGCCGGCGCAGAGCAAGGGCAGCCCGCACAACCGGGCGAGCAGTTTTTGCACGCCCTGACCCAGGAGCACCCGCTGCAACCGTTCAGCTCGCGTTACTTCGAGAAGGGCAGCCCGCTGTTCAGCTTTGCCCATGAATGGCAGGTGCTGCACCGGCAGAGTGAGGAGGATGAGCAGGGCGACTCCGACCTGCCGCCTTACCAGGACGATGAAGCCTTGAGCCTCACCCAGCTGAACGACTTTCTGCGCCACCCGGTGCGGCATTTCTTCAGTCAGCGGCTGAAGGTGTATTTCGAAGCGCTGGAAGCGCCAACCCCAGATGAAGAACCGTTCGTTCTCGATACCCTGCAACGCTACGGCGCCAGCGAAAGCCTGCTGGGCGCGGCGCTGTCCGAGCCGGACGATGCCGAGCAAGCCTTGCAGGCACAGGCCCGACGTCTGCAGGCCTGTGGCTTGCTGCCGCTGGCCGGCTTTGGCGAGTTGCTGCAAAGCGAGTTGATCGAACCTCTACCAGATTTGCTGCAGCGCCACCGCCAGTTGTTGCAACGCTGGCCCCAGCTGGTCGAGGGCGCGTTGCCGGTGCATTTCGAGCACGGCCAACATCGGCTCGAAGGCTGGCTGGGCCGTGTGTTCCAGGCGGATGACCAGAGCCTGCTGAGTATCACCACCGTGCCTAACACCATCAGCGCCGGGCGCAACAACCTCAAGTGGCACCGCCTGATTGCGCCCTGGGTTACGCACCTGGCGGCCTGCGCGGCGGGCTACCACTACAACAGTGCCTTGGTGGCCAGTGACCTGACTCTGCTGCTCGCACCGCTGCCGCAAGACCAGGCCGCACAATTGCTGGGCGACCTGTTGGTGGCCCGCCAGGCGGCGATGAACGCGCCGCTGCCGGTTGCAGCCAAGACCGCGTTCGCCTGGCTGGCCCAGGATGATGCCGACAAAGCCCTGGCCGCAGCTGCCCGTGCCTATGAGGGCGACGAGCGCACCAGTTTCGGTGAGCGCAATGAAAGCATCGCCCTGGCCCGACAGTACCGCGACTTTGCCGCACTCACCGCTGACGAAACCTTTGAGGGCTGGTGCGAGACCTTGTACCGCCCATTGTTCACCGCCCCTTGGCAGACCCTGGGCAACCCGGAGAAAGGCGCATGACCCAGGACCGTCCTCTGGCACTGAGTTTCCCCCTGCACGGCAGCCAGCTGATCGAGGCCAGCGCCGGTACGGGCAAGACCTTTACCATTTCGGCGCTGTACCTGCGCCTGATCCTCGGCCACGGAGGTGAGCAGGGTTTTGGTCGCGAGCTGCTGCCACCGCAGATCCTCGTGGTGACCTTCACCGACGCAGCCACCAAGGAACTGCGCGAACGTATCCGCGCCCGTCTGGCAGAGGCTGCACGGTTCTTCCGTGGCGAACTGGAACGCGCCGACCCGCTGCTGCATCAGTTGCGTGACGATTATCCGCAAGAGGCCTGGCCGCGTTGTGCAGGCCGCCTGGAAATCGCCGTGCAGTGGATGGACGAGGCTGCGGTATCGACCATCCACGGCTGGTGCCAGCGCATGCTGCGCGAGCATGCCTTCGACAGCGGCAGCCTGTTCACCCAGACCCTGGAAACCGACCACAGTGAACTGCTCGGCCAGGTCATGCGGGATTACTGGCGGCGCTTCTGCTATGGCATGCAAGGTGACGCACTGGTCTGGGTGCGCGGCAACTGGGGCAGCCCTGATGCCTTGCTGCCGCGCATTCGCCCACTGTTTGGCCGCGTGCGCGCCCAGCAGGACGGGCCAGAGCCCGCAGCACTGATCCAGGCATCGCTGCAGCAACGTGGCGAACAGTTGGCCCGGCTCAAGGCGCCGTGGGCGCAGTGGGCCGAGGAGCTGCGGCAAATCTGTCGCGATGCGCTGGCCGCCAAGCAGGTCGATGGCCGCAAGATGCAGGCCCGTTACTTCGAGCCCTGGTTCGACAAGCTCTGTGCCTGGGCCGGCGACGAGCAACTCGTGGAGCTCGACCTGGGTACCGGTTTCACCCGCCTGACGCCAGACGGCATGGCCGAAGCCTGGAAGGGCGAGCCACCCGAGCACCCGGCCCTCAACGCGATGCAGACACTGCAGCAACAATTGCAGGCCCTGGACAGCCCGGATGCGCCCTTGCTCGAGCATGCCGCCAACTGGGTATCGGCGCGGTTCGAAGTCGAGAAGCGCCGGCGTGCGGAAATGGGCTTCGACGACATGCTGGTGCGCCTGCAGCACGCCTTGGCCAGTGAGGCCGGTGAACGCCTGGCCGGCCTGATCCGCGAGCAGTTCCCGGTAGCCCTGATCGACGAATTCCAGGACACCGACCCGGTGCAGTACGGCATTTTCGAGCGCATCTACCAGATCAGCGAAAACCGCGCAGAAACCGGCCTGTTCATGATCGGTGACCCCAAGCAGGCGATCTACGCCTTCCGCGGTGCCGACATCTACACCTACCTCGCTGCACGGCGCGCTACCAGCGGCCGGTTGCATAGCCTGGACACCAACTACCGCTCCAGCAAGGCCATGGTCGCGGCGGTCAACCAGGTATTCCTGGAGGCCGAGGCGAGTGAAGCGGGGCGCGGGGCATTCCTGTTCCGCGAGGCCGATGACAACCCGCTGCCGTTCATCGAAGTCCGCGCCAAGGGCCGTGGCGAACAGCTGCTGATTGACGGGCAAGCCAGCGCAGCCCTGCAATGCTGGCAACTGGCAAGCGAAGAGCCAGTCTCCAGCAGTGTCTACCGCCAGCAGCTGGCGGCCAGTTGCGCCAGCCATATCGTCGCCTTGCTCAATGGCGGTCAGCAGGGCACAGCAGGCTTCCAGAATGGCGAAGGCGAACTGCGCCCGTGCCTGCCCTCGGACATCGCCATCCTGGTGCGTGACGGCCATGAAGCGCAGATGGTCCGCGCCGAGCTGGCCGCACGCGATGTGCGCAGTGTGTACCTGTCCGACAAGGACTCGGTGTTTTCCGCCCAGGAAGCCCACGACCTGCTGGCCTGGCTCAAGGCCTGCGCCGAGCCAGACTCGGAGCGCCTGCTCAAGGCCGCACTGGCCAGCCTGACACTGGGCCTGTCGCTGGCCGCGCTGGACCGGCTGAACCAGGACGAACGGGTCTGGGAAGGTTGGGTCATGCGTTTTCGCCATTATCGCGATACCTGGCAACGCCAAGGTGTACTGCCCATGCTGCGGCACCTGCTGCACGACTTCCAACTGCCGCGCACGCTGATCCGCCGCAGTGACGGCGAACGTGTGCTGACCAACCTGCTGCACCTGGCCGAACTGCTGCAGCAGGCGGCGGGTGAGCTGGACGGTGAACAGGCGCTGATCCGCCACCTGGCCGAGCACCTGGCCAGTTCCGGGCAGGCCGGTGAAGAGCAGATCCTGCGCCTGGAGAGCGACGAACAGCTGGTCAAGGTGGTGACTATCCACAAGTCCAAGGGCCTGGAGTATCCCTTGGTTTACCTGCCGTTCATCTGCACCAGCAAACCGGTGGACGGCAGCCGCCTGCCGTTAGCCTGGCATGACAGCCACGGCGACGCCCACCTCACCCTTACCCCGGACCAGGCGCAGATCGAGCGCGCCGACGACGAGCGCCTGGCCGAAGACCTGCGTCTGCTCTACGTGGCCCTGACTCGTGCCCAGCATGCGTGCTGGCTGGGTGTTGCCGACCTGAAGCGCGGCAATCAAAAGAGTTCACAACTGCACCGCTCGGCACTTGGCTATCTGTTGGGTGGGGGCCTTGCCCTGGCAGCCTCGCAGCAGCTTACCCAGTGGTTGCAGGCATTGGCGGCGACATGCCCGTACATCGCTTGCCCGGGCCTGCCGCCGGCAGATGAGCAGGTGTATCGCATGCCCCATGCCGACCGTGAGCTGCTGCCCGCACGCAAGCCGCGCCGCGCAGCGGCCGAGCATTGGTGGATCGCTTCGTACAGCGCCCTGCGTATCGGCGATCAGGCGCTGGTTGCCGACAGTTCGCAGGCCCAGCAACTGCTGGATGACGAAGTGGTCGATGCCCAGGCACTGCGCGAGGTGCCGGCCGACAGTGGCGACATTCACCGCTTCCCACGCGGGCCGAACCCCGGCACCTTCCTGCATGGCTTGCTGGAATGGGCGGGCCGCGAGGGCTTCAGCCAGGTCAGCAGTAACCCGCAGCTGATCGAGCGCACCGTTGGCCAGCGCTGCAACCGCCGCGACTGGACTGGCTGGATCCCCACCCTCAGCCAGTGGATGCGGCGTTTGCTGGGCGAGGCGCTGCCGTTGCCGGGCAGCGACCAGGGCGTGACGCTGGGGCAGTTGCGTCATTACCAGATCGAAATGGAGTTCTGGTTTGCCAGCCACCAGGTCGACGCCGAACAACTCGACCGCCTGGTGGCACGCCACACCCACCCGGGCCTGGCACGCCCGGCAGCGCAGCCGACCGTGCTCAACGGCATGTTCAAAGGTTTCATCGACCTGGCGTTCGAGCTGGACGGGCGTTACTACGTGACCGACTACAAGTCCAACTGGCTGGGCCCGGACATCCAGGCCTACGACGCCATGGCCATGGAGAAGGCCATTATCGAGCACCGGTACGACCTGCAGTACGTGCTGTACCTGCTGGCCCTGCACCGCCAGTTGCGCGCTCGCCTGCCGGACTACGATTACGACCGCCATGTCGGCGGCGCCCTGTTCATCTTCCTGCGCGGCGCGAGCAGCAGCGGCCACGGCGTATACCACACCAAGCCACCGCGCGAGCTGATCGAAAGCCTTGATGCGCTGTTCCGTGGCGAGCACCCACCGGCACAGCAGGACCTGTTTGCCGGAGCCGAGATATGAGCCGAAACCTGGTTGACCTGTTGCCCACCCCGTTGCACGCCGAGCACTTGCTGGCGCTGGCGCCGCAGCATGACAGCGGTGACCTGCTGCAACTGCTCGACCGCTGGGTCGAGCGGGGCTGGCTGCGGGCCCTGGACCGCGCGTTCGTGTCGTTCCTCGAAGAGCGCGCCCCCGGCAGTGATCCCTTGCCGTTGCTGGCGGCAGCACTGGCCAGCCACCAACTGGGCCACGGCCATGTCTGCCTCGACCTGCAGCAAACCCTGGCCGAGCCCGACTTCGCCCTGTCGCTGCCGCCTGAAGGCGATGCCCTGATCGGGCCCTTGCTGCTGCCGTCGCAGTTGCTGGCCAACCTCGATCTGAATGCCTGGCGCCAGCGCATCGCCGCCAGCCCGTTGGTGGCCGCTGGCGATACCCCGGGCCAACAAGCCCGGCCACTGGTACTCAGCGGTGAGCGCTTGTACCTGCGCCGTTACTGGAGCTACGAGCGGCGTATCGACCATACCTTGCGTCAGCGCCTGACCCAGGCCGAAGCACCGCTGCCCGACCTGTCAGATCGCCTGGCACAGCTGTTCGAGGGCGGTGCACCAGATGGCCAGGTGGACTGGCAGAAGCTCGCCTGCGCGCTGGCCACCCGTGCCGGTTTCAGCATCATCACGGGTGGCCCCGGCACGGGTAAAACCACCACCGTGGTGCGCCTGCTGGCCTTGCTGCAAGGGCCGGCAGTGGAGCAGGGCAGGCCGCTGCGCATTCGCCTGGCCGCGCCGACGGGCAAGGCCGCTGCGCGCCTGACCGAATCCATTGGCCAGCAAGTCGAGCGCCTGCAAGTCAGTGCCGAAGTACGCGGGCAAATCCCCACTGACGTCAGCACCGTGCACCGCCTGCTCGGCAGCCGCCCCGGCTCCCGGCACTTCCGCCATCACGCCGGCAACCCGCTGCCGCTGGATGTGCTGGTGGTCGACGAAGCATCGATGATCGACCTGGAAATGATGGCCAACCTGCTCGACGCCTTGCCACCCCGGGCGCGTCTGGTGCTGCTGGGCGACAAGGACCAGTTGGCCTCGGTCGAGGCCGGTGCGGTACTGGGCGACCTGTGCCGGGATGCCGAAGAGGGCTATTACTCGCCAGCGACCGCAGCGTGGCTGGAGCAGATCAGTGGCGAGTCGCTGGCCGCCAGCGGCCTCAAGGCCGGTGATGAGCAGCGCAATCCGCTGGCCCAGCAATTGGTGATGCTGCGCTTCTCGCGGCGCTTCGGCGAAGGCAGCGGCATTGGCCAGCTGGCGCGGCTGGTCAATCGCCAGGATTCCCACGCCGCTCGCAGCCTGCTGGCCAAGCCGCCGGCCGACGTGCACAGCCTTGCCCTCAAGCACGAGCAGGACCGGGCTTTCGACCGCCTGCTACTCGACGGCCTGAACCGCGGTGCCGAAGGCCCGCAGGGCTATCGCAGCTACCTGCGCACCCTTGGCCGCTACCGGCCTGCACTCGACACCGCATTTGACGACCCCGCGTGGGAGCAATGGGCAGGCAAGGTGCTGCACAGCTTCGAAGACTTCCAGTTGCTATGCGCGGTGCGCCGTGGCGCCTGGGGTGTCGAAGGCCTCAACGAACGGGTGGCCCGGGTGCTGCACAATGCCGGGCTCATCGACAGCCAGCAGCCCTGGTACGAAGGGCGCCCGGTGCTGGTGACCCGCAACGACTACGGCCTGGGCCTGATGAACGGTGATATCGGCATCGCCTTGCGCCTGCCGGACGAGCGCGGTGAGCCGCTGCTGCGGGTGGCCTTCCCGCGGAACGACGGCAGTGGTGGTGTGCGTTTCGTCTTGCCCAGCCGGCTCAACGAAGTGGAAACGGTATTCGCCATGACCGTGCACAAATCCCAAGGCTCGGAGTTCAGCCATACCGCGCTGGTACTGCCCGATGCGCTCAACCCGGTGCTGACCAAGGAGCTGGTGTACACCGGCATCACCCGGGCCAAGCACTGTTTCAGCCTGGTCGAGCCACGCCAGGGCATTTTCGAAGAAGCGGTGGCGCGCAAGGTGCGGCGTATTTCCGGGTTGATGCTGGAACAGGTGTAAGACCGCGAGGCCCAATCGCCGGCAAGCCAGCTCCCACAGGGATTCCACAGCCTTTGAAAGCTGTGCTGCACCTGTGGGAGCTGGCTTGCCGGCGATAGGGCCATCAATCCCGATCCATGAAGCAGCTCATGCCTACAACGATGCGGCCATGTGCTATCGTTGCGCCGATATCGGAAGGGACTTTAAGAGATTTCCCACATGAACGTGGCCGCGAGGCGAGTGACAAGCTGTGCGCTTTCGCTATTGCTGGCCGTCCTGTTCCTTTCTGCAGGCCCCGCCCGGGCAGAAACCGCCACAACCGCCGCCCAGGTGCAGCAACGCGCCAAGGCCGTCACCCAAGTGGTACTCGGCATTTTCAGTTACGCCCGCTGGCCCGTCGAACCTTCACCCTTGCGCTTGTGCCTGGTCGGCCCGACCGAATACGCCGATGACCTGATCAAAGGCCATGTGCAGGAGTCCGGCCGGCCGCTACAGGTGCGGCGCCTGCTGGCAGAAGACACTCAGGTCGCCCAGGCCTGCGATGCCATCTACATCGGCAAACTCGACCAGGGCCAGCGCGATCGGCTGTTCGAGCGCGTCAGCGGCCACCCGGTACTGAGCATCAGCGAAGCGAACGACCCGTGCACGGTTGGCAGCCTGTTCTGCCTGCGGGTCAGCGACCAGCAGGTGGCCTTTGACGTCAACCTCGACTCGGTGGCGCGTTCCGGCGTACGCATCCACCCCAGTGTGCTGCAATTGTCGCGGCGTCGGGCGGTGCAGCCATGAAGCCGACCCGCAAGCAGGGCGTGCGCCCGACCCTGCGCTCGGTGCTGGGCCGAGGCCACCTCAGCGTTGCCTTGCTTGCCGTGGGCCTGGCCGGTATTTCCCTTACCCTGCTGGGCGTGCTCGCCCTGCGTGTGTACGCCAATCACAACCTGCACCTGATCGCGCGGTCGATCAACTACACCGTGGAAGCGGCGGTGGTATTCGACGACAGTGCCGCGGCCAATGAATCGCTGGCGCTGATCGCCAGTCGCGAGGAAGTGGCCGAGGCCAAGGTCTTCAACGACGAAGGCGAGCTGCTGGCGCACTGGCAACGCGCCGATACTGGCATGCTCGCCAAGCTTGAAGTGCAGGTCGCCACCGCCTTGCTGGATGAGCCGGTGAACCTGCCGATCCTGCACCAGCAACAGCAGGTCGGGCACATCGAACTGGTCGGCCAGGGCCGTAGCCTGTTGCTGTTCCTGCTGAGCGGCTTGGCCGGCATCCTGTTCTGCACAATACTCAGCGCCTTGGCGGCGCAATACCTGTCGCGGCGCCTGCTCAGCGATATCGTCCGCCCGCTGCGTGGCCTGGCCAGCGTCGCCCACGCCGCCCGCCGCGAGCGCAGTTTCGACCGGCGCGTGCCGGAAGCACCGATTGCCGAACTCAACGAACTGGGCAACGACTTCAATGCCCTGCTCGACGAACTGGAGGTATGGCACAGCCACCTGCAGAACGAAAACCAGACCCTGGCCCACCAGGCCAGCCACGACAGCCTGACCGGCCTGCCCAACCGCGCCTTCTTCGAAGGGCGCCTGAGCCGCAGCGTGCGTAATGCGGCGCGCCAGCAGGACCACATGGCGCTGTTGTTTCTCGACAGTGACCACTTCAAGCAGATCAACGACACCCTCGGCCATGCCGTGGGTGACGAAGTACTGATCAGCGTGGCCGACCGCGTGCGTGCCCAACTGCGCGAGCACGATCTGGTGGCACGCCTGGGCGGTGATGAGTTCGCGGTACTGCTCACACCTTTGCAGTCGCGCGAGGACGCCGAGCTCATTGCCGAGAAGATTGTTGCCAGCATGAAGCTGCCCGTGCAGCTGGACAGTGGCCGCAGTATCGCCACCTCACTGAGTGTCGGTATTGCCTATTACCCGGATGACGGCGCTGACCCCGCCAGTCTTCTCAATGCCGCCGATGCGGCGATGTACCAGGCCAAGCGCAAACGCCGTGGCCATTGGCAAGTGGCGCAGACGGAACGGTCCGCCAATGAAATCAAGAACAGGAGTTGAACCCGTGATACACGCTTTACGTTTCCCCCTTTGGGCCTTGATGCTCGCCGTGCTGGCGCTGACCGGTTGCCAGAGCACACCCCCCAAAGGCCTGACCCCCGAACAGATCGCCGTGCTCAAGCGCGAAGGCTTTACCCCGACCGATGAGGGCTGGGCCTACGACCTGTCCGGCAAAGTGTTGTTCGGCAGCGACCTGGATGGCCTCAACGACCAGAGCCAGGCGATTGTCGAGCGCATTGGCAAGGCGCTGCTCGGCGTTGGCATCCAGGGCGTACGGGTGGACGGCCATGCTGATTCGTCGGGCAAAGCGGCGTACAACCAGCAGCTGTCCGAGCGCCGTGCGCAAAGCGTCACCAAGGCGCTGGTCGGGGTTGGCATGCAGGCGCAGAACATCCAGAGCCGTGGCCTGGGCAGCAGCCAGCCAGTGGCGGACAACCGCACCAGTGCCGGGCGTACCGAGAACCGGCGGGTGTCCATCGTGGTGGCGTCCTACTGACCGCTGTCCGCTGAGCTATCACATTTCTCTGTAGGAGCAGCCTTGTGCTGCGAAGAGGCCAGACCAGGCACAGCAGTTGTATTGCCATGACTGGCCCCGTCGCCGCACAAGGCTGCTTCTGCAAAGGAGCCACGCAGCAGCATCACTCCTGGGCAAAGCGCATCTCGCGGGTTTCCCCCATCAACAACGGCGCATTCGCCTCAGTCACCCCACGGATGTAATCCCACAACAGGGTAATCCGCTTCAACTTGCGCAAATCCTCCCGGCAGTACATCCAGAACTGCCGCGTCACCTCGATCTCCTCGGGCAGCACCGTCACCAGTCGCGGGTCTTGCGCCGCAAGGAAGCACGGCAGTATCGCCAGCCCACGCCCCTGCAATGCCGCTGTGTACTGGGCAATCACACTGGTACTGCGCAAGTGCGCGCTGGCGCCGGGGATCAGGTTGGCCAGGTACAAAAGCTCCGAACTGAACGCCAGGTCATCCACGTAACTGATGAACGGGTGTTTGGCCAAATCCGCCACCTGGCGGATCGGCGCATGGCTGTCCAGGTAATCCTGGGTCGCATACAGCCGCAAGCGGTAATCGCACAGTTTGCAGCACACATAAGGCCCATGCTCCGGCCGCTCCAGGGCAATGACGATGTCCGCCTCGCGCTTGGACAGGCTGATGAAGTGCGGCAGCGGCAGGATATCCACCGAGATCGCCGGGTAGGCATCAACGAAGTGGCTTAGCTGTGGGGTGATGAAAAAGCTGCCGAAGCCCTCGGTGCAGCCCATGCGTACATGCCCCGACAATGCCACGCCCGACCCGGACACCTGCTCGCACGCCATGTGCAGGGTGCTTTCGATCGACTCGGCATAACCCAGCAAGCGCTGGCCTTCGGCGGTGAGAACAAAGCCGTTGGTCCGCGACTTTTCGAACAGCAACGTGCCCAGTGCCCCCTCCAGCGAGCTGATGCGCCGCGACACCGTGGTGTAGTCCACGCTCAGGCGTTTGGCGGCGCTGCTGGCCTTGCGGGTGCGGGCCACTTCGAGGAAAAACTTCAGGTCGTCCCAGTTGAGCGCGCTCAGGGATGTGAGGTCTTTTTGCATGATGATCCGGTTTTTTTGTGCGTTCTTGTTGGATGTTTGCACATCTATACTCGAAACAAGCCTCAGGACGCCACCTCGCGTTTGCTTGGCGCTGGCGATCTCGTCCCGACAATAATTCCAAGGAGAACGCAGATGAACGCACCGCAGTCCCCTAACAGCACCAAGGTCGAGCAGGTGAAGCTGCTGATCAACGGCCAGTGGGTCGAATCGAAAACTACCGAGTGGCGCGACATCGTCAACCCGGCCACCCAAGAAGTGCTGGCGCGCGTGCCGTTCGCCACCGTCGAAGAAGTCGACGCTGCCGTGGCTGCTGCCCACAGCGCTTTCCAGACCTGGCGCAACACCCCGATTGGCGCGCGCATGCGCATCATGCTCAAGCTGCAGGCGCTGATCCGCGAACACACCAAACGCATTGCCCAGGTGCTCAGCGCCGAGCAGGGCAAAACCCTGGCCGATGCTGAAGGCGATATCTTCCGCGGCCTGGAAGTGGTCGAACACGCCGCGTCCATTGGTACCCTGCAGATGGGCGAGTTCGCCGAGAACGTCGCCGGCGGTGTCGATACCTACACCCTGCGCCAGCCAATCGGCGTATGCGCCGGTATCACCCCGTTCAACTTCCCGGCCATGATCCCGCTGTGGATGTTCCCCATGGCCATCGTCTGCGGCAACACCTTCGTGCTCAAACCTTCCGAGCAGGATCCGCTGTCGACCATGCTGCTGGTCGAGTTGGCGCTGGAAGCCGGCGTACCGGCGGGCGTGCTCAACGTGGTGCACGGTGGCAAGCAAGTGGTGGATGCCATCTGCACGCACCAGGACATCAAGGCAATTTCCTTTGTCGGCTCTACCGAAGTCGGCACCCACGTGTACAACCTCGGCAGCCAGCACGGCAAGCGCGTGCAGTCGATGATGGGCGCCAAGAACCACGCGGTGGTGCTGCCCGATGCCAACCGCACGCAAACCGTCAACGCCTTGGTCGGTGCCGCCTTCGGCGCGGCGGGCCAGCGCTGCATGGCCACCTCGGTGGCGGTGCTGGTGGGCAAGGCCCGTGAGTGGCTGCCCGACATCAAGGACGCGGCGAGCAAGCTCAAGGTCAATGCCGGCTGCGAACCGGGTACCGACGTGGGCCCGGTGGTTTCCAAGCGCGCCAAGGAGCGTGTGCTGGGCCTGATCGAAAGCGGCATCAAGGAAGGCGCCAAGCTGGAGCTCGACGGCCGCGAGGTCACTGTGCCGGGTTACGAGCAAGGCAACTTCGTTGGCCCAACCCTGTTCTCGGGCGTGAAGACCGACATGCAGGTGTATACCCAGGAAATCTTCGGCCCGGTGCTAGTCACCCTGGAGGTCGATACCCTCGACGAGGCCATCGCCCTGGTCAACGCCAACCCGTTCGGTAACGGCACTGGCCTGTTCACCCAGAGCGGCGCGGCAGCGCGCAAGTTCCAGAGCGAAATCGATATCGGCCAGGTCGGCATCAACATCCCTATCCCGGTACCGGTACCGTTCTTCAGCTTCACCGGCTCCCGTGGCTCCAAGCTCGGCGACCTCGGCCCGTACGGCAAGCAAGTGGTGCAGTTCTACACTCAGACCAAGACCGTCACCGCCCGCTGGTTCGATGACGACAGCGTCAATGACGGTGTGAACACCACCATCAGCCTGCGCTAAGGAGAAGTCATGCGTATCGCATTCATCGGCCTCGGCAACATGGGCGCGCCCATGGCCCGCAACCTGATCAAGGCTGGGCACCAACTGAACCTGTTCGACCTCAACAAGGCCGTGCTGGCCGAGCTGGCAGAACTGGGTGGGCAGATCAGCCCGTCGCCCAAGGACGCGGCGGCCAACAGCGAGCTGGTGATCACCATGCTGCCAGCTGCGGCCCATGTGCGCAGCGTGTACCTGAACGAAGATGGCGTGCTGGCCGGTATTCGTGCCGGTACGCCTACCGTGGACTGCAGCACCATCGACCCGCAGACCGCCCGTGATGTGTCCAAGGCGGCAGCGGCCAAGGGCGTGGACATGGGCGACGCGCCGGTGTCCGGTGGCACTGGCGGCGCGGCGGCCGGCACCCTGACCTTCATGGTCGGCGCCAGTGCCGAGCTGTTTGCCACGCTCAAGCCGGTACTGGAGCAGATGGGCCGCAACATCGTGCACTGCGGTGAAGTCGGCACCGGGCAGATCGCCAAGATCTGCAACAACCTGCTGCTGGGTATTTCGATGATCGGCGTGTCCGAGGCCATGGCCCTGGGCAACGCGCTGGGCATCGACACCAAGGTGCTGGCCGGAATCATCAACAGCTCGACCGGGCGTTGCTGGAGTTCGGATACCTACAACCCGTGGCCGGGCATTATCGAAACGGCACCGGCATCGCGTGGCTATACCGGCGGCTTTGGCGCCGAACTGATGCTCAAGGATTTGGGGCTGGCCACCGAAGCGGCACGCCAGGCTCACCAACCGGTGATCCTCGGCGCCGTGGCCCAGCAGCTGTATCAGGCCATGAGCCTGCGTGGCGAGGGAGGCAAGGACTTCTCGGCCATCGTCGAGGGTTATCG
>Ga0207655_1002321_pt1 | contig 15610 bp, 17 predicted proteins | sample KBSM44metaG_FD_184398 | JGI IMG/M metagenome (GOLD analysis project Ga0207655, IMG submission 184398) | Miscanthus rhizosphere microbial communities from Kellogg Biological Station, Michigan, USA - KBS M4-4 metaG (SPAdes) (version 2) | ecosystem: Host-associated > Plants > Roots > Rhizosphere >...
TTGAAGCACTAAATCTAATCAGGTTAGTTTGTCAGTGGCGTGTCTGTCCGCAGCTGGCCGGCGAATGTAAAGACTGACTAAGCATGTAGTGCCGACGGTGTAGTAATTTCGGACGCGGGTTCAACTCCCGCCAGCTCCACCAAAAAAAGTTGGACAGTGGGAAGACAACGGCTTGTAAGTCATTACGTTAACCACTTCGTTCGGGCAGGAACCAGCCTGAAACCGGACAAATAAAGATACGCAAAAGAGCCTCGGCTCTTGAACGACATGAAGGCCCGCGCAAGCGGGCTTTTTTGTGTCTGTAATTTTTTATCACTGACTTCCACTTGTAATGAAAGCCTTACCTGCTCGGTACACAGAAAACAGCGGCACCTCACCCTGTGGAGGTCTGCACCAGACTGATGAATGCCGGCCAGTGCTTTCAATGTACATTATCAGCGCATGCTGCTTATCGCGTCCGATGGCCGGCAGCCGTATCCCCTGCAGCCTGAACTTCATGCCCAGCCCACGCCCTTTGTTTCCCGTATCCGCACGGCAGAGCGTGGTGAAGCACTCCCCGCTTTTGAGCTGAAGGCGGAACTGCTGCCTCTCTTTTCGACATTCGGCAATCACGGTCAGGTTGGTGTCCAGAATTCGCTCAAAACTCTCCCCCTCTATATAGAAAATGACGTGCCAGCCATAGCTGTCTGACCAGCTAAAGGCACCTGAAGGCAGTTCAATCCCCCCCGACTGGGCGTTGTAGATATCCCCGGTGATGTGCTTCGCGTCAAGCGCCCCGTTAATGGTGCAGGTGTCATTGATGATGACGTTATCCATCTCGCCTTTCATCGCATAGAGAGTCCCGCTGATATCCGCATTTTTTGCCGTCAGCCTGCCTTCAGGCGTCAGTTCAAATGCAGGGGGCTTTTCGCTGCTGGTGATACTGACCGCATGCAGCTTGTTAATCAGCGCATCACGGAAAAATATCTGATCGTTTTCGATGACCAGGGCAGGAACACTGTTGCCGTTTGCCGGGTTCACGAACGCCACGCGGTCGGCTGCCATTAGAATCTGGCTATGCATGCCGTCCGGCTTTTCTTCTATCCCTACCCCAAATCCGGCCATGCAGTACTGACCGTTCTTCATCATCTGCATTCTCACTGACCACATGGCATTCAGTTGCCCCTGTGTGTCTGTCCAGCTCTTACTGATTTCCTCAATTTTCGCTGCGCCCTCGCCGAGCGTTTTTATCCTCTCACGCAACGCGTTGCCGAGATGCGTATCGGTGATTTTCTCTTTGTAAAAATCCAGATAGTCTTCTGCCTTTTCGCTCGGGCTGGCCTGCTTCTCTGTGAAGGCAGATTTTCCAAGGGTATTCACGCTGCGGATATAAAAGTAGTGAGTATTGCCTGGCTTTAGCCCGTCTTTAATCCAGCAGGTGCCCTCGCCCAGATATTGCGCCTGCGACTCTGCCCGTTGCGGATCAGTAAGCAGTCCGCTGGCATACCAGAATTCATATCGCACTGTCGGGTCGCAAATGGCCAGATGCGGCACCAGCGTGACCTGAAAATAACCGGGTGTGACGTCAACGGATACGGGTGCTTCAGGAGAAGCAACAGAGATGTCCTCCCCGACCGGTTCACTTTTCTGCCCCGCCTCATTCAGGGAGCAGACTGTCACCCGGTAAAGCCCGGGATCCGGCAGGGTGAATGTGCATTCGGGTTTATCCGTCGTATTGCTGAACACGAGACGACCCGGGCCGTCATCACCGCGCGTGACCCTGATGTCGAACCTCACTCTGCTGAGCGTGCGAAGAATTTCCCACCGGGCGGTGGCCTGAATGTGGCCGGATGCCGCGCTCAGGCTGACGCGGAGGTGTCGGATGGCCGGGAGTAGAATTGCATGCTCACTGGCCGGGGGCTCAGAGAAACGTCTGCCTTCGTCCACCCGGACCTGTTTCTCCGGGCAGTGCTGCAGCGCGGTCACGGCATACCCCCCGTTTTCGTCTTCCCGGATGGCCACGCAGCGAAACAGTCGCTGGCGCAGATTCGGCAGCTTCAGTCCCCAGACACTGAAAGGAGTAACACCGGCCAGATGCACATCAACTTCCACGCAGTCGGGTTGCGGATGCCGGGTTACGCGGGCTGTTAAAGGCTCACCGGATTCGCCGATGAGATTTAGCGTGGCTCCGGCCTCTTTCGGGAGGGTTACGGCACGGTCAAGCCGCAGAATGTTTCGGGCAGGATCAACAGCCAGAATACGACCACCGGTTACCGTACCGGCATAATCGTTATCGCAGATTTCAAAGATGTCGCCGGGAATGTGACGCAGCCCTTCTAATCCCACACAAAAATCGACGGTCTGGGTTTCCAGCAGCTCGGTCTCAATAATCCATAAGCCGGTCCGGTGTGCCTGCCCACGATGGGTACAGCCAAAAGCATCCATCCTGAGCAGATTGCGGCCGTAGCGCTTAATCGCATCCCGATTTTCCACCAGCTCAACCGACGGCTGCCAGTTATTTGATGGATCGATAAAACGCACCTCAACCGCGTTGTGACGATCCTTGAGTGCGCTGAAGCTGTAATGGAACTGACCGCCTGCCACATTAGCATTTGTGTAGGTCCATACCACATCGGAAGGCGCATCCTGAATAAACGTCAGTCTCTGGCCGTTCCATACGGGCATGCAGCGCATCATGGCGCAGAAATCACTGATGACATCAAATGTCTTTCGCTGCTGCGTCAGCCAGGCGTTGCAGCTTATGCGCGGCTCCTGTCCGCCATAGCCGTCACCGACGCTTTCATCACAGTAACGCGCAATGTTATACAGCGCCCACTTATCAACATCTGCAATGCCCATACGCATACCCAAACCATAGCGCGGATGCGTCAGCAGGTCATACAGGCACCATGCCGGGTTGTCAGTCCATGCTTCCTTAAAATCCCCGTTCCAGCGCTCGCTGCCATAGCTTCGCGTCATGGGTTCATAATTCGCGGGCACCCTAACAAGACGTCCACGCATCAAATAGTTACGCTCTGCGTGCTGATTGCCAGATTTCTCTGAGTCAATTTTCAGGCCCACCACGGCCGTATGGGGATAGCATTGCTGGACATCAATGATTTCTGTATATGATGACCAGAAGGTCTTATCAGATCGGCGGGTATCCTTACTGTCCGGCGTGATGCGCTTTACACGAACGTCGAAAGGGGCCACGGGCAGATCATCAAGGACCACGGAAAACGCAAACGGCTCGTGCGTGCATCCCTTCACGGTAATATCTTTTACCGTTCTCCAGCCAGCATGATGCCGGATATGAATTTGCAGAGTGACTGACGCATCCTGCGTTTCGCCTTTACTGTTGACCGAGAACAGCTGGCGAACACCCAGAGTCAGGCGGAGCCGGTCCGCGCTCTTCCCATCAATCGTGCGGGTCACGGCGTACTGCGCGCTCACGTCCGCGCTGACCGTTGTTTCCCGCGCGGATGCCTCAAATCCGCTCAGCGGCGGCTGGTCAGCGGTACCGGCATTAAAGTCCACGCTTACGCCGTGCACGTTCACCTGACCGTCAGGTCCCAGCACAGGCGTGCCGTTAACCAGCACACTCTTAAGGCCGTGCTTCAGGCCGGCAACGGGCCCTTCGCTGATGACGTCAGTGACGCTCAGTACCTGCGAGGATCGCAGGCTGTCAGGCTTATCGTGCGGCGTATGTGCTTTATGGTGAAAGACACCCATGATCTGGTCTCCCTGAAATCAATATCCGGAAGGCTGAACCGTGACGACGGGCTGTTAATGCCCAATGACAATAACCTTCCCGTCCCCGCTCATGTCACGGGTGGCGACCGCCTGCGAAATCACCCGCGACCCCACCCGCATCTCCCCGTACAGCACCGGTACCGGTGCGCCCTGCGCCGTCATGTTTTCGGTGCCGGAAAACCAGGTACTTTTTGCATTCTGATCATTACCTGTTGCCGTTCGTGGTGCCAGCAGCTGCGCCGCACCACCCAGCATCAGGCTGGCCCCCAGCGAAAAAGCCGTCCCGCTAAGAGAAAGTGTGGTCGCGCCTACGGTCCAGGCGAAAGCGTTCACGCCCGGGATAAATGACGCCGCAATGAGCGCGGCCCCTGCAAACAACTGAAGCAGGCCTCGATGCGAAGCCCCCTGCAGGCGAGGAACCAGATGAACAACGGCACCCACCGGGAGTTTTTCATGCAGCCGGGCATGCAGTTGGTCGTCATTCAAATCGCTGCCGGCGATACGTACCTGATAAAGACCTTCAGCAAACTGGCGTCTGAACTCACCGGACTGCATTACCAGCGCATGCAGCGCTTCTGCCGCCGTCATCACATGCAGATCAATACGCCTGCCAAACCGGGCAAGGTTGCCGTACAGGCACACCCGGACGGACCGGGCGGTTTCAGGGGAGGCAGTGCTCATGTTCATCTTCCGCTCCAAAACAATAAATTTGGCCTTCGCACACAAGCCACCAGCTGCAGGCGCTGTGCGTCATTGCAGCTTTGTCCGCAGGACTCAGTTCAGTTGGCCCATCAGGGTGGCTGTGAACCAGCGCGATAATCGTGCCAGCGGCAGAGGCACTCAGGTAATCTTCAGGCGCGATCAGAAAGTGCTGACAGGGGTCAACGGACGCGTTAATGCAGGGGAGATACTGATGACCGTCCGGGGTCCGGATGACCAGGCCACAGCACTCCTCAGGGTGACAAGCGCGGGCATGACACAGGATCGCTTTCGTCAGGCGTTCGCGTGTTACAGCACTGAATGTGTATGTCATTATGCAGAACACGTCTCAATCGACAGAAACCCGCCAAAGCGCCTGATGTTATGCCGTAGACGGCAACCTGCCGCACAGTTGCCGCAGTGATCCTGGGCAATGTCTGTCACCGGCTGGCCATTGCTGTCTGCGACAGCTGGCCCGGCGTAACCGCACTCTGCGGAGCGGTATGCCCAGGGGCAGAGGTCAGCCAGCATAATGCGCCCGGGACACACCAGCCCGTCAGTTTCCGTCGGCACGGCCAGGATAAACCGGGCCGTCAGAGACGTGAGTTCCGCCAGCTGCTCGATAACATAACGACTGACGACTTCCTGCTGCGGATCCGCGTCCGGATTACCGAGCCTGAAATTTACCGTGTCCAGAAAGCGGGCGCAGACTGTACGGCGAATGACCGTTGCACCCACGAGGCTCTGATGCGCTTCGGCCAGACCGGTCACAATGCCATACAGATTGGAGACCACGAGCGACGGCCGTGCTGCCGCCCCCCTGCCGCTCATACTGCACTCTTCCATTCTGACGGGATATGGCCGGTACCGACGCTTTTGCCAGATAACCGATTTACCGTATTCGTTCTGCTCGTTGCAGAAGAAATAACGCTGACCGCCGGTTGCCGACAGATCGGCTTCCCACAGGTCGATTCGGGCAGATGACGCTGTCCGTAGAAGTTCGCTCAGTGTATGAGCAGGGATCGTATTCATTCAGGCTACCTCATGCCGGAACCCGTTCAAATTCGCCGGTTATTTCCGTGCGCTTTGCCATTCTCACTGCTGACCAGCGTCGGCAGACAAAGATCGCAGGTGCTGGCTGGCCTGGCGGCTGCCATAAAAATGCACTGACGCCACCGTGTTGCGAGAGAAAGTCATCCACAGCCTGCATAGTCGCGTGCGGTCCCGACAGCATGATGCTATAGCGGCTTTGCACGCCATTTATGCCATCCGCGCGCCGCTGCTCATACCCGTCACCAAAGCGGATAGTCTGCACGCGTGGCTCACGCTCCGTGCGCATGCCCGGCCTGACTTTCCAGCTAAAGGTTTTCATCAGACACGGCCTCCGCTCATCATGCCGCCGTCACGCTGCTGCTGCAGGAAGAAATCCTTCGCGCCCTGGCGCCCCAGCTCGTACATCGTTCTCGCGGCCTCCGGCCCGAGCTGCCCGTTGCGGCCATCGTTGTGAATGGTTACGTTAAAGGTAGGTGCGTATTTCATGCCAGCGCCTGTCATTCTTCCCACCACGCCAAGTTTGCCGTCGGCACCACGACGCAGGGGAAAAATGCCCTCCGGTCCGGCTTCCCCCATGACGCCAGCGCCGTGGGCAAACGCAAACAGTGTCGGCGTACGTACCACCGTTCCGCTGAAAGCACGAAGCCCCCGTGAATGAAAGACGCCCCCCTGCGCGTGAAATGACAGCGCCTGCTGTTTAAGCAGGCCGGAGAAGATATCCACGCCTTTCACCAACGTCATTTTCAAGAGCACCTGGGTGAGCATGCTCAATACTGACCGGGTAAAGTCGCGAAAACCGGCCTTCCCCTCCGTAAGCAGGGTGCTCAACTGCGTACTCAATCCGTCAAGCGCACGTGAGGAAGCCTCCTTTATCCGACTGTTTGCATCAAGCGCCGCATCACGGTATTCAGCCCACCCGCTTTTTGCGCCCGCCAGCCAGTCAGCCCGGAGCTTTTCTTCGGCCTGCCAGGTCTTTTGCTTCGCCTTTAGCACCGCTGACAGGACTTCTGGTGCCTCCGAATACGTGGCACTGAGCCGGACAACGCTGGCATGCTGCCGCGCTTCCCGTGCTGATAGGCCGTGTTCAAGTGCCGCAATTTCCACCTGCCGCGTGCGCTGCTGCTCCGTAAATTTTCCAGCCTGCACTTGAAGCTGATTCATGCGTTCCTGAAGCGCAACTTCATCCCCCAACATGGCCAGTTTTTCCTGCTGAAGCAGGACGCTGGCTTTGGCAGTAAGCAGGGATTTTTCCTCACGACTCAGTTGACGCGTCTGTGCCGCCGCCTCCAGAACATGGAATTTAGCCTGAGAAGCCCAGAGGTCTTTGCGCTGCTGGCTAACAATAACGGCTTCCTGATGTATCTTCAGCGCGTGAAGCCGGGCCTGCAGCGCCAGCATTTCGGCCTGCGCCTTTTCACCTGCGAGGGTGGCTGCGGACGGCTGATGTGCGTCCTGCCGTTTTCGGCGGCCTGAGGTTAGCGTGTTATAGCGCTGTGTTTCACGGCGCATCGCCTCCTCTTTAACCTCACGAGATGCCCATGAATGGCGGATAACTGACAGCGCGCGCTGATGTTTTTCCTCTTCCGTTTCGTACTGTTTTCTAAGGGTCTGGTCAGCATCGAAAAGGCGCTTTTTACGGACTTCCGCATCCTGCTCTGCTTTATCCCGCGCGGCCTTCAGGTCATGCTGAAACTTCAGTTCTTCCAGTCGGGAAAGCCTGTCTCTATCCTGCTTCGTAACAGGTATCCAGGCTTTGCCCAGGGCGTGTCCGCCCGCATTTAACTTCTCCTTCAGAGCAGCAATCTGCTCTTCCAGCGACCGTTCCCGTCCAATGCCCAGCATGGCATCCCAGGCACCCGCGGCCGTCTCCCCCAGCCATTTCCAGGTTTTCTCCAGCATTCCCAGATGCTGTGTCACATCCTCGCTCCGAAGACGCAGGGTTTCAGCGTAACGATCCATAGCCAGTGCTGCTGCATCGGCTTCACGGCCCTGCTCAGCAAGGCGAGTGATGTTTTCCAGTTCGGTAGCTGTCAGAAAGTGCAGTGATTTATCCAGCTCCCTGACGGCAGCAACGGGCGCGTCCTGAAGCCGTGTAAACTGCCGTATGGTCTCTTCTGTCGCCTGCCCGGTCATGGCCTTAAGTTTTAAAGCAGCATCGGTGACCTGCCTGAGGTGCTGCTCGCTGAACAATCCCGAGCCTGTTACTTTCGCCAGCACTGAAGCCGCTTCATGTTGTGTGAAACCGTTGCCCGTCATAGAGCGGCTCATCGCCTGCAGCGATGACGTGGTTCTGGCAGCATAGTGACCGGTAAGAATCAGTTTTTTGTTAAACGCTTCTGCTTCCTGGCTGCCCTGATACCAGGCCCTGCTCAGCCCCCAGATGGCGGCGGCAATGCCACCTACCACTCCTGCCAGACTCATACCGCGCAGGGTCATCAACTTTTCAATCCAGCCGGCGTTATTGGCAAGCGTGATGCCAGAGCCACGAAGCGCGCCAAAATTTCCCCGGGCTACTTCGCCAAGCAGCACTCCAAGTTCGCGCCGCGCCGCCGCACTCTCCAGCCCCAGCGAATGTGTCTTCTGACGCGCCGACTCCAGTTTACGAATATAAATGTCAGCCGCATTGCCCAGTCCTAACTGTGCCGCTCGCGTTCTGAGAATCTCTTCCCGTGAAAGCCGCTGCGTGGCCAGCTGCGCTTTTAGCTGAATGAGAAAACGGGCTTTTGCCTGTGTAGCCTGCGCTTCTGAGCGCGAAACTGCAGAAACCTGCTTAGCTGTAGATCCGGCCTGCTGCCCTGCGTTTTTCAGCTGACGTTCAACCCTTCCCATCTGCTCATGAAAGCGGGTGGTTTCGGCCCCCAGGTTTACGACGAGATCAGCAATCTGCTGGGACATGCCGTACTCCTCCCATAGATTCAGCAACGGACATCAGCATGTCATCGGTCATTGCATTATCGACTCCTGAGGATGTGAGCAAGCTGAAATCTTCTGCATTCAGCCCGCAATCCCCAGCCGCGAGCGACACCATCGTACTGCTGAGCGCAGCAAATTCCGCATCCAGCAAACGGTGGCTAAAAGGCGTAAGCGTGAAATAGCGCTGCCAGTCTGCCAATTCTGATGACGACATCTCGCTCAACATGCGATGCCAGTCCGGGCGGCGAAACTCATGAGCCAGGCACATAATGAATTTCAGTTCCCGTCCGGCTGCTTTACTGCGGGTCCGGCCGCGCCCTTTTTTTCCTCTTGTGCCTCTTCATGGGTGCCGAGATCGCTGAGTTTCATCACTTCTTCGGCTGCCCGTGAAAGCGCTTTTTCAGGCCAGTCGGACAGGATCTGTTGGTAAATGTCAAAAACGTCAGCTTCACGGTTACCGTTCCACAACGCACGCGAGACAAGCCAGGCATTGGACTCCGTATTCAGCCGCAACAGTGCGGCACCTTTACCAGCATCAGTCGCATTTGAATCGCCAGAAGCCAGCAGTTCGGCAATACATTCAAAATATTCCGCACGTTGCAGAGCCGTAAGTTCGCACAATTCAACCTGCTCGTGACCGTAATGAAGAACTGCTTTTTCCAGAAACATCAGTTTTCACCTCCGTGATTGCGATTGTCAGAAACATTGACGGACATAGGAGAGGCGGGGATTTCCTCAGCCAGCATTGGTCGGCCGCTATTCGTGACTTTGATGGTACGCGTGATGACTTCTTTGGCAGGAATGGTTTTACCCAGGCTGCTGACCCATCCCCGGAACAAATCGACCGTGCCATTCGGATAGCGGATTTTGTAATAGCGAACCTCTCCGCTGTGAAACCAGCTCAGTATATCCTTCTGCCCCTGCTCGCCGGGTTTCCAGGCAAGGGTAATATTGGCTTCACCCGCTGATTTCTCACCCTGCGCCGTGGCTTTCCAGTCGGCATCCGGATCGTCCAGCCAGGTATCGTCATAGCTCTCTGCACTGATTTCGCCGGGCTGCAGCTCGCGGATCTGAGCAAGTCGCGTCCAGCCGGTATCGTCCAGAGGTTTAGCAGACGCATCGCCGCTGCCGGTATAAATCATTAAGGTAGTACCTGCGCCTTTGACTGACGCAAGAGGATTGGGTACAGGCATACAGACTCCTTACATCTGATAAGTAATGAGGTACGTCAAATCGGCTGATCCCCAGCTCGCCATTTCATTGTCCCGATGCCAGTCGTAACTCTTCGGCGTTAGCGTTTCGATCGCGGACGAAAGCGCAGGCACGTTACTTAACGCCGGCACAATATGGCGTTCAACCCACTCATCAAGTGCTTTATCCGGTTGTGTTGCCCGGAGGAAAACTTCGATATGCAGCGTGGCCTGCCAGGTTTCTGCATCCAGAAAGTTCCCGGTATAGCGGGCGTCGGACAGATAAATGGCCACTGCGGGCAGCTCTTTTTCATCAATAAAAACGGGGCGACCATCATGAAAGGTCGCCCCGCTAATCTGAGACTTAAGCGCATCGGTGAGAATGCACCTGATTTCTGCATGTTTCTTCATACCCCTCTCCTCAGATAGAGTCTCAGCTGTTGTTTTAGCGCAGCGGAAAGCTCGCGTGGCATGTCCGTTTCTATCAGCTGTTCGCTTTCTTTCTGATAGCTTTCAGTCAGCGGTCCAGTTAAGGGGATCTTCACGACCTGCACGGGATAGCGCCCGCGCCCGGTCCGCTGCAATACGTGCCAGCGACCATTGGATAGTTGCTGTATAAAGGCATTTCGGAAAGTAAAACGACCGATTTTCAGAACGCTACTCTGCCAACCGGACAATGTCCTGCGCCGGGACAGCTGAAGGCGGGCCGTACCCAGATTGATAGCTGGCAAATTCCCCCGGTTAACAATGAGGCGCGCGGCCGGGTCAGCATGGCCGGACGTCGCCAGACGCAACTGTACGCGCTGCCGGACGAGTTTCTTAGGAACGCCGGTCTCTTTCGCCACCTGACGTGTACTGCGCGTAATGACACGGCGTGCCACGCGGTTCACCGCCTGAGCTAAGGCGCGGGGGACCAGCCGGCGATCAAGTTCATGCAGGTTATTTAGCGCCTGCTTCAGTCCTTGCATCAGTGTCCTCCTCAAGAAAGATTTGCGGTTTGCCGTTATAAAACTGCCAGCGGGTTACCCGCCAGTTTTTTCCCTGCCACTCCACTTGATCATGTCGTCCGGGCTGATATCGCCTTTCAAACACAATCAAAGAAATACCTTCGCCAGAGAGCGGTGCCATATCAGCCGAAAAGAGATGTTCTGTAGCGCTCAGCGTCAGTCCATTAATCACAACGGACTGACCGAACCGGCGTGCGGTAACATCATCCATCCTGTCAACCAGGCGCACAAACGGCTTATCCAGACAGCTTCACAGCAACCACGGCCGCCCCAGATTTTGCATAATCCCAAGCGGTTCCCAGTGGGATGGCTCCGTCCTTTTTGCCGGTAACGACCTTGCCGTCCAGCACAAAGACGCGTATTCCGACTTCAAAGGCTTCCCCGATTTTTTTAGGTAATACAAAGACGCCCTCTGTCAGTCCGGTCCCGCGACTTCCAGATTGAATGTCCGTAACCGCAACGACAAAGCGTTCTCCCACGCACACCAGATCACCGCTTTTATAATCCTCGTCCGCGATGAACGTTAGCGTTTTACCATCCTGAAGATAATTTTTTGCCATTTATGTTCTCCTTACCCGGCCCTGTGAGCCGGATTTCAGACATAAAAAAAGCCCTTTCGGGCACTCATAGTTTCTGGACTGGTTTAAGCAACGCACTGGACCAGGCCACGATGATCGATTGGCGCAACGCCTGCATCTATACGCACTTTCGTCGTGATGCCATCAGCCGTGAACCCTTCAATCTGGTCAATAAAGGGCGTGTCCACACCGTTAAGGTAAGCCACTTCAATGGTGTCAGAGCCTTTGGCTGCTGCCAGATAAAAGGTTTTGGGGTTAGCGTCGTCCAGACGCGGTTCGGCAATCACCGTCGCGAAGTTCTGCACGGGGTTGATGATGCCCGCGTTAATGTCCGCGCCTTTAACAGACGCTGAACGAATGACCTGGTTGGCAATAGACTCCATGGCAGTCGGCACTAATACAAAAGCGGGACGGATGTTGAGATGACGCTCACCTTCTTTCTGGCAACGCATCATCTGACGGGCTTTATCAAGACATGCCACGTCCATGGCGGCTTTTTCCAACACATTGCCATGGTGCGCGCTGTCAAACAGATGCTCGTGGTCAGTGGAAAGCTTAGGATTGGTAGTCAGAATGGCGTAAACCAGATCTGCTACGGTGGCTTTTGCCGCGCGGCCGAGTTTCATGGGCACGTCGGTCAGCATGCTCAAATCGTCATTGATGATGGCCTGACGGGTAATACTGAACAGTTCACCGTAAGTGGCCAGCGCGATCGTTGCCTGCTTATCAGACGTGGTGACGTATTTGTATTCTGCCCCCTCGCGGACCTGACGCAGTGAAGGAAAACCGCCCAGTCCCACTCGGTGCGCAGTTTTGAAATCAGACAGCTGCCCTTTTTTAGTCCATTCACCGAAGGTTTCAGGTGCCTCCTCCCAGCCCTGAAGAAGGGACTTGCCGGACACATCCAGCATGATATTGCCATAATCGGATGTGCTGTGCGTAAACGCCAGCCCGACGATCTGCACCTGATTATAACTGGCCACGCCAAAGCCCCGTTCGGTCAGCGACAGGCGTGCATGTTCGCGAAGCGTCATGCCGTTATAAGGGTTATCCGGCTGCAATGGCTCATAGCCGGCACGCGCCATGATGGCCTGACGGATGCCATCACCAGTAAAGTTTCCGTTGCCAGAATAGATGTGCGGTGCGCCTGATTTGTTCGACGGCGTGCTGTCTTTGCCCATCTGAGTCAGCAGCTTCTCGCGTGCCAGCTCAAGCGTGCACGTTGGATCAGCGATGCACGTCGCCTGTAACGCCGCGTATTTCTCGCCGAACATTCCGAACAGATCGTTAAGCGACTGTGCCCGAGCACGCTGCTCTTCGAGGAACTGCTCACGTAATCCTGCTTCGCTCATACCTGTCTGAGGCAAAGTAGGTGCAGGAGCATTTGTCATGCTGTTCTGCGGTGGCGTCAGCATATGACGAAGGTTTTCTGGCATTTTTTCATACTCCTCAATACATTTGGAATCAATGCGGGCCATTGCCTGAACGGCAGGCACCAGCTGGTCTGCGAACCCCAGCGAGACACACTGAGTGCCGTCCATCCAGGTTTCTTCTTTCAGCATCCCGGCAATAACTTCACAAGCGAGCCCAGTCTTTGCGGCATACGCCGGGATCAGCACGGCTTCGGTTTTGTCCAGCAGTTCGGCGAAATCACGCATGTCGTCCGCGTCACCACCCGCCACTGCCCAGGGCTTGTGGATCATCATGAAACTATTTGCAGGCATGATGACCGGATTACCGGCCATCGCGATGACGGAGGCCATCGATGCGGCCACGCCATCAATGTGAACCGTGATGGCTGCAGGGTGATATTTCAGTGCGTTATAGATGGCAATCCCTTCAAAAATGCTGCCCCCTGGCGAGTTGATGTGAAGGGTGATGTGTTTCACCTCTCCGAGAGCCTGGAGGTCACTGATAAACTGCTTTGCTGTTACCCCCTGAAAGCCGATTTCGTCATAGATATAAATTTCCGCTTTGTTGTCAGCTAGCGCCTTCATCCTGAACCAGGAGTCAGTTGTCTTCTTCTTCCGCACCGCATGCGGACCGGTCTTCGTTTTGTCTGTCACCATAAACTCCGTTGTCGTTTGCCGGGTCAGTGTCGAACACCAGCCCTTCTTTGCGGTTTTCATCGATTTCAGCTTTGCGACGGCGCTTCACCTCGTCAGGATTGCGCCCGCACGCCCGTGCCCAGTCGGACTCGGTGGCTGCCCCGCCCCGTATCTGTATTTTCCAGGCTGTCGCCTCCTTCACCGGGTCTATCCAGGGCATGCCTGGCCCTGTGTAAATGGCGTCACAGATTGTGGACATGTCCACATCGGCAGGCGGCCTGATCACACCTGCTGCGACCGCCTGTTTCAGCCATGCGCGGTACACCGGCCGGGTGACGGCGGCAATAAAACCGTCCTGCAGAATGCGGTACCCGTCAGTCGACTCCACCAGCTCCTGCCGCTGCGCACTATACGTGCCGTTGTAATTGCGGGCGGTACTCGAAAAACTCAGGCGTGTGCCAGCCGCCACGGCGCGCAGCTGTCCGTTCCGGAATGACTCCAGATTGGTGTTAGGCCGGTCTGATTTGATCATACCGACGTCCTCCCCGGGCTGGAGTCCGTCAAACAGCATGCCCGGCTGGATAGTGAGTTCACGCTCACTGCTGTCACTGAGGCTTTCTGAATAGTCCTGCCCGTCACCTTTTTTGATGTACATCCCCAGGGCTGCGGCAATGCGCGCAGCTACCAGTTCACTGTCCTCATAATCCTTCAGCGCACTCAGGCGGATCATCACACCGGAAAGAACTGAATTACCCCTGACCTGGTGCAGACGTCGTGCAAATTTGAGATGAAGCATGACTTCAGCTGAAACCTCTTTGGTTTCAGACTGCAATCCGCTGACAGGAAGATTTTTATAAACCTGATACTTTAGCGGTTTGCCCCAGTCATTAAGCCAGATACCCTGAATGAGACCGTTGACAGGATCGGAGTTCATGGTCACGAAATCAGGCTCAAGCGCCTCCAGCCAGAAAGGGACACCGCTATCGGTACTGAGGCCGGCACCATGACCGCTCACCAACTGCGCAAAAACTTCGCCATCTCTGAGCCAGGTGCGCAGCATCAGGCGTTCAAGTACCGGCCGGGTAAATTCACCAGTGACGTCCGGGCAAAGCGACCACTCCGCCCATTTTTTACGAATGGTTTTCACCAGTTCCGTGGCAACGCGTCCGTCCTTCAGCAGTGGGTGTGGATCAACGATGATGCCTTTAGCGCCTATTATGCGCTCTTCCAGCTTGTCGAAAATTCCGATCACCAGATCGTGATTCGCGTCCAGAGCTCTTGCCTGCTGACGAAGAGAAACCGCACCGGCCTGATTCAGTTGATTAGCTGAGCGCGTTTCGCGCCGGGCTTTATGTGTGCGGTTGGGGAGAGCGGCCTCATAGGCCCTGATCTGCATGCGAGCCCGCAACCGTGCAGCCTTCCAGGACGGTGAAAAAACACCGATTGCATTGTCAAGTAATGACATCAGAACCTCGCCAGACGACAGCCTGCTTTACCGTGGCGCTCTTTAAGGTAACTGGCTAAACGGCGCTCCCATTCCTGCCGTCCCTTACGAATATCTGTCAGGTTCTCCATGGTCATGGACTGCCCATTCAGCAAGATGGATTTACCACTCAGTACGGCAACCTCTGCCTCTGTGTAGTAACCGATCATGGCTTCCACATCGCTTTGGTTCATAACCAGCCTCCATTTGTTATCCAGGGGTTGTTGGTGATGCCGGAAGTCGTATCTGTTGAGGATTTACGGTTGCCAGCTTTGAATTGCGGGGATGCATCAGCGCGCGGATTATCGGTTTCACTACCTTTAAGCCAGGTTTCACGCCTCGCCCAGGGGGGTGCATCAGGCCATTTAATTTTTTCGTAACCGTGAAGAATGACCAGCGCATCGGCATAAACAAGCAGGTCAAACGCTTCATTGGCCCCCCGCCCCGGTTTACGCCACCGCCCGTCCGGCGAGCGCTCCTCATAGGTCAGTTCATCGTAAAACCCGCTTCCGATCCAGGCGGGGAAATGGATGTAACTGGGTCCCGGGGCTTCACGCCACAGCGCGTTGTTGATCCGGTCTTTAAGAGCATTGGTTTGGAGAAGGTAAAGTGGGATATCGCCAGCCGCTTTTGCCCGACGGGTTGAGCGACCGGTATTGTCCGGGAATGTGCGGGTGATCAGTTTGCTGCGTGTCTGGCTGTCACCTTTAAATAACCAGACTTTACGCTGCATACCGTCACGGCGGCAGCGGCGCCTTCTACGTGCTGCTGCGCCGGCGTTCCTCGGCCAGCAGCCGCTCTTTCCCCTGCTTCTCGCGCAGCCAGCGCGCGTCGTTGCGGTTGGCTTCCACGCTGGTGCGCAGCTCGCCCAGCGCCTGCGTGGCGTTGAGCGCCTCGCTGTGCCATT
>Ga0207655_1002323_pt1 | contig 15603 bp, 13 predicted proteins | sample KBSM44metaG_FD_184398 | JGI IMG/M metagenome (GOLD analysis project Ga0207655, IMG submission 184398) | Miscanthus rhizosphere microbial communities from Kellogg Biological Station, Michigan, USA - KBS M4-4 metaG (SPAdes) (version 2) | ecosystem: Host-associated > Plants > Roots > Rhizosphere >...
CTCGCTGCGCGCACCGGTGGCCGGGTCGATGGTGGTGAGGATGCAGCGCGAGCAGCCCTTGAGCAGACGAAACTCCATGTCACCGATGCGAATGCGTTTCCAGCCGTCTTCGGCGAAAGCTTCGCTGCCCTCGACCACCAGGTTCGGACGGAAACGCAGCATCTCTTGAGGCCGGCCGATTTTCGCCGACAGGTCGTCCAGCGAAGCCTGACCAATCAGCAGCAGCGGAAAACCATCGGCAAAGCCGACCTTGTCATCCACAGTGCCATAGCCTGACGGCAGCCAGCGCGCACGTGCGTGGGGGATGTGCACCATGCGGGTCGGCTTGCCGATGAATTCGCTGACCCACTGCGCCGCTTCATCGCCGGCATCAGGCACCCGCAGGGTGTCGCGCCAGACGGTGACGCCGCGCAGGTTGGCCTCGACGTCGTCAGGCAGCGCGACGTCCAGTGGCGAGGTGCCCGGGGCCGAGAGGGTCACCCCGCCCCGAGCATTCCACAGCACCGACAGCTGCGACATGTGCGGCAAGGCGCGCTGGGTGAAGAAGCGGCCGGTGGCTTCATCCACGAGCATCCAGCGTCGATCCCCGTTCAACCCCAGCTCGTCGAAACTGGCCTGTTGCAGTGGCTCGGCCTTGCAGGATTTGAGGGGATACCGATAGAGCGCGCTAAGGTGCAGCATGAAAGCGTCCTTGAAGTGACGAAGCGGGAAGCCCCCACTTTATACGAGCCATCACCTTCGCGAACGGTACAGATACAAAAAAGCCCCTCCATACAGCGAGGGGCCTGAAACCCTGGTGACTCAGTTGTCGAGCATCAGACGCTCGCGCACCACATCCACCAGCTTGTCCGGCTGGAACTTGGACAGGAAGTTGTCGCAGCCGACCTTCTTGACCATCGATTCGTTGAAGCTCCCCGACAACGACGTATGCAGCACCACATAGAGTCCGCGCAGCCGCGGGTCGTTGCGAATCTCGGTGGTCAGGCGGTAACCGTCCATTTCCGGCATCTCGGCATCGGTGAAGACCATCAGCAGCTTGTCGGTCACCACCTCGCCGCTGTCCGCCCAGCCCTTGAGCATGTTCAACGCCTTGAGGCCGTCACTGGCCACGTGCATTTTCACGCCCAACTGACCCAGCGTATCGCGCAACTGCGACAACGCCACATTGGAGTCATCGACCAGCAGGACTTCACGGCCGCGAGCGCGCGCCAGCACCGGATCATCGAGCTTGTCGCGGGACACCTTGGCGCTGTAGGGCACGATCTCCGCGAGCACTTTCTCGACGTCGATGATTTCGACCAGTTGGTCGTCGACCTTGCTGATCGCCGTGAGGTAATGCTGGCGCCCGGCACTGCCCGGCGGCGGCAGGATCGCCTCCCAGTTCATGTTGACGATGCGGTCCACGCCGCCGACCAGGAACGCCTGCACCGAGCGGTTGTACTCGGTGACGATGATGGTGCTCGACGGGCCCGGAACCAGCGGGCGCATGCCGATCGCCTGGGACAGGTCGATCACCGGCAGCGTCTGGCCGCGCAGGTTGACCACGCCGCAGACGTACGGGTGGCGCTGCGGCATCAGGGTCAGCTTGGGCAGTTGCAGCACTTCCTGAACCTTGAACACGTTGATCGCGAACAGTTGTCGACCTGCCAGGCGAAACATGAGAATTTCCAGGCGGTTCTCACCCACCAGCTGTGTACGTTGATCTACCGTGTCGAGAATGCCAGCCATCTGTTGCTCCTGGAGCAGGGTTCAAGTGAGTCCGCATAGCCATTATCGGCAGCAGCTGCGCAAACCTGAGTCAGAAGATAAGCGCCTTACGCCGTATTTGATATCACATTAACATCATGTTCTACTGGGAAATATCCCGACCCGGGAAATCATCGACTATAGTGGCTCTTAGCCGCACTCTTTCTGCACCCTCGGAGAAACCCCTAGGGGCATTCCTTATCCGCCATCGGGGCAAACCTGATATTCGCGGTATCTAATTGCCATTATTGTGACGGCATTCTCATTGAATGAATGGAGTCAGATACGTGGTCGCGCTCGCGGAATCCCTCGATCCCCCCGTAAGAACAGTGATAACGGACCGCCAGATCCAACCTGCGACACGAGGACTTGCGCAAGATCGCGTCTCGTTGGCTGCAAGAAAATTGAGAATTTCAGAAACGCCCTACAGACTTTTAATTGCCTTCAACATTAACTTTGGGCCACTCGCCCCCGGCGACTCTGGATCGCCCGCCATGAAGAGTGGAGATTTCACATGCTGAACGGCAATGAATGGCATCAACTGCACGGTGATTTTCTCAACGACGGCCAACGCCTGCTGGATCGCGCGGACGAATGCCTGAGCCACCTGGAACTGATCAACGACGACAAGGACGCCATCGAAGCCCTGCTCGGCGTCCTGCAACGCATCGCCGGCCTGGCCGACGCTGCCAGCGTGGCGCCGGTCGCGGGTTTCTCCCGACAGCTGCGCTATCTGCTGTATTTCGCAGGCGCCACCGGGCGTTTGCAGCCCAAGGCACTGGTGTCGCTGCGCCAGTGCCTGTCGCTGTTGTCGTGGCAGATCGAGCTGATCGACCCCGTCACGGGCCTCTTGCCGCTGGACGATCAGGAGCAGCACGAACTGCTTGAACAGTTTGGCTGCTGCTGCGGCATCGGTACCCTCGAAAACAGCAATACCGTCACCGTCGACTGGCCCGTTACCCTCAAATTAGTGCATCGCGAACCGGCCCCAGACGAGCACGTCGGCCACACCGGCGCACGCTGACCCTTTTCAGTCTCGACGCTGCCGGCATGTCGCCAACCTGGACGACATGCCTGAAAACGACAATTGATCTTCACCATTACCGGAACATGGCCAAACGCGACATACCTGCAACTTCCTCCTTGCCTCGCGACGCGGCAAGCGGCACGCTGAAGTTCTGAAGCAGGACCCCCTATTGTTGCGGGGCTTTTCCAACTCCAATAATTAGCACCATCGTTCCACCGCCAGATCCTGACTAATCGGACAAATACCTTGCCGGTCTTATTTACACTCAAGGCTTATTAACGTCAGCATTTAAGGTAAGATCGGCGCCCGCGAATGAACGCCGAAAGTGTTTACGCGCATTACCGTTGTTGAACGTCGACCCCAGATTTTTTGTATACACGTAACAGGCCAGCAGCTGTGCTTCATTCTGTTGACCTCCTTAAGTGGCCTGACAACTATTGCTCAGGTATCCGCAACAATAATCCGATGGCTTCATCCGCTATGCATGGCAGCAACAGTATTTCCAGGTCCTGGGCCTTGGGCTCGAACAAAGCATTACGATGGGCAGCACTCTCATGCCTGGCAGCAAGCGCATGCAATGTCGGCGTTTACCTTTTCGGCAACGGCCTGCCATGGGGCCTGCTGGTGCTCAACGTCCTGGTTTTCCTGAGCATTGGCTACAGCATCAGCCGCCCCAGCCACACCATCGAGTTTCAGCCTCAGGAACTGGCGCAACATATGCTCCAGGTCCAGGAGACCGAACGCCATCGCCTGAGCCGCGAGTTGCACGACGACATCGGCCAGATGCTGACCGCAGCGAAGATGCAGAGCGACTGGCTGCAACGCCGCGCCGCCCAAGACCTGCACCCTCAGTGCGCCATGCTCAACAACATTCTGGACGAGACCCTGGCCAAGGTTCGGGACGTGTCGGCCATTCTGAATCCGCGCCAACTGACCAGCCTGGGTCTTGAAGCCAGCCTGCGCGAACACCTGCTGCGCACGCTGGCCGACACCTCGATCCTCTGGAGCCTGGAGTGCCATCAGCGCCTGGCGGGAATCCCCGAGGAGATGGCCGTCGCGGCGTTTCGCATCACCCAGGAAGCCGTGACCAACATGCTGCGCCACGCCCAGGCGCGCAATCTGCTGGTGCGGATTCAGCGCCGTCCCGAAGGCCTGGCGTTGAGCGTATCGGACGATGGCCTGGGGTTCTCCCCGGCCAGCAACCCTGGCCAGCAAGGCCAGCGCGGCATGGCGGGCATGATCGAACGCGCGACGCTGCTGGGCGGCCACCTGACCGTAGACAGCCAGCCCGGCCACGGCACTCATATCCAAGCCCTGTTCCCCTGGGCGCCCCGCGCCCGCGAACGCGCTGACATAAGTAAGCATTCATGATCTGCAATCTTCTTCTGGTCGATGACCACGCCCTGATCCGCGCGGGGGTACGCGCACTGGTGTCTGACATTCCCGGTTACCAGGTCATCGGCGAAGCCGCCGATGGCGCGCAATTGCTGGAAATGACCCTGGACCTGAAACCCGACATCATCCTGCTCGACATCTCGATGCGAGACAGCAACGGCCTGGATGCGCTCGAACGCCTGCACAAGGCACTGCCGGACAGCAAGGTGCTGATCCTGTCGATGCACACCGATCCGCAGATGATCATGCGCGCACTGGAAGGCGGCGCCCACGGCTACCTGCTCAAAGATGCCACTGCCACCGAGATCGAGCAGGCACTGGAAGCGCTGCGCAACGACGAGCGCTACCTGAGCCCCGCCATTGCCCACACGGTGATCAACCAGGCACTGGTCAGCGCCCAGAACAACAGAGCGGAACCGGTGGAGAACCACAACCTCACGGCTCGCCAACTGGAGATCCTGCGCCTGATCGTGCGCGGCAAATCCACCCGCGAAATCGCCAACGGCCTGAGCCTGAGCGTCAAGACCGTCGAAACCCACCGCTCCCAGATCATGAAACGCCTGCAGATCTACGACGTTGCGGGCCTGGTCCTGTTCTGCGTCCGGGAACGCATCATCAGCCTGGACGATTGACCGGCCCGCACGCCGACACCGCCATCATCCTGCCCTGTAGCAGCACGGCTTGCCGGCGGGCGATTTCAAGGACGCCGTCGCGGGCAAGCGCGCTCCTACAGGATTGGGGCCAGGCACAGAGACCGCGTTGCTACGGGAAGGTGGCGTGTTTCAGGGGTTGATTCAAGTGCGCGATGGCTCAGGCGGCGCAGAGTGCGACGTCAAGGCGCCAGGCGACGCGGAGCGTCAAAACCGGCATTCCCACGCGGAGCGTGGGAACGATCAAAACAACGATCAATAACAACTAATTGAGCAACCGCTGGATCTGTGCATGCAAGCTGTCCATTGTGAACGGCTTGGCCAGAATCGGCGCCTTGCGCGCAATCGGACTGCCGGACTCGACAATCTCCGCAGGATACCCACTGATGAAGATGACCTTGAGCTCCGGTCGCAGCTTGACCGCGGGCTCGGCGATCATCACACCCGACACACCGCCCGGCAGGCGATAGTCAGTGATCATCAGATCCAGGTGAGGTTTGGTGGCGAGGATTTCGAATGCCTGCTCACCGTTCTCCGCCTGCAACACCCGATACCCCTCTCCGGACAGATAGTCAGAGAGCAGCATCAGAATCAGCGGCTCGTCTTCGACGATCAGTACGACATTTTCTGCATCAGAGCTCATTGGGACGCCTTCGATCTTGTAAATAGCTGCCATTACGACCATGGCCCGCGCTGGAGGTTGCGCAGAAAAATCAGTTATTTACCTCAGCGGTCATGACAGATCGAAGCGAGCGCGCTGGCAACCTGACGGCAGCGCTCTGGCCCGATGTTTCCGGTGCCCGAAGGCGTTCAAAGCGGCAGGCTGATGCGGAACATCGAACCCTTGCCCTCTTCGCTTTCCACCGTGATCGAACCCCCGTGGGCGGCGACGATCTGGTCGGAAATGAACAGGCCAAGACCCAGACCTGCAACCACATGGCTGGCCGATACCCGCTCGAATTGCTGAAAGATCCGTTTCTGGTTCTCGGGACTGATGCCGATGCCCTGGTCGCGAATTTCCACACGCGCCTCGTTACCCTCGCAGTACACCCGAACCTCGATGGGCTTATGGGCGCCGTATCGCAGGGCGTTGGTCAGCAGATTGGCCACCACTTGCTCAAGGCGGAACTCGTCCCACACCCCGATCACCGGCTCGCTGGCATGCAGGGTCACCACGCTTTCGGCGGCGGCGATCTGCGCCCCGTAGCTTTCCAGCAGGTTGACCACCAACTCCGACAGGTCGAACGCGGTGGTGCGGATCGACAGTTTGCCGGTACGGATACGCGATACGTCGAGCATGTCCTCGATCAGGCGAATCAGGCTCTGGATCTGCCGTTCATCGCGCTCGACCATGGCCTTGAGCTTGTCCATGGTGAACGCCGACGCGTTGTCCTTGGCCAGGTGCAACTTGCGCAACTGGGTTTCGAGAATCAACCCGTTGAGCGGCGTACGCACTTCATGAGACACGATGGACATGAAATCGTCGCGCATGCGGATCGCGTGCTCGAGTTCATTCTGCGTCGACTTGAGCTCACGCAGCAGCGCCTCCTGCTCCTGGCGGCTGCGTTCCAGTTCCTCGACCTGTTGCTTCATGGCCTTGCGCTGGCGGTACAGGTCGACGAACACGTTGACCTTGCTCTTGACCGCATGGATATCCAGCGGCTTGTGCAGGAAGTCCACCGCGCCACTTTCATAACCCTTGAACGCGTAGTTGTACTCGCGTGCGGCGGCGCTGACGAAAATGATCGGGATACTCTTGGTCTTCTCGGTGCTGCGCATCAGCTCGGCCAGTTCGAAACCGTCCATGCCCGGCATCTGCACATCGAGAATCGCCATGGCGAATTCGTGCTCCAGCAGCAGCGACAACGCCTCGACGGCGGTCTGCGCCTTGAAGACCTGGCGGTCCTCGCGCTTGATGAGCGCTTCAAGGGCCAACAGGTTTTCCGGCAGATCGTCGACGATCAGCAGTTTGGCAGTGGTTTCAGTCAGCATGCAATTCGTTCCAGCTCAACCAACAACCGCCCGATATCGGGCAAGGGCAAGAGAAAATCAGGTGTGCGCAGGGCCAGCGCGGCATCGGGCATGGTACGTACCAGCGCGCTGGCCGGGTCCTGGACTACGGTAAGACCACCGTACTCCTTGATTCGTGCCATGCCCTGCGCACCATCGTTGTTGGCACCGGTCAGCAACACCCCCGCAAGCCTGGAATCGTAAGCATCGGCGGCCGATTCGAAGAGGATATCGATGCTCGGACGCGAGAAGAAAACCCGCTCTTCCTGGCTCAGCGACAGGCTCAGGTCCGCCTCCACAGAAAGGTGATACCCGGGCCCGGCGAAATAGAGTGTGCCCGGCGCGATGGGTTCCTTGTCGGCCGCTTCTTTTACCGGGATCGGCACATGGGCGCTGAACACATCGGCCAACAGGCTGCGGCGCTCATCGGGCAGGTGCAGGACGGTAATGATCGGCAAGCGATAGCCCTTGGGCAACAGGCGGAAAATCTTCAGCAAGGCCTCGACACCGCCAGCGGAGGCGCCTACCACGATGGCATCGACCGCTGGCAACGCGGGCCTGTCTACACCTGCATCGGCATCGGCGCCGGGAAAGGACGTTCTCATGATTTGCGGTAGATCCGTTCCTGCTTGACCAGAGGCTCGAACCGGTCCTTGAAGTCTGAAAAATCCAGAGTTTCCTTGCTGCCCAGCACCAGGAAGCCCCGATGGCCCAGGGATTCGTGAAACAGCCCGAATGCCCGGTTCTGAAGCTTCTTGTTGAAGTAGATCAGCACATTGCGACACGAGATCAATTGTGTTTCGGAAAACACGCTGTCGGTGGCCAGGCTGTGATCGGCGAAGGTCACGTTTTCCCGCAGCGTCTTGTCGAAGATCGCGTAGTCGTAGGCTTCAGTGTAGTACTCGGAAAACCGCCGCTTGCCGCCCGCCTTGAGGTAGTTCTCGTTGTACACGCGCACGTTCTCCATGGAGTAGATGCCTTGTTTGGCCTTCTCCAGGGACGCGGGGTTGATGTCGGTAGCATAGATGATGGTGCGGTCGAGCAGGCCTTCTTCGCGCAGCAGGATCGCCATCGAATAGACCTCCTCCCCGGTGCTGCACCCGGCAATCCAGATCTTCAACGACGGGTAGGTCTTGAGCAGCGGCACCACTTCGTGGCGGATCGCCAGGAAATGCGTCGGGTCGCGAAACATCTCGCTGACCGGAATCGTCAGAAATTGCAGCAGTTGCATGAACGCCGAAGGGTCGTGCAGCACCCGCTCCTGCAACGCCGAAATGGTCTTGACCTCGAACTGACGCAACGCATGGCCGACGCGTCGCTTGATCGACGCGCCGGAGTAGTCACGAAAGTCGTAGCTGTATTTCAGGTAGATCGCCTCGATCAGCAAGCGCAATTCAATGTCTATGTTTCGCTCAAGGGCCATCAGTAAAACCTGGTCTTTCTACGGGCGTGATCCAGTTGATCGAATCCATTCAGATACGTTCCATTTTTGGCAACCACACACGAATCAGCGAGAACAGCCGGTCCAGGTCGATGGGTTTGGCCAGGTAGTCGTTGGAGCCTGCGGCCAGGCAGCGCTCCTGATCGTCCTTCATGGCCTTGGCAGTGACGGCGATGATCGGCAGTTTGCGCCAGCGCGGGTCCTTGCGGATTTCAATGGTGGCTTCGTAACCGTCCATTTCCGGCATCATCACGTCCATCAGCACCAGGTCGATGTCATCAACCGCCTTGAGCCTTTCGATGGCCTCAAGGCCGTTGCGGCCGACCTCGACCACGGCGCCCTTGTGCTCCAATGCGCTGGTCAGGGCGAAGATGTTGCGCACGTCGTCGTCCACCACCAGGATCTTGCGCCCCTCGAACACGCGGTCGCGGCTGCGGGCGGTCTTGAGCATTTTCTGGCGCTCGTTGGACAACTGCGATTCGACCTTGTGCAGGAACAGCGTCACCTCGTCGAGCAGGCGCTCCGGCGAGCGCGCGCCCTTGATGATAATGGTGCGCGAGTACTTGAGCAGCTCGGCCTCTTCCTCGCGGGTCAGGTTGCGACCGGTGTACACGATGACCGGCGGGAACGAGCAGATCTCGTCGGTGGACATGCGTTTGAGCAGGTCATTGCCGAGCATGTCCGGCAGTTTCAGGTCGATGATCATGCAGTCGTAGGCGTTTTCGCGCAGCAGCTCAAGGGCGTCCTGAGCGAAGCCCACGGCGGTGATTTCGATGTCATCGTCGCCGATCAGCCGGGCAATGCTGTCGCGCTGCAGGGCATCGTCTTCCACCAGCAGGATCCGCTTGACCTTCTGCGTTAGCTTGGCTTCGAGACGTGCGAACACGTCTTTCAGTTCTTCGCGGGTGGTCGGCTTGACCGCATAGCCAATGGCGCCCATTTGCAGCGCCGCTTCCTGGCGATCCTCGACGGAAATCACGTGCACCGGAATGTGCCGGGTGCTTGGCATTTCCTTCAGGCGCTGCAGGACCGTCAGCCCGGAATGGTCAGGCAGGCGCATGTCCAGCAGGATGGCATCCGGCATGAAGGCCGACGCCAGCTCGAAGCCCTCGTCGGCGGCATGGGCCACCAGGCAGTGATAGCCCAGCTCGTGGGCCAGGTCGTAGAGGATATGGGCAAAACGCACCTCGTCCTCGATCACCAGAATGCAGCGCTTGGTGAACGGCACCTTGTCACGGTCATCGGCAAAGCGCGGGATCGGCTCGGCGTCCGGCGCGGCAGTGGCAACAACCTGCGCTTCGCGCGCAGGAGCAGCCGGCGCGGGAGCCGGCGCCGATGCCACAGGTGCAGTCTGCGCAGGCAGCGGCGTGGCGTCCTCGGCATACTGCTCAGGCATGACCAGGGTAAACACGCTGCCCTGCCCCGGCGTACTGGTGACGGAAATCGAACCGCCCAGCAGATGGGCAAGGTCACGGGAAATCGAAAGGCCCAGGCCGGTCCCGCCGAAACGCCGGTTGGTGGTGCCGTCGGCCTGGTGGAAGGCCTCGAAAATGATCTGCTGTTGATGCTCGGCGATGCCGATGCCCGAATCGCGCACGGTGAAGGCAATGCCCCCGCCCGGCTGGCCCGACACCGTCAGGCTGACGGCGCCGGTGTCGGTGAACTTGACGGCGTTGGACAGCAGGTTCTTGAGCACCTGCTCCAGACGCTGGCGGTCGGTGTACAGCGCCACCGGGGCGCCCGGCTGGACCTCCACCGAGAACTGCAGGTGCTTGTCGGCGGCCAGCGGTTCGAAGGTCATGCGCAGGCTGTCGACCAGGCGGCTGATGCTGGCGTTTTCCGGGCGTACGTCCAGCTTGCCGGCCTCGACCTTGGCGATGTCGAGAATGTCATTGATCAGATTCAGCAGGTCGTTGCCGGCCGAGTAGATCGACTCGGCGAACACCACCTGTTCGTTGGTGAGGTTTTCCTGCGGGTTCTCCGCCAGCAACTTGGCCAGGATCAACGAGCTGTTGAGCGGCGTGCGCAGCTCGTGGGACATGTTGGCGAGGAATTCGGACTTGTACTTGCTCGAACGCTGAAGCTCGTCGGCACGGGCCTGGAGTTCGACCTGGGCGATGCTCAGCTCCTCGTTGTTGCGATCCAGCGCATCACGCTGGTCGGCCAGCGCCCGGCTCTGTTCGGCCAGTTGCTCATTGGTCTGCTCAAGCTCCACCTGCTGGGTTTCCAGATGGGCCTGGGACTCCTTGAGGATCCGCGACTGCTCTTCGAGCTCTTCGTTGGCGGTGCGCAGTTCTTCCTGCTGGACCTGCAATTCTTCGTTGAGCTGCTGGGTTTCGGCCAACACTTCCTGAAGACGTTGACGGTAGCGCGCCGCCTCGATCGAGGTGCCGACGTTTTCGGCCACCAGTTTCAGGAACTCGAGGTCGCGCGGCGTCAGCTCGCGCAGGAAGCCCAACTCCACCACACCATTGACCTGGTCATCGTTGCGGGTCGGGACCACGGCGACGCTGCGCGGCGAGCCTTCCCCCAGGCCCGACGTGACCTTGAAGTAATCGGGAGGCAGGTCGTGCAGGGTAATGATCTGGTTCTGCTCGGCGGCCTTGCCGACCATGCCTTCGCCGCTGAAGATCGACTGCTCCTGCAACTCCTGCTGGCGCGAGAACCCATAGGACGCCACGCGCAACAGGCCGCCGTGCTCCTGGCGAACGTACACGGCCGCGACCACCGCGCCCAGATAATGGGCAAAGAAATGCAGCACGTTGCGCCCCAGCAGGTTCAGGGTCAGTTGCCCGATGACCTGTTCGGCCAGCTCACTCTGCCCGTTGCGCAGCCAGGCCACGTGCGCCAGGCGCTCGGCGTCTTCCTGTTGGGCCTTGAAGTAAGCGGCGTAACTTTGCGAGAGCGCCGACATGTCGCGGCGCCCGACCCAGGCCAGCACCCCGCTGACCAGCAGGATGAAGGCGATGTACACCGATACGGTCCAGATCGTAGTGCGCGTCACGTCGGCGTTGCGGCTAAGACGCAACTGATGCTCCACCGCTTCGGCCTGGTCGTACTGCTCGCGAATTTCGTCGGTCAGGCGCTTGCCCTTGCGCGTCTGCACGGCGGTGATGTAATCGCCGTTGTTGCGCCGCAGGTCAATCATCTCTTGGGCGAAGTCATTCCAGGTGTTCTGCAGGGCGGCCAGGCGCTTGAGGCGGTCGACCTGATCCGGGTTGTCCGCCACCAGCTCTTCGAGCCCGATCAATTCTGCCGTGATCCCTGGTTTGGCGACTTCGTAGGGATCCAGGAAGCGCTCGTCGCCGGTCAGCAGGTAACCGCGCATGCCGGTTTCCATGTCAATCGACAGTTTGAGCGAGCGGTTGATGTTGTTGATGACCCGGTCGGTGTGCTCCACCCACTGGATGGCAGACAGCAGGTAGCTGATCAGGACGACGAAGAACACCGCACTCAGTACGCCGACCCCCAAGGGTAGACCGACGTTACGGCTCAACAGCTTGCGAAAACGTTGCTCATCGACTGCAGAGGTTTGGATCATCGCAAAAGGCCCGGGCAAATTCGTCTAAACGACGGAGTGTGCCGCAATCGTCGGCAAAAAACTCCAGTTTCTGACACACAAGGTAGAACATTCCCACCTTCGGTCAGGCGCAAAAGTATGACTACTATACGTTTGAATGATTTTATCTCGCCACTACACTCAATTGAATTGTGTCGTTGACGCTTAGAACTTGTCACAATCGCTGGCCTAATTGTTTAGCAGATCGGGCATCAATCGCCCGGTCCGGCGCCCTCATGCTCAAGGAAATTTTCATGTCCGACCCAGCCAGCACGATCCTGGTGGTTGAAGATGACAGCATCGTCCGCATGCTGATCGTCGACGTTCTCGAAGAGCTCGAATTCAATGTGCTCGAGGCCGCCGATGGCGGCGAAGCCCTGGCGTTTCTGCAAGACCAGACCAAGGCCATCGACCTGCTGATGACCGACCAGGGCCTGCCCGACATGCCGGGCACTGACCTGGCGCGCAAAGCGGCCGACCTGCGCCCTGCCCTGCCGATCCTGTTCGCCAGCGGCTACGCGGAAAACATCGACACTCCGCCAGGCACCCACCTGATCGGCAAACCCTTTTCCATCGACCAGTTGCGCGACAAAGTGAACAGCATCCTTGGCCAGTGACTCTCCCTCCCGGACCCGCCACACCCACGTCCTGATCATCGGCTACGTGTGGCCCGAACCTCGCTCGTCGGCGGCCAGCGGGCATGTCATGCAATTGATCGACTGTTTTCTCGCGCAAGGCTGGCAGATTACCTTCGCCAGCCCCGCCACCGAAGGCGAGCACAAGGCCGACCTTGCGGCACTGGGCATCACCGAAGTGGCGATCAAGCTCAATGACAGCAGCTTCGACACCTTCATCAGCGATCTTCAGCCTGATGTCGTGCTGTTCGATCAATACGTGATGCAGGAACAGTTCGGCTGGCGAGTGGAGACCCACTGCCCCAATGCCGTGCGGGTACTGGAAACCTCCGACCTGCAGAGCATGCGTCACACCCGCCACCAACTGGTCAAGGATCTGCTGCAAGGCAAGCCGGATGCCGAGCTGAACGATTACTTCGCGATGTCACGGGACAACCTGTTCTCGCACATGGCCGGGACCGACATCGCCCAGCGGGAAATCGCCGCCATCTACCGCAGCGACCTGAGCCTGATGGTCTCGGACATGGAGATCGAGCTTCTGACGCGGCAATTCGGCATGTCCGAGTCTTTGCTGCTCTGGGCCCCGCTGCTGGTGCACGATGTACCAAGCCAGGGCAAGCCGTTCGATGAGCGCGCGCACTTCCTGACCATCGGCAACTTTCGCCACGCGCCCAACTGGGACGCCGTGCTCTGGCTGAAAAACGCAATCTGGCCACTGATCCGCCAGCAATTGCCGACGGCCCAGGTGCACGTCTACGGTGCCTACACCCCGCCCAAGGCCACCGCGCTGCATAACGCCGCCCAGGGTTTCCACATCATGAACTGGGCCGAAGATGCGTTCCAGGTGATGTCCGCAGCCAGGGTGTCACTGGCGCCGATCCGTTTCGGTGCCGGCATCAAGGGCAAGATCATGGACGCCATGGCCTGCGGCACGCCAAGCGTCACCACGCCGATCGGCGCCGAAGCCATGTACGGCGACCTGCCATTCCCCGGCGCCATCGCCACCGACGCCCAGGGCCTGGCCGACGCAGCCGTACGCCTGTATCAGGACCAGACCCTGTGGGAACAGGCGCAACGCGCAGGCTGGCGAGTGCTCGACGAGCGATTCCGCTTCCAGCGCCACTGCGCAACGCTGATCGAGCGCATCGAACAGATCCGCGACAACCTGCAGGCCCACCGCACCGCCAACTTCACCGGCGCCATGCTGCGCCACCATCAGCACAAGAGCACGCAGTACATGGCGCAGTGGATCGAGGCGAAGAATCGCACCCACTGAGCCCGTCAGCAGGTCTGAAACACTCGCCCTTGCATCACGTAACAGTTCCCCAATGGCACTCATGACCCCAGCCCCGGATAGTCACCGTCCTGGGCTGTCGTCGTGACCGCGACAGGTTGACTTGATACCCATATAGGTATAATTCAATCATAATCATGGCCGCGCAATCCCATTGGGAAGGACTGAAACATGACTGAAATCGAACACGGCAGCGGCAATGTCTACGCCGACCTGGGCCTGCCCGACGCAGGCGAAATGCTGGTCAAGGCCCAACTGGCGGCGAAGATCGGCAGTATCCTCAAGGCCAGGCACCTGACCCAGGCGCAGGCCGCCGAAATCCTCGGGATGCCGCAGCCCAAAGTGTCGGGGATGCTCCGGGGGCAGTTTCGCGGAATCAGTGAAACGAAAATGATCGACTGTCTGGCGCGTCTGGGCCGTGATGTGCAGATCGTGGTAAAGGCGGCGCCACGCTCACGCAAGGAAGGTCGGGTTCAGGTGGTGTTCGTTTGAGAACCCGACTGTTCTCGATCCTGTAAATGGTGCACATTAAGGCCTTGGCACTTCCCGGACTCCCGGCACCCGCATGACCAAAACAACAAGAGTCACCGACCCTTCCTATGAGCTGATGGACGACCACAACGGTCTGTCGATCATCTACCGCGAGCATGGCTTCCCCTGCCCGCTGGTGCGCTGGCACTTCCACAAGGAGTACGAGCTGCACCTGATCGTGGCCAGTTCCGGCAAGGTGTTCGTCGGGGACTACATCGGCAACTTCTACCCGGAGACGCTGTTTCTGACCGGCCCCAACCTGCCGCACAACTGGATCAGCCAGGTCGAGGAGGATGAAGTGGTGCCCAAGCGCGACATGCTGGTCAACTTCACCGAGGAGTTGCTGGAAAGCGGCAACCAGGTGTTCGCCGAGCTCAAGACCCTCGCCCCGTTGCTGGAGCGTGCGCAGTACGGCATCGAGTTCCGCTGCAAGCGCACGATTCGCCAAGCCATGAAACTGATGCAAAAAATTGCAGATTCCAACGGCATGACCCGCCTGGGGCACTTCTTCATTCTGCTGGAACTGCTGGCGGCCAGTGATGATTTCCAGTTGCTGTCGGGCACCACCGCTTCGCAACTCTCGGACGACCATGCCGTGGAGCGCACCAACAAGGCGGTGGACTACATCTTCACCCACTACGCCCGCGAGCTGACCCTTGAAGAAGTGGCGGACTACCTGGGGATGAAGCCCACCTATTTCTCCCGGGTGTTCAAACAGGCGACTGGCCGTACCTTCGTCGAGTTCGTCAACCGGCTGCGCATCAGCAAGTCCTGCGAATTGCTGGCCGACGGCGACAAACCGGTGACCGATGTCTGCTTCGAGTCCGGCTTCAACAACATTTCCAACTTCAACCGGCGCTTCCAGCAGCTCAAGGGCATGACCCCCTCCCACTATCGGCGCCTGGCCGTGCAGCGCCTGACCGAGCAAAACCTGTACTGATTCGCTTCACTACAGGCCCTCCCCTGAATACGCTTATCCCGTAGCAGCACGGCTTGCCGGCGGGAGCGATTCTGATGACGCCCCCGCCGGCAAGCCGGACTGCTACGGGTGCCAACGCCTGTGCCAGAGCGGTTCCCAAGGTGGCGGGCTGGCGCTGATCGTCTACGCTGGAACTGCGTCGCATTCTGCCGAATCGAAGTTCGGGCGCGTTCTCGCCTGAACTCCGAGTGCAAGAAAGTATCAGTTCGAGTGTGCCGCAGGATTTGTCATAGGTCCCGCGCAACGTTGTAATCAACGGACATTCTTCCTGGTCTTTGGAAGGAACAAAAACAATAACCAAGCTTCTGTCGCCTCCCGGCGAAGAAGAGGAGAGAT
>Ga0207655_1002328_pt1 | contig 15578 bp, 11 predicted proteins | sample KBSM44metaG_FD_184398 | JGI IMG/M metagenome (GOLD analysis project Ga0207655, IMG submission 184398) | Miscanthus rhizosphere microbial communities from Kellogg Biological Station, Michigan, USA - KBS M4-4 metaG (SPAdes) (version 2) | ecosystem: Host-associated > Plants > Roots > Rhizosphere >...
CAGCCATCATCAAGACATCAACGGCTGTAACTGCTGATACAAGCGTGCAAACACTTCACGCTGCGGCTGATAGGCTTGATGTCGTGCCGCGTCCGGCTGATGCCGCTGCGCCAATTCCAGCGCGGGCCAACGGCTATCGGCATCAATCGCCAGCTGGGCCAATCTTGCCGCACCCAGCGCCGGGCCAACCTCGCCGCCGTGACAATAATCCAGCGTTTGTCCGCTGATATCGGCCAGCATCTGCCGCCAGTACGCACTTCGCGCACCGCCGCCAATCAGCATCACGGTTTTCGGCTGCACGCCGCACTCATGCACCGCGTCCATACCTTCAGCCAGCGCAAAGCCCACGCCTTGCAGCACCGCGCGCGCCAGCTCTGGTCGGCCATGCTGATGCGTCAAACCAAAGAACGCACCCTGCGCCTGCGGATTGTTATGCGGTGTGCGCTCGCCAGAAAGATAAGGCAGGAACCACACTGACGGCACATCGCTGCGCGCTTTCTCCGCCTCACTCAGCAGCTGCGGCACATCCTCACAACCGGTCAGCGCCGCCGCCCAATCGAGGCAGGAAGCCGCGCTCAAAATCACCGACATCAAATGCCAGCGTTGCGGCAGCGCGTGACAGAAACTGTGCACCGCACGCTGGGGATTACTGAGATAGCCGTCGCTCACCAGGAAATAGACGCCTGACGTACCGAGCGACAGCATGCCTTGTCCCGGCTCAACCATGCCAACGCCTACCGCGCCCGCCGCGTTATCGCCGCCGCCCGCCACCAGCGGCACCGTTTGCATGCCCCATCGCGCAGCGATATCCGGCAACAAAGTACCGGTAATCTGATTGCCCTCAAACAGCTGCGGCATCTGGCTACGCTGCAAATCGCAGGCGTTGAGCATCTCCTCACTCCAGTCGCGCTGCGCCACATCCAGCCACATCGTTCCCGCCGCGTCCGACATATCGCTGGCAAAATCTCCACTCATACGAAAGCGCAGATAATCTTTGGGTAACAATACTTTAGCCACCTGAGCAAACACCTGCGGTTCATGCTGTTTCACCCATAGCAGCTTAGGCGCGGTGAAGCCGGGCATCATCAAGTTACCCGTGATGCGACGCGCATCCGGCACGCGCTTTTCCAGTTCCTGACACTGCTCACCACTGCGCCCGTCATTCCACAAAATCGCCGGACGCAGCACCTGATTATCGCTATCCAGTAAAGTGGCACCGTGCATCTGCCCGCTCAATCCAATCGCCTTAACGCCGCGCAGGTCGTGCTGCTGCGCCAGCGCCTGCATGGCTTGATCCGTCGCTTGCCACCAGCTTTCGGCATCTTGCTCACTCCATAACGGCTGCGGCCGCGACACCTCCAGCGGCGCACTCTCCACTGCGATCACTTTGCCGTGTGCATCCAGCAGTGCCACTTTCACGCCGGAGGTGCCTAAATCGATGCCGATAACCATGCTGCGCTCCTGAAAAGTTAAAAATCAAACAAGTAGTGATTCACCAGATTCTCCAGCTGCTCCTGGCGTCCACTGCGATGCTGTGGATCAAATTGCTGTTGCTGCGCCTGTTCCGCCAGCGCGGCGAGGGAAAATTCCCCCTTCAGGATCTGCTGTCCGAACTCGCCGTTCCAGCCGCTGTAACGCTGTGCCACACGCTTATCCAACTCACCATCCGCCACCATGCGTGCCGCGACTTTTAACGCCAGCGCCATGGTATCCATCGCGCCGATATGGCCGTAGAACAAGTCATATTTATCCGTGCTCTGACGACGCACTTTGGCATCAAAGTTTAAGCCGCCGGTGGTGAATCCGCCCGCTTTGATAATTTCGTACAGCACTAGCGCATTCTCTTCAACGCTGACCGGGAACTGGTCGGTATCCCAGCCACACTGCATATCGCCGCGGTTAGCATCCACCGAGCCAAATATCCCCAGCGCGATGGCGGTTGCGATTTCATGATGGAATGAGTGCCCGGCCAGCGTCGCGTGGTTGGCTTCCACATTTACTTTGATCTCTTTCTCCAACCCGAATTGCTTCAGGAAGCCATAAACTGTCGCGACATCATAGTCATACTGATGTTTTGTCGGTTCCTGTGGCTTGGGTTCAATCAGCAGCATGCCGTGGAAACCGATCTTATGTTTGTGCTCCACCACCATCTGCATAAACCGGCCAATCTGCTCGCGCTCCTGGCGCAGGTCAGTATTCAGCAGGGTTTCATAACCTTCACGCCCGCCCCACAGCACATAGTTCTCGCCGCCAAGGGTTTTCGTGGCCTGCATGGCGCTGCACACCTGGCTGGCGGCCCAGGCAAAAATTTCCGGATCTGGATTGGTTGCCGCACCCGCACCGTAACGCGGATGGGTAAAGCAGTTCGCGGTTCCCCACAGCAGTTTCACGCCGGTTTCCTGCTGTTTTTCCAGCAACTTATCCGTCATCACGGCAAAGTTTTCGCGATAGCTTTTCAACGAATCGCCTTCCGGTGAGACATCCACATCATGGAAACAGTAGTAAGGCACATTCAGTTTATGAAAGAACTCAAAAGCAACGTCGGCCTTTTGCTTCGCCAGTTCAAGTGCATCACCCGGCTTCTGCCACGGACGATCAAACGCCCCGACGCCGAACATATCCGCGCCATTCCAGCAGAAGGTATGCCAGTAACAGGCCGCAAAGCGCAGATGCTCCGCCATGGTTTTACCGAGAATCACTTCGTCCGGGTTGTAATGACGAAACGCCAGAGGATTGCGGGTATTACTTCCTTCAAAACGAACGCGTTCAAGCTGGTCGAAATAGGCGTGCATAGTTAGCTCCTTAGCAAGAGGACCCGAATGGTCAGCTTTGAGCCGTTATTGTGATGATGTAATTTACTGCTGCTCAATTACGATATTTAACACTCACCGTAAGATAATTATTATTTGTGCGCCAGCTCGCAAAATAATGTCGTTATTTTCATCGAACCCTCTCACTCTCACTTTTTCTGAAAGCGTTCAAATATCGATCGCGCTCATAAAAACATAAATAAACTAAAAAACGTAATAGCCGGATAAAAATCAGTAATTGATGTTGCCTGAAACTCAGGGCAACAATTCATCGGCCTGGTTATAAGCCTTACAACGACAACAGCCTCTACCTACAGGATTAACACCATGAATATGAAAAAATCACTGTTGGCCGCCTGCGCGGCTCTGGCCCTGTTTAGTCACACGGGTAGCGCCAAAGAAATCAAAATCGGCATGGCCATTGATGATTTACGTCTGGAACGTTGGCAAAAAGATCGCGATATCTTTGTTAAACAAGCCGAATCCCTGGGTGCAAAAGTGTTTGTGCAATCCGCTAACGGCAACGAAGAAACGCAGATGTCGCAAATTGAAAATATGATCAATCGCGGCGTCGATGTATTGGTCATCATCCCTTATAACGGCCAGGTTTTAAGTAATGTGGTTGCGGAAGCGAAACGTGAAGGCATTAAAGTGCTGGCGTATGACCGCATGATTAATAATGCCGACATTGATTTTTATATCTCATTCGATAATGAAAAAGTGGGTGAATTACAGGCCGAAAGTATTGTGAAGCAAGTACCAAAAGGTAATTACTTCCTGATGGGCGGCTCGCCGGTGGATAATAACGCGCGCCTGTTCCGTGCCGGTCAGATGAAAGTGTTAAAACCTTATATTGATAATGGCAGTATTAAAGTGGTCGGCGATCAATGGGTTGATGCCTGGCTGCCGGAAAATGCGCTGAAAATAATGGAAAACGCCTTAACCGCCAACAGTAACCACATTGATGCCGTTGTGGCGTCGAATGATGCCACCGCAGGTGGTGCAATTCAGGCATTAAGTGCGCAGGGACTGTCGGGCAAAGTCGCGATCTCCGGTCAGGATGCCGATCTCGCCGCCATCAAACGCATCATGAACGGCACGCAAACCATGACGGTCTACAAACCTATCACCGAGCTGGCTACCGAAGCGGCCAAAATCGCGGTGGAACTCGGTGACGATAAGCAACCTGCCAGCAACAGCAAGCTGAATAATGGCCTGAAAGATGTGCCATCGCGCCTGCTAAATCCTATCCCCGTGAACAAAGACAATATCGAAAGCACGGTAGTGAAAGACGGCTTCCACAAGCAGAGCGAACTCTAAGGCGCGAGCCCGCAAAGGAGAGATGTCGATGTTGCTGGAAATGAACCATATCACCAAACGCTTCGGCGCGGTGAAGGCACTGGATGACGTTAGCCTGCAGCTGGAAGCCGGTGAAGTGATGTCGCTGTGCGGCGAAAACGGCTCGGGGAAATCGACACTGATGAAGATCCTGTGCGGGCTTTATCCGCACGGTGACTTCGAAGGAAGTATCCATTTTGCGGGCGACGAGATTCAGGCGCAAACCATCCGAGATACCGAACGCAAAGGGATCGTGATTATCCATCAGGAGCTGGCATTGGTGCGACAGCTGACGGTGATGGAGAACATTTTCCTTGGGGCTGAGCTGGGACGTTTCGGCTTGGTGGATGACGAAACCATGACGCTGCGCTGTCAGCAGTTGCTGGAGCGGGTGAAATTGCCTGTTTCCCCGGATACGCGCGTTGGTGAGCTGGGATTAGGCCAGCAACAACTGGTGGAGATTGCGCGCGCGCTGAATAAACAGGTGCGCCTGCTGATCCTTGACGAACCGACCTCTTCGCTCACTGAACAGGAAACCGAGGTGCTGCTCAGCATTATCAAAAACCTGCGCGAGCACGGCATCGCCTGCATCTACATCTCCCACAAACTCAACGAGGTAAAAGCGATTTCAGACATCATCTGCGTGATCCGCGACGGTCAGCATATCGCGACACGCCCGGCCGCCGGACTGAGTGAAGATGACATCATCACCATGATGGTTGGGCGCGAGCTGACTGCGCTCTATCCGCATAGCCCACACGAGATTGGCGAAACCGTGTTGCAGGTAGACAACCTTACCGCCTGGCATCCTATCAACCGTCATATCCGCCGGGTGGATAACGTCTCCTTCAGCCTGAAGCGTGGCGAAATCCTGGGGATTGCCGGGCTGGTCGGTGCCGGTCGAACCGAAACCGTACAGTGCCTGTTTGGCGTTTGGCCCGGTCGCTGGCAGGGCGATATTCAGATTAATGGCAAGAAAGTCCGCATTAATGATTGTCGCGCCGCCATCGCCCATGGCATCGCGATGGTGCCGGAAGATCGCAAAAAAGATGGCATCGTACCGCTGATGGGCGTGGGCAAAAACATCACGCTGGCCGCGCTGGATCAATTCTCTCCCCGGCTTTCCCTGCTGGATGAAGCGCAGGAGCAACAGGCGATTAACCAGGCCATTGCGCGCCTGCGAGTGAAAACTTCGTCAGCGGAGCTGCCGATTGGTCGTCTGAGCGGTGGCAACCAGCAAAAGGCGATCCTCGCCAAATGTCTGCTGCTCAATCCAAAAATCTTAATCCTTGATGAGCCCACGCGCGGCATTGATGTGGGCGCACGCCAGGAAATCTATCTGCTGATCAATTCGCTCGTGCAACAAGGGATCGCCGTGATTGTCATTTCGTCCGAGCTGCCCGAAGTATTGGGCCTGAGCGATCGGGTTTTGGTAATGCATGAAGGAAAAATCAAAGCCGATCTGATTAACGATAACCTGACTCAGGAGCAGGTGATGGAAGCCGCCCTGCGGAGTGAACACTATGCTTAAAACCGAAAGTACACAACGCGGCCTCACCACGCCGGGTAAAGGTGCGCCAGGTAAATTCTCGCTACCGGATTTACAGGTGCTGGTGATGCTGGGTGCGATTGTCCTGATTGCCCTGTTTTTCACCTGGACCACCGACGGTGCCTGGCTTAGCGCACGTAATGTCTCCAACCTGCTGCGCCAGACCGCCATCACCGGCATTCTCGCGGTCGGTATGGTGTTTGTCATTATCTCTGCAGAGATCGATCTCTCTGTGGGATCAATGATGGGATTACTCGGCGGCGCCGCGGCCATCTTTGACGTCTGGCTCGGTTGGCCTTTGCCGCTCACCATCGTCGTGACTCTGGTGATGGGCTTACTGCTTGGCACCTGGAACGGCTGGTGGGTGGCTTATCGTAAGGTCCCGTCGTTTATTGTCACGCTGGCGGGGATGCTGGCGTTTCGTGGCATTCTGGTCGGCATCACCGATGGCACCACGGTAGCGCCCACCAGCCCGGCGATGTCGCAAATAGGGCAAAGTTATCTGCCTGGCGGGATCGGTTTTGGCTTCGGCTTTGCTGGCCTGGCGCTGTTTATCCTCTGGCAATGGCGTTTACGTCTGCGTCGCCAACATCTTGGTCTGGCACAAACGTCCGTCAGCGGGACGCTTGCACGCCAGGCTATCACCGCCGTGCTGGTATTAGGGGCGATTTGGCTGCTCAACGATTATCGTGGTGTACCAACGCCCGTCTTGCTGCTGGCGCTGTTGTTGCTCGGCGGTATGTTTATGGCAACCCGCACTGCCTTTGGCCGCCGGATTTATGCCATCGGTGGCAACCTGGACGCCGCGCGCCTTTCGGGCATTAATGTGGCCCGCACCAAGCTGGCTGTGTTTGCCATTAATGGCGTGATGGTGGCGATTGCGGGTCTGATTCTGAGTTCACGCCTTGGCGCGGGTTCGCCTTCGGCAGGCAATATTGCCGAGCTGGATGCCATCGCCGCCTGTGTAATTGGCGGTACCAGTCTGGCGGGCGGCGTGGGCTCAGTGGCAGGCGCGGTAATCGGCGCCTTTATTATGGCTTCCCTGGATAACGGCATGAGCATGATGGATGTCCCGACCTTCTGGCAGTACATCGTGAAGGGCGCCATTCTGCTGCTGGCGGTGTGGATGGATACCGCGACACGGCGTCGGGTGTAATCGCGTGGGGGATCACACTGTGGCGCAAATTCTTTCTGCTGTCCGTCGTGCCATGCTATGCAAGGTGCTGTCGATTTAGGAGAGTGCGCCACGATGCATGAAAAACGCTTTCGCATTACGTTGCTGTTCAACGCCAATAAGGTCTATGACCGCCAGGTGGTTGAAGGTGTCGGTGAATATTTACAAGCGTCGCAAACGGATTGGGATATCTTCATTGAAGAGGATTTTCGTTGCCGCATCGACAACATCCGAGAATGGCTGGGTGATGGCGTTATCGCGGATTACGACGATCCCTCGATTGAAAAACTGCTGGCTAACGTGTCGGTGCCGATCGTCGGCGTAGGCGGATCGTATCATCAGCCGCAGGACTATCCGCCCGTGCATTACATCGCCACCGATAACGCCGCATTGGTCGAGAGCGCCTTTTTGCATTTGAAAGAGAAAGGCGTCAACCGCTTTGCTTTCTATGGCTTGCCCGCAGCCAGCGGCAAACGCTGGGCGCAGGAGCGTGAGCATGCATTCCGCCAGCTGGTGGCGCGCGAGCGTTATCAAGGCGTGGTCTATCAGGGCATGGAAACGGCTCCGGAAAACTGGCAGCACGCCCAAAACCGCCTGGCAGACTGGCTGCAAACCCTGCCGCAGCAAACCGGCATCATCGCCGTCACTGATGCCCGTGCGCGCCATCTTCTGCAGGCCTGCGAGTATCTCAAGATTCCGGTGCCTGAGAAGCTCACGGTAATCGGTATCGATAACGAGGAACTGACGCGGTATCTGTCGCGCGTGGCGCTTTCGTCCGTGGCGCAGGGTTCGCGCCAGATGGGTTATCAGGCCGCAAAATTGCTGCATCGCCTATTAGATAATCAGCCTCTGCAACTGCAGCGTATTCTGGTGCCACCGGTGAAAGTGATTGCGCGCCTATCCACCGATTTCCGCTCTTTGCACGATCCTGCGGTCATTCAGGCGATGCATTACATTCGCTTTAACGCTTGCAAAGGTATTAAGGTTGAACAGGTGCTGGATGCCATCGGCATCTCGCGATCAAATCTGGAAAAACGCTTCCGCGATGAAACCGGCGACACCATTCACGCCATGATTCACCGAGAAAAACTGGAGAAGGCGCGCGAGCTGCTGGCATGTTCTTCATTAAGTATCAATGAGATATCACAAATGTGTGGTTACCCTTCGCTGCAATATTTCTATTCGGTATTTAAGAAAAGTTATGCCAATACACCCAAAGAGTATCGGCAGCTTCACGGTGAAAATGTGCTGTGACGCACGCCTGAGATCAAGAATTCAGCCGCGAATGTCGCTATACTCCTGCGGCATCTTCAGAGGAAGATCGTCGTCTCCGGTGAGGCGGCCGGATTTCAAATCCGGTTGGGGCCGCCAGCGGTCCCGGGCAGGTTCGACTCCTGTGATCTTCCGCCACTTCCACGTTCTACACCGCTAACTCAGCAATCCCGCCCCCACATTCACCGACAATCCCAAAATCGCCAGATTGAACACGAACGAAATCACTGACTGCAGCAGGGCTATTTGCCGCATATCTGTGGTGCCCGTTGCCACATCGGCGGTTTGCGAAGCCACGGCAATGGTGAAAGAGAAGTAAAGGAAATCCCAGTATCCCGGCTGTTCGGGCTTTTCGGGAAAGATCATTGGCGTGACGTCTTTACTGCGTCGCAGATAGTGATGATGCGCGTAATGCATGGCAAATGAAGTAGGAAGCAGCGCCCATGACACCACCAGAGTTGCAGCCGTTAGCAGCAGATGCAGAACGCGCGGCGTGCCCGTCAGGCTCTTGAGCGTGGTGAGTTCCAGCAGAATCGCCAGAATGCTGACCATGCAGGTGAGCGTCACCATACTCAGCACTATCGTTGCGCTTTCGTCTTCAATTTTTGCTATATGCGGAATGTCTTTTGCCTCAGTGCGCAACATGCGCAGCCACAGAAAACCGAGATAGAGCCATGCCAGCACGTTCCAGCCAATCAGCAGACGCTGCAACATACCCAGCTGCGCAGGCAGGAAAAAATAACAGGCCACGCCAGCCACAATCGAAATCAGCAAACGCAGGCGCGCGTGAAGGTAATGCATCAGAGAAAGGCTCATGGTGTCAGTGGCTTAGTGACGGTAGGTGGATAAGTTAACTGTAGTCGCTGTTGATGAGGTTGTAGGAGTTGTTCGGTTTTAACGAACAACTTGCGCAGAGATAAAACTGTCCACCTGCATTACCCCACGCTCAATAATCGCCCTTAACGGAATATCCGCCTGCGGATGCTTCTCCAGCCGCGCACAGGCCTGATAAGCGGTTTGCATCGCCAGACTACCGCAGCTGCTTTTCAACTGATGCGCCAGCCGCGTCACCGTTTCGTCATCTCCAGCAGCCTCAATGTCATCCAGCAAAGGCATCGCATGCTGGCGGAACAACATTAGCCAGCCACGAAGTGTGTCAGCGCCCAGGGCGGCGAAATCCTGCTGCAACTGCGCTTCATTAATGTCCATCGCCGGAGTTGCCGCCAGGAAGCGCAAAATTTGCCGACATAATGTTTCGCCCTGTAGCGGTTTCTGGATGATGCCGCAGAACAAACTGCCCACATGTTGCTGCATTTCATCTGAAACGCTGGCACTGAAACCTATGCGCCGCATAGCGGGATAATCTGCGGCCAATGTTTTTGCCAGCTGTACGCCATCCGCATCGGGTAAAGCAAAATCCACCAGCGCACAATCGATCTCTTTACCCTGTGCCAGCAGTGCCAGCGCCGCTTGCGCGCTGCCCGCAATGCTCACCTGCGCGCCCTTGCGCAACAGCATTTCCGCCGTGATGTGCTGCGTCAGTGGATCGTCTTCGATAACCAGCACGTGCAAATGGGCAAGATCAGCGGGCACCACATCGGACGATAACGTTATGGGCGCAGCGTTGACCAGCGGTAAGGTCAGGCGGAAACAGCTGCCAACCTGCGGCTGACTGCTCACCGTTAACGTGCCCTGCATCGCCTGCGCCAGACCGCGACAGATCGCAAGCCCCAAACCCGTACCGCCTTTGCCGGGATATAACTGCACGAAAGGCGAGAAAATCGCTTCCTGTTGGTCAGCCGCAATACCGCAGCCGCCATCTTCCACTTCAATAAACCACTCAGACGCGTTACTGCTAATACGCAGCACAATCTCCCCTTTTTCAGTAAATCTGAGCGCATTTATCAACAAGTTCATCACTATCTGGCGTAAGCGATGTACATCGCCCTGCAGCCAACGAGGAATGCCTGCATCCACTTCGGTTTTTAATCGTAAACCTTTGCTGTGCGCCCGCCCGCTCATCAATTGAGCGACGCTATCGAGCAACCGGCGGGGTTCAAACGGCGCATGATGCAAGGTGATGTTTTGCGGACTGGCTTCGATCGCCGAATAGTCGAGAATGTCATTGAGGATAAACAGCAATGTTTCGCCGCAATCGTTGATGGCCTGCACATAGCGCCGATCGCTGGCGCTTAACGATTGATCGGCGAGTAGCTGCGCGGTGCCGAGAATGCCGTGCAGCGGGGTGCGGATTTCATGGCTCATCGCCGCCAGAAACGCCGATTTTGCGCGGTTGGCCTGCTCGGCATCGGCGCGGGCCTGATGATGTTCAATCACCAGCGCCTGCAAAGCTTCAGTTCGCGTTTTCACTAACTGCGCCAGATGCTGTTGTTGATATTGCAGCGCGCGAACATTGGTGCGAAACGCTTCCATCAGGCGGCTAATGGTATTGAGTTCGCGGGCATTTTCACTGGCAGGAAAAGGCGAATCGAGATCACCTTCAAGTAGACGTTGCAGCGCATCAGTTTGCCGCGCCAGCGGTAGAGAAATGGAGCGATAAACCAGCCGCCACAATACCAGCGACAAGCTCAGCAACGCCGTGATTCCCAGCAACGCCAACGCCAGCGTGCCGAGCACACGCGCACGATTCACCTGACTCAGCGCGTCAGCATTACGCTGTTCAACCTCACTGACCTGACGTCCCATTTCGGCACTAAACTGGCTGAATGATGTGAGGTTCTGCTGCGCTAATCTCTGTAACCGTGCGTGTAAGCGCTGCTGCTCATCACACATCGTTAGCAATGTTTTATAGCGCTCCACTACCCTTTGCGCCTGGCCGATCTCATCACGAATACGCGGATCTTCGACCCGCTGCTGGCGACGATGCAGCACCTGAACCAACTCCGCGAGGGGCGCGATGACCGGCTCAACGGCACCGTTATAGCGCTTCAGCGTCATCACTATCTGTTCGACACGCAGCGCGGTAAGGCGCAATTCGCCCATCTGATTGAGGTATTCAAGATCGACATCAATCAAGCGGTCAAGCGCCTCACCGGCAGCGGCTGTGCGCTGTTGTTCGATTAAATCGTAGATGCCCGCCTGGGTCGCGCCCGCAGCGGTTGCGGCATTGCTCGCCTGACCCTGCGCCAAATCAGCTATGCGATGCGCGGCAGCGGCGATGTCATCACTCAACTGGCGCTGCTGCTGCATCAGTTGCAGACGCTGATGCACCACATCACCCTGCTGGATGATATCCTGGCGAATGGCGGTTTCCAGCTGCGTCATGGCGCGAGTATCGAAACCCTGGGCGCTAAGCTGATTGAGCAGATGTACGATTTTTTTACTTTGGCGGCTTAGCATCGTGCGCTGCGCCTGCCAATCCTGTTCATCGCGGGCGCTGAGCAGTTGTTGGGCGTAAAATAACGCGTTCGCGCTGGCCACACTGAGGTGGCGCGCCATATTCATGCTTGAGATCAGCGATGGCGTGTTGGCCTGTTCGACGTGTCCGACAAAGCGCAGGTTAAGCCAGCCGGTGGCAACGCTCAGCAGTGTGAGCAATGCCATCAGCGCAAAAGCCAGCCATAGCCGACGAATTAAGGAAGTATTAGCCATGCGATTCCGCGATAAAAACGGTTGAGTCGGACGGGCGATTGCCACTAGCATTAGCCACACTTTGTTTGAGGTTATTTATGCGCACACTTTTTTTGCTGCTGTTATTGCTGGCTGCCCCCCTGTTCGCGGCGCAGCCCTTGCTGCATTGGCAGGATAATCACAGTACGCCCGCCGCCGGTTTACCAGCGTTACAGGCATCACGTCCCTGGAAATTGTGCGCACTTTACCCCAACCTCAAAGACGGTTATTGGCTCTCGATCAACTATGGCATGAGTAAGGCGGCGGCACGTTTGGGTGTCGCGCTCAATGTTTATGACGCGGGCGGTTATCGTCAGGGTGGCGTGCAGCAAAACCAACTGCAAGCGTGTCAGCGCTGGGGCGCCGATGCCATTTTGCTTGGCAGCAGCGTGGCGCAGTTTCCTGATGCGGCGCTATTTGCCAGACACACGCCGCTGATTGAGGTGGTGAATGCCATCCACGATGTCCCGGTGCGCACGCGTATTGGCGTTCCCTGGTTTCAAATGGGTTATCAAACCGGCCACTATCTGGTTACGCATCATCACGACAAACCCTGGCGCATTCTGTTAATGCCGGGTCCGATAGACGCGGGCGGTAGCCAGGAGATGAGCGCCGGTTTCCGTGCGGCGTTGGCGGATAGTGCGCTTGAAATCGTTGATGTGGCTTATGGTGATAACGACATCGAGGTGCAGCGCAATTTATTGCAAGATCGTCTGGAACGCTATCCCGATATCAATCTGGTTGCGGGTACGGCAATCGCGGCCGAAGTGGCGATGGGCGAAGGCCGCAATCGGGCAACACCGCTGGACGTTGCTTCATTCTATCTGACGCATCAGGTCTATCGTGGATTGAAGCGCGATCGCATTTTGGTGGCAGCCAGCGATCAGATGGTGTGGCAAGGAGAGTTAGCGGTGGAACAAGCGGTGCGGGTGCTGGAAGGACAACGTGTGCCGGATAATATCAGCCCGCCGATTCTGATTTTGACGTCGAAAAACAGCACTAGCGCGCGCGTGGCGTTATCGCTCTCGCCGCCCGGATTTCGTCCGGTGTACTTCTATCAGCGCACCTCGGCCGCCAGCAAATAGCCTTCGCCGTGCTGGGTAACGATTAGCTCACTGCGCAATTTGCTGCGCAGACGGCGAATCAATACATCGACGGTACGCGTGTCCGGCTGATCGACGCGGCTGGACGTCAGCATGCGCAACAGCCGTTCACGGCTGAGAATCTGCCCAGGATTGGTGACAAACGCCACTAACATCTCGTATTCAGCGCGCGTGAGTTTGATCAATGCACCATCATGCTCCAGCGTGTGGCGCGCAATATTCAGACTGTAACCGGCAAATTGATAGCAGTTCTCTTCCTGCGCCGGCAGCGTCGGACGAGCCAGATCGATGCGCCACAGCAGGTTTTTCACCCGCACCACCAGCTCGCGTAGCACCAGCGGCTTGGTGACATAATCGTCGGCGCCCATTTCCAGCCCGACGATGCGATCAATCTGATCACTGCGCCCCGTCACCAAAATAATGCCCACTGTCGATCGCTCGCGCAGAGCCCGCGTGAGCTGTAGCCCGTTTTCACCGGGCAGATTGATGTCGAGCAGCACCATATCCACCGGCTGCAACAGCATTTGCTCTCGTAATCCCGCGCCGCTGCTGACCACCGAAACACGATAGCCTTCCTGCACGAAGTAGTCGCGCAGTCGCGTTTGCGTGACCACATCATCTTCAACTATCACTATGTGATGCGACATCGCTCATCCCTGTCTTTCTGTTCATAACTGTTCATATTCCGCCGCATCCTGTTCATCTGACCCGCTGACCTTGTTCATATCTCATCCCTAAAATTGCCGCGCGAAACCGTTGCAACAACAGGGTTATAACAATGAAAACACTATGGAAGAGATTACGTCGGCCCAGCGCACGCTGGTCGGTGCTGGCGATCCTGCTGGTCGGGATGGTCATTGGATTGGCCGTTATTGTGGTCCCTCACACCGGGATTAAGCTAACCAGTTCGACTGAGTTTTGTATTAGCTGCCACGGCATGCAGCAGCCTTACAAAGAGTATACGCAGTCAACACACTTCAAAAATCCGTCAGGCGTGCGCGCTGAGTGCCGTGATTGCCATATCCCGCGCGATATTCCGGGCATGCTAAAGCGCAAGCTGGAAGCGAGTAATGATCTCTATCAGGCTCTGATTGCACGGTCGATTGATACGCCGGAAAAGTTTGAAGCCAAGCGCTTAATCCTTGCCGAGCGTGAGTGGAAGCGTATGAAAGAGAGCAATTCCGCAGTATGCCGCGGCTGCCATAACTATGACGCCATGGATCACACGCGCCAGAAGCCGGAAGCCGCTCGCCAGATGAGCGCCGCCGCGCTGGAAAATCGTTCCTGTATTGATTGCCACAAAGGCATCACCCACCAGTTGCCCGATATGAGCAGCGGTTTCCGTAAACAGTTCGAAGAGATGCGTAAAACCGCTGACGCCAATAGCAGCGGCGATACCTTATTCGCGCTCGATATGAAACCGATCTTTGCCACCAAAACCGATAGCGCACCATCGGGTTCACTGCTGCCCGCTTCAGAAGTAAAGGTACTGAAGCGCGATGGCGACTGGCTGCAAGTGCAGATCACCGGCTGGAGCGAAACCCAGGGCCGCCAGCGCGTGCTATCGCTGCTGCCGGGTAAACGCATCTTCGTCTCCTCAATCCGCGATGACCTGCAGAAGAATGCCAAAACGCTGGAAACCACCACCGTCGCTGCCACTAACGTCCAATGGAGCAAGCTGCAAACCACCGCGTGGATGCAGAAAGGCGACATGGTTAACGACAGCAAACCGATTTGGGCTTACGCCAGTGCGCTCTACAGCGGTACCTGTAATCAGTGCCACGGCGCACCCGATAAAGCGCACTTTGATGCCAATGGCTGGATCGGCACCCTCAACGGCATGATCGGCTTCACCAGCCTGGATAAGCGTGAAGAGCGCACCTTGCTGAAATACCTGCAGTTAAATGCCTCCGATACCGGCGGCGCGGATCAGAAACACTAAGGAAGCGAGCATGAAAAATAACGATGCATTTAATCACTCACGCCGCCGCTTTCTGGTGCAGTTGGGTGGGCTGAGCGCGCTGGGCATGTTGACCCCTTCGCTGCTGGTGCCACGTCAGGCGCAGGCTGCAGCACCGGCTGCACACGGGATTCTCACCGGTTCACATTGGGGCGCGATTCGCGCCACGGTGGTTGAGGGTCGCTTCGTGAAAGCCACGCCGTTCGAGCAGGATCGCTATCCCAGCAAAATCATCGCTGGCTTGCCGGATCACGTTCACAGCACCGCGCGCGTGCGCTATCCCATGGTGCGCGTGGACTGGCTGCGGAAACGTCATCAAAGCGATACGCGCCAGCGCGGCGATAATCGCTTTGTGCGTGTCAGTTGGGACGAAGCGCTGGACCTGTTCTATCAGGAGCTGGAACGCGTACAAACCACCTACGGCCCGAGCGCATTGCTGAGCAGCAGCGGCTGGCAATCCACCGGCATGTTCCATAACGCGGGCGGCATGTTGAGTCGCGCGCTCGCGCTGCATGGCGCGTCCGTTGGCAGCGGCGGTGACTACTCCACCGGCGCGGCGCAGGTGATTCTGCCGCGCGTGGTCGGTTCGATGGAAGTATACGAGCAGCAAACCTCCTGGCCGCTGGTGCTGGAAAACAGCAAAACCATCGTGCTGTGGGGTTCCGATATGGTGAAAAATCAGCAGGCCAACTGGTGGTGCCCGGATCACGATGTTTACGGCTATTACGCGCAGCTCAAAGAG
>Ga0207655_1002332_pt1 | contig 15564 bp, 10 predicted proteins | sample KBSM44metaG_FD_184398 | JGI IMG/M metagenome (GOLD analysis project Ga0207655, IMG submission 184398) | Miscanthus rhizosphere microbial communities from Kellogg Biological Station, Michigan, USA - KBS M4-4 metaG (SPAdes) (version 2) | ecosystem: Host-associated > Plants > Roots > Rhizosphere >...
CTAAACTATAACCACGTTGATTAACAGCAAAAGTACGATAACCGTTTTGATTCAAGATCTCTGCAGTTTCTTGCCAGCTTTTATTGGTTTCAGGAAAACCATGTAACAAGACAAAAGGCTGCCCATCCCAAGGACCCGAATCTATCACATCAAAGCTAAAACCCTCTCTTTGAAATGATTCTATGCGCTGTTTCTGTATCGCTAAGTTCATTGTGATCTCAGTTTTAATTTTTATTGATATTGGAAGCTTATGCGCTATTTTTTAACAGCAGTAAAGGACAATCTCAGCGCTAAACAGGTCGATCATTGTTCTACAAAATATCTCACACTGCCAAGCAAAAATGAAACCACAGTTTGAAGTAAAATAATCAGTAGCAATTATAAATCAGCAAAACTGGTTTCATTTTGGTTGCTTTCATTTGTTTTACAGCGCATTTATTCTTATGTAAATATTGATTGCTAAGGTGTATAACTCACTTTAACAAGCATATTAGTTTTAAACTGCTGTAATCGTGCCTAAGATACGATAGCCTTTTGCCCCTGTAACAGCAGGTAGGTTGCCACTTAACTGTTGGTCAAAGCGCATGGCGAGCCACGCAAATGCGGTTGCTTCTACCCATGTCGGTGCTAAACCTAATGCAGAAGTCGATTGTACAGACCAGTTGTGCTTACGTAGACGCCAACGGAGTTGTTCAAGTAGATGTGAGTTATAAGCACCTCCACCACAAACATAGACCTCACCCGTATCTAGGGGCGAACGATAAATGGCTTTCTTGATGGCACGTGTCGTGAGTTTCATCAATGTTGCCTGAATATTTTCAGGGGTATCTTCTAATTCATCGTATTCTAAATCATTGCGCCAATCTAAAATCTGCTCATCTAACCATTCCAAATTAAAGTCCTCACGCCCTGTACTTTTTGGAGGTTCTTTAGAGAAGTATTCATTTGCTTGCAGGCGGTCTAATAATGAACGTATCGGTTGACCATAAGCGGCCCAATTGCCATTTTCGTCATAAGGTTGTCCGGTATAACGATGACACCACGCATCCATAAGAATATTGGCAGGACCTGTATCAAAACCATAAACATTCTGCTCATCACCAGCAGGCAGCATGCTGACATTGGCAATCCCCCCTAAATTGAGAATCACTCGATGAATGGTTGAATGTTGGAATAAAGCTTGATGAAACGCTGGAACTAGAGGAGCACCCTGCCCACCTGCCGCCATATCACGACGACGAAAATCTGAAATCACAGGAATTTGAGTAATTTCCGTAATAATATTTGGATCACCAATTTGTAAAGTAAACCCATGTTCTGGGCGATGCCGAATGGTTTGTCCATGACAACCAATCGCTTTAATTTGGCTTTTATCTAAATTATTTTCTTGTATGAGTTGGTTAATACCATTGCCAATCATGGTTGCAAGAGCAACATCAGCCTTACCCATTCGATCGATTTCATTATCATCAGGTAAGGTCAATGCCATTAATTCATCACGTAAATGAGGATCAAAAGCGACTGTAAGCGTGGCATGGAGATGTAAAGGATCAAATGAAGCAGCAACAAAATCGACGCCATCCATGCTGGTTCCAGTCATTACGCCAATATAGATTGTTGTCATGAGATATTCTTCGCCTGCATTATGCTGAAAAAATGTTAGTATATCGCACAAATAGTCTAACTGAAGTATTTGGGTTTTTGTAATGTCAAATTTCCTGCCGGCTGAAGAACAACTTGCCCTCATTCGCCGAGGCACTCACGAAATTATTTCTGAAGAAGATCTTCTGAAGAAACTAAAAGAAAATCGTCCTTTAAAAATTAAAGCAGGATTTGATCCAACTGCACCAGATTTACATTTGGGTCATACTGTTTTAATTAACAAATTAAAAGCGTTTCAAGATCTAGGTCATGATGTCACCTTTTTGATTGGTGATTATACTGCCATGATTGGTGACCCAACAGGTAAGAGTGCGACTCGTCCACCGCTATCGCGTGAACAAGTTTTAGAAAATGCCAAAACATATCAAGAACAAGTGTTTAAAATTCTTGATCCAAATAAAACCAAAGTTCGTTTTAACTCGGAATGGTTTGCAACAAAAACCGCTGCTGATTTGATTCAATTGGCTTCGCAACAAACTGTTGCGCGTATGCTCGAACGTGATGACTTCACTAAACGCTATAATAGCCATCAACCGATTGCTATTCATGAGTTTTTATATCCTTTGGTTCAAGGTTACGACTCTATCGCGCTTGAAGCTGATGTTGAGCTTGGTGGTACAGACCAAACCTTTAACTTACTCATGGGGCGTACTCTTCAAGGTCGTTATGACCAAGAAGCTCAAGTATGCATTACCGTACCAATCCTAGAAGGTTTGGATGGTGTCAATAAAATGTCGAAGTCTTTAGGCAACTATATTGGTGTATTTGATGCCCCAGGCGCAATGTACCAAAAAGTATTGTCTATGCCTGACAGCTTGATTGAACGCTATTTTGAATTACTCAGCTTTAAGTCTATGGACGAAATTGACGTTCTTCTCAAAGAAATGGCTGAAGGTCGTAATCCGCAAGACATTAAGAAAATTCTTGCACTTGAGTTGGTTGAACGCTTCCATGGCGCAGAAGCTGCTGAACATGCACATAAAGGTGCGGGTAACTTAATCACTGAAGGCGAGCTACCTGAAGGTACGCCTGAAGTGACTATTTCTCGTGGTGAATACAACGGAGAAATCTCGATTGTTTCTATTTTACGTGCCGCAGGCTTAACCAAGAATTCAGCACAATCTAAAGATGCTGTTTCACGTGGAGCCGTAAAAGTAGATTGGGAAGTTGTGGATGCAAACTTCACTGTAAAAGAAAATGTTACTTTGGTTATTCAGGCAAGTAAAAAAGCCATTGCAAAAGTGACCTTTACCGATTAATCCCGTGTAAGCCAATAAAACCAGAAAAGCCATCAACATTGATGGCTTTTTTTATTGAATAAATTTATTCACCTGCAAGTGAACATTCAAAGTTGGTGCGATCTACCGTACAGCGTGCTTTTTTCAGTACCGACATCATCACAGGATCGTACACCCCTCTTTTTGTTAACTCAATCCGCCCTTCTCGCAATAATTTCTGATAACGGAGTGCATCATCCTTAGATACATTTAATTTATATTTTGCTGGAATTTCAGCTTCCATTTTTTCTATTTTCTTAAATGAACTTGGTAACTGCTTCACAGCCCACTCACGTGACTTAATACCAAAACCTTCTGGAAACTGCTCAGGTTTAATAATTAAATCGGCAGTCACATTCACTACGGGATAAGTAAACATTGCACCATTGCTAGCTAAACCTTTATAAATTTCCAATGGTTTATAGGCATAGGCTGGCGAAGCAATCGCATCCACCTCACCATCATTAAATTTTTTCACAAAATTAAAAATATCAGAAGGAACCCCGATTGCACCTACACGTTCAACGGCAACCTTTTGTGTAAGATCGTAATGCAGATATGCAAACTTTTTACCTTTACCCTTTTCCAAAGTATTCATTGCGCGATCTTTAACAAAGATATAAGCAATACCAATCGGGGTAATCATTGCCAATTCATATTTGACCCCATTTTTTTCAGAAACTAATCTTTTTGCATTGCGTTTATCCAAGGCATAGTTGATCGCTCTTCTGGCAATTTCATTGTTGGGAATTCCTCCCAAAGCATCAATAGATCCACCAAATTTATTGTATTCACGTGAGCGCATGGTGGTCATTGCAGCGGCATCACATTTATTGGTTTTAAATTTTTTATCCACGGCTTCTTCTGACTGATACACGGTTAAATTAATATCAGCGCCCCATGCTTTGGCTGCTAAAGCCCATTCTTCCAAGAGTTTATAAGATTCACCCGCTTTACCCAGTAAATCAAACACACACACATTTTGTTTTGCCTGTAGCAGAGGTGAAAAAAGCTGAAAAAATAATCGGTAAATATCCTATTTTATTCATCATCTCACATCCATATTTTTATAAATAGATTTATCCTTGTAGATGTAAAAGCAATCCGAGTCTTTTACTTTAACTGCATATTTTTAGGTGATACTGTGATTAATTCTACATAAATTGGATATTTTGTATTAATTTTTTAACCAACTTTTAGATGAGATAAAAAATTCAGGGCAAAATTCTGATAAAAATAAGTAGCTGAGCTGATTTCATTGAGCGGTTTTTTATTGAGTGGTTTTAAAATTAAAATATTCTAATGATTATTGCTGGTTTGCGAGATATACGCTTTTTTTATTTAAGCATGCACCATAAAGCATTGTTTATTTTTTTGAATTGATCCTATTTACCCAATTTATTGTGCTTTTCACTCAAGAAAAGACATTTTGTCACTTCTTTTATCAAATACATTTTTTGAACTCTACCATTTATCCTTTACTATACCGCATCCGATATTCAATAGTCAGTTTCCTATGATTCAGTTAGACCAACTTTCAATTCGCCGTGGTGGACGCATTTTATTCCAAAAAGCGTCTATGCAACTTCATCCTGGTTGGAAAATTGGTTTAACAGGTGTAAATGGTGCGGGTAAATCCACATTGTTCTCAGCACTTTTGGGTGGAATGGAGTCAGACAGTGGTAGCTTAACCCGTCCAAATATATGGACCGTTGCCCATATGGCTCAGGAAATCAAAGCCTTAGATATGAAAGCTATTGATTTTGTATTATCTGGCGATGAAGAATATTGGCTAATACAAGACAAACTAAACCATTCTGAAGATTTGAGTAATGATGAGTTAGCGCATTTATATAGCCGTTTTGAAGAAATTCATGGCTATACAGCTGCATCTAAAGCATCTCAACTGATGGCCGGTTTAGGTTTTTTTGAGCATCAATCAGAACTTTTGGTTTCAAGTTTCTCTGGTGGGTGGCGGATGCGTTTAAATCTTGCTCGTACCCTGATGAGTCGTTCAGACTTACTATTACTCGATGAACCGACCAACCATTTAGATTTAGATGCAATTTTATGGTTAGAAGATTGGCTCAAGGCATATGAAGGGACACTCATTTTAATTTCACATGACCGCGATTTCTTAGATGCAATCACAGATCATATTTTGCATATCGAAAATCAAGTACTGACTTTATATACCGGCAACTACTCAACTTTTGAAACTACACGTGCTGAGCGATTAGCACAACAACAACAAGCTTTTGAAAAGCAACAAGAAGCTAAAGCACACTTACAAAAATTTATTGACCGGTTTAAAGCCAAAGCGACTAAAGCACGACAAGCGCAAAGCCGCATTAAACAACTTGAACGTATGCAAGAGCTTGCCCCTGCACATGTGGATAATCCATTTACCTTTAGTTTCCGTGAACCAAGCAAAATGAGTTCACCACTGCTCACACTTGAACATGCAGATATTGGCTATGGCGATAAATTGATTGTCACCAATGTAAATTTGCAGATTACACCAAGTAGTCGTATCGGTTTACTGGGAATGAATGGTGCAGGTAAATCGACCCTAATCAAATCTTTAGTGGGTGATTTGCCACTGATTCAAGGTTTACGTAAAGATTCAGAATTACTCAATATTGGTTATTTTGCCCAGCATCAAATGGATGCTTTAGATGGCAATGCCAGCCCGATGTTACAACTTTCTCGCATTGCTGACCCGAAGATCAGTGAAGCAGCCTTACGCTCCTTTTTAGGAAGTTTTGGCTTTAGTGGCGAACGTATGGACACCCCAAGTGAAAGCTTCTCTGGCGGTGAACGTGCGCGTTTGGCTTTGGCTTTAATCGTTTGGTTACGTCCAAATGTTTTAATCCTCGACGAACCTACTAACCATTTAGATTTAGATATGCGCCATGCACTTACGATGGCTTTACAGGATTTTGAAGGGGCTGTGGTTTTAGTTTCCCATGAGCGTCAGCTGATCGCTTCAGTCTGTGATGAACTTATTTTGGTCCATGCAGGTCAAAGTAAGGAATTTGACGGGGATTTACAAGATTATGCAACGTGGTTACGTCAAGCACGTATCGATATGATCAAGAATGGACAACAGCCTAGTGCCCCTGTTCAATCTCAGGTGGTTGAAAAACCAAGTATTTCAAAACTCGATAAAGAAGCACAACGTAAAGAAGCAGCTCGTCAACGTGAACTGAGCCGTCCTATTCGTAAAAATATCGAGAAAATTGAAAGTCAAATTGGAAAAATTCAACCTAGACTTGTAGAAATTGAAGCATTACTTGCAGACTCAACCCTTTATGAGGCAAACCGTAAAGAAGATTTACTCAAACTCATGAATGAACAGACAGAGTTAAAAGTAAAATTAGAACAAGCTGAAGAAAAAATGCTTGAATTGATGATGGAACTAGAAACATTAGAAAGTTCTTTCGATTAAAAGGCACTTTTAATTAAAAAGTACTATTTAATACAATAAGCTCCTCAAATCAGCTAGAAATAGGCAGATGCTTTTTCTAGCTTTATTTTTAATAAAATAATATTAATAATCAACAACCTAACTAATTAAAACATTTTATTATTTAAATTTTTAACCGCAACTTAATCATTTCAACAAAATTTAAAGCGCTTTATCACTTCTCATAAATCTTCAGTAATTCAATATATAGCCACGCTATGCAAACACATTCTCGTATTGATTCTCATTATTCGAGACCCACAGATCAAAAGAAGGCTTTTTAACACAATAATTCAATAAAAATCATAAGCTTATTTTATTTAACATCCAGTCACTTCCAAGCCTAAAAGCATCTTCAAATCCACAAAATACAATCATAACTTTTATTTATAATAGATAATTCACACCGTGGAACATATTAGCATATCTAAATAATAGTAAAAAAGGCTTTAAAAAGGACAATTCATTTGAATTTAAAAATATTTTTATCAATTGTTTGTGGATAAGTTAAAATTTTAAAATAGTTCTTCTGACTCATTTTTTAAGAGGAATTTTTAACGATTTTGAAATTTAATATGCAAATAAATCAGTCTGTATTCATTGAATTTAGGCCTAATTGCCAAGTTACCCACATACTTATCAACATTATTTTGGTTATTAATAGAACAAAATTCAAGTGCAAAATTTAACCGTTCGTCGCTTTTTATAATGAACATTCATCTATTTTTTTTAATTTCAGCAAAATTATTTAAAATTACATAGATCATGAATTTCGAACAATTTGTAATGAAAAAACATAACTCAGCTTAAAAAACTGATTTATTTATAAAAAGCTTGCCTCTGAAATGAGAGTTAACTCGCTAATTCACAATAATTGTCAAAAAAAAAATAATAAATGGAGTAAATGCTCTATTTTTTTCAAACAAAGCTGATTAATATTGCGCTTATGGAAAAGTTCCTAAAGATGGATAAATAGATAAGGAAGAAAATATGAAAAAAATTGTATTCGCTATTGCTGCAACTTCAATCGTTGGATTTAGTTCAGCATCTCAAGCTGCGACAGATGTCTGCGTATTTGATTTATTAGGTAAGTCAGGTGAGTCATTTCAAATGGCGCAAGAATGGGCATTATCAGCAAAAAGTTGGGGCGCTGATATCAATCTCATCCCAAAACAAGACGAAGCTGTTGCAGATAACGACTTTAAAGCAGGCAAATGCGATGGCGTATTTATGACTGCAATGCGTGCACGTCAATACAATAAATTTGTGGGTTCAATCGACTCTATTGGCGGTGTGCCAAGTAATGCGATTGCACAAAAAGCCATTACTTTTGCCTTAGATGCGCGTAATGCTGCAAAAATGACCACAACATTGGGTGGTAAAAAATACGAAGTTGCTGGTATTGCACCACTTGGTTCAGCATTTATTTTTGTACGTGATAAAAATATCAACTCAATTGAAAAAGCCGCTGGTAAAAAGTTTGCTGTTTTAAGCTATGATAGCGCTCAAAAAATTCTAGTACAACGTGTTGGTGCACAAGCTGTTCCTTCAGATATCACAAACTTTGTTGCAAAATTTAACAATGGTCAAGTTGATATGGTCGGAGCACCTGCTTATGCCTACAAACCTCTTGAAATTCAAAAAGGTTTAGGTGCAAATGGGGCAATGTTTAACTTCCCAGTATTACAAGTAACTGCTGACTTTGTCATCCGTCCGGAAAAATTCCCTGCAGGCTTTGGTCAAAAATCTCGTGATTATTTTGTGAAAAACTTGCCAAAAAGCTTTGCTATGATTAATCGTCTAGAAGCAACTATTCCAGCAAAATACAAAATGAATTTAACCGCTGAAGATAAACTGAAATACCAAAAGTTAATGCGTGATGGCCGTTTAGAACTGACTAAACAAGGTATTTATGACGCAGGTATGATGTCTGTGTTGAAAAAAGCACGTTGTTCAGTAGATAAAGCCAACTTTGAATGTACGCTTGGTGGTGAATAATACTTTAGATGAAATAAGCTAAAGCCTACAAAAAACCAGCTTTGATAAGCTGGTTTTTTTGCTTTAAATTTTTAAATAGAAGCAAAAGTACTATCAAAATTAAAATAACGATATAAAAAAGGGAATAAACCGAGGTCTATTCCCTTATTTACTGGTTAGAATGAGTTTAATTAAGCATCAATATCTGCATTTAATGCATTTTCCTCAATGAACGCACGACGTGGTTCTACATCATCGCCCATTAAACATGCAAACATACGATCGGCTTCAATCGCATCATCAATGGTCACTTGCAGCATATTACGGTTTTCAGGATCCATCGTAGTTTCCCAAAGCTGTTCAGCATTCATCTCACCCAAACCTTTATAGCGTTGGATCATCATGCCGCGACGTGAATCTGTCAAAATGTGTTGCCAAACCTGATGGAAAGTCGAAACGTTGATTTTACGTTCGCCTTTTTGCAGATAAGCACCGTCTTCTAACAAAGTGAACCAGCTCTTCGAGTTCTGCAATAAACGCTTATATTCGCCCGATGCCAATAACCCCGCATCTAATAAATAGCTATGCGGTAAATTGTGCACATAAATCGTTATACGCGGGAAATAAATCGTCGTTTTAAGCCCATCAGCAGTTTCTTTATCAAATGATTCCAAGCTCAACACTGGACGTAAACTTGGTTGCGTTGTTTCGATCGCAGCACGAAGTTTTTCACCCCATTGTTGTACATAATCTTGGTCATGATTTTGATCAAGTTTAAAATGCTCAAGACTTAACAAACCATCAAGCAGAGTCGCAGGATAGCGCACGGTTAAACGCTGCAAACTTTTTTGAGAGGTTTGATAATCGGCAATCACTTTCTCTAGTGCTACACCACGAATTGCAGGCGCTTCAGCATTGACACGTAATTCAAGTTCATCAATCGCATTTGAAATCAAATACGTTTCTAAAGCATCATTGTCTTTAATGTATTGCTCTTGCTTACCCTTTTTCAGTTTATACAGTGGTGGTTGTGCAATATAAATATAGCCACGTTCCACAAGTTCTGGCATTTGACGGAAGAAGAAAGTCAAAAGTAGGGTACGAATGTGAGAACCATCCACATCAGCATCGGTCATGATAATGATTTTATGATAACGCAACTTGTCTGGGTTATATTCTTCACGACCGATACCGCATCCTAATGCAGTAATCAGCGTACCCACTTCCTGAGATGAAATCATCTTATCGAAACGTGCACGTTCCACATTAAGAATTTTACCTTTGAGCGGAAGAATGGCTTGCATTTTACGGTTACGGCCTTGTTTTGCAGAACCGCCCGCAGAGTCACCCTCGACTAAGTATAATTCTGAAAGTGCTGGATCTTTTTCCTGACAGTCTGCCAATTTACCTGGAAGACCGGCGATATCAAGTGCACTCTTACGACGTGTCATTTCTCGTGCTTTACGCGCAGCATCACGCGCACGTGCAGCATCAATGATTTTGCCTGCAATAGATTTTGCAGCCTGAGGATTTTCTAATAAATATTCAGAAAAGGCTTTATTCATTGCCTGCTCGACAGCAGGTTTAACTTCACTCGACACCAATTTTTCTTTAGTTTGTGATGAGAATTTAGGATCAGGTACTTTGACTGAAACAATTGCTGTTAAGCCTTCACGCGCATCATCACCACTAACCGCAACTTTCTCTTTTTTGAGTAAGTTTTCATTTTCCATGTAGTTGTTTAAGCCACGCGTCAACGCTGCACGGAAACCAGCTAAATGCGTCCCACCATCTTTTTGTGGAATATTATTGGTAAAACAACGAACATTTTCTTGATAGGTATCGTTCCATTGTAAAGCAACTTCAACACCTATGCCATTTTCAGCTTGTGTGGTGAAATGGAAGATTTCATTGAGATGGGTTTTACCTTGATTGATATATTTTACAAACTCAGATAAACCACCTTCATAATCGAAGACATGTTCTAAGGCAACACGTTGATCACGTAGGACAATACGTACACCGGCATTCAAGAATGAAAGCTCACGTAAGCGACGTGCCAAAATATCGACATTAAAAATCGTTTGGCTAAACGTTTCAGTACTCGGCCAGAAACGAACAATAGTCCCTGTCGTTTCAACATCACCCACAATTTTTAACGGGTAAACTGGATCACCATGTTTATATTCTTGTTGATGAATGTGGCCAGCACGATGAATCGTAAGTTCTAGTTTGCTTGAAAGTGCATTGACTACAGATACACCTACGCCGTGCAAACCACCTGAAACCTTATAGCTATTATCATCAAACTTACCACCTGCATGCAGAATAGTAAGAATTACTTCTGCAGCAGAGACACCTTCTTCTGGGTGAATATCGGTTGGAATACCACGTCCATTATCTGCAACGCTGACTGACTCATCCTCATGAATAGTCACTAAAATTTCATCACAATGACCAGCTAAAGCTTCATCAATCGCGTTATCGACCACCTCAAATACCATATGGTGTAAGCCTGAACCATCATCAGTATCACCAATATACATACCTGGGCGTTTACGAACTGCATCTAGACCACGTAATACTTTGATACTAGAGGAATCATAAGCCTTTTCAATGGTGGGTTCTGTTTGAGAAGCTATTTGATCTTCTGAACTCATGGTTTCTCCCTAGTGAAAAATAGGTCTTTCCAAAATTGGCTAAAATCTAAAATCATGTTGCAACAACACTTACCTGACCTTGGTCAACATTGAATAACTGGTAGGAAATAGACAAATCATGTAAATGTTTTTTTACTGATTCATGGTCTAGTGTGGTAATAAAAACTTGACTACCAAGTTGGCTCAATCGCTCAATTAAACGTTGTTGTGCGCTTAAATCTAATTCTGCTGTTACATCATCTAATAATACCACAGTTTCTTTATTACAGGCATGTAACATGGCAATTTGTGATAGTTTTAAAGCCATTATCAATAACTTTTTCTGCCCTCTAGACAGTACCACATCCGCTTCACCTAATGGAGTTTTTAATCGAATATCTGCACGATGAGGCCCATATTCGGTATAACGTCGATCAACATCTTTTTGGTGATATAGAATCAAATCATGGGCTAAACCATGTTCCACATGGAACCCTGCACTGTATTCCATCTCAATCTTTAAATCGGGCAATAACTGCCCCAAATCTTCTTGTAAATATAACTTCCATTGCTCAATAATTTCGACCCGTTGAGAATGCAACATTTCACCATAATCACTAAGCATTTTGTTCCACGGCTCTAAATCGAGCAACGTCAGATTACGTTTCGTTTTAAGTAAGCTATTTCTTTGTTTTAAAGCGCGTGAATAATATTGCCATGCATGATAGAAATCTGGTTCCACGTGAAACATGAGCCAATCCAATAATTGGCGACGTGGTTTTGCACCATGATCGATAATATCAGTACTTAACGGATCAATCAGTTGCAATGGCAAGATTTTGGCAAGTTGCCCTTGGGTTGCAACAGTATCACCATTTACCTTAATTAACTGCTCACCACTTTGTAGCTTTTGCATACCAATCTTTTCGGTCAGTGATTGAGCAAAAACAATGGCGTCTGATTGATTACTTTGAATGTAATTTTTAGGGATATGTGTTCGAAAAGATCGACCTGTTGCCAATAAATGGATGGCTTCCAAAATGGAAGTTTTTCCTGAACCATTTTGTCCGTAAAAAACATTAAACGGTTGCAACTCATGGAGGGCAACCGTCTTGAGGTTTCGAACACGTTGTATATTTAAACGCGTAATATGCATGGCTATGATTTAAAAATAAATCAATTAAACACGCATCGGCATTACAACGTAAGTTTGATTAGATTGTGTTGGATCTTGTACCAATACAGATTGATTCGCTTCAGACATGGTCATTGCAACATCATCACCATCTAAAACACTTAATACCTCTAAAATATATTGAGCATTAAATGACATTTCCATAGGAGCATTGGCATATTGAATAGCTAAATCTTCAATCGCTTCATCTTGCTCAGGGTTATTGGCACGTAATTGCAAAGAATCAGCATTAAAATTTAAGAATACCCCACGTAATTTTTCATTACTTAAAATCGCAACACGTTGTAATGATTGCTTAAATACATCATGTGGAATATTTACAACTTTGTCACCACCACGTGGAATCACACGTCGATAATCAGGAAATTTCCCATCAATCAATTTTGTGGTGAAACGTACGGTAATATCGCCTTGTTCTTTATCACGGCTAGAGGTTTGAATGGTAACATTCAGCAATTCACGACCAATTAACAAAGTAAGCTGCTCATCTTCGATACTTAAAAGACGCTGTAACTCACCTACTGCTTTACGAGGAACAATGGCTTGAACCAATTGAGCAGCAGTTGAAGACGCCAATGTTTCGCACAATGCTAAACGATGTCCATCTGTGGTGACTGCGCGTAATTGATTTTCATCAATTTCCAATAATGTACCAGTTAGATAAAAACGTACATCTTGAACAGCCATTGCAAACGAAGTTTTTTCAAATAAACGCTTTAATTCACGTTCAGTCACTTTAACTTGAGTGCCCTGGCTATTTTCATTGGTTAATAGTGGATAGTCTTCAGCAGGCAACGTCCCTAAAACAAAGCGACTGTTTCCAGATTTTAAAATACAGCGCTGATCTTCAGTAATCTGTAAATCAATCAAAGCTGCTGCTGGTAAAGATTTACAAATATCAACTAACTTACGTGCAGGAACAGTGGTTTCCCCTGCTTGTAAACATGCGCCTTCAGCTAGAGTTGTACTTGCAACAAGCTCCACTTCCAAATCTGATCCAGTAATCGTAAGCGCTTGATTTGTAGCTTGAATTTTCACGTTTGAAAGAATGTTTAAAGTATGGCGACGTTCAACTGCTCCTACCACATGGGACAAAACATTAAGTAAGCTCTCTTTCGCGATTTTCAAACGCACGGTGGAATTCCTCTAACTAAATATGACAGAAAATGTGGGTAATAAATTTTTTTTAATGACGTACTATGCGGCAGTTTATGCCGCATTGCAAGCGCGTAATTTGTACAAATTTTAACTTTGTAACAGGCGCATGAGGTTTTTATAATCCTCATTAAAAATTGGATCTTCGTCGCGTAAACTTTGCACTTTTTCACATGCATGCATGACCGTACTGTGATCACGACCGCCAAATGCCATCCCAATTTCAGGGAAACTGTCTCCAGTCAGCTCACGTGCTAGCCCCATCGCCAACTGACGTGGTCGAGCGTAAATACGTGTGCGTTTTGGCCCCACCAATTCTTTCAATGGAATTCGGAAGTATTCACTCACCACTCGCTGAATATTTTCAGTACTGATGGTTCGAGCACGAATCGCCAAGACATCTTTCAAAGACTCACGAACCACTTCTAGATCGATTGCAGAACCCTTAAAGCGCGAGATCGCCACAACTTTGTTTAAAGCGCCTTCAAGCTCACGCACATTGGCAACAACTTGTTGTGCAATAAATAAAGCGCAATTGCGAGGAAGATCTATCCCACTACTTTCAGCTTTTTTCAGCAAAATTTCGATACGTGTTTCAATATCTGGTGGTTCAACTCCAACCGATAATCCCCATGAAAAACGCGATACTAAGCGCGGATCCAATTCGGTTAACTCTTTTGGATAACGGTCAGAGGTTAAAATAATCTGTTTAGACTCATCCAATAAAGCATTGAATGTATAGAAAAATTCGACAAGACTGGCTTCTTTACCTGCCAATAAATGAATATCATCAACCAATAATAAATCTAAAGAACGGCAATTCTTTTTAAATTCTTCAACCTTACCTTTTTGCAGAGAGCTGACAAAATCTTGTACAAAACTTTCCGCAGTCATATACATTACACGCGCATTTGGTTTTGCTTGTAATAATGCATTCCCAACTGCTTGCATTAAATGCGTTTTACCAAGCCCTGTAGGACCATATAAAAATAGTGGATTATGTTGAGATTCTCCCAGTTGTGTTAAAACTTTACGACACGTTTCAGCCGCCATTTGGTTAGAACGGCCTTCAACAAATAGAGCAAAATTAAACAATGGATTTAGTTGGCGTTTCTTCACATTTTTTGCAGAAACAACTTCATATTCTTTATCTTTTTTAGCTTTTGTATGATGGGTGGGTGTAGGCGAACTTTCAAGTGCTGCTGTTGTTGTCGCAGGTTGTTCAGAGGCAGAAAGTATAGCTCCCGGACGCGAGTCGACTATAATTTCGACTTTGCGAATTCGCCCTTCAGATAATTGTTCCGCCAAAATAGAAATCAGTTCTAAATGATGTTCTTGAATGTAGCGAGTCCAATATGGATTGGGTGCATACAGTTTTAAAGTATCTTCGACTTCTTCTGCAACCAAAGGACGAATCCACATGGCAAAGACATTATCAGAGAGCTCTTGTCGCAAGCGAGTTAAGCAGTCCGTCCAAAGCATGTGAAACCCCTTCATTCAATTTTAAATTCAAAAAAGACTATTTACCCCTACCCTAGTAGGTGAAGGGGTCGCCATTCTAACCAAGTTATCCACATCTGTCATGGTTAATTCAATCTAATTCGCTCAAAAAAGCAACCTTCTGTAAATAAATTTAAATTTAAAGCAACTGTGGATAAGGTTTTCCACAAGCTGTGGATAAATTATCACAGAAAGTTATCCACAATCCATCAAATTAATAGAAACATGGATACTCACAGGGTAAGTTATTATTATTTATCTTAAAAAAGCTGTTTTCCACAGAAAAAACGCTCCCTAATAATAATAAATATAAATTTTAAATTTGAATTTATTTATAAGGATCAGGATTTCTGTGGATAAAGCTTAAGTTATGAATTTAAATTCAAAACAACACGATTTTTAAATTTAAAATTAAGAAATTAAATTTAAATTGTGAATCAGCCTATGGATAACTTTGAGGATATATCTGTGTGTAACTCTTATTTATATTATAAAATAATAAGTTATGCTGTGAATATATATTTTTAATAATTTATTCAATTTAATCTATATAAAGTTGTTGGCTGGGTAAAAATAAAGCGTCTATATAAAAGAAATGTGTATATTTATTGACAGAATAAAGAATGCACAATACAATCGCGAACCTTTAGAAAAGATCAATTTTGGAGTTTCGATATGAAACGTACATTC